>Ga0187894_10005593_pt1 | contig 12735 bp, 22 predicted proteins | sample GBC1701081metaG_FD_136650 | JGI IMG/M metagenome (GOLD analysis project Ga0187894, IMG submission 136650) | White microbial mat communities from a lava cave in the Kipuka Kanohina Cave System on the Island of Hawaii, USA - GBC170108-1 metaG ... | reverse complement strand
TACCAACACCCCAACCAACACCCCGACGTTCACACGCACGCCGTCGCCACACGTGCCGGCTCAAGGTCTCCCGAACACCCACACGCCGACACCAACCGGCACCTCGATCTTCACCAATACGCCGACGCCGACGAATACCCCGACCAACACCGCGACGCCTACGACGACAGTGACGCCGGCAGTCGCACCGCAGTGGCTGCCACGCACGCCGACCAACACGCCTACGACAACGCCGACTATCGCAAACTGCCAGGGGCGAGATGGCTCGGTATTCGGCGACGACAATACCGTCGGCACCATCCCCTGGAATACGGCCTCGAAGGCCGCGGTGCTCGACGGCCAGTTCGCCGAGACGGACTACTTCACGGCTAACGCCGAGGAGTCCCACTACCTCACGGCGACCGGTTTCAACTTTTCGCTTCCCGTCGGCACAATTCCTACCGGCGTCAAAGTCTCCGTCGCGTACAAGGCCTCATTCTTCTCCCTCTCGCCGACACAGCAGCGCATCAATTGGACCGAGCTGCGCATGCTCGTCGGGGGCTCCGTCTGCGGCGCAAACAGGAGCACCAGTAACGCATGGAGCTCGGGGGTTCTTCAGAACACATATGGCGGCTCGACGGATCTCTGGAGCTGCAATCCCTCGATCGCGCAGATCGAGGCCCCGGGCTTCGGCGTTGCGATCGCGGTGACGAACACCGGGACAGATCCATCGAAGCTTGCCCAGGTCGACGCGATCCGCGTCGAGGTCTGCTACGCCGATCCGACGCCGACACCCGCGGTGCCGCCACAGTGGCTGCCGCACACGGCGACGCCGACAGCCACCGATACGGCGACGCGCACGCCAACCAACACCCCGACGAACACCCCGACGCGATCACCCCAGGTTCCGCCTCAGCAGCTGTTCAACACCCCGACGCCGACCCCGACGCCAACCAACACGCCTACGAATACGCCTACGAATACGCCGACCCCGATTCCGACCAGTACGCCGACGCCGGCCGTGCCTCCGCAGGGCCTGCCGAACACGCCGACGGCAACGCCGACCGTGACACTGACGCCGACCGCGACCCCGACGGCGACAGCCACCCGGACCTTGAGCCCGAACGTTCACCCCCAGGAACTGCCGAACACGCCGACGGCGACGAACACCTCAACACCAACCCCGACGTCGACACCAACGTCTACGTCGACTGAGACGTCGACCTCGACGCCGACGAATACAGCAACGCGGACGCGCACGCCTTCTCCGAACGTTCCGCCGCAAGGTCTCCTCAGCACGCTGACGCCGACGGTGACCAATACCTCGACGTCGACGCCGACCCCGACGAACACGCCGACCCCGACGGCGACCAGGACGAGGACGCCGATAGTGCCGCCTCAGCAGTTGCCGAACACGGTGACTCCGACACCGACGTTGACGTTCACGCCCACGTCGACGCCGACGAGCACGGGGACTCCGACCAGGACGCCGACGCCAAAGCCGGTCGTTCCGCCTCAGCCGCTGCCGAACACAATCACACCGACACCGACGACCACCGCCACGCCCACCAATACGCCGACGTCGACTCCGACCTCGACCAACACGGCCACGCCCACGTCGACGCCGACGAGCACGCTCACAGCGACCAACACCAACACGCCGACACGGACCCTAACGCCGCGCGTGGTGCCGCAGCCCTTGGCCAACACGCCAACCGCGACGGGGACGCCGACGAATACGCCCACGGCAACGAACACCGGCACGCCGACGGCCACCGCGACGCCTGAGCCGAACGCCACCTACTGCGTCGACACCGGCAGTCTGGACGGCCACGCCGAGAGCCAGGGGCCGAGCTATCCGCCCGGTGGCGCGCCCAGCGCCGGCTCGGCCGCGAGCACGACAACGGTGGCGCGATCGCTGGCCGCGGGAACTTACGTCGTACGTAACGCGGAGCTCGGGATCCCGACGTCGGCGATCCCTGACAATGCGGCGATCTACCGGGCGACCCTGCACGTGAACGTCGTGACGTCGAACGACGCCAACGGGCTCAAGCTGCAGGGTGAGTGGTTCGACTGGGGCAACTCGATCGACGCGTCGGACTACACTGCGACGCCCTCGAGCTCGGCGTTCGAGGCCCCCCTCTCATCCCTCATTGCCGGGACGAACGTCTTCGAGCTGACGTCGCCAGCGACGGTCGACAAGAGCGGCATCACGAAGTTCCGCCTCCACATCTCGCAGCGGCCATCGGACGCGCCGCCTACCGGCCTGAACGAAGCCACCATCACCATGTTCGAAGACGCCACCAATCCCGAGGCGTGCCTGTACGTCTGGTGGACGATACCGCCGAGCCCGACGCCGGCCGTCCGAGCGCAGTCGCTAATGAACACGCCGACGTCGACGCCCACGCCGGCGCCGACGAGCACGCCAACCATCACACCGACGGCGACGGCGAGCCCGAGCCCGACCTCGACGCCGACACCTACCCCGTCCGCCACGCCGACCGACACGACCACGGCGTCGCCGACGCCGACTCTCACACCCGCCGTGCCGCCACAGCGCCTCGCGAACACGGTGGCGCCGACCTCCCCCACGTCGACGCCCTCGGCGACGCCGACCGACACGCCGGTCGACACCGCCACCCCGACGCTGCCGCCTGCCGTGCGTGCGCAATACGTCCCCAACACCAAGACGCCGACGATCACGGTGACGTCGACGCCTGCCGAAACGACCGAGACACTCACGCCGACCGTAACCTCGACGCCCACCGAGCCGGTCGCGGGCGCGACGTCGACGCCGGCCGTGAAGCCTCAACGCGTGGCGAACACGCCGACGCCAGGCAACCGGGTGGCCATCAACCCTAGCAACGACCCCAAGCCGCCGATCGTGAAGAGGAAGCTCCGTGTCCTCTCGGGAATCTTGAACGGGTGCGTCCTCGAGGCTGACCCCGCCGCCCCCGAGCTCGGCGACCTCTGGTGCAACTCGACGCGCCACGACTGCTGCTATCGCGGCGCGGCCGCCACTTACTGCTGGCCGATGACGCCATGAGCGGAGGAGTCTTGGACGCCGACGAGGTGATCGATCTCGGCGGCGGGCGGAGCCTGCAGCCCGTCACGGACTCCGCCGGCACCGTCTGCGGCTTCATCTTCCGCCATCCCGGCTGTGCGCCGCAGAAGCCCGGAGACCCGCCTGGGGGATGGGTGGGAATCCAACCCTACGAGAAGACGCGCCCGAGCTGGAAAGTGGATCAGGCGACGCCGCTGTCGCTCTCCCCCTCGATTCATTGTCGCGCCTGCGACGACCACGGCTTCGTGCGCAACGGCCAATGGGTGCCTGCATGACGACTACCTTCGAACGTGCCTTCGCGCGGATCCTCGACGCCGAGGGCCCGCAAACCAACGACCCCGCTGACCGCCAAGGAGTTGATCGCGGCGTTTCTGGAGAAGGTCGGCGGGTTCATCGATCCGCTCGAAGCCGATTTGTTCTTTCAGAACGGCTGTCCGGGGATGAAGCCGCACGGGCGGTTGTGCTGGTCGATTCACCTGGGCAGCGGACCCGTGCTGGACATCTCGGTCATGCCGCGCACCGACCCGCCGTTTCCCGACCCTCCTATCGTTCTCAGGAACGACGAATGAAGCTCGCCGAGCTTGAGCCGGAGTTCCTGAAGCGAACCTTCGCGGACCTGACTCTCAATCCGTCCGTCCACCTTCCCGGCGAGGGCTGCGGGGCGCACTTCTTCGTCCGCAACGGGGAGATCGTCGGCGCATGATCGAGTCTGGCGACTTCTCGGCAGCGCGCGTCCGTGAGCTCGAGCGCCGGCGCGATACACTGCTGCGCCAACTGGAGGAGATCCACAGCCTCCAGGTCAACCGTGCCCGCGAGCACGTGTACCCTGCCCAGCGACGGCTGCGGCCCGAGCAGCGTGAAACGCTCCGACTCGTTCGGAGGCTCGCGTCCACATGATCCTGACGACGAACCAGCGCAGCGACCTGCAGGCGAGGATCGCAAAGCGCACCGGTCTTCCACCGTCGCGGGTTCAGGAGGCCGTCTGCGTCTTCGAGGTCTGGCTCGCCGACATCGGCGCCGATCAGATCCCTGGTGGTAACGTCAGCCTTGGCGAACTCGTGGCCACGCTCGGCGAGGTCGAGCGGAAGCCGTCGCGACAGGACGGCGCGGCGCTGCTCCTCGAGCGGTACAGCATGGTGCGTCGATGATCTGGGGAGGCATTCTGTTCGCTGCCGGACTCGCCGTCGGATGGTGGATCGGGTTCCGCCACGGCGAGTCGCAGGAGAGATGGCGCGAGGTGGAGGGGGGCAATGTTCGATCCGATCAGTGATCTGCTGCGCAGTCTCGACGCGACGCGATCCTACCACGGCATCCAACGGCCGCACGACGGCGAGCTGTATCTCCAGCGCGCAGACACGCTCATCGCAATGACGGCATGGGCCGAAGCGCGCGGCGAGACGCGCCTCGGGATGCTCCTGATCCTCTGCGTGGTCCGGAACCGCGTTGCGCAGTCGCCGCGGTTCGGCGTCGGATGGCCAGGCGTCGTGCTCAGGCCAAAGCAGTTCTCGTGCTGGAACGCACCGAAGATCGCGCGCGCGACGCTCGCGGGTACCTTCGCCAGGGGAAGCGGTCCCGACTTCGACGCATGGTCAATCGCTTGCGGCGCCACGTTCGACGTGATGCAGAACCGCTGTCCTGATCTCAGCGGCGGTGCGGATCACTACTTCGCGCCGGGTGGCATGGTGAACGGCAAGCCGCCGAGCTGGGCGAAGTCGATGACGCCGACTGTCACCTACCGCGGGCATTTGTTTTTCAGGGGGGAGTGACCTTCCTGATCGTCGGCATGGCGGCTCCCCTATCGACGTTCACCGCTATCGGAGGAAACCAGCGCAGCTCCCGCTGCAATCGTCCGGTGCCGCTCAGCACGGTGTGCCAGTGCGCGCGACGCAGATGCGCGCGAGGCGAGGCGTGAGTGCCGCCCTGCGGTTCGTCGCCGGCAGTCGCGTAGGCACTCCGAAGCGCCGGACCGAGGTAGTAGCCAGTCTCCCATACCGTCGGTGAGTTAGCTGCGCGCGCGGCACCACGCCGCGGGCGATGATTCGGGTCCTTGGGGTCGCGCATCTCGGCCGCGGCCGAGCATAGGTAGAGGATCAGGGACACGAGCGGGGCGGCGGCCATCGCGACCCGTGCCACTTCTGCCATTCGCCCTTCGTCGAGCGTCTCGTCGTGGGCGAGGCTCTGGAAGCGGACCTCCTCGACGAATCTCTCGACTGCGCCCCTGAGTCCGCCCTCGACCCACACATGCAGAGGTATCGGCGAGAGGAACGGCCCCCCGTCGGCCTCGCCACCGATGTCGAGGAGGAGACGTAGCTCCGTGCGGCCGTCGCTCATGTCGTGCTCCAAATGCGCGAAGAAACCCGGCATCTCGACCGGCCGAACCGCCCCGATCGCTTCGCGGCCAGGAGTAGCGATGTACACGCACCACTCGGGGAGATGGTGGAGTACCTCCACGGGGATCTCGCCCACAAGATCGGTCTGCCAGAGCGCATCGAGCAGGGTCTCGTCGATCTCGTAGATTCCCTGGCTCAGTCGCCAGGTCGACAGCGCGGCAACGACGGCGATGTCGAGTCCCTCTTGCGGTGTGAGCCTGCGGCCTGATCCGCCGCTTACGACAGCGTAGGCTCCCGCCATCGGCACCCAACACCAAGCCGGCCAGTCGCCGATGTCACCGCCTTTCGCGGCACGGAAGCTCGCCATCTGCTCCCAGCATGATGGGTAAGCGGCGCCGACGCGGCCAATGTGGCGCTGCAGGCGGCGGATCAGGTCGGACCGGGTCACGGATCGGGTCAGGGTTTCCAGAGCAGCCGTTCGAGCATCGTCCGCGCCTCCCAGAGGCGCGTATCGCGGCAGACGTCCCGTGTCTCGACGAGCAGTTCGACGGCGCGCTCGACGATGCCCCGGCGAAGGTCGTCAGCCGTCTCTCTAATCTTCGCCCAACCGCCATCGATGACGAGGGACGCGAGCACGGGCTCCCAATGGCCTGCGCGTATCGGCGTGTACTCGTCGCCATCGGCGCCGCCGCACCCCAGGTGCCGGATGCCCTCGACGAGGGCGTAGTAGACGTATCTGCGCTCCGCGGGCATCGCGGCGGGCTCTACTGGCACACCAGGCGGGCCCGCGTCACCTGCGCCGAGTCGGAGCACGTCGCGGACGTCCCTGGCCTCGGCGTCGGTGGCGGCGACGAGATTGACGAGGATGAGGTGATAGGCCTCGCCGTTGGTCACTTGACATGCTCCTTGCTCGGCTCATACGCCCCCGCGAAACCCCTTGCGGGATCGCCGTAGGCGTCGATGTAGCCCTGGCCGGCGGCCCACTCGAAAACCCCACGGCAGACCGGCTCCTGGCTCCACGAGGAGCCATGCCTTGCGGTTCCGGGTCCCACTTCCCCCCCCGCGGCCGCGTCCTGCTGGATGGTGATCATTTGCTGTCCTCCCTTGTTATTTTGTCATTGGACATTCCGAACTCGTCGTCCTCGGTCTCTGGGTCGCGACGGACCACCGCACCGCCCGCCTCAAAGGGTCGTGCGTGCCCCCCCATTCGCCGTCCATCAATTCCGCTCCCAGTCCTTCACCCAGCACTCCCCATCCTCGTCCCATCGGCGCACATCATAGCCGACCAAATAGGCCGTATTGTCCCCCGGCGGGGGCCAGTCCGTCGCGGCGAGCGCCTGCTCGGCAATTCCTCCCCCGCCCGCCTCAAACGTCCGGCCGTCATGCTCGAACGAGCAGTCCTTTTCGACGTAAATCATCTTTCCGTTTCCTCCCTTTGGGGCGGGGGAACGCGCGCTAAACCCCAACGGGAACGCGCGCTAAACCCCAACAACCAAAAAGGGTCGTGCGCGCCGCCCCCCGCTCATTTTCTATTTGCACTGGATCAGGCGGTCGAGCAGATCGAACGCAGAGTCCTGTAGCCGCTCTTTCGTCGGACGGAGAGACTCGTCAGCTGCGACCCAGGCGGCATCCCTAGCAGCAGCCCAGGCGGCGTGCCTCAATGTCGTCCCCCACGGCCAGTGGTTGCGTAGATCGTCCGCCGTCCCCCAGGCGTCGTACCTTGAGGTAGCGACCATAGCGGCAGCTCCGCCAGCGGCCCCGAGCCGGATGGCGGCCCAGACGTCGTACCCGGCGTCGTCCCCGGCGGCGCGGGCGGCGGCCGCATCGCGCGCTGCCGCACGCAACGGCGAGACTGCGGCACCGAGAGTGACGGCGTCGACAATTTCCGGTAGGGCGCGCAGTGCTGCGGCGTGAACCGCCAACTGCTCGGTGAGAGCGAGCCACGCTGGCGTATGCGTGCGGATCAGCCAGTCCAGCACGAGATACGCGCGCCGCTCCTCCACTGCGTCCGTCGAGCGCGTGCCGACGATCCGGGGGGCGAACGGCTTTAGGCGCTGCCGCGTCTCATCGTCGAGCACGTCGCCCCAATTTGACGCGAACGCCGTGATCAGCGGCGACGCGCACATGGGATAAGCACTCCACGGCTCGCCGGCTAGGTAGCTCACGAGCTCCATGATGCTGGCGCCGTGATTCGGCGTGCTGTGGAGGCCCGTTCCTAGCCGCAGCTCCTCTATGTTCGGGATAAGCCAGGGCACCCGTCGGTCTAGTAGATCTTTCATGCTCCTCCCTCCCCCGTCGCGCTCCTCGCGCGGATCGCGTCCTGGTGCCGACCCGGCACGTACCAGGTGGTCACGATTGCACCGCCAACACGGCGGCCTCCCACCACAGCCATCGATGCCGTAGGGTCTGGCGGGCAAAGGTGTCGGAGGCAATGGCCCGCATGCAGACGCGGTAGCCTGGCACGTAGCCCGCCTCGTACCAGACGAGGATCTGATCGCAGCCGGGCGCCGGGCATGGGGCGCCGGTCACGTCAGCCCACATGTCCCACGGATCGCGTGCCGGCATCTCGTAGCCGACCGTCGTCGGGCGACCATCGCCGTGGATGTCCCACGACCCCCTCACACGCCGAGGGGCGACGATGTACAGCGCGCGGAGCCCGGACCACTCCCACGGCAGACCGGCTCCGGGCTCCACGAGGAGCCACGTTGAGGCCGTGCGTCGGTTGGTGAGTTGCTGCGGCTCGTCTCGCCAGCGCGCTTCGTCCGTCGTCGCCTCCAGCGGGGCCGGTGGCAGGCGCCGCGACCACAGGCGGTCTCGTGCTACGAGGTACTGATGGCGAGGCTTGCGCGCCGGGTCCTGGCTCTGCCCCGAGTTGGGGTCGCGCAGCTCCAGGGCGTCCCATCCTCCAGGCAGACGGATGATCCGCGCCCATGATCGCGCGCTCGGCGGCAGATCGGACTCGTCCGGACAGATGCGGTCGAGCGTCTCCAGCCCGCTCATCCCTCGCACCCGCAGCGGTCGCAGCCATCGTGGTGGTAGTGGCAGAAGCCGCGCCCGCACTGGCAGTAGTCAGCCTCGTGGCAGGAGCAGCCACAGCCGTTGCGCGCCTCGCGCTCCTGTGCCGCCGCGGCGTACTCACGGAGCGATGCGATCGACGTGAGGCGGGGATACTGCCTGTCGATCCGCACCTCGGATTCCGGCGCCCACCATATCCGCGCCCCGTCACGCGACGCGAGCTTGAGCTTGCCGAGCTTGGACCGGATGATCGCGACCTCGTCGTCCCACTGCGTCCGTCCGCGGATCACGCGGCCCAGCACGTAGCACGAGCGGCCGTGATAGGTCGCCCGGCCCGCGATCTCACGGGCGTCCTCGGCGAGACTCTCCTGGGCCTGCGCGGGTGCCGCCGTGCACGTCGCAACGATCTGCTCCGCGAGCTGACGACGTGCCACGCCGACGTACCATGCCTTGCGGTCCGGGTCCCACTTCCCCCCGCCATTGCGGATCTGATCCTTGACCGGGTAGGTGTGGCCGATGAGATAGAGACGCCGACCGTCCTGCTGGATGGTGATGCTCATGTGGGTGAGCCTGTCGAGGTCAATCTCACTTTTTTCTCTCTCCATGACGACTCCCTCCTCGGGGTCCCGGTGTTCAGCCTTCTCGGGGCTGGCGCCACCCGCCGGGTCGCGGTAGCGTCGGTAGGGTGTCTATATAGACAGGTGCCGGGTTCGTGTCAACTCTTTTTCTTCGTTTGGGCTTTCCTGAGCGTGACGACGCCCCGCGCCGAGACAACGGAGAGGGTATCCCCTGCCTCGATGCCGGCGTCGTCGAGCACTCCGCCCGCTAGGTACACAGCGGGACTCTCGTAGGTGCGCACCTCGCCGCCGCGGACCTTGCGCAACGTGCGCGTCGAGACCTTGACGATACGATTCATGGCGTCTCTATAGACAGACACCGCCCATCCGATCAACGCCCGCTCCTGAGCACCGTGACCACCACCGGCTGAGGATCACCGGGCGCGATCACCGCACGGAACGAGTAGCGCCCGCCGCGCGTTCGCACGCGGATACCCCTGCCTGACTCAAGCGGCTTCGGCTCGCCGCCATGGTCGCGCAGCTCGTGAATGATCGCCCAGAGCGCTTCGTCGTAGTCGAGTTGCGGCGCGATGCGACTGATGAACTGGCGCACGGCGTGAGGAGTGACGAAGACGTCGCCGCTGATCATCCCGACACCTGACGAATTGCCGGGAACTCCTCGGCCAGCGCAGCCCATGTGTCGGGCTCGATCCATCGGAGATGCGCAAAGGACCCGAGCGACTCGGCCTGCTTGTCTAGGAGCATCCCGATTCTCTGTGCCTCGCGCGGAATGTCCTTTTCGCTCAGGACATCGTAGGCGGGGCTGTAGCGAAGCCCTCGGCTCGCGATGTACGCCCACACGTCCTCGACCGTCCACCACGCGAGCGGAATGCAGTACCAAGTCCTGTCGCTGCCGCGATAGATCTCGCCGCGTATCCGCGCGTTCTCGAGCCGCCCGCGGCTCTCCTCTGCTCGGAGTCCCATGCAAATGACGCTCAGCCGATGCCTGACGACGAACGCCTCGGACGGCTCGTCTACGAGAATCGCCTTCACGCGAAACGGACAGCCTGCGTCGACCGGGTCGGGGTAGCCGAACCATCCCGAGTATCGCGCCATCTCGCGATAGCTGATGCGCGGGTGCGCAGTCTCGACTCCGTAGTGTTCCACTAGCGCCCGCGTCGAGCGTAGCTCCGTGCCCGAATCGAAGAACACCGCTGGCGCATCTGGAACGACACGACGCACCAGATCGAGCATGACCGTCGAGTCCTTCCCTCCCGAGTAGCTCACTCCCACGCGCCCGCGAGTCGCGGCATCGGCAATCACGTCGAGACTCCGTGCGACGCGGCGCTCGAACTGCCGCAGCTCCGCGTGCACGAAGTCTCCGGGTGTGAGTGCGCTCACTTGCGCCCTCCGTCGCTACTGCCGCCACCCTTGCCGCCACCGGTGGCGCTTCCCTTGCCGCCGCCTTTGCTGCTCCCTTTGCCTTTCGGCATCCTTCATCACCTCCTCTCGCTCGCTGGAATCACGAAACCGGCTCCGGCACCGCGACCAGCTCTGCTCGCGTCTGCGTCCAGTAGGGCATATCGAGCGGTGCCCGCTGGACGATGAGCGCGTCGGGGTCGAGCCCCGGCCAGTCAACCGGCAGATTGCGGAGCGCCCGACCGTTGCGCATCACAGGAAAGCCGTCCCAGGCTGTGCACGGAGTGACCGTCCACTCGGCCACACGACCATAGCCCACGCCGCGGCGCTTCCCGAGGTACGGCACGAAGGTCAACAGCTCCGCGATCTCGCCGCGGTCGCCGATGCAGAACCAATCGAGGCGCCCATTCTCGACGTGCAGCGCTTCGTGAGGAATGCGAAACGACTTCGACGGGCCGGCGTTGATCTGTAGCCGCTTGATTCCATGCCCGAACATTTGCGCCTCGGCGATCGGGAACCGCCGGTTGGTGTAGCGCAGCTCACGCGCCGCCACTCGGCACACCGAGAAGCTTGCCAGGTAGAAGCGCCCTCCCGGCTCGCGCGCGATGGGAATCTCGATCGGGCGCAACTCTCCCTCGTGTGCGGCGGGCGCGAGTCCCGAGCTCGTCGCGACCACGTATCCGAGCAGTGCGTCGAGTGCGATCGGGGCGGTTATACGCACCTGTCCGGGGACGTAGGCGGTCACGTGCAGTGGTTCCATCAAGCGGCTACTCGCTTGAGGAACTCGGCGATCTGGTCCCTGCGCTCCGAGACGTGCGCACGAAAGATCGCACCGATCTGCCCGCCAAGCTCACGCACGTCGAGGCTCTCCGTCCTCTCCGCCGGGCGCCTCACGTCGATGTTCCAGCCGCGCACGGCGCGAAGCAGCCCGTGCCCCGTGCCCCGCTTTCCGCCGACGTGCGCATCGTAGAGAAAGGACGCCACCATGACCTTGAATGTGTCGTCATCGAGATCCGAGAGTATGTGCGCCGTCACGCCCCACCAGAAGAGCGCACCCTGCACCAAACGCTCGAAGCGTCGCGGCATCATGGTCGATTTCGCCTGTTCGGTCGCGCCGGCATCATTGTCGGTTGCGGCCGTCTCGCTTGCAATGAGTCTCTGCTCCGCGCGGGCGCGGTGGTCTGGCAGCAGGAGTGCTCGCTTTGCCGGGTCGAGCAGCGGGTCCATCCGCACGCGCTGGGCCTCTTCAATGTATGCCCGGTGACTGGCGACACCGACGCCGCTCTCCTTCAGCCACTCGCGAACCCAATCGGGGAGCACGTGCATCTGCTCCTCGCAGATGAGAGTGCTGTCATCGACGAACAGCCGCCCTGGGATGCTCCGGTTCTGCGCATTCCCGCCGAGGAGCGCCAGCGCCGGGTTCAACTCCACCATCTGCCAGTAGTCGGCCATCTTGACCGAGCCGCCGGCCGAGCCGGTGATCATACCGCCTGCAAAGAGCAGTCGCAGCGCTTCCTCTCCAAGGTCCTGACCCAGAAGGCCGGCCGCATCGAGATAGGAATAGGTCACGGCATCGCGGAGACCGTGCCTCATCGTGTCCGCTGTAATGCACGGGATGCGAGTCGCCCGGCCGTCGGGAAGGATCACCTTCCTGCGCATCGCCAAGCCGCTGTTCCCAAGAGATTCCTCCAGGTGACAGATCGGTTGCTCGGCACGCAGGATGAACTCGAAACGTAAAGTCTTCATTTGATCTCTCCTCTAAGCCCCCCAGGGCTCGCCTTCTTCTGCCGCCACCGCGGCGCGTACGTCGCGCTTGGCCTGTGCCTCGCGCCGTTTCTCATCCGCGGCCTTCCTCGCCAGCGCCATGATGTACCCGTGTTCGCGGTCGATCAGGTCCAGCAACGCGGCGTGCTCGCCGCCGACAGCGTCGACCAACTCAGTCGTCGCCGAACAGAACGAGCTGGTCACTGTCGCGATGCGTAGATCCCGCTGGAGTTTCGTCGCGAACTCCTCCGCCGTTCCCGTCGTTCTCGCCGCCGCCCGCAGCCTCTCGTGCAGTTGCTCCCAATGCTTGAGAGGGTTCGCGCCGGCCGCGAGATATTCCGCTCTGAGCGCCAGGACGAGACGCACGACGGCTGCTCTTGCTATCTCGGTATCCATTCTCTTCCTCCTTTCGCGCCGCCTCGATCGCGGCATGCTGCTCCTCGTCTCGTTGTGCGAGCCAGAGTGCCAGGTTCCACCACTGTCCCCCGCGCACGGCGGCCCATCGCTCTTCGAGCGCACGCACTTGGGCCGCAACGTCGGGATACACCAGGATGCGCGGTCTGTAGTCGCCGCGCGCGATCTCATCCTTCGTTACTCCGACCGTGAG
>Ga0187894_10005592_pt1 | contig 12736 bp, 12 predicted proteins | sample GBC1701081metaG_FD_136650 | JGI IMG/M metagenome (GOLD analysis project Ga0187894, IMG submission 136650) | White microbial mat communities from a lava cave in the Kipuka Kanohina Cave System on the Island of Hawaii, USA - GBC170108-1 metaG ... | reverse complement strand
GCGCGACGTGGTCGACGCCCGCATCTACCTGGGCATTCACTTCCGCTTCGCGGACGTGGCCGGGCGCACGCAGGGCACGCGCGTGGCGGAATGGGCGTTCAACCACTTCTTCCTGCCGTGCTCGGACGGCGGCGGCAATCACGGCTTCGCCGAGCAGGACTGATTTCGCAGGACTGATTTCGACGGCTGCAAGGCCTACCCTGCACGTGCAGCCGTCGAACCGGGCCCCGCATCGCGAGATGCGGGGCCTTTCTTCAGTTCGTCGGTGCGGCCGCGCGCGTCGACTGGTCGCGCCGCCAGGTTGCCGGCGGACAGCCGAACTCGCGCCGGAATGCGCGAATGAACGCCGTGTCGGTCTGGTAGCCGACTTCCTCGGCGATGTGCGCGAGGGGGGCGTTGCTGTTACGCAGCTGATTCGCCGCCAGCAACATCCGCCACTGCGTGAGGTACTGCATCGGCGAACTGCCGACCAGGTGCTGGAAGCGTTCGGCGAGCACCGAGCGCGAAGTGTTCGCAGTGCGCGCGAGCCTTTCGAGCGTCCAGGGATGTGCCGGGCTCTTGTGCAGGGCATTGAGCGCACAGCCGACGATGCGATCGCGCACGCCTGCGAGCCAGCCGGTGCGACCGTCGGTCTGCTCGTTCATGTACTGGCGCAGGACTTCGATGAACAGCACCTCGGCGAGCTTCGCGAGCACGCCCTCGCCGCCCGGACGTGGCGAACGAGCTTCGCGCAACGCATAACGAACCGAGGCTTCGAGCCAGACGCCGGCGTTCGAGCCGCGAACGTTGGTTCGAACCAGCGGCGGCAAGCCGTTGAGCAGCATCCTGGCGAGACGCGAATCGCACGCGAGATACCCGCAGACGATGCGAGTGGTCGCGCCGCCGCCACCATAGGAAAGCTGTCGCGGCCGGCGCGCGAGCACGACGTCGAGGCTCTTGCCCTTCACCGGAGGCAGGCCGGGCTTGGACGTCATGCGATGTTCGTGACCGTGCGGGAAGATGACGACGTCGCCAGCCGTCAGGTGCGCCGGCGGCCCCTCCGGCATTTCTACGTGGCAATCGCCTTCCGTGACCATGTGGAAAATCATGAGATGCTCGGCACCCGGCTCGAGCACCGGCGCGATCTTGTCCGCGCGCTGCGACTGGTAACACCAGGGCGCCGTGAAGCGCGCGTTGATGAAGATTGCGCCGACCAGGCGCACCACACGCAGGGTTTCGGAGAGTGCGTCCATCAGACGACGTTGACTTCGACGTGCAGGTCGAGCGGCACCACGGATTGCACGGCGCCCGACACAGGTGAGCTGGCATGGGCACGTGCGACCAGAGCATGCACGCGCTCCGGCGCGACCGACTGCGCGGCCACGCGGACGAGGAGTTCCAGGTCGCGCGGCGCCGCGGGAATCGCCGCGCCGTGTTCGTCCGTCATTCCGAGCAGTCCGCGCGTATCGGAGCGGCTCTTGGCGACGACCTCGAGCGCATCGAGCTCGATGCCCTGGGCTGCCGCTTCCATGGCGATGCGGGTGGCGATACAGGAGGCCATCGCGGCGCGCAGCAGCCAGCCGGGAGAGACGCGATCGCCGCTGCCGCCGACTTCCGGCGAAAGATCGGTCTGAACCTCGGTGCCGTTCGGATGGCTCGCGACGACGCGCGTGCCGCCGAGCCAGCGCGCCGTGCCCGGAGCGTCGTCGTGCAGGCCCAATGCGGGACGGCGCCGCAGGACCGTCTCGGCCCGCCGCAACGCCGACGCCAATTCGTGGTCTGGCATCTTCACCCCTGCGACGTGTCGGCCTGTTTCCAAGGCTTTCTTCACGTCCCGGGGCGATTCTGGCCCGCGGCGCCTTCCTCGAACAGAGCCAAATCTGCCGATAGTGCCGGGAGCGGACCTTGGGGCAGCAATTCCGGACGCTCGGTCAGGGGCGGAACTACCCGGGGTAGCTGAGGATGAACCTGGGTAGCCGCAGGTGACCCTGGGTAGCCCGAAGATGACCCCTGGTAGTCGAGAATGATCCCGGGGCAGCTACAGCCCCCCAGCTGACACCGATGTCCCAGATGACAGGAGGATGAAAGGACAGCCTCGGCAGATGCGCGGACAGGACGCGCCTCCCCGCCGACCCGCACGCTCCCGCCCCATGGACGCCAAGCTACAAAGAAGAATCCAGCGCTATGGCTGGGATCTGGCCGCGGACGACTACGAGGCGCTGTGGAATGCGCAGCTCGCCCCGGCAAGGTCGGCCATGCTCCAGCTGGCCTCGCTGGCACCCGGTGAACAGGTGCTCGACATCGCCTGCGGCACCGGCCTGGTGACGTTGCCCGCCGCCCGAGCAGTTGCCCCGGCGGGCGAGGCGTACGGAATCGACGTGTCCGGCCGCATGGTCGAAGCTGCGCGGTGTCGGGCAGCCGAGCAGGAGATTGCGAACGCGCGCTTCACACGCATGGACGGCGAGGCGCTGCCCATTCCCGATTCGAGTTTCGACGCGGCACTGTGCGCGCTCGGCCTGATGTACATGCCGGACCCGCGCCGGGCGGTGCGGGAAATGATGCGCGTCGTCCGGCCCGGCGGCCGGATCGTGCTCGCCGTCTGGGGCGAGCGCGTACGTTGCGGCTGGTCGCCACTGTTCGGCATCGTCGACGACGAAGTCACCAGCGAAGTCTGCCCGCTCTTCTTTCAGCTCGGCCAGGAAAGCGCCCTCAGCGCACTCTGCGAAGGCCTCGGCCTGGAGTTGGTGCGCGAACGACGCCTGTCGACACGGATGATCTATCGCGACGCGACCGAAGCGTGCAACGCCGCGTTCGTCGGCGGCCCGGTCGCGCTCGCCTGGTCGCGATTCGATCTGTCGGTGCGCGCCCGCGTGCGCGAACGTTACGTGGAAGCGATCGAGCCCTGGCGCAACGGCCATGGTTACGCCATTCCAGGCGAGTTCGTCGTCGTCTCGGCGCTGACGCCGCCCGCGCGCCACTGATCGTCCCCGGCGGCTGCTGCCGTTTGTCGCTGGCAACGGCCGCCGATCGTCCCCGGCGACGTCACTGATCTTCCCTGGCGGCAGCGATCGTGCTGCACTAGGGCGTGATCGTTCATCTCATCGACGGCACCTACGAGCTGTTCCGGCACTTCTACGGCCTGCGACGCTTCAACAAGGGCAAGGACGCGCCGTTCGGCGCGGCGGTCGGCGTCCTCAATACGGTGCTGGAGATGATCGAAGGGGGCGCGACGCACCTCGGCGTCGCCACCGACCACGTCATCGAATCCTTCCGCAACGAGCTGTGGTCCGGGTACAAGACGGGCGACGGCATCGAGCCGGCGCTGTGGCGGCAGTTTCACCCGCTCGAGGAAGCGCTGTTCGCGATGGGCGTGGCCGTCTGGCCGATGGTCGAGCTGGAGGCCGATGACGCCCTCGCGTCGGCCGCTCACGTCGCGGCTGCCGATACGCGCGTGCAGAAGGTCTGCATCTGGACACCCGACAAAGACCTCGGGCAGTGCGTCGACGGCGAACGCGTCGTGCAGGTCGATCGCAGGACGCAGAAGATCCGCGACGCTGCAGGCGTGCGCGAGAAGTTCGGTGTGGAGCCGCGGCTGATCCCGGACTTCCTCGCGCTGGTCGGCGACACCGCCGACGGCTACCCCGGTATTGAAGGCATCGGCCCGGTCTCGGCTGCTCGGCTGGTGAGCCGGTACGGACCGATCGAGGACTGGCCGCCCGACGCGCTCGGCGAACGGCGCGAACTCGCACTCCTCTTCAAGAACCTGGCCACGCTACGGACCGATGCGCGCCTGTTCGGCGACGTCGAAGAACTGAAATGGCGGGGACCGACGGAGGCATTTCCGGCCTACGCGGAACGGTTCGCCAGCGCGCGCTTGCTGGAACGTTGCCGCAAGGCCGCTGCGTCGCTTCGCTGACGTCAGCGCGAAGCAAGATCCTCGCTCAGACGCGCAGCTCGCATCACCAGGTAGTCTCGTTCGGGAATGCTCGTCGTTTTCGCCGCGGCCAGGCGATAAAGCGTCACCGCCCGCTCGTGCTCGCCCGCGCGCTCGCAGAGGTGCGCGCGCACGGCTTCGAGCCGGTGACTGCCGCGCAAACGTTCGTCGTCATCGAGCGCTTTCAGGAGTTCGAGGCCGGCCTGCGGTCCGTGCACCATCGCCGTGGCGATCGCGTGGTTGAGCGTGACCATGGGATTGTCGTTCATGCGCAGCAGCACGCCGTAGAGTGCGAGAATCTGCGGCCAATCCGTGTCGGCGGCGCGCGGCGCTTCGTCGTGAACTGCGGCGATCGCGGCCTGCAACTGATACTCGCCCACGGCACCCTTCGAGAATGCCGCGCTGACGAGCGCCACGCCTTCGACAATAGAGTCGCGATTCCAGAGCCTGCGATCCTGTTCGTCGAGGGGAATCAGTTCGCCCCGCGCTCCCGTACGCGCGACGCGCCGTGCGTCGGTGAGCAGCATCAACGCCAGGAGGCCCGTCACCTCGGCGTCCTGCGGCAGCATGCGGTGCACCGCGCGCGTCAGCCGGATCGCTTCATCGGACAGGTCGGTGCGATGCAATGCCGAGCCCGAGCTCGTCGTGTAGCCCTCGCTGAAGACGAGGTACAGCACGTGCAACACCAGCGCCAGGCGCTGTGCCCGTTCCGCGGCATCCGGCAGACAGAACGCCTCGGACGCGCCCTTCACCGATTGCTTGGCGCGGCTGATGCGCTGGGCCATGGTGGCTTCCAGCACGAGGAAGGCCTTGGCAATCTGAGCGGTAGTCAGGCCGCCGACGGCACGCAGCGTCAGCGCGATCGCCGAAGCGGGCGACAGCTCCGGATGGCAGCACATGAACAGAAGGACCAACGTGTCGTCGGGATCCATCTCCGGCTCGCTGTACAGAGCCGGCGCCACCACGACGGGCGTCTCTTCAGCGGCCACGTTCTCGCGGTCGCGGCGGGCAATCTCGCTGCGCACGTGATCCGTCATGCGGCGCAGAGCGACCTGGATCAGCCAGCCGCGCGGATTGGACGGCACGCCGTCGCGCGGCCATTGAGTCGAAGCGGCGATCAGCGCTTCCTGGACGGCGTCTTCGCAAGCGGCGAAATCGCGAAAGCGGCGGCAGACTGCGCCGAGCACCTGCGGCGCGAGGTCGCGCAGCAGGCGCTCGGCATCGTCATCGAGTGCCTTCGTCACCGGTCCGTCGCCGCCTTCACCGGTCAGTCGCCTTCGTCAGCGGTCCGTCGTCGGCGGACCGCTCATCACTTCGCGCACTTCGATCGGCATGTTGAACGGCTTGCCGCCCGGGCCGGGCGCAGCCGAGGCTTCCGCGGCGATCTGGTAGGCGCGCTCCGGGCTGCCGACGTCGACGATCCAGTAGCCCGCCAGGAACTCCTTGGCTTCCGGGAACACTCCGTCCGTGATCGGCCGCCCGTCGTTCCCGGCCCGCACCACCTTCGCCTGCGTCGGGGCAGAAAGGCCCTCGCCGCTCACGAATTCGCCGGCGCGCGCGAGTTTCTGAGTGAAGGTACGCATGAAGGCGATGTGCGCCTCGATGTCGCTCTTCGGCCAGTTCATGAACTGGTCGTATCCGTCGTACGGGCAATTCATCATCAGCATGTATTTCATGGCATCGGCTCCTGTTTCTGAGGTCCTGACGCCCCCGGCGGGGGCGTTTTCAGGGTCAAGTCGGAACCGAAAGTGCGTTCTCGACATGGGGGTGCCCCTTTTCAGCAGTTTATGCCGGTCTGACGCTGCGAAGCGCGCCCGCAATGTCGGCAGGCGCCCGGCCCGCGCGTCGTATCGGTGAATCCAGGATGCCCATGGCTATCGAATCAGCAGGTGAAGACTCGCAGCGATCCGGAATGACCCCCGGTTCGCCGGCCCCGCAGGGCCGAAACGCGTCCACCCGCGCGCCGACTGATACTGACAGCGGCGCCGCACCGGCCGGATAATCTCCAGCCGCAAGGCCCCAGCGACCGTCGCCGGGGCCTTTTCATTGGCCTCATTGGCCGCTGAAGCAGCGTTCACCCGGAAGCGTTCACAGGGGACATAGACGAGATGCGTTACGCGATCTTCTGCTATCACGACGAGGCCTCCGTCAATGCGCTCACGCAGACGCAGGAGACTGAGCTCCTGGGGAGCCTGACGGCCGTACACGAGAAGCTCGCCGCTGAAGGAAAACTCGGACCGGCAGCCCGTCTGATGCCAACTACCGCTGCGGTAACGCTGCGCCGGCGCACTGAGCCCTCCGTTCTCGATGGCCCGTTCGCAGAGACCAAGGAAGCGCTGCTCGGCTTCTACATCGTCGAATGCGCAACGCTCGACGAGGCCATCGCTGTTGCGGAGCTGCTCGAAGCACCCCGTGCCGCCGCTGGTCTGGCGACAGCGATGGAGATCCGTCCCATCCGCCTCTTCGTGGACGCTCGTGCCTGAGCGCGTGCCAGCGCGTCGTCATTATTGTTAAAGAACCGCTGACGTAGTCGAGCGCGAAAAGCCACGAGCGCGCGCTGGATCGTCTGTCGGCTCGCGGCACGCTTCCGTCGCTATTCGCGGCGCGCGAAAACCCAAACGCGCGCAGCGATCGTACTTGTCATCTCTACAAAACGGCGCTCGCGCCTGTCGCGAACCTTTCCAGCGATTGCCGCGACTTGCGCCGGCTTGCATCGAGCGCACTTCAAATGCGCGTCGCAATTCGTCGTCGCATCGAACGGCGCGAACAAGTGCCTCGCACGCGCGTCGCACACACGAAAAACCCGCGTTGCCGCGCGTTCGCGTGCTTGACGGGACTTTCACCTCGGGCGCACTCTCGCGCGCAGCGACGCGCCAGAATAAGTCGCACAACAACGTCGAACAACCAGACGAACAAGCCAGAAAAACTCGAGTTTCAAAAAACGTTCAGCAGATCGATTCACTCACGACAGGAGGGATGCCCTGTGATTCGACTACGTGCATTGCTGATCTGCGCGCTCAGTGCCGCGACCGTGATCGGTTGCGGCGGAAGCGCGCCTGGAACGACTTCCGAAGAGCCTGAGGCTCCACAATCCGCAGTGAACCTGCCGGCATCGGCCGTCGCGCAGATCAAAGCGCTGATGGACGAGAAAGCAGCGCTTACGGCCGACCAGCGCAAGATCGCCTCGCAACTCCGCTATGCCAAGAACGGGCGCTTCGTGGCGCCGAAGATGCGCCAGAAGGGCGAGGAGATCGACACGCGCGATGCCACCGAGATCGTCAACCTGATGGAAGTCGACGCGCAGGGTCGCGTGTTGACCGACATCAAGGGCGACGTCCTGGCGCGCGACATCGAGAACCTGGGAGGCGCGGTCGTCGCGCAGTCCGCCAGGTACAAGAGCACGCGTGCGTGGCTGGCCCTCGACAAGCTCGAAGCATTGGCGGCGCTTTCATCCGTCAGCGCGATTCGTCCGGCGCTCACCGCCACGACGAACAAGGCGCGTCCGGCGTTGAGCAGCAAGACCGCGACCAACCGCGCCGCCCGCCAGGGCAAGGTGCGGGACATGCTCGAGCAGGCGCTGCTGCGCCGTGCGATGGGACTGGAGGAGGTGCCGGGCGGTGCGGTGGCCAACGTCGGCGCCGCGCAGTCGCAGGGCGATGCGGCCCACCAGGCCGATCGCGCCCGCAAGTTCTACAACACCAACGGCACTGGAGTGCGGGTCGGTGTCCTCTCGGACAGCGACGACTTCAGGGAGCAGTCGATCGCGAGCGGCGATCTGCGTCCGGATACCATCACGATTCCGGGGCAGGACGGTCGTCCGGGCTCGGGTGAAGGCACCGCGATGATGGAGATCGTGCAGGACGTGGCGCCGGGCGCGCAGCTCGTGTTCGCGACCGCGTTCACCGACGCGCCGACGTTCGCGGACAACATCCGCCGCCTGCGCTTCGAGTTCGACTGCGACGTCATCGTCGACGACGTGATCTACTTCTTCGAATCGCCGTACCAGGACGACATCATCGCGCAGGCGGTGAACGACGTGACGGCGGACGGGGCGCTGTACTTCTCCTCGGCCGGCAACCAGGGCAACTACAGCGACGGCTTCTCCGGAACGTGGGAAGGCGACTTCAAGTCGGCCGGCACGCTGTCTACGCTGCCGGGCGTCACCGTCCACAACTTCGACTTCGATGGCGACAACGTCCCCAATAACCGCGTGGAGTTCACCGGCGGTCCGGTGATCCTGCACTGGTCGGATCCGGGCACTCTCGATCTGCCGCAGTCGTCGAACGACTACGACATCTTCATCCTCGACGAGAACCTGAGGAACGTGCTGGGGGCGGCGACCGACGTGCAGGACGGCGACGATCTGCCGTTCGAGTTCGTCGGCTTCCTCATCCCCACGGGACTGCAGGTCGTCGTGGCGCGCAACCCGGGTGCACAGGTTCGGGCCGTGCGCGTCGTGAACTTCGGCGGCGAGCTGGCCATCGCGACGCCGGGCGGCAACTACGGCCACTCGGCGGCGGCGAAGGCGATCGCGCTGGCGGCGGTCGATCAGGCGCAGGCGATCGGCGGGGTGTTCCAGGGCGGTCCGACCACGCAGGTCGAGCTGTTCAGCACCGACGGCCACCGGCGCGTCTTCTATAACCCGAATGGAACGCGCATCCGCGGTGGCGTGACCTTCGCCAGCGGCGGCGGCGAGTTCCGTCCGAAGCCCGAGCTGACGGCGGCGGACGGCGTGGCGACCAACACGCCGGGCTTCCAGCCGTTCTTCGGCACTTCGGCCGCTGCTCCGCATGCCGCGGGTATCGCGGCCCTGATGAAGTCGGCGGTTCCGGGCAACGGTGCGTTCCGTATCAGCTCGTCCATGATCGACACCGCGATCGACATCGAAGGCGCGGGCACGGATCGTGACAGCGGCCACGGCGTCATCAACACGATGGCCGCGTTGGCGGCGTCGGGTGCGAAGCCCGCGGTGTTCCTCGAGCGCGGTACGGTCGTCGCGACGCCGGCAGGCGGCGCATCGTCGATCAATCCGGGCGGCGGCGGTTCGCTGTCGATCCAGCTCGTGAACAACGGCGGCGCGAATGCGACGGCGGTGAGCGCAACGCTCGCCACGTCCACCGCGGGTGTCACCGTCACGTCAGGCGCATCGGCGTATCCGAACCTGGCCGCCAGCGGCGGTGCGGGTACGAACGTCACGCCGTACACGTTCACTGTGGGCGCGGCTGTGCCTTGCGGCTCGGTGCTGCAGTTCACCCTGACGGCGACGTACACGGGCAACGGCACGAAGCCGATCTCCTTCCCGGTGACGGTGCAGACCGGTGCGCTCGGCCCCGAGGCCGTTGCGTCCTTCACCGGTCCGCGAGTGGCCATTCCGGACAACACCGTCGCGGGCGTGAACATCCCGCTGGCGGTCGCCGGAGCAACCACCAACCTCGCGAAGGTGGTGTTCAGCTACGACGGCACGAGCTGCAGCGCGGCCATCGGCTCCACGACGGTCGGCCTCGACCACACGTGGGTCGGCGACCTCGTCGGCACGCTGACCTCGCCGGGCGGCACCGCCGTCACGCTGCACAGCCAGCCGGGTGGCGCGGGCAACAGCGGTAACAACTTCTGCCAGACCGTGCTCGACGACGCAGCTGCGACGTCGATCCAGAACATCACGATCGCGCAGAATCCGTTTACCGGTAGCTTCCGGCCGGCGTCGCCGCTCGCGGCGTTCAACGGTCAGAACGCGAACGGCACGTGGACGCTCAATGTGAGCGACCGCGCGGGCCTGGATACCGGTGGCGTGCGTGCGTTCTCGGTGCGAACCCGCGGGTTCGTCTGCACGCCGTGAAGTTTGACGGCTGACGCCGGCGGCTGAGCCGGCGTAGTCTGGTAACTCGACTGCCGCCAGTGGCAACACTGGCGGCAGTTTTTTCAATTCTTCAGTCGGAAGCCCGTCTTGAACACCCAGGCGACGACGATCAGGCAGGCGAGGAAGAAGCCGAGCGTCATGGCGAGGCTCAGGCCCACGCTCACATCGGACATGCCGTAGAAGCTCCAGCGAAATCCGCTGATCAGGTAGACCACCGGGTTGAAGAGCGTGATCGTGCGCCACCCGGGCGGCAGCATGTCGATGGAATAGAACGCGCCGCCGAGGAAGGTGAGCGGTGTGACCACCAGCATCGGTATGAATTGCAACTGCTCGAAACCCTTCGACCAGATGCCGATGATGAAACCGAACAGGCTGAAAGTGGCCGCGGTGAGCAACAGGAACGCGAGCATCCAGAAAGGATGCAGGATCTCGATCGGCACGAACATCGATGCCGTGGCGAGGATCACCGTGCCCAGGACCACGGACTTGGTCGCCGCCGCGCCCACGTAGGCCAGCACGATTTCCAGGTACGAGATCGGCGCCGACAGCACCTCGTAGATGGTGCCGGTGAACTTCGGAAAGAAGATGCCGAACGACGCGTTGAAGATGCTCTCGGTGAACAGCGACAGCATGATCAGCCCGGGCACGATGAACGCGCCATACTGCACGCCGTCGACTTCCTGCATGCGTGCGCCGATCGCGGCTCCGAACACCACGAAGTACAGTGACGTGGTGATCACCGGCGTCACCAGGCTCTGCAGCAGCGTGCGGCCGGCGCGCGCCATCTCGAACTTGTAGATCGCCCACACGCCGTAGCGGTTGAACGCTGCCGGTTTCCGCGGCGTGGTCGACGCCGTGCTCGATGCCGTGCTGTTCATGCGCGCTCGCTCACCAGGCTGACGAAGATATCCTCGAGAGAGCTCTGCTCCGTGTGCAGGTCCTTGAGTCCGATGCCGATATCGCCGAGACGCTTGAGCAGCCCAGCGATGTCGGCGCGCTCGGCGTGCGCGTCGAAGGTGTACTCGAGCTCGTGCCCTTCGTTCCTGAGCGCAAGTTTCCACGCGGCCAGCTGTTCGGGCACGGCCGCCAGCGGCTCGGTCAGGTGCAGCGTGAGCTGCTTCTTGCCGAGCTTCTTCATCAACACGCTCTTCTCCTCGACGACGATCAGCTCGCCCTTGTGAATGACGCCGATGCGATCGGCCATCTCCTCGGCTTCGTCGATGTAGTGCGTGGTGAGAATGATCGTGACGCCCGAAGCGCGCAGCTCGCGCACCAGGTTCCACATGTCGCGCCGCAGCTCCACGTCGACACCGGCCGTCGGCTCGTCGAGGAACAGGATGCGCGGTTCGTGCGACAGCGCCTTGGCGATCATCACGCGCCGTTTCATGCCGCCGGACAGCGTCATGATCTTGTCCTTGCGCTTCTCCCACAAAGACAGGTCGCGCAGCACCTTCTCGATGAAGGCGGGATTGGCGGGATATCCGAACAGGCCGCGGCTCAGGCTCACCGTCGCCCACACCGACTCGAAGGTGTCGGTGGCCAGCTCCTGCGGCACCAGGCCGATGAGCGAGCGAGCGGCGCGCGCATCGCGCTGGTTGTCGTGACCCTCGACGGTCACCGTGCCCGCGCTCGGCGTGACGATGCCGCACACGATGTTGATGAGCGTGGTCTTGCCGGCGCCGTTCGGCCCGAGCAGCGCAAAAATTTCGCCGCGCCTGATGCCCAGGCTGACGTCGTTCAGCGCTTTGAGGCCGGAGGCGTAGGTCTTGGTGAGCTGTGAAATCGTGAGAACGGCATCCATTCGCGCAACTCTAACGCATTCGCGTGCACCTTCGCGCGCCGCGATTGCAGCTGGCGGATCGCGCTACACTTGAGCAACATCTTTACTATCTACAGGAGCTTCGGTCATGGCCATACGCAAAGCGGAAGCGGTGTGGAACGGCGGGATTCTCGACGGGCAGGGACGGGTGTCGCTCGGCAGCGGTGCCTTCGAAGGCCCATTCTCCTTCAAGTCCCGCTTCGAGGACGGCAAGGGCACGAACCCCGAGGAGCTGATCGCCGCGGCGCACGCTGGCTGCTTCTCGATGGCGCTGACGGCCATGCTCGGCCGCGCGGGCCATGCGCCGAAGCGCGTCGCCACCAGCGCGCAGGTTCATCTCGAGAAGAGCGGCGACGGCTTCGTGATTCCGCGCATCGATCTGCGCACCGAAGCGCAGGTGCCGGGCATCGACGCAGCCGCCTTCGGCAAGATTGCCGAGGAGGCCAAGCGCATCTGCCCGGTCTCGAAGGTGCTCGCCGGAGCCGAGATCACGCTCGAAGCCCGCCTGCTCCAGTAGGTCGCCGCAGGATCGACGTCGCTTCGGCGTTGCTTACGTCTTGCGCCGGCGGCGTGCAGTACGCCGGCGCGGCACCTTGCCGCCGGCGCGACGCGCCTGCGACAGTCCGATCGCGATCGCCTGCTTGCGGCTCTTTACCTTGCGACCGGAGCGGCCGCTGCGCAACGTGCCGCGCTTGCGCTCGCGCATCGCCTTGCGAACCTTCTGCTGTGCTTTCCTGCCATACCTGGCCATCGCAGGCTCCATTTGGGAAGAACGGCGGCGAACGCCCGCAGCGAAGGCGAATCAACGCGTTGGAGCCGGGCAGCGGCGAACAGTTCCGCGAGGCGTCGAACGTTGCGCGAAGTATCCCGCTACGGCGCCGGACAGGGCCCGCCCGCGGCGGCCCACTGGCCGAACTTGCTCACGAATTCCGCGTGCGGCACCGACACTGGCGCGCGATCACCGCCGGGCGCCCAGCCCCACAGAACCAGCTTGTCTTCGCTTACGTGCTTCAACAGGGCGTCGAGGTCGCGCCCACCGTTCGCGCTCTCGTCCTTGATCATCGCACACAGCTCGACCGGCGGGAGTCCGATCCAGGCCATCTTCTGATGCGGCGGTGGCAAGCCCCAGTGCGGCGCGCCCGGTGGT
>Ga0187894_10005591_pt1 | contig 12738 bp, 12 predicted proteins | sample GBC1701081metaG_FD_136650 | JGI IMG/M metagenome (GOLD analysis project Ga0187894, IMG submission 136650) | White microbial mat communities from a lava cave in the Kipuka Kanohina Cave System on the Island of Hawaii, USA - GBC170108-1 metaG ... | reverse complement strand
CGACGACGCCCCGCCTGGCAGACGACGTTCCGTCAGGAAGCGCTCGCGCCGCAGCGGGACCCACCGGGCGAATTCACCAAAGGCGGCTGACGCCGTAGTCGTCGAAGGCCGTCTCGTTGCTGGCGATCGGCACGCCCTCCGTCTGCGCCTGGACGATCAGCATCCGGTCGAACGGATCGCGCTGGGGACCGGCCAGCGCGCTGGCTCGCTGCGCAAGGTGCACCGTGATCGGCAGCGGCACGAAGCCCTGAGACTCGATGCAGGCAGGGACGTCAGCCGCCACCGCTGTCGCGTGGGGTAGCTTGCCCAGCCGGGCCCTGGTCGTGATCGCCCATACGGACGCGGCGCTCACCAGCACCTCGTTGGCCGGGTCGCCGACGAGCTTTCGGATCCGAGCCGGGAGCCGCCGCTAACTCGACTTGGCTAGCCAAAGCGTCGCGCGCCGCGAGGATTGCGGCCATGCCGCCCTGCGGACGCGATCGCCGGACTCAGCCGAAGCCGAGGTCGCCGTGACGATCCATGTCCGCCACGAAACGGACGAGCAGGCGTACCGCGGCCGCCGCGTCGTTGAGATCGACCATCTCGTTCGGCGAGTACGAGTAGCGGCGAGGCACGCCGACGCTGATGGTCGGGATGCCTTCCCGCACGAGGTGGATCGTCGCCGCCTCCGTCGAGCCGCGGCCGAGGTGGGTCGCGAGCTGCACCGGGACGTCCGCGGCCGCGGCCGCAGCAAGGAGATGTCGCTTCATCGCCGGATGGGCGATGCTGCCGCGGAACGCGCCGGTGGAAGCGGCGAGGAGCACGACCGGCCCGCGGCCCATCACGACCGAGATGTCCTGGGTCGGACTCGAGTCGGGCGTGTCGCCCGCCGAGAGCCCGTCGATGGCGATCGCGTAGTCGGGCTCGTTGCGATAGGCGGCCATGATGGCGCCACGGAGCCCGACCTCTTCCAGCACGGTGCCGACCGCCTGCACCGTGCCGTGCGGCGCGACTCCGCGAAGGTCTTCAAGGGTCTGGAGCAGGATCGCGACGCCGATCCGGTCGTCCATGGCCTTGCCGCACACCCGGTCGCCGCCGGTGAACTCGGCCAGCTCGCCGATGAACGTCACCGGGTCGCCGACCCGGATGCCGAGCGCGGCGACCTCCGCCGCGCTGCTGGCTCCCACGTCGACGTAGAGATCGGAGACGGACACTGGCCGCGCCTGCTCGGTGCCGGACTGGAGATGACCGGCCTTCGAGCCGATCAGCCCGAAGTGCCCGTTGACCTGGACGCGACGGCTGAGGAGCAGGGCATCCGCCGTGCCGCCGAGCCGGTCGAAGCGGAGGAACCCCGCCGGCTCGATGCCCTTCACGATGAAGCCGATCTCGTCGAGGTGCGCGCTCAGCATCAGTCGCGGGCGATCGTGACGGCCGCGCTTGACGGCGGTGACGTTGCCGTAGCGGTCGACGTCGACCTGGTCGGCGAGGTCGGCGACGCGCTTCCGGAAGTAGGCGACCACGTCCTGCTCGAAGCCCGACACTCCGTGGAGCGCGACGAGCTCGCGCAACGTGGCGCGCAGGCCTTCCTTGGTGTCAGGCGCGTTGCTCATGTCGTGGCCCCTCAGTTCGCGACCAGCTCTCGCAGAGCGTGGGTGACCAGCTCGGCCCCTCGTGCGGTGATGATCGACGTCTCGCCGAGGGACATCGACAGCCCCGTGCGGCTGTTGAGCAGGATCATGTGGATGAAGAAGACCATGCCGGGGGCGAGCACCTGGGGATGGTCGGCGTAGATCATCGGCTCGTCCATCCACGTCGGCGGGTAGGTCGCGCCGAGCGTGTAGCCGCACGCGTTCAGCATGTGGTCCCTGTAGCCCGCGCGCGTCAGCACCTTCGCATGCGCGGCGAAGACGTCGCCGACCGTGCGTCCCGGGCGGAGCGTGGCCTCACAGGCGGTGAGGGCCTCGCGGCACGCGCGGAACATGTCGCGATGGCGCGCATCGACGCGGCCCGTGACGACCACGTTCATGAGGCAGGCGTGGTAGTGGCGATAGGCGGCGGCGAACTCGAACGTGACCTGGTCGCGCTTGGCGATCGGCCCGTGGCCCGTGTGGTAGCGGACGAGCAGAGCCTCGCGGCCGCTGCCCATGGGCCAGCGGCTGGCCGAGGGATCGCCGTCGCCCGACAGGATGGTCTTCATCATCTCGCCGTAGATCGCCCCGGGCAGGGCGCCCGGGACCGTGAGACGGTTGGCCACCGCGAGCGCGGCGTCGGCCAGCGCCCCGGCCTGGCGCACGTAGGAGAGCTCGGCCGGGCTCTTCACGAGCCGCAGGAGCCGCACGAGGTCGCTCGCGTCCTCGGTGCGGCAGAAACCCTGGAGCGCGGCATCCACCATCTGCCCTCGCTGCGCGGTGAGGCCGTACGCGTGGTACTCGACGCCGAGCCGCTTGCCGCGGCACCCGTGGCTCTCGAGCATGTCGCGAAGATCTTCACCCGGCGTGGCGCCCTGGCGGTCGCGCCAGATCCTGACGTCGTCGATGACCGACGTGATCCGCGCCTGTCGGAGGTCGGCCGAGCGCGTGCAGAGCGCGAGCGATCCGTCGGCGCCGAGGTAGAGGCCCTGGAACATGCTGTAGCCGCTGGTGTCGTAGCCGGTGAGGTAGTACATGCTCTCCTGCCGGAAGAGCACGAGGCCGTCGAGGCCGCGCGCGACCATCGCGCGGCACGCGCGGCGGCGCCGGTCCGCCAGTTCGGTCTTGCTGAAGTGCAGGGCCATGAGCGCCTCGCCTCCGAATGATGGTATGCGCCGCCGGCGCGTGCCTTCGCCTCGGGGGCCGGCCGATCAGGCCCCCGGCGTCTCGCCGGACCCACGGAGCAGCGCGCTCGCGCCGAGCACGGCGGTGGTGACGCCGATCAGGAACGAGCTCACCGCGGCGATCGTGGGATCGACCTCGAGGAGGAGGCTGTTCCAGATGCGCACGGTCAGCGTCTGGACCTCGACGCCGGACAGGAACAGCGGGATCAACAGCTCGTCGAACGACGTCAGGAACGCGAAGAGGGCGGCCGACAGCACGCCAGGCATGATGAGCGGGAGCGTCACGCGCCGGAGCGCGGTGAGTCGACTCGCGCCGAGGCTCAGCGCGGCCTGCTCGAATCGCACGTCGAAGCCCTGCAAGGTGGCCGCGATGATGATCACGACGACGGGCAGGGCCAGCACGGTGTGGCCGAGCGCCATGGCCAGGATGCTGCCGGTGGCCTTCCATCGCACGAAGAAGAAGTAGAGGCCGATCGCGGTGATGATCGTCGGCACGATCGTCGGCGAGAGCAGGAAGGCGTAGATCGCTCCCTTGCCCCGGAAGCGCCCCCGCACCAGCGCGAGCGACGCGAGGAACCCGAGCACGGTGGCGAACACCATCGTGAGGAGCGCGACCTGGGCGCTGACGCCGATCGCCTGTCGCCACCCGGGGACACCGAAGAACCGTTGATACCACCGGAGCGACAGGCTGGGGGGCGGGAATCTCAGGTAGTCGGCGCCGCTGAACGACACGATGAGGATGATCACCACCGGCGCGATGAGGAAGAGGAGGACGACGCCGGCGATCAGGGCGACGGCGACGGGCCCGGGGCCGGTTTGCATCAGCTGCGCGCCTCGAAGATTCGCTCCAGCCGGACCACGCGGTTGTAGCCGACGAAGCCGATCAGCGTGAGCACGAGGAGGATCACCGCGAGCGCCGAGGCGAACGACCAGTTGAGGGTGAACTCGACCTCGCGCTCGATGAGCATGGCGATCATCACGTCCGCGGGCCCGCCCATGAGAGCGGGCGTGATGAAGAAGCCCAGGCTCAGGATGAACACCAGCAGCGTCCCGCCGGCGATGCCGGGGAGCGACAGCGGCAGGAACACCCGGCGGAAGGCCTGCCAGCGCGACGCGCCCAGGCTGTGGGCGGCGCGGACGAATCCGGGGTCGATCCCGCGCATGACGCTGTAGAGCGTCAGGATCATGTACGGAAGGAGCACGTACGTCATGCCGATGAGGACGCCGCCCTGATTGTAGAGGAGCGGGAGCGGCGCATCGGTGAGGCCGAGCCACGTCAGGTACTGGTTCACGATCCCGTTGCGCCCGAGCAGGACCATCCAGGCGTAGGTCCGCACGATGATGCTGGTGAAGAAGGGCAGCACCACGACGATCAGCAGCAGGCGGGCGACGCGCGGCCGGAGCGTGGCCAGGAGGTAGGCGAGGGGATAGCCGAGCGCGAGACAGAGGAGCGTGACCTGGATGGCCGTCCGGAACGTGCGCCCGATGACCTGGAGATAGACGGGCACGCGCCAGATCTGGCCGTAGTACTGCAGCGTGTATCCGTCCCCTCGCTTGTACACGCTCCGGTCGACGATGCCGAGCAGGGGGTACACGAAGAGCGCCAGCAGCACGAGGATCGCGGGCAGGAGGATCAGCAGATAGCGGATGGCGTCGCGTCGCTCGGGAGCGAGCGACGCATCCTCGACCGTCGCGACCACGTCCGTCGTCGCCACGCGCCCCGGACTCACGCGTGGTGCCTCAAGACCGGTCCCGTGGGAAGAGTCGCGTCTCGTCCGGCGACCAGGCGAGCGCGATGGCCTCGCGCTCGGCGTGCTGGCGCAGGCCGAGCCGGTTTGGCACCTTGACGGTCACCGCGCCGTCGGCGCCGAGCGCGACGCGGTACCGGGTCGCGTCGCCCACGTAGATCGCCTCCTCCACCGTGCCCTTGCACGCGTTGATCGCCTCGGCCTGCGCGTTTCCCGGCGCCTCCACCGGCACCAGCTTCTCCGGCCGCACGGCGGCGGTCACCGGCTGGCCGACCTCGAGCGGCACCGCCCCCACGCCCCGGAACTCGAGGCCGCCGGCCGCGCGCACGAGCCAGCGTCCAGCCGTGACCTCGCCGACGACCACACCGTCGACGAAGTTCGATTCGCCGAGGAAGTCCGCCACGAATCGACTGGCCGGCGACTCGTACAGCTCGGCCGGGGTCCCCACCTGCTCGATGCGGCCGCGCTGCATCACGGCCACGCGGTCGGACATCGTGAGGGCCTCCTCCTGATCGTGGGTGACGTAGATCACCGTCACGTGGAGGTGCCGCTGGATGTGCTTCAGCTCGAGCTGCATGTGGGCGCGAAGCTTCTTGTCGAGCGCGCCGAGCGGCTCGTCCATCAGGAGCACGCGGGGCCGGAAGACGAGCGCCCGGGCGAGCGCCACGCGCTGCTGCTCGCCTCCCGAGAGCTGGCGCGGCAGCCGCGCGTCGTACCCTTGAAGCCGCACCAGCTCGAGCGCCTCGCCCACGCGCTGGCGAATCTCGGCTCGCCGCACGCGGCGGATTTCCAGGGGAAACGCGATGTTGTCGAAGACGGTGAGGTGCGGGAACACCGCGTAGCTCTGGAAGACCATGCCGAGGTCGCGCTTCTGGGGCGGCAGCCCGGCGACCGGCCGCCCGTCGACGAACACCTCGCCCCGCGTCGGGTAGGCGAAGCCCGCGACCATCATCAAGGTCGTCGTCTTCCCCGAGCCGCTCGGACCGAGCAAGGTGAAGAACGACCCCGAGGCGATGGTGACGGAGACGTCCTGCACCGCCACCACCGGCCCGAAGGTCTTCCAGAGCTCGTGGAGCCGGACCTCTGCGCCGCCGCCGGCTACCCCTTCTGCAGGAGCCACTGCGACCAGCGCTCGCTGACCTTCGAGCGGTTGTCCGCCCACCACTTGCCGCTGTGCAGGAACGCCTTCTGCTTGTGCTCCGGGCTCGAGGGCAGGCGCGCCGCCACGTCGGGCTTGATGAACTTGAACGCCTGCCGGTTGCTGGGCCCATAGGGGATGAAGCCCGCGAGGGCGGCCTGGATTTGCGGCTGGCAGGCGAACTCGACGAAGCGCTGGGCGTTCTCCGCGTTCTTCGCCCCCTTCATGACGCCCCAGAACTGCACCTGGAGCGCCGCCTCGTTCCACTCGATCGCCAGCGGAGCGCCCTTGTCCGCGATCGCCTGGAGCCGGCCGTTCCAGATCGATCCCAGCACGACCTCCTTGTCCGCGAGCATCTGGGCGGACAGCGCGCCGGTGTCCCAGAACTTGCGGATGGCCGGGCGCACACGATCGAGCGACTTGAAGGCGCGGTCGAGGTCGATCGGATAGAGCTTGTCCTTGGCGACGCCATCGGCGAGCAGCGCGAATTCCAGGTCGACCGCTCCCGAGGCGAGATCGGAGAGCATCCGCGGGCCGGGGAACTTCTTCACGTCCCAGAACTCGGCCCAGCTCCGCGGCTGCTTCCCGGTCGGGAAGACCTCGGTGTTGTAGGCGAGCACCGTCGAGAAGTAGATGTTGGCCACCATGTCGTCGCGGCGGTGGTCGAGGTCGTCGGGGTTGGAGAGCTTCCAGCCCTTGTAGTTGATCTTGTCCAGGGCGCCCTTCTGGCCGAGCGAGAGCATGCCCAGCTCGCCGGCGTCGACCACGTCGAGCTCGATGTTCCCCGACTCGAACATCGCCAGCAGCTTGCCGAGCGTGGCCGGGACCTTGACGATCTCGATGCCCGTCGCCTTCGTGAACGGCTCGAAGATCGCCTTGACGTTGGCCTCCTCGTAGGCGCCGCCGATGGTCCGGATGACGACCTTGCCCGCCGCCCTGGCCCGCCGGGTCCAGACGAACGGTCCGGTGGCCATCGCGGCGACGGCCGCAGCGGCCGTCAACAGCGTTCGCCGGGGAAACCGCGCGCCCGATCGTCCGTCGGATTGGATGGCCCGTCTTCCGCCGTGCTCCTCGCTGCCTTCTGTCATCGTGTCCTCCTGGCGAGTGGTGAGGCTCCGGCCCACATCCTGACGTGAGGGGTGCGGCTGCCCGCCGCGCGGGCAACTCGGATGTCTTCGGCGACTCGCAGGCGGCCTCTCACGCGCTGAGAATGGCCTCCCGGACTCTTCACGACCCCGCTGAGTGGTCCGGTGGTAGCACGCCGCTTCCGCCGGTGTCAAGCCGGGCCCGTTTGCGACCGATCGAACGCGCCGACTATCATCGGAGTCAGCTCGACCTGGCTGTGCCGCTGACGGGGCGCTGACGCCGGCATCACGGCGCGGCCCGGATGGATGCTATCTGCCCTCACGGGCGAGGAGGTCCGAACGTGAACGACGACGCGCAGCTTCTCTTTTCGCGGACCGAGTACCAGGACCGGCTGCGGGGCGTCCGCCGCGAGATGGCGGCCCGCGGCGTCGACGTCCTGCTCGTGGACGAGACGGAGCACCTCGCCTACCTCGCCGGCTGGCACGCCTCGGGATCGCGCTATCACTGCTGCCTCGTGCCATCGGACGCCGACCCCGTGATGGTGTTCCGTCGTCTCGACGAGTCCGCGTTCCTCGAGCGCAGCTGGCTCTCCGAGCACGTCTGCTTCACGGACTCCGAGGATCCGGTCGAGGCGGTGGTCCGGACCATCGCCGAACGAGGATGGGCGGCCGCGCGCCTGGGCGTCGAGACCGACTCCCACTACCTCACCGTGCAGACCTACGAGGTGCTGCGGCGCGCCTTGCCGCGCGCCACGTTCGTCGATTTCGCGGCCGTGCTTCGCGAGCTGCGGCTGCGGAAATCGCCGCGCGAGATCGAGTATCTTCGCCGGGCCGCCGGCATCGCCGATCAGGCGATGCGCGACGCCGTCGCCGCGGTCGGCGAGGGCGCGAGCGAGCGAGAGGCGGCGATCGCGGCCAGCCAGACTTTCCTTCGCCTCGGGGCGGACACCGGCCGCACCGGCCCGATCACCGCGGGCACGCGCTCGGGAACCCTGCACGGCCTGCTCGGCGACCATCGGCTGAGCCGCGGCGATCTCCTCCACATGGAGCTCGTGCCCTCGATCAACGGTTACAGCGCGCGGATCATGCGGCCGACCGTGATCGGCCCGCCGTCAGCCGAGCAGGCGGACACTGCGACGCGACTGATCGAGATTCAGGACGAGCAGATCGGGGCCATGAAGCCCGGTGCCGTCGCGCGCGACGTCGATCGCGTGTGTCGCGCGCGCGTCCTCGGCGCGGGCCTCCGCGACACCTACGACAACTTCACCGGGTACACGCTCGGCTACTACGGCGCGACACACCCGCCGCGAACCAGCGACTTCACGCGCGCGTTCGTGCCCAATGCGGAGTGGGCGCTCGACGCCGGCATGGTGTTCCACATGTACACGGGCGCGCGCGGCATGTCGTTCAGCGAGACGGTGCTCGTCACGGACGGCGGCGTCGAGCGCCTCACGCAGCTCGAGCGACGCCTGTTCATGCGGTAAGGTCGGCGTCCCTACGCCGCCATCCGGCGTTCGAGCCAGTCCCGGAGGCGGTAGTAGCTGCCGACGATCGGCAGGAACCACGGATCGCCGGTGTACATCGGACGCGTGGGAAACGGCAGCCCGTCGAAGGCGCACGGCGCGACGGCCTTCCCGGCGATCTTGAGCGCGGACTGGTAGCCGAGATAGGTCGCCATCCCCACGCCGCTGCCCTGGCACCCCGCCGCGTAGTGCACGCCCTCGTGCACGCCCATGTGGGGCACGTAGTCGAACGTGAACGCGACGAAGCCCGTCCATGCGTGCGTGACGCGGGTGCGAGCGAGCTCGGGCCAGACGCTGGCCATCATCGCGTGCAGCCGCGGCGCCGTCTCGCGCGCCGTCGCGCGACGGAAGCTCGCGCGTCCGCCGTAGAGCACGCGCGTCCCGTCCGGTGACAGCCGGTAGTAGCTCAGCACGCGGTTGGTGTCGACGATCATCCGCCCGCGCGGGACCAACCGTCGCGTCGTCTCGGGGGGCAGGGGCTCGGTCGCGATGATGTAGCTGTTGAGCGGGATGAGGCGGCGCCGGAGCCAGGGCGTGACGGCGCCGGTGTAGCCGTTGGTGGCCACGAGCACCTCGCGGGCCTCGACGCCGCCGCGCGAGGTGCGGACGGTGAAGCCGCCGGGCCTGCGCGCGATGGCCTCCACCGGCGTCTCCTCGAGGACGAGCGCGCCCGCGCGCCGCGCCGCATCCGCGAGCCCGCGATGGTAGAGCGCCGGATGCACGGCGCCGGACGCCTCCGCCACCATGCCGCCGTGGTAGAGATCGGTGTCGATCTCCTCGCGCTGCCGCTCGCGCGGAACGAGCCAGGCGCCGGCGCCCGTCAGCTTCTTCGTCGTCTCGACGCGCTCCACCAGCTTCGCGTACGCGGACGGGCAATGCGCGCCGACGAAGCGGCCGGTGCGCCGGTAGTGGCAGGCGATCGCTTCACGCTCCAGCAGCTCCTCGAGGAAGGGGAGACAGCGCGCGCTCTCCTCCAGGAGCGCGGTCGCCCGCTCCGCGCCGAACGCGCGCGCCAGCTCGGCGTGGCCGAGCTTGAGGTTGCCGGCGACCATCCCGCCGTTCAGCGAGCTGGCGGCGTGTCCGATCCTCGCGGCGTCCAGGACGAGGACGTCGATGCCGTGGCGCCTCAACTCGAGGGCGGCCGACAGCCCGCAGTACCCGGCGCCGACGATCAGAACGTCAGCGCGGTTCGGGGGCGGTGCGACGGGCGCGCCGGACGGCGGCGCCGCCTCCCACCAATACGGGGCATCCTTGAACTCGGGCGCAAAGACGTCGGCGGCCGTCATCGTTCGCCTCCATTGAAAGACCGGGGAGCCAGCGCGACGGATCGGATCAGGGTGCGACTGCCGACAGCGGCGGCGAATCTGCCCGTGCGTAGCTCACGGTCAGGATCTCCCAGAGGTGGCCATCCGGATCCTGCCAGTACAGATTCTTCCCGCCCAGCCGCCGGTTGATCCGCATGTCGGTCTCGCCGAGCGGGGTGCTCCGATACGGGATCCGGGCTGCCTCGATCCGGCCGAAGATCGCGTCGAACTCCGCGTCGCTCACATGGAAGCAGTAGTGATGGCTCTCGAACCGTTCTCGATTCGCGAAGTCCAGCGTGAGCGTCTCGTTGACGTACACGGGTGTGAAGGTCCCCTGCGACTCTTGCCAGGGCACATCGAGCAGTCGGGCAAGCGACTGCGCCGAGGCGATCGGATCGTGAGACGGGACGATGACATGGTCGAGCAGGATGCTCATGGGGCACCTCCTGTGGTGGTGTCGAGCGTGGTCACGCCGTGAAGATGTCCTCGGGGAGCAGGGCCGAGACGACGTAGTTCGGGACGTCCACCACGTTGCTGATCCGGAGGTCGACCGCAACGCTACAGAGGACGTACGCCTGCTCCCGGGAGAAGCCGCGCTCCTGGAGCAAGCTCATCATGTTCAGCAGGGCGCTGCGGCAGGCAGCGTTCAGGTTCTCGCCCTGGTTCACGCCCTTGTCGTCGACCGGCATGCCCATCGTGGCGATGAAGCGCTGCGGGGCGGCGAAGCGGGGATCGATGAAGTAGTCGCTCCGCTCGTATCTCGGCCAGCGAATCCCGAGCCGCTCGGCCTCGCCGCGGCGAATCCGGAAGCGCACGACGCAGGTCGCCCCCATCTCCACCGCGGTCACGCAGACCTCTCCGTCACCCTGGGCGAAGTGGCCGTCGCCGGTCGAGAACAGCGCGCCGTCGACGGACACGGGGAGCAGCAACCGGCTCCCCTTGCTCAGCTGCTTCACGTCGAAGTTGCCGCCGTTTTCCCGGGGCGGGAGCGTCCGCAGTCCGGCGGTCGCCGCCGGGCCGGACCCGGGCACCGCGCCGCCAGCGTCGGGCGGGAACACGAGCCCGCCGCGCGCGAGGAGATCGGCCTCGCGCCGCGTCCATGCCGCGACCTGCGCGTGCGACGGCGCGACGCCGGAGACGCCCATGAACGGCGCACCCGGAATGCGCACACGCGGAAGCTGCTCGGACGTCGCCCATCCGTCGGCCAGCGTCCAGTGGACGAGGAAGGGCGTCGTCATGATGTCCCGCAGGAAGCCGAGGCCCGGCATGATCGCGGTGAACGCCCAGCGCTCCGAGACGATGTCGACGAACTCCACCTCGAGCAGATCGCCGGGCCGCGCGCCCTTGACGAGGACCGGGCCGGTGAGCGGGTGAATGCCTCCGACCGGCAGGCCGGCGAAGTCCGCCACGGTCGACGTCGACGTCAGATAGCCGTCGGTGGCATCCCGGGTCTCGAGCGCGAGCTCCTCGCCCTCGTCGACCTCGACGACGGCGGGAATGTCGGGATGCCAGCGGTTGTGTCCCGTCTTGGGCTCGTCGCGGAGGGGTCGGCCGCGATCGATCGTCACCGTTTTCATGCGTGCCTCCTGCAGCGCGGGAGCGCGTGGCTCGCTCGTGTGTCGGAGGCATCATGCTCGCCGGGTCGAGCGCAGTCAAGGCGCTCACCCCGGTCGCGCCGCGTGCGAAATCGGATGACGACGTCAGTCGTCCTCGTCCACGAGTCGGGCCAGCAGGGCGGCCGTTCCCGTGTCGCCGGCCGGCGGTCGCCAGTCGACGTGGACAACCGGCACGCCGGCCGCCTCGAGGTCGCTGGCAAAAATCTCGAGGCCCAGGTTGATCACGGCGAGGGGCCGGCCGAGCACGTCGTCGCCGCTCACGGCTCTGACCCCAGGATGTCGGCGTCTCGCTCGGGCGCGGCGAGCAGCGCGGCGAAGCGGCACGCCTGGGCATTCGAAGGCAGCACGTCCACGCCGCAAGCCTCGAGCGTCGCGACCTGCGCGCGGAGCCCCTGCGGATCACCCTCGGCGCCGACGACCGAGGCGACGACGGAGAGCGATCGACCGGCGGCCGCTGCGGTCGCGCGGGCGTCCTGAACCGCGGCGACGAGCGGCCCCGCGGGATCCGGATGCGAGCCGCGCCCCAGCACCAGATCGACGAGCAGGACGCCGACGTCCGGTGCGTGACCCGCCAGACGGACGCGCGCGCCGCGCTCCGAGGGGTCGATCATCGGGTGCGGGCGCCCGACAGTGAGCTCGTCCGCCCCTAGGTCGAGGACACGGTGCGACGGGACCGCGCCATCGCGCGTCTCGACATCGCCGAGCAATGGCGACAGCACGAGGCACGCCTCGTGCGCCAGCGTGCCGCCGCTGTAGAGGCCGAGGACGTGGCGGCCGGCGCTCGGGCCCCGACGCGCTCGCGCGAGACGCGCGCGCGCACCGGCCGCGTCCGTGAATGCGGGCGCGCTCCAGGAACGACCGTGCGCGAGCCCGACTGCCGCCAGCGCGGCCTCCTCCAGCGTCCGCACGCGGTGGATCGAGCCGGCCCGCGCATCGGGATCGACGCGACCGCGGACGGGGGCGTCGAGGCAGCACACGACGACAGGCTTGGGAATCCTCGCGAGGAGCCCGTCGAGATCGGCCATGACGGGCGGCGCGGGTGGCTTCGAGATCAGCACCACGACCTCGGTTCGAGCGTCCGCCGCCAGCAGCTCGAGCGCCGCCGTCGTCATGATTCCGCCGACGGCCGCGGACAAGTCTCGCCCGCCGACGCCGATGCCGTGCGACACGCCTTCGCCGAGCGCGGCAAGGTGGGCTGCGACGGCCTGGAGCCCGGTGCCCGAGGCGGCAACGCAGCCGATGCGGCCCCGCGGCACGACGTTCGCGAACCCGAGCCCCACCCCGCCGATGTAAGCCGTGCCGCAGTCGGGCCCCATGCACAAGAGCCGCCGGCTCGCGGCGAGCCGCTTGAGCGCCACCTCCTCCTCGACGGGAACGTTGTCGCTGAACAGAAACACGTTCACGCCACGCATCAGCGCGGTCCGCGCCTCCAGCGCAGCGTAGGCGCCGGGCACGGAGACGAGGGCGAGGCTTGCGTCCGGCATCTGGCGGAGCGCGGACTCGAGCGTGCGCGGACGCGGGCGCCCGGAGGTG
>Ga0187894_10005590_pt1 | contig 12738 bp, 19 predicted proteins | sample GBC1701081metaG_FD_136650 | JGI IMG/M metagenome (GOLD analysis project Ga0187894, IMG submission 136650) | White microbial mat communities from a lava cave in the Kipuka Kanohina Cave System on the Island of Hawaii, USA - GBC170108-1 metaG ... | reverse complement strand
GTTTCAGGTGCGGGCGCTGTTTCTCGTTTGTCTTTGGGCGATTTGTTGATTGACCAGGAAGTTAATGTTGTTGTTGATTCAAGTCAGTTGTATTCTGCAAGTCCAGTGTTTGATATTGTTGTTTCTTTTGAGGATGATAAGGGTTCTTCGTTTGAGTCAAGCGTTAAGGCCTCAACTTCTGTTAGCGGTGTTCCGTGGTATAAGAGAATTGTTGGCTATATATTGAGCATTCTCCCCTAAAATTTATAAACGAGAGGGTTCTATTTTTGTGTTATGTTAGACATTAATTTTATTCGTGAGAATCCTGGTGTTGTGCGTGAGAATTTGCGCAAAAGGGGTGAGCCGAAGTTTATTGAGATGTTAGATGAAGTTCTAAAAAAAGATGAGCTTTGGCGCGCGCTAAAAGGTAAGGTTGATTCTGCGAGAGCTAGACGAAATAAGATTTCTGAGGAGATTAACAAGGCGAAAAAAGAAGGAAAAGACCCTGCTAAAGTTGTTGAGGAAGCAAAAGAGATTCCAAAGATTATTGCGGAGGCTGAAAAAGAGCTGGGTGAATTACAGGGAAGAATTCGTGAGCTTTTGCTTCGTATTCCAAATATCATGAATGATTCTGTTCCTAAAGGAAAAGATGATACGCAAAATGTTGTCGTAAAAGTAGTGGGTAAAAAGCCTGTGTTCAAGTTTACTCCAAAAAGTCACGTTGATTTGATTGTAGAGAAGGGTTGGGCGGATTTGGAGCGGGCGGCGAAAATTTCAGGAGCCAGATGGTATTTTTTGAAAGGTGATTTGGCCGTTCTTGAAATGGCGATTTCTCAGTACGCTATGAATTTTATGCGTGAACGGGGTTTTACTCCTGTTGTTCCTCCGTTTATGATGCTTCGTGAAGCGTACGAGGGTGTTACGAGTTTGGGTGATTTTGAGGAAGTTATGTACAAAATTGAAGGTGAGGATTTGTACGCGATAGCAACGTCAGAGCATCCTATTACTGCGATGTATCAGAATGAGGTTTTAGATGGGGTTATGTTGCCGTTTAAGTTTGCGGGTTTCTCAACTAATTTTAGAAAGGAAGTTGGCGCGCATGGCAAGGACCAAAAAGGTATTTTTAGGGTTCATCAGTTTAACAAAGTTGAGCAGCTTGTTTTCTCGCGTCCTGATCAGTCGTGGGCTTTGCATGAGGAGCTTTTGAAGAACGCGATGGATTTTTTTGAAAGTTTAGGTTTGCATTTTCATGTTGTGAATGTTTGCACTGGTGATTTGGGTATTGTTGCTGCGAAAAAGTATGATATTGAAGCGTGGTACCCTGTTCAAAATGCCTATCGTGAGGTTGTTTCGTGTTCGAATTGCACGAGTTATCAGGCGGTTAGTTTGAATATTAGGTGTCAGATGGGTGAGGGGCGTGAGTTTGCGCATACTTTAAACAGCACGTGTGTCGCGACGACAAGAGCGCTAGTTGCTATTATTGAAAATTTTCAGAATAAAGATGGCAGCGTGAATATTCCTAAAGTTCTTCAAAAATATACTGGTTTTGAGGTTATGAAATAAAATGGCGAGCATTCCTTGGTGGGCGTGGCTAGGCGTTGGTTTGGTTGTTACTTTTGTTTCTATTTGGGCAGAGCTTGACTTGTTTATTTGGGTAGGTGTTGTGTTTATCATAGTGGGTATTGCAAAGCTTGCGATGTTTTTTATTTTAGGTCGAAAAGAAGACAAAGCATTAGCGGATGTTTCTCAAAAATCTGTTCATCCAGAGGTTTCAGCGAGGGTCCAGCAGTATGCTAATCCTCAGCGCATTGTTTGTCCTCGTTGTATGGCTAATGTTTCTGCCGCCAACTTTTATTGCGGGTATTGCGGAATGAGGGTGAGATGAAATGAGACCTGATTTTCATGTTAATATGACTTTGGAAGAATGGAAAGAGCATCAAAGAGAAGAGGAGAGAAAAAGAAGAGAAAAACAATTTGTAAATTTTTTGATATCTTGGGGTTTTCCTGCATTCGCAATTTTATTTGGGTTTGTATTGTACAATCTTGACCGAAAAGCTTCTTTAGTTATGATTGGTATTGGTGTGCTCTGGCTTGTTATGTCAATAGCATCCAGAAGAAGAAAAAAACCTTCGCAGTTTAAACCGCATAGAAGGCATAGGCGCAGACATCATAGGCGCCGTCGTTAATTCTTCAAGTGCGTCACCACAATCTTATTAAATCTGAATTTATCGTGTTTTTGTTATGGGTGTTTTTAGCAATCAGGAGTCTGTTTTTAAGAATGAGGACGCGCTTGATGCAGAGTGGCTTCCAAAAAATCTTCCGTATAGGGAGGCTCAGCATCATCAGATAGCGCATATGATTAGTCCGCTTCTTCAGAATAGAAACGGTAGGAATTGTATTATTTCAGGGGTTCCTGGTATTGGAAAGACCGCAGCCGTTAGACTTGTTCTAAAAGAGCTTGAGGAGAATCCTGATGTTAACGCGCCAGACATTCATGTTTTGTATGTGAATTGTTGGCAAAAAAATTCTACTTACAAAATTTTTGTTGATTTTTGTGAGCAGCTCGGCTATAAGTTTACTCAAAATAAGAACACTGAAGATTTGTTTAAAATCATTCTAAATATTGTTAATAAGAGCGCTGTTGTTTTTGCTTTTGATGAAGTTGACAAAGTATCAGATGTTGATTTTCTTTATGACATCCTAACGGAAGTTTTCAAAAAGACGATTGTTATGATTACGAATCACCCGCAGTGGTATTCAAATGTTGATGAGCGCGTTCGTTCAAGGCTTCTTCCTGAAAAGATTGATTTTAAGAAGTATTCAAAGGATGAGATTCTTGGAATTTTAAAGCACAGAGTGGAGTTCGCGTTCGTTTCAAATGTTTGGGATGCAGAGGCCTTAAATTCTGTTGCCGAGCGTTCGTTTCAGTCAGGTGATGTTCGTGTAGGTCTTCATTTGTTAAGAGAGTCAGGTTTTGCCGCTGAAGATTCTCTTTCAAAGAAAATTTCTGTTGAGCATACAAGGAAGGCGGTTGAAAAGATGGATGGTTTTAGCATTAAGCCTGAAGAGGATTTGGGTGATGATGCGAAGCAAATTTTGTCTTTGATAAAGTTGCAAGAGGAGATGCGTATTGGTGATTTGTTTAAGCTTTATCAGGAAAAGGACCCTGATGCGAATTATAAGACGTTTCAGCGAAGAATTGAGCGCCTCGCGCAGGGCGGCTTTATTGACACAAAAAAGGTTGTTGGCGGCAAAGAAGGAACGACAACTATGGTTTCGTGGAAGAATAATTCTCTTTAGTTCTTCCAACAATCTTTATATATTCTCGAACATTTATTGGGTTTAATGAAAAAGAAGGTGTCATTGGAAGATATTAATAGTAAGCTTGACCATATTCTGAAGAATCAGGCAAGTATCGAGAAAGAAGAGAAGAGTATTCATGCGGAGGAGCACGAGGAGCTTCGTGAGCTTCATGAGCTTGAGGCGTTTGAGAAAAAGATTTCAGAGGAAGTGGGCGAGCATCCTTTGGTGCGTTTGACTTACAAGGATTTAGCGAAAGGTGTTATTGGCGCGTTTTTGGGTGTTGCAGCGCATTATACTTTTGTTTATGGCATTAAAGTTGCCTCAGATATTGATGTTGTGAGAGCAACTTTGCTTTTCCCAATTGCTTACGCGTTTGGCGGTATTTTCATGTACTATACTGGTTTTAGAAGAATTAAAGATCCAAAGCTCGCGAGGTTTTTGCCTCTTCGTTTGAGTGTTCTTTATGTCGTGGCTGTAGTAACCACATTTTTCTCGCTGTTCTTGTTTAATCCGTCGTTTTTAGCCGATGGTGTTCTTGCGTATAAGCAGGTGGCGACAGTGACTCTTAGCGCGGTTATTGGTGCGTGCACGGCAGATTTGGTGGGTCGAGATTAATGGATGTTAAAAGCGTTCAGCGTTTTGAGGAATTGCAAAAGTTCAAGGTTCAAAGAGCGAAGCGCCTTTTGGACATTTTGATTCGTATTATTGACGCTGAGGCTCTTGATGAAAAGGAAATCGTGAAGCAAGGGCTTTCAGTTTTGTCAGCTCATATTGAGGCGCTTGTTCAAAAGACTAAAGAGCAGTTAAGTTTGTGTTCGGATTCTCAGTGCCAAAATCAAATAGTTGATGAGCTTCATATTTTAACGGAAAAGAATAAAGAGTTAGGTATGAGTGTTGTTGAGCACGTTCGTCTTGCGGCTCGTGGCGGTGAATTAAGGTCTGATCCTGTGAGAAAGGCGCTGTCTTTGGTTGTCGCAAGAGAGGAGTCTCTGATTGATTTGCTTCACGCTTCTTTAAGGCATTAGCACTGGTCACTAGACATCGTGAAATGGCGTTTTTAAACCTTTAAATGAGTTCTAAATTCAAGAGGTGATACATATGAATGAAACAAAATTTATTCAAAACGTGTTTTTTGACCAAATAAAATTGCTTACCAAAGAGACTTGCCGTGAGAGTTTGAGGTTAAGAACATGGTAGACCTATATGATGAGCAGGCGATTGATTATTTTGAAGAGGAAGAGGATATGGATTCTTCCGATTTGAGCTTTATGCGCGGCTATTTGGCTGCCTAATTCTTTCTTGTCAAAAGTTCTAAACTTTTGACTCAGCGGGGTTTCTTTTTTTATTAAATTCCGCATTTTTATACCCTTCACCACAACCTTTTTAAACCCCTTCTTTTCTTTTTGTTGCTATGTCAACCAAAGTAGTTAGTGCGAGTGCGTTAAAGGAAGGCAGTTATGTTATGGCCGATGGTGCTCCTTGCAGAATTGCGAGTACTGATACTTCTAAAACAGGCAAGCACGGTCACGCGAAGGTAAGAATTGTGGCTATTGGCATTCTTGATGGCAAAAAGCGTGAGCTCGTTATGCCAGCTCACGATAATGTTGAAGTTCCTCTTATTGATAAAAGCGCCGCACAGGTTCTTTCAGTTACTGGCGATATGGCGAATGTTATGGACGAGAATACTTTTGAAACTTTTGATCTTAAAATCCCAGAAGAGTTGAAGGAATCGGTAGTTCCTGGCTGCAAGGTTGTATTTTGGGTAATTATGGGTGAAAAAATAATGAAGCAGTTAAAACAAGGAGCTGATGAATAATGGTTAAATTTCCTGAAGCTGATGCAAGAATTTTCAAAAACAAGTTTGTTTGCCGCAAGTGCAAATCAGTAATGCGGGCGTCCGCTCGTTCAATTGCTGAAGGCTTGGTCAAATGTCGCAAGTGTAATTATAAAAGGCTAAAGCCAAAGCGTAAAAAGTGATGAGTCCTGACACTATCGCGGCGATTGTGTTTGCTGTTCTTCTTGGTGTATTTTTAATTGTAAAGCGAAAGCGCCTTACTTTGCAGCGCGCTCTTTTTCCAATTATTTACGTCGTGATGTACAAAACGACTTGGGGCGTTTCTTTGATGGAAAAAATAGCGAATCGCTATCCGAAATTAACCAAAGCGTTTGGTGATGTCGGTATTGTTCTTGGTTTTTTGGGTATGATTTTGATAACAGTTGAGCTTGTCTGGTCTTCTTTGAAAGTTTTTATTGGAACCAGCGCGCCTGGTATCGCGCCTGTTTTGCCGATTCAGGCGGATGGCATTTTCTTCGTTCCATTTTCTTATTGGATTATTAGTATTTTTATGCTAGCTGTTGCTCATGAATTTGCTCATGGTGTTTTGTCGTTCGCTCATCGCGTTCCTGTGAAGAGCAGCGGTTTTGCGTTCCTTTGTCTCATACTTCCAATAGTTCCTGCGGCTTTCGTTGAGCCTTCTGAAGAAATTTTGAGTCGTAAATCAAAGCGAGCAAAGCTTGCGGTTTTTGCCGCGGGACCGATGGCGAATATGGTTTTTGCTGTTCTTGCTCTTGGTTTGTTTTTTGCAGCAAGTCCTGTTTTGAATTCAGCGTATACTCCTCTTGGTGTTGAGATTGTTACTGTTCAGGATGGAAGTCGTGCGGCGCTTGCGGGGTTGCAGTCTGGCGATATAATTACCAGTGTTGATGGCGCGCGTGTTATGAATGTTAAGGATATGAGTTCTGAGCTTGCGAATAGAAATATAGGTGAGGTTGTTTCGTTAAAAACTCAGGATGAATCTTTTTCAGTGGTGCTTAATGAATCAAAAACTCTTGGCATTTCAGCAAGGCCTTATAGTGTTCCAAGTTCTGAATTTGTGAATTCTTATGGTGATTGGTCCGCTCCTGTTGTGAAATGGATTTCAGGTCTTTTGTTCTGGCTCTTTATGTTGAATTTAGGTATTGGTTTGTTTAATCTCTTGCCTCTTGGTCCTTTGGATGGAGGAAGAATGTTCCAGTTAGTTTGTGTTAAGTTTTTCAAGAAGAAGGGTCTTAAGATTTGGTCTTTTGTTAGTTTCGCGCTTGCCGCAATGATTATAATTAATATTTTCTTAGGCTTTGTGAGATAAGAATTAATTGCTTTTTAGCCCTTGACGTTTCCAATCGGCTTGAAAGCTACGAGCTTTTTGGAAATTCCTGATTTGTGTAAAACGTCCACAACTTCTGATATTGGTTTGTAAGCTTTTCCTGCTTCTTCTGCAAGGCCTGAGTAGCTAGATGTTCGAACGTAAATTCCGTGTTGTTCCATTTCTTTTTGAAGTTCTTGTCCTTTGACTTCTCGTCTTGCTTGTGTTCTGCTCATTGTTCTTCCAGAGCCGTGAGCTGTTGAGCCGAATGTTTGTTCCATTGCTCCTTCTGTTCCAAGTAATAGATAGCTTCCTGTTTCCATTGAGCCGCCAAGTATTACTGGCTGTCCTATTTTTCTAAATAGTGGCGCAAGTTCTTTGCGTCCTGGTCCGAATGCTCTTGTTGCGCCTTTTCTGTGAACTATTAGTTTTCGTCCGTTGTGTTCTTCCAGTTTTGCAGTGTTGTGGGCGACGTCATAAACTAAGTTCATGTCGAGTTTTTCGGCGCTTTTTTCAAATACTTTTGAGAATGCTTCGCGAACTTGGTGAAGTATTACTTGTCTGTTTGCAAAGGCAGTGTTTGCCGCGCAGGACATTGCCGCGAAATAGTCTTGTCCTTCTTTGCTGTTAAATGGCGCGCAGGCAAGTTCTGGGTCTTTTACTGACAGACTGTATTTTGACATTACGTCTGTGAATTTTTTTAGGTAGTCTGTTCCTATTTGGTGTCCGAATCCTCGTGAACCGCAGTGTATCATAACGCAAATCTGGTCTTTTTGATAAATTCCTAATTTTTCTGCAGTTTTTTCGTCGGCGATGTCTGAGGCGCGTTGAATTTCAAGATAGTGATTTCCTGAGCCAAGAGTTCCTAGTTGGTTAAGACCCCTTCCTATTGCTTTGTCTGATACTTTGCTTGAGTCTGCGTTTGAGAAGCACCCGCCATCTTCAGTTCTTTCAAGGTCTTCCTTCCAGCCGTATCCGTTGTCAACGCACCATTTTGAGCCTTCTTCCATTACTGTTTTGAATCCGCCTCGTGCGAGTTTGACGAATCCTGTGCATCCAACTCCTGATGGGACTCTTTCGAAGAGTAAGTCGACTAGTTTGTGTAGTTTGTCTTTGACGTCTTTGTAAGTTAGATTGGTTGTTACAAGGCGCATTCCGCAGTTGATGTCAAATCCTATTCCGCCTGGTGATATGATTCCTTTTTCAGGGTCAAAAGCCGCGACTCCTCCTATTGGGAATCCGTATCCTGAGTGGGCGTCTGGCATGCAAAATGCGTGATTTTGAATTCCTGGAAGGCACGCTACGTTTGATAGTTGATCAAATACTGTCGCGTCCATTTGTTTGACTAATTCTTCGCTGGCGTATATTCGTCCTGGAACTTTCATTCCTTTTTTGTAGCTAGTCGGTATGTCCCAGGTGTATTCGCCCGATCGTTCTAGTTTTGGTTTTTCGATGTTTTTGTTCATCATATGTCAAGCACCACTTGGGCAGTCCATTCTTTTTGTTTTTCGACTTTAAAATAGTGCATTGTGACAGCTTTTACGTCTTGATGCAGTTCTTGTGTGTCTTTGTTTATTTTGTCTCCTTTTAGTATCGCGTGAACGCTTTTTTTGATTTCATCAACGGCAACTTCAAGGTTATGAAAAACAAGTTCGTCTGTGTCTTTTATGATGATTATTTCTTCGAGAAATTCAAACAGAAGTCTGTCGATTGTTTGCGCGCTAAGTGTTATTTCTTTTGTGATTTTTGGTTTTACTGTTTTTGTGTTTGCCATGCTTTCAAAAAGTGCGAGAGCTGACTCTAAGAATAGTTCGCTAAGGGTTTTTCCGCGCGCTTCAAACGCTACGTCTGCGTATGTTACGTTTTCAAGGAACTTGTGTGGCATATGTGTATGCCGTTTGGTTGTTTTATAAATCTTTATGCGTGTTTAGAAAGTTAATGACTGTTTTTTTAACGTCATCGTAAACCAAGTCTCGTTCTCTGTTTCCGTCAATAATTTGGCAGTTGTGGTGCAAATCCTTGCTAACTTTGAGGTAATTTTCTCGAACTTTTGCCAAAAACTCCTCTCTTTCAAAAGCGTGGGTGTTTTCTCTGCCAGTTGCTATTCTTTTTACTGATATGTTTGCGGGGATGTCAAGGATTATGCAAAGGTCTGGCATTCGAATTCCTTCGTGGAGTTGTTTGATTTTTTCAAATGTTATTCCTTGCGCCATTTGGTACGCGAATGTTGAATGTAAATATCGGTCGCAAAGTACGATTATTCCTTTGTTAAGTAATGGTTCAACGATTTTAAGGTGTTTTTTCCTGTCTTCAACGAATAGTTCAACTGCTTGTTCTCCTTGGGATACTGGGTCTAGCTGCGATAGAAATTTTTTAACCCAGTCTCTTTTGTATGGTTCGCGTGTGAGAAATATGTTATAGTCTTTATTGTGGTTGAATACGTCTGCCGCGAGGCGTGTTAGTACTGTTCCTTTTCCGCACCCATCGATTCCCTCTATCGCTATAAGCGCCCCTTTCATGAGTGTTTTGTCAAGGTCGGTTGCTTTTATGCTTTTCTAAACTCAATTAGTATTTGCCTAGAAGATCTGATCCGGCGGCGCCTATTGCGGCAGGAAAGCTAACTGCTATTACTAATTTGATCATATTTACCGGACTTCCTGCTATAGTGGTGATTCCGTAGACTGATAAAAGCAAAAATGACACGAATATTGCGATAAAATAATATGTGAAGAATCTTTTTGCCCAAAATTGTCCAAAGTGTCTTTTGTCTTTGTCGGGAACTCTGTGGTATCCTACGAAATAAATTTCAGCTGTTAGAATTATCCATGTTGTTATTGTTATTATGCTGAGCTGAATTGTGTCTAGGCGAAGTCCTACGTCGAGTAAAAGTCCTTTGAGAACGAATGTGAACCCAAAGAAGAGCGCGCCAAAGAACGCGACCACTATTTGTCTCATCGTGAAATGTGCGGGTATTTTTTCAACCAATCTTTCGCGAAGAACGTGAACATCGTTCGCGATTTCATCTAGTTTTGCCATTTTTAGTAGAATTGAAGTTTTGGTACGTCGTCTTTTTGCTCTTCTGGTTCAGGCGTGAAAATTTCAGTTGTTTGAGCGCTGTTTGTCTCTGTTGGTGTTGGAACGTCAAATATGTTCATGAAGTTTCCGCCGTTGCTTGGGGGGTTGTCAAAAATGTTTGGCGGGCTGATAGGTTTTGGACTTTCAGGAAGTTCGTTAGTGTAAACTTCGTTTGCTCCGCCAACTATTCCCATTAAGAGTTTGATTGCTTTGCGTATTTCTTCTTTAGAATCTGCTTTAGTGTCTATTGTTAGTTTCATCTCTTTTCAGTGTGTTAAGCGTAAGTGCGTTTATATAGTTTTCGCGGGTGGCAAAAGAAGTCCGTGTGTGTAAAATCCGCTGGCTGGTTTTTCTCCCGTTAACTTGAAAAGTTTGAGTTGCCTTTTGTTTATGCTGAATTTGTACGCGTAAAGGGTGTTTCCTTGTTTTGCGAACTCGATGTATCCGTGTCCTCTGTGCAAGAATACGACTTCAAGGAAATTTTTGCTTCCTTTGTCGTTCATTATGAGCTCGCAAACAGCTCCGATGTTGGAGGGCTCGCCGTCGCATAATGGAAATTTTAGCCAGATATTGTCAGGGTGTCTTACGTTTATTGTTCCTGATATTGGTAGTGAGAAAAATGTGCGAAGAAGGTGTTCTGGGTCATCGTCAGTTATTGTTTGAATTATTCGTGAGTAGTTGTCTCCTTCTTTTTTTCTTCGGTTATCTCCCCAGTACTCTTCGAGTTGTTCGTAATACTTGAGGCTAGTTTGTTCAAAAACGATTTGTTTTAGGTTCATCTTCACTCACTCATTTTGGTTTTCCGAGTGGCTTCTTTTTATACCTATTGATTTTTAAACTGGTGCCTATATTTTCAGTTCTATGAGAATTCGTGACATTCCGGATGATTTTATTGTGGAGGAAGTGCCCAGCATAGAAATCTTGCAAAAGGGTAAATATCCTGTTTTTAAGGTCTCAAAAGTTAATATGACTACTTTTGCCGCGGAAAAAGTTTTGGCGAGTCATTGCGGTGTGAATTTCAAGCGTATTGGTGTCGCGGGGTTAAAGGATACTCACGCGAGAACTGCGCAGTTTTTTTCTGTTGAGACAAGTGAGCCGCAAAAGGGTGTGTTTGAAGAGAAGAATGTGAAATCAGAGCTTGTTGGTTTTTCTGATGTTATGCTAAGAACGGGAAGTTTGAAGGGAAATAAGTTTACGATTGCTGTTCGCGCTCTTCGTGAAGGTGAGGTTTCAAGGGCGCAAAAAAATATTGAGTGGGTAAAAAAAGGTGTTCCTAATTATTTTGATAGTCAGCGTTTTGGCAGTTTGAAAGGAACGGATGGTTTTATCGCAAAGGATATTATTTTGGGCGATGTTGAGGCTGCTGTCAAAAAAGTTGTGAGTGCTACTAATCGTCATCAGAAATCGGTTGTCAGAAACGCGAGAAAGTTTATTGATGCTCATTGGGGCGCTTGGGCGCTTTGTGAGGGGTATTTGAGAAAGGAGGGTTTGGAGCGAACAAATGAAATGGCGATTGTTTCTCATCTTGCGAAAAAGCCTAAAGATTTTGATGGCGCGTTTGATTTGGTGTTTGGCGGTGTCAGGGAGTTGTTTTTTTCTTCGTATCAGGCTTATTTATGGAATGAGTGTGTTATGCGTCTCATGAAAAAATTATCTAAGTCTTTTTTTTCGGTAAAATATGAGGCTGGTCGTTTGTTTTTTGCGAGGGAAATGTCTTTGTCTGGGACGTTCCCATTAATCGCGGGCGATATGAGAACGTCAAAGGAGAATATGGAGATAATTAAGTCTGTTTTGAAGAATGAGGAGTTAAAAGTTGAGGATTTCTTTTCTGGCAAGTATACTTTTATTGCAAGAGAGCGCGATATGGTTGTTGTTCCAGAAAAGTTTAGTTTTGATGTTGCAGATGATGAGCGTCATAAGGGTTTTAAGAAGTGTGTTGTTTCTTTTTATTTGCAAAAAGGCAGTTACGCGACTATCGTTTTGAAATCTTTATTTGAGATGTGAAATAGTTAAATGAACCTACCCAGATTCGAACTGGGGCATCCTCCCTGTGAAGGAGGCATCCTAACCGCTAGATCATAGGTTCAGTTTGTCTGGCTTGTTTCTTTTTGAAAGGGTTTAAAAGGTTTATTATGCAATCAAATGTTATGAATTGGGTTTCATCTTCTTACTTGAAGAAAAAAGGCATTTTGAAAAAGCAGTTCAAGTCAGCAAAGCCTTTTCCTCATCTTGTTCTTAATGATTTTTTTAAAAATGCGAAACTTTTGAAATCAGCTTTGTTAAAAGAGAATTTTTATTATCAAAATAGCGACCTTTTCCAGTTTCATCAAACAAATGATTGTTCTAAGGCAAAAACGAGTGTTGTCAAGGATTTTAATGAATTCTTTGGCTCAAAGGATTTTCTGAATTTTATTTCAGAAATAACGGGGAAAAAATTAACGTCAATCGATATGTCTGGTTTCATTTATGGTGATACTGATTATTTGCTTCCTCACGATGATAGGCTTGAGGGAAGAAAAATCGCCTACATTGTTAATTTGTCGGAAAATTTTAGGGAAGAAAACGGTGGTGAATTGGCGTTTTTTAAGGGAAAACAAGTTGTGAAGAGAATTTATCCTAAATTTAACACGTTTACTATTTTTGAGGTTTCAAATAAATCGCTTCATGAAGTGAAAGAAGTCATTGATAAAAAGCGTGTTAGTTTTGCCGGGTGGTTCCATGGGTAAACTGAATTCTGGTTTTGATGATATGATGGATGAAATTTCTGTGTTATTTAGAGTGAGAGGGGTTGTTTCTTTGCAAAATATTTTGCTTTCTTCGGCTCTTGCGGATGTTCTTGGTTTGAAGTGGAAATTAAAGTATGAGCCGTTAAAATTTTCTTATTCATTTGCTAAAGGTCCTTTGTGGAAAAATGAATTGGGCGCTTTTGTTTCAAAAATTGTTCAAAAAAATCTGAAATTTAAATCGCTTGAGTGGAGAAAGTTTAAACCTGGCGATTATACGTTGCTCTATGATAGTTTGCCAAAAGAAACAGGTTTTGTTTTGATGATTGATGTTGTTCCGATAGATGAGAGTTGGGGGGGCTATTCTTCTTTTATTGATAAAAATGGGGAAGTGTCAAGAGTGATTGCTGAAAAGAATACCTTAACGTTAGTTAACGCCAAAGGTCTTCGAAGTTTTGTTAAAAAGCTGAACCATCATTCTAAGGGCGCGCGTATTTTTCTGTATGGCGTGCTACAATAATGATTAAATAGTGTTT
>Ga0187894_10005589_pt1 | contig 12741 bp, 8 predicted proteins | sample GBC1701081metaG_FD_136650 | JGI IMG/M metagenome (GOLD analysis project Ga0187894, IMG submission 136650) | White microbial mat communities from a lava cave in the Kipuka Kanohina Cave System on the Island of Hawaii, USA - GBC170108-1 metaG ... | reverse complement strand
CTCGGTCTCGCCGAAGTCGGTGTTGACGGTCGTGGTGAGCTTCAGGCTCGGCGTGATGTTGTAGAACACGTCCAGCCCGGGCTCGGCATCGGTATTCGTGTCTGCGCCGACGCCGTTGGCGCCCGCGAGCCGCAGCCAGCGGCCCGCGAGGAACGGGCGCACGTCGAGCCCGATGCCTTGCGAGAGGCCGACGAGCTGCGTGATCTCGCCAGCCTCGGACACCTGGAGGAACTGCGTGTCGAACCGCGCTCCCGACCATTGGACGTCCTCGAGTTTGCGGTAGATCGTGCGCGCGATGTTGAAGCGCCACGTCGTCGCGCTGGCGGGGAAGCTGAGGCTCTTGAAGGGGATCGCGAACTCCGCCACCCAGCCCTCGGCGGTGCGGCGCGTGCGGACGTCCCAGATGGCGTCCCAGTCCGAGTTGAGCTGATCGTTGGCGATCAGACCGTCGACCAGCGCGCCAGAGGGATTGGTGGCGAAGTAGAAGGCGCTGCGCTGATCGCGGAAGGTGTCGAGCAGGAGTTCGAGCCGGTCGTCCGAGGAGATGTTGCCGTCGCGCGCCATCTGCGTGCCGATCACGCGGTGTGGCTCGGAGTCGTACGCGCGCACGCCGATGTAGAGATGATCCTGATCGTAGAGCAGGATGACGTCGGTCCGCTCGGTGGGCGTCGCGCCTTCGTTCGGCTCCCGCTGCACGAGATCGCCAATCCCCGGCGCCGCGCTCCAGATGGGTTCATCCAGTACGGCATCGACCGCGATCGGCGCGGAGGTCGCGGTCACCACGGCGGATCGGGGCAGGGAAGACGCCACGCTCGGCGCGGGCGTCTGCGCCTGCGCGAGGACGCGGCCTGGCCACGGGCCGAGGCAGATGAGCAACGCCAGAACGAGCGGGAAGACGAGGCGGAACGTGCTGCCGTGGCCCTCGCGGCTGCGCAGGTCGATGCGGCCGCCATTGGCCTCGACGGCCCAGCGCGCGATCGCGAGCCCGAGGCCCATGCCGCCGCGGTCGCGCGAGCGCCCTTCGTCCACGCGGTAGAAGCGATCGAAGAGGCGTGCGTGGTGGACCTCGGCGATGCCGGGGCCGCGGTCCTCGACGGCAATCACGGCCGTCTGTCCCTCGCGGACGACATGGACGGCGATCGGCGCGGACTCCGGGCTGTATTTGATCGCGTTGTCGATCACATTGGTCAGCGCGCTCCGCAGCAGCGCATGATCGGCCTGCACGATCACTCCCTCTTCCACGTCCACCGTCAGCATCTGCCGTTTCTCTTCCACCAGCACGTCCAGGTTCATCGTCACCTCGCGTGCCAGCATGGCGAGGTCGACGGGTTCGACCGTCAGCGTCAGCCGCCCGGTCTCGGCGCGCGAGAGGATGAGCAGCACGTCCACCAGCCGCGTGAGCCGATCGACGTCCTCCAGCATCTTGCCGATGACCGCGCGATAGCCTTCTTCGTCTCGCCGCTCCTGGAGTCCCACTTCACCCACGCCGCGGATGGCCGTCAGCGGCGTGCGGAGCTCGTGCGACGCGTCCGCCGTGAACCGTCGCAGCGACGCGAACGCCTCGTCCAGCCGCGCCAGCGTGTCGTTCAGCACGCTCGCCAATCGTCCCAGTTCGTCATCCGGGTTCTCGACGGGAATGCGTTCGTGCAGGTGATCGGCGGTGATTGCCCGCGCGCGTTCGGCGATGCGATCCACGGGCGCGAGCGCGCGGCGGGCGAGCAGATAACCGCCGCATCCGGCCGCCGCGAGCGCCGCAGGGAACGCAAGGCCGAAGAAGAGCGCGAGGTCGCGCAGCTCGCGGTGCAGCGCCTCCTCGGAACGCGCGACGCGCACCAGCACCGGCGTGCCGTCGGCGTCGTAGGGCTCGGCCAGGACGCGCAGGCGTACGCCGTCCGGCAGCGTGAGCGAGGTAAAGAGATGCTGGGGTTTATACCGCTCGTACCGCCCTGGTACGCCCGTCCGCGACAGCGGCGGCAGCGTCAGCCGATGTCCATCATCGTCTGGACCGAAGGCCAGGTCCTCCTCGTTGGGACCGGGAAGCTGGAGGAGCAGACGCGTGGCATCGGCGTTCCAGACCTCGATGACGCGATCGCCTTCATGCTGCCGATCGAACTGGGGCACCGATTTCCAGCCGATGCCGTCGGGCGTGCGCGCCATGAGGCTTTCGGCCATCTGGATGTCGGCGTGGAGCTGCTCGTCGAGGCTTCTCCACAGGCTGTTGTGGAGGAAGGTGAAGACGACGAGGGCGTAGAGGCCGAGGATAATGGCGACGGCACAGACGTACCAGAGCGTGAGGCGTGTGCGGACGCTCCTGGGACGCCAGAACGGTCGCCAGGATGGTCGTCCGGAGAGTCGCCCGGCTGGTCGCGAAGGCGGCTGGAAACGCGGAACGCTGGAAGATGGCGCGCTTGCGGGCACGGTCACGGCTCGTCCTCGCAGGCCACGAAGCCGACGCCGCGGACCGTGTGAATCAGCTTCTGGTGCCGGTCCGCGTCGATCTTCCGGCGGAGGCGCGCCATGTGGACGTCGATGACGTTGTCCAGCGAGGACAGGCGAGCGGGTTCGCGCCACACGTCGCGCGCGAGCATCTCGCGGGACACGAGGTGTGCCTGCTGTCGCAGCAGGTACTCGAGCAGATCGAACTCGCGCGCGGTGAGGTCGATCGCCTGCCCGGCGCGGTGTACGCGGCGCGTGGTGACGTCCAGTTCGAGATCGGCGAGCGACAGGCGGAGGCTGTCGGACCGGCGGCCGCGCCGCAGCAGCGCGCGGATGCGGGCGAGCAGTTCAGGGAACGCGAACGGCTTGACCAGATAATCGTCCGCGCCCACATCGAGTCCGATCACGCGATCCTCGGTCGTGTCGCGCGCGGTCAGGATGATTACCGGCGTCTTGCAGCGGCGCTCGCGCAGCGTCTTCAGGATCTCGATCCCGCTGCGTCCGGGAAGCATGACGTCGAGGATGATGACGTCGAAGGCGTGCGCGCTCGCGCGAAAGAAGCCGTCCTCGCCGGTCGCGGCCACTTCCGTCTGATAATGCGCGTGTGTCAGCCCTTCCCGCAGCGCCTGCGCAATCGTGGGCTCGTCTTCGATGATGAGGATCCGCACCATTCGTGTCGTCCGCGTCCCGTCGTTCGCGGACGATCTTAGCGCGGCGCCCGCGCGATCGCGCGAAGCTGACGAAAACTTCAGGCGCCGGTCAGCCGGGGATCGGGACTCAACGCCTGCGATGTGGAGACATCGGCTGCCGGGCGGCTCCGGAAGGCCGCGAACGGTGACGACCGAGACTCAATGAGACAGTCGGGCACAACGTCGAGACACTGGTTTGCACACAAGCGCCGATGCGGGCACGGCGCCGGCGCGGCACACGGGTCGCGGGCGCCGTGGTCATGCGTCGGGGAGATGGGAAGCGCGGGCTGCCGGAGTCGCGGCGGATCGTCGACGCAAGGCGAAGAAGACCGTCGCCGCCGGCCACGGCGATCAAGGCGACCAGAGCCGCGGCGCACACGCACCGTGAAGAAGCGTTGACGCTCAGCGACACCCCGCGCACCGCGCGCGCGGCTTGGTTCGACCCTCGCGCTTGCGCGAGGGAACGCCGCGATCATGCGCACGTTCCTCGTGCGCGCTTGCGGGCGCACATCCCATCGAGCTCGCGGTAGATGTGGTGTTCGCGATCGCGATCCCACCATCCAGTGATGTGACTCCCCACCGTCTCGACGCGTCCAGACCATAGAGAAGACCGCCTCGGCTTGGCATATCGCACGGGTTACGCTGATCGCGTAAACGTTCAACGCAGAGCCGCATGCAAAGAAGGCCTACCGCGCCGCAGTCGTGGGCGTCATTCTGCCTGGGGACGAGACAATCTTCCCGCACAACGCGATAGCCGATGGATGCGAGGAGCGGCCCGCGTGCCCGGCGGTGACGTGGGGACGTCGACCTCGCGCCGGTGCGGGCCCAAGGGCGTGCACTAAAAGGTCAGGCAGATGCCAGGCGAGCAGTCGCACGGAAACGTGACGCAGTCGCAGGGGACGCAGAACGGACAGCCCCTCGAACACTCCGCATTCGACGAGCAGACCTGTCCGCATCCTTCGGGGCGATCCGAGTACGCGGGCGCCGGCAGCGCGAACGAAGCCGCCAGCAGGCCGAGCGCGACCACGGACTTCGCAATAATGGCTCGTGACATTGGAACCCTCCTCGATTTTGCGTGAGCCGTCAGCCACCACCATGATGGTGTGCGTAGCGTAGACGCGTGATTCCAGGGGATGCCAGCGTCGCCCCAAGTGTTCGACAAATCGGAGGAGCGTACCAACGCACGCCGGTGGACCACGGGCAAGCCGTCTGTTCGGTTCGAGCGGCCCGCACCCCCTTTTCTCGTCTGCCGTGTACAATCCCGGATCGTCAGCAGGTCAGCCCGCTGATCCGGCACCAGGAGCAGAAGACGGCGGAACAACTGCCGTCGCATCGCCCGGAGGAGCTGTAGCACTCGCCGCAGAAGCTGGCGCGACTCACCGACTCGTTGCTGCAGCAGTTCCACGTCCAGGTACAGGAGCAGCCGCTGCAAGAGCCGGAGTTCGCCCGGCACAGCACGCAGCACCGACGGCGCTGACCAGCCCCTCGGTATTCGCGGCGAACCCGAGCACGGAGGTTACCAGGGCGGCCGATGCCGCGGCCAGCTTTCCGAGGAAACCACGCCGGCCGACGGTATTGTCGATCTTCTGGAACAGTTTCTCGAGTTCCTCAGACATGGCCACCTCCTGGCGCGATGCGTGGGGGCGCTCGTGCAAGATGGCGTCGGGTGGTACATCAGCCGCGGGGGCATGCTGAGCATGCCGCCAGACGATGAATTGATACGGGCATCGTGTCACTCGAAGACATCGCGCTTTTCGGATGGACGGTCGATGTTCGATGACGTGAGGCACGTCATACGGGCGACGACAGACGCCGGCCCCGCGTGTCCGGACGCTGCTCCGACAGGCTGCATAGCAGGACGTGACCACGCGCTCGCGGCGACGGCGAGACATCCGGGGAACTCGTTGAGGTCCATCGCTATCTGGCCCGCGCCGGGCCGGTGGGGATCGATTGTCGTGGCTCGGCCATGCGAACATCGCGCAGACGTCGACGTAACTGAACGTCCAGAACACCAGTCTACAGGAGTCGATGCGGCGGTTCGGGACGCCATCATGGCACGCTGCTGCACCGACGCCGACGGTGGAGCCTTCGCCTCCGTGCAACGTCGAGTCGACAGAGACGAGCGAACCCGTTGTAAACTAGAGCGTTACTTCACCTGTGCGCGTGTAGCTCAGTAGGATAGAGCGATCGCCTCCTAAGCGGTAGGTCCCCGGTTCGAATCCGGGCACGCGCACCATCTTCCGCTTCCCCTTCCTCCGCGGCCGGCGAGGTCTTGTGGACGTGCGTCGCGCGTGACGGGGAGCCGTGTACGTAGACGATTGTCAGAGGAGCGTCAGGGTGAACAGAGCCGTCGTGAATGGCGTCGAGTTCGCGTACGAGGATGAAGGACGGAGCGAGCACGCGATCGTGCTGGTCCACGGACATCCGTTCAACAGGTCGATGTGGCGGCCGCAGATCGACGCGGTCAGCCGCGCCGCGTGGCGGACGATTGCACCGGATCTGCGCGGATATGGCGCGTCCGCCGTCGTTCCCGGCGTCACGCCGCTCGATCTGTTCGCGGCCGACATCTTCGGCCTGCTCGATCATCTCGAGATCGCGTCCGCGGTCTTCGTCGGGTTATCGATGGGCGGACAGATCGTGATGGAGTGCGCGCGATCGGCGCCGGCGCGTGTGCGCGGACTGGTCCTGACGGCGACGTTCCCGCAGGCGGAGGCCGAGCAGGGCAAAGTCGCGCGGCGCGCGATGGCCGAGCGCCTGCTGCGCGAAGGCATGGGGCCGTACGCGGACGACGTCCTGCCGAAGATGATCGCGCCGCACAACATCGCCGCGTTCCCGGACGTCGCCGCGGACGTGCTCGCGATGATGACAGCGACGCCGCCGGAGGGCGCCGCCGCCGCGCTGCGCGGCCGCGCCGAGCGTCCCCCGTACGAATCCACGCTCGCCCAATTCGAGCGTCCCGCCCTGGTCATCGTCGGCGACCACGACGCGTTCACGACCCGCGCCGACGCCGACAATATGCACCGGCTGCTGAAACAGTCGCGCCTCTACTGGATGGAAGGCGCCGGCCACATGCCCAACCTCGAACGTCCGACGGAATTCAACACCGCGCTGCTCGAATTCCTGTCCACGCTGACGTGACTATCGCGCACCGGTAAACAGCCGGACGCTGCTCTTGCTTCGTTGTGACGTTGACCTATCGGTCCACGTCGCTTATAAAGAGAACATCCCCAGCAGAGATTGAGCTGTTCCAACGGGCGGCGTCCTTTGGTTCGCCTGCGAGTACCTTGTGACGAGGTGCTGATCATGTCTACCGCTCGACGAAACGCAGTGGCCGCGTGTGTGTTCGTGATCCGTTTATGGCTCGGGCCACAACCGGTGGCGGGGCAGTCCCTGCCCACACGGTATCTCATTGAGGATCTTGGGCCCCAAAGTTCGCGGCTGCTGAACGAAAGCGGTCATCTCGCTGGCACCAGCCATCCGGCGGCGGGAACGAGAGTGTTTCTTTCCGCTGATGGCACGACCTGGGAAGACTCTGGCGACCTGGCTTGTGCCGCGCCGTTCTTCTTCTACGGAGCTGGTTTCAACAACGCCGGTCAGGTTGCGGGAGGCTTCACCTGTCCACCTTCTCCCGCCAGTGACGTCGCTTTTGTGTACACGGGGGCTGGAGTCGACATACGTCCTTGGCCTGCCGGGTTCATCCACGGGAGTGTTTTCGACATCAACGATCACGGGCAGATGGTCGGTCATAGTATCGGCCCTGACGGTCGCTCTCGGGCGATCATCTCCTCGCCTGGTCTCCCAAGTCAGTTCCTCCTTCCTGACGCGCTAGACGGTGAGAGCAGCGCGATCTCAATCAACAACGACGGGGTCGCCGTCGGTCTCATCGTGAGCAGTACGACGCCGGCACTTAGTAGGCCTTTTCTTTTCGACGGCACGCTGTCGATTCTCCCATTCGATGGATGGGCGACTGCCGTGAATAGCGTCGGCCACTTTACCGGCATCAGGTGGAGCGACGCTGGACCAAACGCATTCATCTTCAAAGGCGGGATCACGTACCAGGTCCCGTCCGACAGCTACTTGACCGAGTCCTACGCTATCAACGACGCGGACGTGATTGTCGGCCAGGCTCAGTATGACTGGCAGTATTGGGCCTTTCGCTATTCGGTCGAAACCGGATCGGTGGATCTCAATACGCTCATCGATCCTTCGACCGGCTGGGTCCTCAAGAGTGCGACCGCGATCAACAATCGCGGGCAGATCGTCGGCTGGGGCACGTTGAATGGCGAGTATCGGCATTTCCTGCTGACTCCCATCGAACAGTGTGCGACGCAGGACGGCTTCGCGCCGATGTCGGCAAGCGCGTCGGAAGGTCCCGCTCGCATCGAGATCATCGAACCATGCGAGCACGAGCTGAAGATTGGACCCGAGCCGTCGATGACCCAAGTGAGAGGCAAGGCTGTCATCAAAGGCATCGATCCAGATCCGACCGACAGCGCTTCGTTCAATTGGGAAGCGGTGTTCTATTTCACGACTAAACAGAAGGCACCGATGGTGCTGACACCGCAGACGTACAATGGGGCTGCAGCCGGAGGGCAAAGTCCATCGCCCGCATCGCTCTTTACGACGCCGCCTCCTGCGACAACGCCCCACATGCGAGGGGGCGAACTCATGCTAAAGGTCTCAACGCGCTTGCCCGATGGCCGCGACCTGATCGCCAGACGGATGGGACTTCGTGTGCTCGGAGAGAACCCGCCACGCCTGGACATCCAGGCTGCGCTGTCGACCGGCGACGCCTCGCTGACGACGTGGTTGCACAAGATCGCGTGCCAAGAGACGCGTCAGTTGCAATTCGCGACGGATACCCGCCTCCGTGCGTTTCAGCACAAAGGCGAGCCGAAGATGAACGAGGGAGGAGACGGCGGCATCGGAGTCATGCAGATCACCGAACCGAGCCGAGAAAGGCTTCCTGACATTCGTCGTTGGGACGTGCTTTGGCACTGGCGGCTCAATATTGAGAAAGGCTTGGAGAAGTTTGAAGAGAAGATCGCCGCTGCGCGTAATTACCCTGGACGGTTGCGTCGGAGTCAGAGCTATCAGACCTTCTTGCAGTATACGAATGTGCGGCGGGCGACCGAAGGCTTGCCGCCGCTCGATGCTGTCATTATCAGAGACTTCCAGCGCACTGGGCCGTTGGGTGACGAACTAATAGAGGATGCCGTACGGGCGTTCAATGGATATGCGGGCGCAGATGTATTTGGCATGGAACTGCACGAGTTTCGAGTCCGAACCGTACCCGTGCCCACGGGGCACGCCTTTGTCATCGCGAACGAGCGTTTGGAAGGCTCGTCGAGAGTTGCTGACGCCATCTGGGAACGGGTCCCCACGTCGGAGAGACCAGCGAGTGGAGATCCTGAATACCTCGATCACGTTCGTGCTAAGGATCCGACATGCGGAGGGTAACTCACGTGTTCTCTTGTCGACTTTTCCGACTGCTCTCGTGTTTCCTTCTCGCCACACCACTGGCGAGCGCGGCACAACAGCACGCGGTCGATCTGGAAGGCACACATGCGATACGTGCCGGGACTCTGGAATTTCGCGACGGCGTGATGATCGACGGCGTGCCGGTGCTCAGAGTACTCCGATGGCGCGGCGAGAAGGCGACGCTGCTGCACGAGATCCGTCCAGCGGATCTCCCGATACTTAATGAGGACTGTGAAGGTGAGTGCGAGTATGTAAAGTCGACTCCGTGCAGAGGCAAGTGCGTGTTTGGGGGCGTCGGCACGCTTGCATTCGACCCCACGAAGAACACCGCGTATCTCTTTGCCGATACGGGCTTCGGGCACAACTTCACGCGGGTCGTTGTTGCGCTCGACGTGCAGACCGGGGCGTTGCGGCGTCTGGGAACCGAGTTCGGATCCGGCTTCAGCGATGCCAGGACGTCTCCCGACGGCCGATATCTCGCATATCTAATGGGCAGCACGCGCGGCGCGATGGACGGCTCGTCGATGCTGCACATCATGGACACGCAGACTGGTGACGTCGTGTCGCTGACCACGCGCGAGCGCCGGAGTCGGAAATTGGACAGTGAGACGCTGGTGGACGTCAACAGCTACGCCTGGACGGGCGTCAGCACCATCACGTTCAAGGCGGAGATCCGGCGGGCCAAGGCGGATCCGGACGATCTGATTGAGCCGACCGAGCATTTTGAGCGGACCGAGGACCTGGCAAAGCTCTTTGCGGCGGGCGAAGGCAAGTCCGGACGGCAGTAAGCCGAAGGCGCATCGGCCCGGCATCAGCCAGCCGCCCGCCGCCCGCCGGGTAGGACGTCGCGCGGTCCGGGCGTGTACCAGTTGCCCGCGTTCGGTACACTCAACCATTTCTGTTATAATTCGCGATTCGCGGTGTGCCTCCGTCGTTCCCGAGGCCGTCGCTCATTCGGTGGGGCGTCCGGCGCGGCCCGTGTCCGCGTGGACGTTGGGCTGGGGCCAGCGCGCGGGCCGGACGGGCCGCGGTGGTGCAGAAACCTTATGAAAACGTCAGAACGTCACCGTCTGAAAGAAAACGAGCTCGCCACGACCGTCGCGCGCGCACGCGACATCTTTGGCGATCATGTCAAGCAGATCGGGCTCGTGGCGCTCGCCGTCGTCCTCGTGATGGTCGCCATCATGGGCTACACCATCTACCTCGGACGCACGTCCGCCAAGGCCGGCGCCCTCTACGCCGAAGCCGCGGCCATCGACGAAGCGACGATCGCGCCGCCGGGCGAGATGACGCTGCCCAATCAACCCAAGCCGACGCGGACCTATCCCTCCGAACGCGCCCGCGCCGAAGCCGCGCTCCCCAAATACCTGGAAGTGGCGAAGGCCTACCCGAGCAGCACCGCCGGCATCTCGGCGCTGTACCGCTCCGCCGCGCTGCTCGCCGAGCTCGGACGCACGAAGGACGCGCAGGCCCGATACCAGGAAGTCATCGACCGCGATTCGAAGGCCGTCTACAAGCCGATGGCGCAGCTCGCCATCGCGACGCTGCACCTGCGCGAGTCGAAATACACCGAAGCCATCACCGTGCTGCGCGAGCTGTCGCAGAACCGCGACGGCAACCTGCCGGTGGACGGCGTCCTGATGCAGTTGGGCGAGGCGCACCGCAAGGCCGGCCAGCCCGTGGAAGCCGAGCGCGCGTTCACGCGCGTGGTGGACGAGTTCCCCGAGTCGGTCTACGTCGCCGATGCCCGGCGCCAGATCGATGAATTGAAGTCGGGGACGACCCGGTCCTAAGCGCCGTGATTGCCGATGTCAAGGACTACCACCTTGCCAGGCCGCTGCACGTCGTCGTTCTCGATTCGACCAGCGACACGTTGGCTCCGCTCATCGCGGAGCTGCGACAGCGCGGCTACGCCCCGCTGAGCCGTCGCGTCGAATCGATCGAACACCTCGCCGCCGCGCTGGATCAGCAGCCGTGGGATCTGATCGTCGCAACGGATCCCCTGGCTGAAAACCTCGCGTATCGCGCACTCGAATTCGTGCGCATCCGCGGGTTCGACCTCCCATTCATTCTTGTCTCCAACGGCGCGGCCGTGGACGAAGCCTACGTCCTCCGCGCCGTGCAGGCCGGCGCCAACGACTGCGTCGACCGCGAGCACCCCGTCCGCTTCGTCGCCGCCGTCGAACGCGAAATCCGTCAGGCCGAACTCCGCCGCGAACGCGAACGCGTCGAGGCGGAGCTGCGCGTCCGCGCGCGCCAGCAGGAAACCGTCGCGGACCTCGGACTGCGCGCCCTGAGCGGCAAGGACCTCGGCGATCTGCTCGATCGCGCCATGACCGCCGTCTGCGCCACCCTCGACGTCGAGCTCGCCGCGCTGCTCGAAGCCCTGCCCGGCGCCGACACGTTCGTGCTGCGCGCCGGCCGCGGCTGGTCGCCCGGCCTCGTCGGTGAGGCAATCCTCCACGGCGGCCACGAGACCTTCATCGGCGACACGCTGCAGCACGGCCAGGTCGCGGTGGAGAACATCCGCTCCGGCGGACGGTATGTCTTTCCGGCGTTCATCCGCGATCACTACGTGATGAGCGTGCTCAGCGTCGCGCTGCACCGGCAGGACGGCCCGACCGGCTGCCTGATCGCCTTCACCTCTCATCGCCGCATGTTCACGCGGGACGATGCGCTGTTCCTGCAGGCGGTGGCGAACGTGCTGGCGGGCGCGCTGGAACGGCACGAAGCGGAGCAGGGCCTGCTGCAAAGCCAGACGCGCCTTCAGAGCGTCCAGAAGATGGAAGCCATCGGCCGGCTCGCCGGCGGCATCGCGCACGACTTCAACAATCTCGTGCAGGCGATTGGCGGCTACACCGAGATCCTGCTGCGGCGCCTGCCCGAGTACGATCCGCTGCGCCGCAACGCCGAGGAAATCAAGAAAGCCGGCGATCGCGCCGCCGCGCTGACGCGCCAGCTCCTGGCCTTCAGCCGTCAACAGGTGTTGCAGCCGAAGGTCCTCGACCTGAACCTCGTCGTCTCGAACGTCGAACAACTGCTGCGACGACTGATCGGCGAGGACATCGAGCTGCGGACGCTGCTCGCGCACGGCCTCGGCCCCGTCCGCGCCGACGCCGCGCAGGTCGAACAGGTGTTGATGAACCTCGCCGTCAACGCGCGCGACGCGATGCCGGAAGGCGGATCGCTCACTATCCAGACGTCCAACGTGGATCTCTCGCGATCCGATCAGCGTGAACCGTTCACCGTCGAAGCCGGCCCGTACGTCCTGCTCTCGGTCTCGGACACGGGCTGCGGCATGACGCCGGAGATCAAGGCGCGCGCCTTCGAGCCGTTCTTCACGACGAAGGAACCAGGCCGCGGCACCGGCCTCGGGCTCTCCACGGTCTACGGTGTCGTCAAGCAGAGCGGCGGCTACATCTGGGTAGACAGCGAAGTCGGCCAGGGCACGAGCCTGCGCATCTACCTGCCGCGCGTGCGCGAGCGGCCGCTCTCCGAAGTGCGCCGGCCACAGCCGTCCGCGGCGCCGCGCGGATCGGAAACGCTACTGCTCGTCGAGGACGAGGAAGGCGTGCGCGATCTGCTGCGTGAGTGGCTGGCGGGCTACGGCTACAACGTCCTGAGCGCGAGCAACGGCGTCGAAGCCCTCGAGCTCGGCAGCCGCTTCGATGGACGCATCGACCTCCTCGTCGCGGACGTTGTCATGCCGCTGATGGGCGGCCCGGCGCTCGCGAAGCGCATGCTGGATCTGCGGCCGGAACTGAAAGTGATCTACGTCTCCGGCTACGCGGACGACGCGCTCGGCGATCGCCAGGTGCTGGAAGCAGGCGCGGCGTTCCTGCAGAAGCCGTTCACGCTGGACAGCTTCATCCGCAAGGTCCGGGAGATCCTGGACGCGTAGCTGCCAGTCGTGAGTTATCAGTCGTCAGTTATCAGTTATGAGTTGGCAGTGATCAGATTGACCGCTGACAACTCACGACTGACAACTGATAACTGACGACTTACTTACGTCAGGATCTGGCGCGCGACCTCGAACAGGCCGGGCGCGTGGACGTCGGTGGCGTCGAGCCACGTATCATCGAGCTTCAAATACTCGGCGACGGGATCCGCGAGGAAGTCCTCGCGTGGGGTGACG
>Ga0187894_10005588_pt1 | contig 12742 bp, 8 predicted proteins | sample GBC1701081metaG_FD_136650 | JGI IMG/M metagenome (GOLD analysis project Ga0187894, IMG submission 136650) | White microbial mat communities from a lava cave in the Kipuka Kanohina Cave System on the Island of Hawaii, USA - GBC170108-1 metaG ... | reverse complement strand
GGAATGGGGAATGGGGAATGGGGAATGGGGAGTGGGGAATGGGGAGTGGGGAAGTAACTTCCACATCCCCTTGTCCCCTTGTCCCCTTGTCCCCTTGTCCCCTTGTCCCCTTGTCCCCTTGTCCCCTTGTCCCCTTGTCCCCCACTCCCCACTCCCCATTCCCCGCTCCCCACTCCCTCACCTTAGATTGGAAAGGATCTTATGGAAGCAGCGCGCGCGCCTCGCGACGATAAAACCAGCGTCAGGTTGCTCGTCGTTAAAGAAGACGGGATGGAAGACAGTTCAATAGAGCATCTGCCGGATCATCTGAGATCGGGAGACTTGCTGGTGGTGAATGATGCGGCCACACTGCCGGCCTCACTGCGCGGGCGGGACGGCAAGAACAATCCGGTGGAGATTCGCCTGACGGCGCAGTTGGGCGAGCGGGCCTGGCAGGCGGTGGCTTTTGGAACCGGAGGCGGCGCCGGAGATTGGCGCACGCCGACTGAAGAGAGACCATCGCCACCCCGTTTTGTGGAAGGCGAGGAGATCCTGATCGCCACGAACTTCCGGGCCAGAGTTCGCGGCGAAAATCAGTTGTCGGAAAGACTGCTCGATCTCGAATTCAATCTTTCAGGCGAAGAGTTGTGGCGCAATCTGTATCGGCATGGCAAGCCGGTGCAGTATTCGTACCTGAATGACGAGCTTAAACTCTGGTTCGTGCAGAATGTCTACAGCAGCCGCCCCTGGGCGGTCGAGATGCCCAGCGCGGGGCATGCGCTCAGTTGGCGTCTGCTGCTCAAGCTCATCAGAAAGGGCGTCTGGATTGTTCCGCTCACTCATGGCGCGGGCTTGTCATCAACCGGAGATATGAACATTGACCGGGCGCTGCCGCTGGCCGAAAAATTCGAGATTCCCGCGTCCACGATGGAAGCCGTCAGGCGAACCAAGTCCACGGGCCCGGGCGCCGGCCGTGTGATCGCGGTCGGCACATCGGTTGTCCGCGCCCTCGAAAGCGCGAGTCTCGGTGTGAGTGGATTTACCGGTCTGAAGCTTGGTCCCGGCTATGAACGCAAGGTTGTAGACGGTCTGCTCACCGGTACGCACGATGTGTCGGAAAGTCATTACCAATTGCTCCGGGCTTTTCTGCCTGAAGACATCCTGGCAGGAGTCAGTCAGCGTCTGGAGGAGCGGAATTACCTCACGCACGAGTTTGGCGACTTGTGCCTGATTCTCGCCAAAAATAATTCGCTTGCCAGCAGCCTCGGCGTTGTCAGCGAAAGTTTTCCATCAGCATAATGTCACTGCCCTGCTGTTCGATCTGGGCGTAAAGCATCCACTTCCTGTCGGGGGAGACAGAGAGTCCGGGAACCCCGCGGGTCAATCTTTTTTCGGTGGTCGTGACCGGCGTCGCCTTGCCGGCGCCGAGGTTGAAAAATTCGATCACCGACTCGGAGCTCGCGAAGTAGACGCCCTGATTGACCAAGGCCCAGTTGCGCATGTAGACCACCCGGTTGGAATTGAAGGCCAGGGTCTCCTCGCCGCCCGCCGCGGGCCGGCGCCAGAGGGTGGAGTCATAGGAGCGCTTCGTGTAGTAGAGAAACTGGCCGTCCGGCGATTCAAAACATTCAAACCCTCCCTGCGCGGTCACCTGCGCGGCCTGGCCGCCTTCCGCCGGCAGTTTGTAAATCTCCCGGCGCCCGCCGCGATTGGAGCAGAAATAGACCCAGCGGCCATCTCTCGACCACCCGGGCACTACATCCTCGGAAGGTTCTGTGGTAAGGCGACGAGGCGCGCCGCCCTCGACGCTGATGACATAAATGTCGGCGTTGCCTTGCGAGCGAGAGTCGAAGGCGATCTGCCGGGAGTCAGGAGACCAGCGCGGCGTGCCGGTCAAAGGGCCGCCCATAGCGGTCAACTGGCGAGGCTGCTGGCCCTCGCTGTCGCACAGCCAAATCTCAAAGCTCCCTGAGCGCGTGCTGCCGAAGGCGATGCTCTTTCCGTCCGGAGAGTATTGAGGACTGTCGTCCTCCAGTGTGGAGGCGAGGAACTTGGCGCGCGGCGGTCTGGCGCCCGCCGGCGTCGTCAGCCCCACCCGATAGATGTTTGTGTCGTTGATCAATTGGGTGAAGGCCAGGCAGTCGCCGCGCGGAGAGACGACCGGAAATTGAACGCTGGAACCGGTCGCCCCCGCCATCTCCGGCTCCCCGCCCGCCGCGCCAATCCGCCACAGGCTGCTGACGCCCCGCCGTTCGGAGGCGAAGACAATCTTTTCCCCATCTTCTCCATTTGGGGTCCAGGCCAGACCGCGGATCGTTGCGTTGTCAAAAGTGATCCGCTTCGGTTCGCCGCCGGCCGCGGGCGCCAGGTAAAGGTCGGAGACGCCGCTTGTCACCCATCGGACGAAAGCCAGACTCCGGCCATCTGTAGAGAAGGCCGGAGTGGAGTCGCCCGAAATTTGCGCCGGCGGAAACGTCAGCCTACGCCTTTCTCCGGTCCCGATCTCAAGCAGGAATATCTCGTCAGGACCGTCCGGCAAGCTTTTGTCGGCGAACGCCAGGAACTTTCCATCCGGAGACCAACTCAGGCTCGGACTCTCCGCGACTCTGATTCCTTCAGCCAGTTTGCGCTCCGCGCCGCCCAGCGCCGAGACCAGGTAGACATCCATCGCTGGCAGCGAGTTATCCAACCGCAAAGACCGAAAAAAGGCGATGCTTCGACCATCGGGCGCCCAGGCCGGACAGTAATCCCTGGCCGGGTTGGTCGTCAGCCGCAGCAGCGCGCTGTTGTCAACGAGTTTGACATAGATGTCCTGGTTGTCCTCTTTTTCGCCGTTCCAATCGAAAGCCAACTGGTTGCCGTCGGGTGAAAAAGACGCGCGGAACTCCGCGCCCGGAAAACTGGTGAAGGGAACGATCCTCGGCGCGGGCCTAGTTGAGGTTCGGTTCCGGGCGATGAATTGGTACAGCCCAAAGCCCAGGCTGGCGGCGGCGATTATCAGGGCCAGGGTCGGCGCCAGACCGGGTTTGTGGCGTTTGATCGGCGCGCCGGTCGAATGCGTAGAAGTATCAGCCGCTTCGATCCACAAATACGGAGGGGCGGTTTCCCCCATCGCCCGCCCGCTCTTCGTGGCGGCGGTCGCGCCCGAATGCGTCTTGCGCTCGAATTCGGCCTGAAATTCCAACTCGTGTCTGAGGTCCTTTAGATCAATCAGCAGATCGTTGCTCGTCTGGTACCGTTCGTCACGATCTTTGCGCAGCGCCTTTGCGACGATCCGTTCCAGTTCGCGCGCCGCCGGGTGCGGAGGAAGCGGCGCCGGCTCCAGATTGAGGATCGCGCCCATCACTTCAATCGCATTCACGCCGTTAAACGGCGCCCGGCCCGCAATCATTTCATAGAGCACAACGCCGAGACTGAAGATGTCGGCGCGCGCGTCCACGTTGAGTCCGCGCGCCTGCTCCGGTGACATGTAATACACCGTGCCCATCACCATTCCCGGAGTGGTGGTTTGAGGATCGAGGATCGAGGATCGAGGATCGACTTGAGACCCTGCGATCTTCGATCCTCGATCCTCGATCCTCGATTCGGTGAGTTTGGCGAGGCCGAAGTCCAGCATTTTGACGTAGCCGTCGCGCCGGAGCATGAGGTTTTCGGGCTTGATGTCGCGGTGAACGACCCCGGCCTCGTGCGCGGCGGCAAGGGCGCCGGCGACCTGAATGGCTATATCGAGCGTGGCGGACAACGGCAGTTTTTCGGCGGTCATCCGCTCACGCAGCGTTTGCCCATCAACGTATTCGGCGACAATGAAATGGAGGTCTCCGGCTTCTGTCCGGACCTGGCCGATTTCGTGAACGGTGACGATGTTGGGATGATTGAGCGCGCTGGCGGCTTTGGCTTCGCGAATGAAACGGCGCACCCGATCGGCGTCGGTCGTAAATTCGGCGGGCAATAGTTTGACCGCCACCCGACGGTCCAGTTGCGTGTCCTCGGCCAGATAAATTTCTCCCATCCCTCCGGCGCCCAGGCGCGACACGATCCGGTAGCGTCCGATGCGCCGTCCCGCGGGCAGCGGGTCGGAAGAGGCGACCGCGACCGCCAGCAGGCCGGCGGCGACGGCGTGGACAGGTTGATTGAGGAAATCTCCGGCCCGTTCGTCTCCGGTCAGTAATTGCTCGACTTCGCGCCGCAGTTCGTCGTCGCCGCCGCAGGCCTCGGCGAGGAAAACCGCGCGCCGCTCGGAGGTCAATTCGCAGGCGGCGTGGAAGAGCGCGCTGATTTGCCGGTCTCGTTCGGGTGTCATCTGTTTAGTTCGTTGTAGAGCCAGGCGCGGGCCAATTTCCAGTCGCGCTCCACCGTGGCTTCCGACACGCCGAGGGCCACCGCCGTTTCCGGATTCGTCAGTCCGCCGAAGAAACGTAACTCGACCACCTGGCTGCGGCGCTGATTGATCCGGGTGAGCCGGCCAAGCGCCTCGTCCAGCGCCAACAGGTCGATCTCTTCAATGCCGCGTCCCACATCAACGCTGGCCACGCTCAGCGACAGACCTGGCTGACCGCCGCCGCGTTTGGCCGCTTGATGCTCGCGCGCGTGATCCACTATCAGTCCGCGCATAATCTTCGCCGCCAGCCCGAAAAACTGCGAGCGGTTTTGCCAGGCGACCTGTTGCTGATCCACCAGCCTCAACCAGGCTTCATGCACGACGACGGTGGGCTCCAATGAATTCCGAAACGCATGCCGGCGCAGATAGCCGCGCGCCAGGCGCCGCAATTCGTTGTAGACGAGTGGCGTCAATTGATGAAGGGCTGTTTCATCACCCTCGCTCCACTTGAGCAACAGTTGTGTGATTCCCATCTCTTCCATAAGCGCGATCCGAGAAACCAGTCACCGGGCCTTTGGCTAACGCCTTCGCGCGACAAAGGAAAGCGTGCGCATTGTAGGGCAGAGCGTGATTGTGGACAACGAGACAACATTTATTTTGAAATTGCTGAGGGGATTCCGGATTAAATTCCGATAGAGAGTGTGGGGCTAAAGTTTGGCTCAACCCGACCGAATCGCGCTAAACACTAACCGGCACGAAACCATGCCTATCACATTGCGTCCCGCCCGGGCGGACGATGACAAGTTCCTCTACGAACTTTACGCCAGCGCGCGCGCTGAAGAGATGGCCATCTGGGGATGGGATGCGGCGCGGCGAGAAGCTTTTTTGAGCCTGCAGTTCCGCGCTCAACAAGCGCATTACGGCGAGTATCCGGGCCCCGATCACCAAATCATTCTGAACGGCGGGCTGAACGGCGGGCTGAACGGCGGGCTGAACGGCGGGCTGAACGGCGGGCTGAATGACGGGCAGCCGATCGGGCGATTGTTTATCTCGCGGCTCGAAGCTGAGATCAGGCTTGTGGACATCGCGCTGCTGCCCGGTCATCGCAATCGTGGAACGGGCGCGATGATGATTCGAGGTTTGCTGGACGAGGCGGCCCAAAGCGGCAAAACAGTCCGGCTGCACGTGGAGAAGACGAACCGCGCCCAGCGGCTCTACGAGCGGTTGGGGTTTGCGCGGGCCGGCGATGCAGGCTCACATTTCTTCATGGAATGGCGAGCGACCGAGAAAGAAAAAGGAGATGGGAAGATGACGATTGACGCTTTGCACTATGACGATTTCGCGCCACACGTCAACACGAAGTTCCGCGCGCGGCTCGGCGACGCTCCGGCGATGGAAATCGAGTTGATCAGCGTCGAGGATAAATCGCCGTCGGCGTGGCAGGAGCAGTTCGCGCTGACCTTCCTGGCGCCGCGCGAGGCTCCGGCGCGGCAGGGCCTGTTCGAGATCGAGCACGAGCATCTGGGCGGCGGCGCGATCTTTCTGGCGCCCATCGCGAAAGACGAGCGCGGCGTCAGCTACGAAGCCATTTTCAACCGCAAGATCGAAGCCGCGCGCTGAACAATCATGGACAACGAATCAATCACCATCGAGTTGCGCCCCGTGCGACCGGAGGACGACGCCTTCCTGGTTACGGTCTACGCCGGCACACGCGAAGACGAACTGGCGATGACCCCGTGGGACGCGGCGCAGCGCGAAGCCTTCGTCAAATTCCAGTTCGCGGCGCAGCAGTGTTTTTATCAAACCGAATATCCCCGCGCCCGGCATCAGGTCATTTTGCTTGGCGACGATAGGGTTGGCAGGCTTTACGTTGACCGGCGCGCGGATGAAATTCGCATCCTCGACCTCACGCTCCTGCCTGAGCATCGAGGCCGCGGGATTGGCTCGCCGCTGATTGAACGATTGAAGGGAGAGGCCGCCGTCGCCGGAAAGCCGCTGACCATCTCCCTCGAAAACTTCAACCGCTCGCGACGGCTCTTCGAGCGCCTGGGTTTCGCCCCGGCCTCGGAGAACGGGTTTCACATTCTCTACGAGTGGAAGCCGGCCGCCGCGCAACCCGAAACATCAAGAAAGGAAACCATCCATGGCTGAACCCTTCCTGTCCGAGATCAGGCTCATGTCGTTCGCCTTCGCGCCGAGGGGCTGGGCGCTCTGCAACGGTCAACTACTCCCCATTAATCAAAACCAGGGGCTCTTCAGCTTGCTGGGCACGACTTTTGGCGGCGACGGGCGCGTGAACTTTGCGCTGCCCGACCTGCGCGCGCGCGCGCCAATCCACGTCGGCAACGGCCACACGCTCGGCGAGCGCGGCGGCGAGCAGGCGCACACGCTCTCGATCGCCGAACTGCCGGAGCACACGCATGTCGCCAACGCTTCGAGTTCCGCCGGCAACGCCCCGGTTCCCAACGGTCCCAGCGGGAACATTCTGGCGGCGTCGCCGACGCAGTTCTACAGCCAGCCGAACAATCTGGTCGCGCTCAATCCGGGTACGGTGACCAACACCGGCGGCAGCCAGGCGCATTTGAACATGCAGCCCTTCCTGACCCTGAACTTCTGCATTGCGCTGCAAGGCATCTTCCCATCCCCGAACTAAGGAGGCACGTTATGGCACAACCCTATGTGGGTGAAATCAGAATGTTCGCGGGCAACTTCGCGCCCGCCGGCTGGATGTTCTGCGAGGGGCAGTTACTCCCCATCTCGGAGAACGAAACGCTCTTTCAACTGATCGGCACGACCTATGGCGGCGATGGGGAATCTACGTTCGCTTTGCCTGACCTGCGCGGGCGGATTCCCGTTCACCAGGGCAACGGCTTTATTTTGGCGGAGACCGGCGGGGCTGAAGAGATTACGTTGACCGTCAACCAAATTCCGGCGCACAGCCACCCCCTACTCGCCGCCGCCACCACGGCTACACAACCCAGTCCGAACAATAACGTCGTGGGGCAGCCGAGCACCGGCGCCGGCTCGGACTTTTATTTGGAGAGCTCGCCGACGGTCAGTTTGGCGCCGACCGCCATTGGCTCGGTTGGCGGCAGCCAGCCGCATACCAATTTCCAACCCTACTTGTGCGTTGACTTCATCATCTCGCTGTTCGGGATTTTCCCGTCGCCGACATGAAGCGCGTGATTGGCGCGAACTGAAGTCCGCGCCGGCACGGGGCGACGCCACAGTTGAGGTGATCGGCGCGGACTTCCGTCCGCGCCAATTTTCCCAAGGAGAAATCAATGGCAGATCCATTTGTAGCTGAAATTCGCATCTTTCCGTTCAACTTCGCGCCGAGGGGCTGGGCCTGGTGCGACGGGCAGTTGATGCCGCTGCAGCAAAACACCGCCCTCTTCTCGCTGCTCGGCACGACATACGGAGGCAATGGCAAATCAAACTTCGCGCTGCCAGACCTGCAAGGCCGCGCGCCGATGCATCCGGGCCAGGGGCCGGGGCTTTCGCTCCACGACCTGGGCGAGACCGGCGGATCGGAGACCGTCACGCTGCTGGAATCCGAAACCCCGGCGCATAGTCACACACTGCGCGGATCGAATTCGGTCGGCGATGTCGTAACCGCGGCGGGCTCCACGATGGCCCGGCCCGGCAGCGTGAACATTTACCAGCAGAACACCACGGCCAATCTGGTCCCGATGGCGCCGGAGGCGCTCCCGCCAGCCGGCGGCGACCAACCGCATAACAACATGCAACCGTACCTGACGTTTTACTTTTGCATCGCGTTGCAAGGGGTCTTCCCGCCGCGGGGTTAACCTCCGCGGGCGTGGTCTGCTAGTACTAGCCTCAAGCCGCTTCAACCGAGACAACAATTGAACGCGGATAGTTAATCAATAAGGATCAGTTACTGTTTCAGGAAAGGACGTAACCCATGAACCGACGTGTGAAGCTAATCACAGTCGCCCTCAGCCTGCTGGTGGGCGCGAGCATACTGAGTCTCTCGATTTGGGAGGCGAAGGCCGGCGGAGGAAGCCAATCCCTGGTCGAACGGATGAGCCGCCAGATGAGCAGGTGGATAGGCGGCAACGAGGCGGCGAACTCCACAGCCCCCGCCGCTTCGGCTATCCCTCTGGTCCCCACGGTGACGGCCACCAAGGCGGATTCGCTGTTGACCGATGTGAACAGCAACGCGAAGGCCGATCCGGGCGATACATTGAAATATACCGTCACCATTGGCGCGAGCGGGATGGACGCCACGGGCGTCGCGTTCAACGACACGCCCGACGCCAATACCATGTTGGTTCCAGGCTCGGTGATGACGACGCCGCTGGCTCTCAACGACAGCTTCACGGCGAGCGGCAACATTCAGATCACGATCGCCGCGCCCGGCGTGCTTTCCAACGATACCGATCCGGACGGGGTTGGCCCGGCTCTGACGATTACGGCTGGAACAATCACCAGCGCAAATAGCGGAAATGTGACCCTCAACGCCAACGGCGGCTTCACCTACAATCCGGCGCCCGGGTTTGAGGGGACGGATACTTTCACCTACACGCTTAACGACGGCGAAGGCAACACCGACACGGCCACGGTCAGCTTCACCGTCAGCGGGATGATCTGGTTCGTCAACAACTCGCTGGGCGTCAACGGCGACGGGCGGCTCTCCGCGCCCTTCAACAGCCTGGCTAATTTCGTCGCCGGCGCGGCGGACGATCCCGGCGACAACATCTTCATCTTCACCGGCGGGGCCAATTACGGCGGGCCGATAACCCTGCTCAATAACCAAAAGCTGATCGGCCAGGGCGCGACGGCCAGTTTGTCAAGCATCACCGGCATTACGCCTCCGGCTGGCAGCCTGTCTTTGCCGGCCACCGGCGGCGCGAGGCCCACCGTCGCCCACAGCGCCAATAACCTGACGCTGGGCAGCGGCAACACGCTGCGCGGCTTCAACCTCAGCAACACCGGCGGCACGGCCCTCACCGGCAGTTCTTTCGGCGCCTTGACGGTCTCTGAAGTTTCCGTGACCAACACCAACGGCACAGGTATCAATCTCAACACCGGAACCCCGAACGCCTCCTTCACCAGCGTCAACACCAGCGGCGGCGGCAACGGCGTCATTTTGCAGAACTGGTCCAGCGGCAGCTTCACCATTACGGGGAGCGGCGGCTCCTGCACGGCGGCGACTCCGACCTGCACCGGCGGCACGATCGCCAGCACGACCGGCGCCAACACCGGCTCCACGACTCCGACCGGCGCCGGCATCGCGCTCAACGGCGTCACCAACATCTCGCTCTCCAACGTGCGCGTCCGCGATCACTCGAATTACGGCATTCGCGGCAACAACGTCACCGGCTTCACGCTGACCAACAGTTTGATTGACGCCACCGCGCCCGGCTTCAACGGCGACGACCCGGCCTTCGAGGACGGCTCGGTCTACTTCACCGGCTTGTTCGGCGTGAGCAGCATCAGCGGCAGCGACATCCGGCGCGGACTGGAGAACCTTCTGCTCGTGAACAACGCCAGCGGGACGTTGACGCTCGACATCTTGAACAGCAATTTTCAAGACACCAGTCTGAGCCTGGCGCCGCTGGTCGGCAACGCCGGGATACATATGGTGTCGCGGGTGAGCGCGACGATGACGGTCAACGTCAGCAACACCAACGTCAAGAATGTGCTTTCCGACTGCGTGCTCGGACGCGCGGAAGACTCCGGGACGCTCAATCTGACCGTGACCGGCGGCAGTCTGCTCGACAGCGACCAGGCTTTCGACCTGGGCGTTTCGCAGAACGGCGACATGACCTATGACATCAACGGCGTCACGATGACCGGCCACACGCAGAACACCATCCAGGTCATCATCGCCGAGGTGAGCAGCCTGTCCAACGTCACCGGCACGATCAGGAACAACACCATTGGCAGCGCGGCGGTCGTGGAATCCGGCTCGGAGTTGGGCTTTGGGATCAACATGGACTTGCGCGGCAACGGGGCTTCAAACCAGACGATCCACAACAACGTCATCAGCCACACCGACCGCGAAGGGATCCTGATCGTTTCGCGCGGCGAAAGCAGCACCGCCATCAAGACCGGCGCGCATGCGATGCGGATCACCAACAACACCATCAACGCGCCCGACGACAACTCGGCGTTCCCGTTCTTTGACATCAACGGCATCGAGTTTGAAACGAACAACGGGCAGACCTTCTGTCTGAATATGTCCGGCAACGAGAGCCGGGGGGCGGGCAATTGCTCGTCCCCGGCTTGTGACGGCTATCGCCTGCGGCAGCGCAATCAGGGCGCGGCGTCAGTTTTCCAAATCCAGGGTCTGACTCCGGCTTCGGGCGCCACCGCCGCGCAGGTCGAGGCTCACGTGGAAGGGCAAAACCCGGGGACAATCGCGCCGGTGGACACCAGCACCGTGCAGGCCGCCAGCGGCACCACCATCGTCGCCTACACCGCCGGGACTTGCACGACGCCCGCGCCCGCGATGGCGCTGGTGGACGATACGACTTTTCTCACCGCGCAGACTGCGCCCGAGCCTGGCGAATTCGTCGCCCCCCCGCGCTTCGTCAAAACCAGCGGTGATCTGCTGGCGACCGATGGCGAAGGCGCCTGGCCGGGCCTGGCCGGTCTGTCCGACGTTGATTTGAACTACATCAGGCAGGCGGCAATCGTCCGGCTGGCGGCGGCGGGCGTACCCGGCAACGAGGTTGCGCGCCTAGCCAATCTGTCGTTCCAAATCTCCGATCTGCCCGAAGGCGTTCTGGCGACGGCTTCATCGGCGGGCGTGAGGATAGACGCGAACGCCGCCGGCCACGGCTGGTACATCGATCTGGCGCCGGACGATGACGAGGAGTTCCCCCTGAGCTCCGGCCGGGAACTCAGGGTCAGGACCTCCAATCCGGCGCTTCGACAGATGGACCTCTTGACGGTCGTGATGCGCGAAATGCTGCACGTGATCGGCCAGGAAAAAGAATGGTCATTGAACTACATGGACACATTGATGTCCCGCACCTTGGCGACAGGCGTGCGCCGCTTGCCGTCAGTCAGGCCGGAGAAGATCGGCAAGCTGACGCGGCCTGGCGGCGGGCCGGGAGTCAATCGCGCAAGCTCCGCTCCCGGCGCGGGCGCGAGCCAGACGGCCTCTACCAGGGCGATGCTGGAGCGGCGGATGCGGCCCATTTTTTCCGCCTTCCCGTCGCCGGTCGCTTACTCTCGACCCAATCCATCTTTTAACGCTGCCGTTGCCCCTGCTGTTGCAATGATGCCGGTTGCGGTCAGCGTCGGCACGCTGCCCGCGGGCAAGAGCATCACCATCACGTTCAACGTGACGATCAACGACCCCTTCCCCGCCAGCATATGCCAGGTGTCCAATCAAGGCTCGGTGTCGGGCAGCAACTTCGCGACCGTCCTGACAAACACGGTCACGAGGACAGTCGAGACGCCGCCGACCATTACAGCGGCGGCGCCTCTCTCGCGCCAGCAAGGCAGCGCGGCCAGCACGTTGCAGATCGCGACCGTCAATGACTGCAACCAGACCGAGAATACGCTGACGGTGACCGCCACGCCGCTGACGGGTAGCGGCGTGACCATCGGTTCGCCGAGCGTTGACGCCGCGGGCAACGTCACGGCCAGCGTGAGCGCGTCCTGCGCGGCCACCAACTCGACCTTCACCTTGACGGTGACCGACAACACCAGCAAGACGGCCACGGCGACCTTGACGGTCAACGCCACGGCCAATACGCCGCCGACGCTGGGAACATATCCCGCGACCAGCGTGGCGACGGGAGGTTCGACCACCGTTACGCCATCCGCCGCGCCGACCGACAACGGCACGGTCTCGACGCTGACAGCGTCGGCTCCGGGCTTTGGCGGTACGCTCAGCGGCAACCCGGCGACGGGCGTCATTACGGTCACCGGCGCCACGCCCGGAGGCGTTTACACGGTGACGGTGACGGCGACTGACAACTGCGGCGCGACTTCTACAGCGACCTTCCAGTTGACGGTCAACACGGCGCCGACGATCACCGGCGCGACAATCTCGCGCCAGCAAGGCAGCCCTGCTTCGTCATCGCAGATCGCGACGGTGGGCGACGCCGATCAGGCGGCCAACACGTTGGCGGTGACGGTTACGCCGGCCACAGGCAGCGGCGTGACCGTCGGCTCGCCGAGCATTGACGCTTCGGGCAATGTCACGGCCAATGTGAGCGCATCCTGCACGGCCACCAACTCGACCTTCACGCTGACAGTGACCGACGCCCAGAACGCCACCGCCACCGCCACGCTGACGGTCAACGTGACGGCCAACACGCCGCCGACCCTGGGATCATATCCGGCCAGTTCGGTTGCGACCGGGGGCTCGACGACGGTTACACCGAGCGTCGCGCCCGCGGACAACGGATCGGTAGCGACCCTGACGGCGTCCGCTCCGGGCTTTACTGGCACGCTCACGGG
>Ga0187894_10005587_pt1 | contig 12742 bp, 9 predicted proteins | sample GBC1701081metaG_FD_136650 | JGI IMG/M metagenome (GOLD analysis project Ga0187894, IMG submission 136650) | White microbial mat communities from a lava cave in the Kipuka Kanohina Cave System on the Island of Hawaii, USA - GBC170108-1 metaG ... | reverse complement strand
CATCACCAAAGGCCAGGCGGTGGTTTCAGCCGACGTCGGCCAGCACCAGATGTGGACGGCGCAACTTTACGGGTTCGATACGCCGCGCAACTGGCTCAATTCCGGCGGACTCGGAGCGATGGGTTACGGCTTCCCCGCCGCAATGGGCGCCGCCGTGGCTCGTCCGAAGGACCTGGTCGTCTCGGTCGTCGGCGACGGCGGGTTCCAGATGTCGATGAACGAACTGGCCACTGTCAAACAGTACAACATCCCGGTGAAAATCCTTTTGATCAACAACGGCTATCTGGGAATGGTGCGTCAGTGGCAGGAACAATTTTACGAGCATCGTTATTCGCACAGCGACATGGAGGTCGCGCCCGATTTCGTGCGCCTGGCGGAAGCTTACGGCGTTCCCGCGTTGCGCGCGACGAAAGCGAGCGAAGTCACGCACACGCTCGAAAAGGGATTGAACCTCCCAGGGCCCGCGTTGATCGAAATGCAGGTTGCGCGCGAAGAGAACGTTTTTCCAATTGTGCCGGCAGGCGCGGCGCTGAAGGATATGATTCTGGCATAGATGTCAGATATCAGATGTCAGACATCGTTCGTGACGACCACACGGCCACTGACCACTAACATCTGATCTGACATCTGACATCTGACATCTGACATCTGACACCTGACTATGAGACATACAATTTCATTACTTGTCGAAAGCGAATACGGAATGCTGGCGCGGATCGCAGGCCTGTTCAGCGCGCGCGGCTATCAGATTGACACGTTGTGCGTGGCGCAAACACTCGAAGACGGCGTCTCGCGCATGACTTTAACCACTCACGGAAACAATCACGTCATCGAGCAGATACTGCAACAATCGCGCAAGATGGTGAGAGTGATCGAAGTCACGGACCTGACCGCCAGCCCGCACGTCGAGCGCGAGATGGTCATGCTTACCGTCAACGCGCGCCAGGGCGTCGAGCGACAGGAGGTCTTGAGCCTGGTCGAAATCTTCCGCGCCAGGGTCGTTGACGTATCGAACGACGCTTTCATCGTCGAATTGACGGGCAACGCCGAAAAAGTCAACGCCTTTATTGAACTGCTCAACCCGATCGGCATTCTGGACATTGTCCGCACGGGCCCGGTGGCGATGACGCGCGTGGCTCATGTCAAAGCGCAGCAACTTAAAGACGACGATGAAGAGTTTTCCGAGCTGACGCTCAACGAGAAGGTCTAACGGGAGCGGGGAGTAGGGAGTAGGGAGTGGGGAGTGGGGTACAAAGGAGGAGTTACTTCCCTCATTCCCCACTCCCCACTCCCTACTCCCTACTCTCATTCCCCGCCAACTATTATTTCAGGAGATTTTTTGATGAAGATTTATTACGACAACGACGCCGACCCGAAGGCGCTTGCGGGCAAACGCATCGCGGTGATTGGCTACGGCTCGCAAGGCTTCGGCCACTCGAACAATTTGAAAGACAGCGGTTGCGATGTCATTGTCGGGCTGCGTTCCGACAGCCCTTCGGTCGCTAAGGCCCAATCGGCGGGCCTGGAAGTTCTGCCCGTCGCTGACGCGGCCGAACGCGGCGACATTGTGATGATGCTGACGCCGGACGAATTGACTCCGGGCATCTACACACGCGAGATCGAGCCGCATCTCAAACCGGGCAAGTACCTGGCCGTCGCGCACGGTTTTTCGATTCACTTCAAAAAGATCGTTCCGCCGGCGGGCGTGAACGTATTCATGGTCGCGCCGAAAGGTCCCGGCCATCTGGTGCGTCGCGAGTATGAGCGCGGCGCGGGCGTGCCTTGCTTGTTGGCCATTGCGCAAGACCCGAGCGGCGACACGAAGCAGGTCGGTCTGGCTTATGCGCGCGCAATCGGCGGCACGCGCGCGGGCGTGATCGAGACGACTTTTAAAGAAGAGACCGAGACCGACCTGTTCGGCGAGCAATCGGTGCTCTGCGGCGGATTGACCGCGCTGATCCAGGCCGGTTTTGAGACTCTGGTCGAAGCGGGCTATGCGCCGGAGATGGCCTACTTCGAATGCCTGCACGAGATGAAGCTGATCGTCGATCTGTTGTACGAGGGTGGCATTACGAACATGCGCTATTCGATCTCGAACACGGCCGAATACGGCGATCTGACGCGCGGCAAACGAGTCATCGGCCCCGAAGTCAAACAGAAGATGCGGGAGATTCTGGCCGAGATTCAATCGGGCCAGTTCGCCGACGAGTGGATGGCCGAGGCCGAATCCGGCAAGCCCAATTTCACCCGTCTGGTCGAAACCGAAAAGAAGCATCAGATCGAAGAGGTCGGCCTGCAGCTCCGCGGGTTGATGCCGTGGCTGGCAGCGAATAAGATTGTGGACAAGGCGAAAAACTGAAATCCACATCTGATCTGAAAGGGGCGCGGAGCCGAAGGCGACCAGAGGCAGCCAAAGGCAAATGGATAAGCCGAGGCTCCGCGAAAGATTTATGGGCAAAGTTACAACGCAATTGACGATTACGAACCGGCTGGATGAAGGAATGGCTGAGCGAGGACTCCTGCCAGCTGATCAAGTTCGCACGATCACGCTCGACAACGTGCTGGTTGATACCGGCGCAACGACTTTGTGTTTGCCAATTGAGGTTATTGACAAGCTTGGCTTGGCGCCGTTGAAAGAGGTTCTGACTTCGACGGCCGCAGGTTATCAGCGCACGCGAGTCTTTCAGGACGCCAAGGTCTCGCTGATGGGGCGCGTCGGAGTCTTCCAGTGCCTCGAACTTCCCGGCGGTGAAAACCCTCTTCTTGGCGTGATCCCGATGGAAGAGCTTGGAATCGAGCCTGATCTGCAAAAGCAGGAGTTGAAGCTGTTGCCGATGGAGCCGGGCAATACTTATTACATGGCTTACAGCCACAAAATCCACGAACTGGACGAATTTCAAAATAGAAGTTGATCCGCGCTTGTAAAGCGATACAAAGAAGTCGAGGTTTTTCCGCATGCCAAAAGTCACACTCTGCGCTCTGCTGATAAGCCTTTACTGCCTGACTGTTCCAGCCGCAGCGCAAACAAAGCCTGGCAAGTTTCTGAGCGAGTACAACTCGCTCATCGTCGAGAAAGTGATGCTCGATGAAAATCCGAAGCTGGCCAAATTCCCCGCGGGCCACGACACCGACCTGCAAAAGAAGATCGTCGCCGACCTGCAAAAGAAGAACGTCTTCCCCGAAATCATTGACGGAACCAAACAGGCTGGCGAGCAGACGCCAAACACAAACAGTCCGGCCAACAGCAAACGTCTGATCCTTTCGACCACGATCATTGATTTCAATCCGGGCAACAAGGCGTTGCGTTACACGGTCGGCTGGGGTATGGGCGCCACGAAGGTCAAAGCCAGATTCGCTTTCCGCGACGCCGCGACCGGGCGGGAAATCTGGGATCATACCCAGCAAGGCAAGTTTTTAGGCTTCATCACCATTCACGGCACGGGCAAGGACTACCCAACCACCGAAGCTTCAGGCGACATCGTTGACGGCCTGATCAGAGCAATAAACAAATTCCGTTGATCCACAACCCTGATAATCCAATGAAAGAATCCGTTGTAGAAATTTACGACACGACGTTGCGAGACGGCGCGCAAGGCGAAGGGCTGGCGTACTCAGTCGAGGACAAGATCAAAATCGCCCTTGCGCTCGATGAGCTTAGCGTCGCGTTTATCGAAGGCGGCTGGCCGGGCGCGAACCCCAAAGATGTGGAATTTTTCGAGCGCGCGAAATCTTTGCAATTGAATACTGCGAAGCTCGCCGCGTTCGGCAGCACTCGCCGCGCGAACGGGATTGCGGCCGACGACCCCGTCGTCCAGGGATTGCTCTCCGCCGAAACACCTGTTGTCACAATCTTCGGCAAATCGTGGGACTTCCACGTTGACATCGCTTTGAAGACGACGCTCGAAGAGAACCTGCGGATGATCGCCGACACGATCAGCCATTTGAAACACTGCGGCCGCCGCGCGCTGTACGACGCCGAACATTTCTTCGACGGGTTCCGGGCCAATTCCGAATACGCGCTCGATACTCTCAACGCGGCGATCCAGGCCGGCGCCGAAACGATCATCCTCTGCGACACGAACGGCGGCAGTTTGCCAGAACAGATCGCCGAGACCGTCGCGTTGGTTCGCGCCAGATTCCCGAACGCCAAACTCGGCATTCATTGCCACAATGACAGCGAGCTTGCCGTCGCAAATTCGCTCGCGGCGGTCGAAGCGGGCGCGACGCACGTGCAAGGCGTGATCAACGGCTACGGCGAACGCTGCGGCAACGCCAATCTTTGTTCGGTGATTCCGAACCTGGAATTGAAGATGAATCGCCGCTGCCTGCCCGACGGCAAATTGAGGCTGTTGACGCACACCAGCCGCTACATCAACGAAGTAGCCAACCTCGTCCCGAACGAACGCGCGGCCTTTGTCGGGCGCAGCGCGTTCGCTCACAAAGGCGGCATCCACGTTTCAGCCGTGGCGCGCGCGAAAGAGACCTACGAGCATATCCACCCCGAAGACGTTGGCAACGAGACGCGCGTGTTGATCAGCGATCAATCAGGCGTCAGCAACATCCGGTTCAAAGCCGACGAACTGGGCGAAGAGTTCAACAAGAATCCCGAAGCCGCGCGCCGGTTGCTGGCGCAATTGAAATCGTTGGAGCACGAGGGTTATTCATTCGAGGACGCCGAGGCCTCGTTCCAACTGCTGGCCTGGAGCGCGCTCGGCCGCCGCAACAACTTCTTCGAGCCGGTCGAATACCGCATCTGGATCGGTTCTTCGGGCAATCCCGAAGCCATCGTACGCGTGAAGGTCGCGGACGACGAGATGCATACGGCCAGCCTGGGCGTAGGCCCCGCGCACGCGCTCGATCAGGCGCTGCGCAAAGCGCTGGCGCCGCATTACCCGCAGATCGCCCGATTCCACCTGATTGATTTCAAAGTCCGAATCCTGGACGGAGAGAACGCCACGGCCGCAAAGACCCGTGTTCACGTCGAAACCAGCGACGGCGAACGTTCGTGGAATACCGTTGGCGTGGGCGAAAACATCATTGCCGCAACCTGGCAGGCGATTGTCGAAAGTATTGAATACGGATTGCAGGCCAGTAAGCAGTAATCATTGACTTTCCAGCGCAAAATGGATAGGTTATCGGCGCCTGTGGTAGGTTAATTCTTTTGGAATCCATTTCATGCCCTGGAAACTTTCAGCTCCGCGCTTCCGAGTAGAAGTTGTCGGAAGGGATATCCAAAAAGCCCCTTTTTCAATACCCCACACCTAAGTATAAGACGATTGCGACCGTCCCCGACGTGGTTGTAGATTGCTCCCGACACGGCTCTGATTACCCAGATTAAGCGTCGTGCGGAGAAACAGCCACGAAGTGGCTATAGCTTTGTCCTGACACGGCTCTTGTATCCCAGAACAAGCGTCGCGCAGCGCAATAGCCACACGCATCGTCACATCATCACTCACTCTCAAAATAATAAGGATCCCTGCGCCTACTATTAAAAGTAGGACAGTCATAAACCGTTACCCAGTGGTAGGCGCCGCCGCTTATCAAGAGGTCTACAATCTGGAGGTCACATGCTCAAAATCGTAAAAATCTTTTGCCTGCTCAGCGCGCTCGGTCTGGGAGCCTTGCCCGCTTTGGCGCAGGCGCGAAGTTCATCCGCCGACTTGACCGGTACCGTCTCGGATCCGTCGAAATCGCTCGTACGCGGAGCCACGGTCACGGCAGCCAACCTCGCCACCGGGTTGGTACGCAGCAGCGTCAGTGACGCGAACGGCGACTATCGCATCCCTCTTCTGCCGCCTGGCGAATATGAAGTGAAGATCGAAGCCAACGGCTTCAACACGCAGATCAGAAAAGGCATCACGCTCACGATCGGTCAAACTCTGGTGATTAATTTCGAGATGACGCTTGGCGGCCCTAACGACGCCGTGTTGATTGAAACCGACGAGCCGCTGGTCGAACCTGAGCGTACACACCAATCCTCGACCATCACTCAAAGGCCGATCAATAACCTGCCGATCAATGGGCGCAACTTTCTCGACTTCGCCAGGCTGACTCCGGGCGTGGTCGAGGAGAGTCCAACGGTCACGAGTGTACAGGTCGGAGCCCTCACAACTTCGGGACTTTCATTCTCCGGTCAGAACGGGCGCGCTAACAGTGTTCTGATTGACGGCGTCGACAATAACGACACATCCAGCAATGGCGTGCGTCCGACTATCAGCCAGGAGGCGGTGAGCGAGTTCCAGATCAACCGCAGCGGTTACAACGCAGAGTTCGGACGCGCCATCGGAGGCGTCATCAACCTGGTCTCCAAGAGTGGGACCAACCAGTTTCACGGAAACATCTATAACTATTTCCGTAACGAGCGGCTCGACGCGCGTAACGCTTTCGCCACTGCGCAGCGGCGGGATCCACCATTTAAACGTAACCAGCCGGGATTCACCTTCGGCGGCCCGATCAGGAAAGACAGGACCTTCTTCTTCACGGCTTACGAGGGATTTCTCCGGCGCGAGTCAGCTTTCACGACAATCCTGGCTGACCCTTCGATCTTGCGGCCGACCGCCGGCCAGCAGGATCTGATCAACACCTTGGCCGGATCGGGCGTGTCAGAGCTTATCAAGCAGGGACAACAACTCCAGGCGCTACTCACTACTGCGCCGGACAGTCCGTCCCAGCTCAACCGCGCCAACTACAACCTGCTCGCTGGTTCGACAGGGGCGTTCCCCATACTCCAGACTTCAAGCACGGGCAGCGTCCGGCTTGACCACGGGTTAAGCGAACAGGATTTTCTCTTCTTCCGATACAGTCTGACCAACGACAGCCAGCATAACGTCGGCGTCGGCGCTCTCTTTGCGCCCTCGGCGGGCTTCGATATAGGGAATCGGGATAACACCTTCGTGCTCGGCGAAACGCACGTTTTCCGTAATGGCTTGTCAAATGAGTTCCGCTTCCAGTCCATACGCAACACCTATAATGTCGACACCGTAGATCCGTTCGGACCACGCTACCAGGTCGCCGGCATCGGCAATTTCGGTCGAGAGTTCTTCTCGCCTTCGGAACGAACGCAGCGGCGCGTGCAATTCCTCGACAATTTCAGCTTGCCGCGCGGCAGGCATAATCTCAAATTCGGCGCCGATTTCAGCCGCTACACCATAGACACCTTCAGCCCGGTCTTTCTCGGCGGTTCCATTGATTTCGCGCAGTTACCCATACCGTTAGGCCAGGTGTTGGGCGCCTCAGCGGCGACACAACTCGCCACGGCGCTCTCCACTCCGCGCGAGGCGGGTGGGCTGGGACGGCCTGACCTCGTGTCGGTAATTACGACCGATCCGTTGACCACTGTCCAGCAAATGAACCTCGGCTTTGCGCGCTCGATCAACCAGGGCTTCGGCGCCCCGAACGCGGAGTTTACCGGGCATATCCTCGGGCTCTACTTGCAGGACGGCGTGAAGGTGAAGCCTAATTTGTACCTGAGCTTCGGTCTACGCTACGACTATGATCTGCAACCCTCCGGCTCGTTGCGTGACGGCAATAATTTTGGCCCGCGCTTCGGCTTTGCGTACGACCCTTTCAACAAGGGGCGCACTGTGATCCGTGGCGGCGGCGGCCTCTACTACCAACCGCTATATACGGGCTTGTCGTTCATCTCGTCCATTCTGGAAAAGGGAGTGATCAGCAATCTTTTGGTCTCGGCCGACCCGCGCCTGACGCCGATCTCTTCAACCTCGCCTTGCGGTCAGGCGCTTGCGACCGGTGTCCCTCCGTCCTTCTGCTTCTATCAGCAATTGGTTGCGCGGGGCCTTTTAACAGTCCCCTCGACTCGTAGCATTCCGGAATCAGCCTACTCGGACTTACTGGGTTTGACGCGAGCAACGAGCGTCAATCGGCTGGTGGTGCGGCTGGCCGGGGACGCGGTCAATCCCTATGGCATTCAGGGCAACCTTGGCGTTGACCACCAGTTCGGCCGTGACTGGAACGTCTCCATTAACTATCTGGTCAACCGCGGCGTAAAGCTCCTCCGCGGCCGGCAGGTCAACGCGCTGCCGGATCCAACGGCGCTCGACGCCCTGGGCCGCCCGGCATTGATTGGACGCGCAGACCCGACACGGCTGGCGGATTTCCTGATTGAGTCAGCCGGCAATTCGATCTATCACGGCATGTCCGTGACGGTGAACAAACGCTTCAGCCGCAATTACCAGGTAATCGGGGCTTACACCTATAGTAAAACGATTAGTGACGTGGCCGACGCCAACTTCGAGCAGGGCCCACAAGACCCAACCAACACTCGCGCCGATCGTGGGCTTTCGTCCTTTGACCTGCGCCACCGGCTGTCGCTTGCGGCGATCTTCGATAGCCCGTATCGCGGCAAGAGTGGCAATCAGTGGTACGAGTGGGCGCTCGCCGATTTTTACCTGGCGCCGATCATCACGGCGCGCAGCGGCTTCCCTTACGACATCCTGACTGGAATCGACGTTAACCTCGATAGCAACAACAACGACCGCCCGTTCGCGGTAGGACGCAACACGGGCATCGGGCCGGGGTTCTTCACCACGGATCTGAGAGTGGGACGGCGAATCCGCTTCAACGCCGATAACCCGCTGGCGCTCGAACTTATTTTTGACGCGTTCAATCTCTTCAACGTGACCAACTTCAAGGGGGTGAATAATGTGACCAGCGGCGCGCTCTTCCTCGATCAACTGGGGATTACGGATGTCCGCGTCAAAGGCAGTTCGAACGTCGCGGCAAGCCGGTTCTCCGGCTTCACCTCGGCGTATGAGCCGCGCATTATCCAACTCGCGGTGAAGCTCAGCTTCTAGCGCCAGACCGCTCTTTGGGACAGTACAGCCTGTGGGCGTGGGCGAGCCGTTAACCGGTCACGAACGCTTTCCGAGAGAAACCGGACGCTGACGATCGCAGCGCTGTACTGCCCAATCGAATAAAGGAGTGCCATGACAAATTTGAAGCTATTTGCGCTTGCGAACGTATTATTGATCTGGATGACCAATACTCCACAGATAGGATCCTTCGAGAAGCAAGCATTGTCTTCGGTGCAGGGGATGCCCGCTTCCAACTTCGATTCGGAACTGCCCGGCCGGCCGTTTGCAATCTGGTTCAACCAACTCATCGGTCCGGAAGCGGGGGTGGTCTGGCAATTGACCGAATGTGGTGAGCGGATCGTGGCCTCGGACGCCGCGGAGCAGGACTTGCCCGCCTGCGCCGAGGTCAACGCCAACCTGATTGACGGACGCAAAGTATTTGTCGTGATCAGTGTCGGGACGTTCAAAAAAGGGCTGAACGGAAAGCCGGCTTTCTTCTGCGCGGTCATTGAACGGAACGAACAGCTCTATCAGGTCCGCCGGTTGAGCGACCTGCCAGAGATGTTACGCGCGCTGGACGGCCCTACCTATAACCAGACGGAAAATCGAACCGTCAATCCGCCCGAAATAAAAGCGGATCCGGTACGGATCATCTCGACTTTTCAGGCCGTTGATCTGTTGTCGCTATTTTCAAACGCCCCTCCTGTGACGGGCGGATCGAGCCTGGTAGAAACAACACCTCCACCACCGACTTCGCCACAGGCTCCGGAGAGGGTTTCGGAAAGTGTGGCGCAAGGCCGCGCTGTTACCAGGGTCAAACCGGTCTACCCGCCGAGCGCCAAAAAGATGAATGCCGCCGGCACAGTCGAGGTGCAAATTACTATTTCGGAAGAAGGGCTTGTTTTTGAGGCTACAGCTATCAGTGGTCACTTCGCGTTGCGAAGCGCTGCCGTAGAGGCGGCGCGCAAGTGGGTTTTCAAACCGGCGATCTTCAACGGCGCTCCCGTCAAAGTGAAGAGTGTCTTGACATTCGTCTTCGCTCCCAGCGCAAAATAGATGTGACGAATATCCGGCTATGAATCTAAAGATCAAACTGAGCGCATTCAGCGTCCGCGGTTTTCTGAAGTCGATCGTTTCACTAAGCCTTCTTTTTCATTGTCTGAACTCTCCGGCGATGGGACAGGCGGAGCCATCAACCGAGCCCGGAGAAATCTACGGCGGTATTGAACTCACCTCTGAAGAGGCCAGGGCGATTGCGCTGCGCATCAACAGAAGCGAGGAGGAACAGGGCCTCAAATTGGTCTATTCGGAAACAAGCCGCCTCGCGTTGCGACGCGCCAGCAATGGGCAATTCGCTCCACAAGCCGCTCAGGAAGCCGCTCAAACAGTCTTAAAGCTGATGACCCGATTGACGCGGCAGCACCAGGCTCCGCCTGAACGCATCTTCCTCATCGGCGGCAGCGGACTGGGAGCCGACCACCCGGAAGACCTGGTCGACGCCATCAGTAAAACGACCGGCAAAACGCTCGCCTTCCTCGATGTCGAGACTGAGATCCAGCTCAGCATCGTCGGGACGATTTCGCGTCTGGGGAAGGTCGGCGCCACCCAGATCGATAACCGCAATTCTTCGGCGCTGATCGAGATCAATAGCGACCACACGCTCGGCGGCTACCAATTGCTGACATATCCGCCGTCCGCTCCGCCCAGGTATGATTTCGTCACGATGAGCATTCCTCACGGTACGCCGAGCCTCGCCAACGCCGCAGCCCTCCGGCAGGCGCTGCGCAGAGAACGGGAGAGTAAGCCGGGATTGGTCAATCGCAAGCGTATCTACTTGACGGGCAGCGTCGCCTGGGCTGTGGCGACCTTGCTCTATCCGGAAGACAGGCAAACGTTCGTCCCGCTGACACACGAGGAGATCATGTGGTTTGCCGAGAAAGTGGCGCGCGCGCCACAACAACTCCTCAATCCGAACCTGTCATCCATTCGTGACCGGGAACTGCGCCAGAAAGCCGAATTAGAACTGCAAGCGGTGAAAAGCGCCTTCACACCCCAGCAACTCGTCGCCGGGGCGGAGGCGCTCAAAGCCGTCGCAAGCGAACTCGAATGGCAAGAGAAACAGATCTGGTTCGCGCGGTACGGATATTTAGGCCGTCTCTTGAGCTATGTCCGCCTGCAGGCTGAGAAATAAGCGCGTCCGGAAAATTTCCGGGGCGCAATCGTTGAGTTATCGCGCCGCGTGGTCTATGATGCCCGCGTAGTTATTGATTTCTTTTATCACTGACCAAAGACCGATGAATTACAAAACGAGCACAAATTGTTATGCCATCACTGACACGCGCTGTTGTTGTCGCATCTAACAGCGCGCCCGCGTCTTTGCTCGACCTCATCGGAAACACGCCGCTAATCAAGCTTACCAATCTGGTTGAGAATCCGCGCGTCGAAATTTACGGCAAAGCGGAATGGGCGAATCCGGGAGGTTCAGTCAAAGACAGGCCTGCGCTGAACATGATCCTCGAAGGCGAGCGCACGGGCGCGCTCACGCATGATAAAACCATCATTGACGCGACGAGCGGCAATACGGGCATCGCCTATGCGATGATCGCCGCCGCGCGCGGCTACCGCGTCAAACTCTGCCTGCCGAAGAACGCCAGCGAAGAGCGCAAGCGTATTCTGAAGGCCTACGGCGCGGAGCTCGTGCTGACCGATCCGCTGGCGGGTTCCGACGGCGCGATCCTGTCCGTGCGCGAAATCGTGGCGGCTGATCCCGACAGGTACTTCTACCCCGATCAATACAACAATCCGGCCAACTGGCGCGCGCATTACGAAACGACGGGCGTTGAGATATTCGAGCAGACCGGAGGGCGCATCACGCATTTCGTCGCGGGTCTGGGCACGAGCGGAACGTTCATCGGCGCGGGGCGGCGTTTGCGCGAACTCAAACCCGGAGTCAAACTGGTCTCGATGCAGCCCGATTCCCCGTTCCATGGCCTCGAAGGATTGAAGCACATGGAGACGGCGATCGTGCCGGGCATTTACGATCCGGGGCTCGCGGATGAACAGATCGAAGTCAGCACGGAAGAGGCTCACGCATGTGTCAAACAACTGGCGCGGCGCGAGGGCTGGTTCGTTGGAATTTCGTCCGCGGCCAATGTCGTCGCGGCGATGAAGGTCGCCGCCCGGATTGAGGAAGGTGTGATCGTCACCATTCTGAGCGACGACGGTAGTAAGTATCTGAGCGAGAAATTCTGGGACGAAGAATGAGCGTTAAACTGACACTCGAACATATCGAACGGATCAAACGTCACGGCGAGCAAACGTTTCCCGAAGAATGCGGAGGGTTGCTGCTGGGAGTGATCGAAGACGGCGCGCGCGTCATCCGCGAAATACTGCCGCTTGAAAACATACGCAAGGATTCGCGCCACAACCGTGTCGAGCTGGATCCGCGCGATTATCTGCGCGCCGAACGTGAGGCGGCGAAGCTGGATATGGGCGTTTGGGGTTATTATCATTCGCACCCGAATCACCCCGCGATCCCTTCAGGTTTCGACCTGGAACACGCGCCTTTCATCGAATGGTCTTATTTGATTGTCGCGGTGCGCGACGGCCGCGCTGAGGAAGTGCGCGCCTGGAAGGTACGCGAAGACCGTTCGCAATTCGAAGAAGATACGATGACTATAGAACATTCAATAAAATGAAAATCGCGGGGCGAGATGTAGAGCAAACTTTCCAGTTTGCTCATGCTCCTGCGACAGACGACTTGCCAAGCCATGAGCAAACTGGAAAGTTTGCTCTACATTTTCTGGGGAGCTTCCATGTCGCGTTGCGACGCCCTGAAACAATGAAGCGAACAAGTGCCATAATTAGAGCGGATGAGAAGCAGAGGCAGGTCGTAAAGTATCTGAGTTTCAAACTCGTTGAGGAGCTTG
>Ga0187894_10005586_pt1 | contig 12745 bp, 10 predicted proteins | sample GBC1701081metaG_FD_136650 | JGI IMG/M metagenome (GOLD analysis project Ga0187894, IMG submission 136650) | White microbial mat communities from a lava cave in the Kipuka Kanohina Cave System on the Island of Hawaii, USA - GBC170108-1 metaG ... | reverse complement strand
GCAGCACCCGCGCCCCGATGAGGATGGAGATCGTGGGGGCCAGCGCGCACGCGAGTCCGGACACCGCGTAGAGACCGAGCCCGCCGATGAGCACCCAGCGGCGGCCGAAGCGGTCGGACAGCGGACCGTAGACGAGCTGGGCCGCCGCGAAGGCCATCAGGAACAGGGTGATGGTGAGCTGGACGGTGGCGGGCGCGGCGCCGAAGGTCGTTGCGATCGCGGGCAGGGACGGCAACAACATGTCGATCGACAACGCGCCCAGTCCCACCACCGCCGTCAGCAGGAACTCGACGCGCATCCCCCTCACATATACTGGCGCCGAGCGAAGCGATAGGAGCACGCGCTCCCGCGCTTCACGCCGGCCTGAGCCCGCGAGATCACCGACGCTCTCGGGGCCTTCGTGCTTCTAGGGCGTGACCGCGGGCTATACTCCCCGGCGCCTCTACGCTCCTCCCAGCCGGTAGAGCGCCGCCGCGTTGTCGTGCGTCAGCTTTCGGCGCATCTCCGGCGACAGGTGCTGCATCTGCCGCTCGATCGCCGCTCGCGAGTTGGGCCAGACGCTGTCGGGGTGCGGATAGTCCGAGGCCCACAGGAGGTGCCCCTCACCGAAGAACGGGATGAGCGCCATCGCGACATGGTCGTCCTGGAACGTCGCGTAGATCTGCCGCTTGAAGATCTCGCTCGGCTTCGTGACCAGCGCGCTGCCGCCCTTGTCGGCCCAGAACTCCTTGGCCTCCCACAATCGCCAGTGGCGGTAGTCGAGCTCCTGGACGAGCCAGGGGAGCCATCCGGTGCCGGCCTCGGCCATGACGATGCGCAACCTCGGATGCCGCTCGAGGATGCCCCACGCGAAGAGGTCGACGAAGGGCTCGAGGAAGTTCGCGAGGAAGAACTTGGTGTTCTCGAAGACGCTGGCGGCCTTCCCGGCGGCGCGATCGCCCGGCTTGCCGACGAACACGGTGATGTGCCACGAGAGCACGACACCGCTGTCCTCGAGGGTCTGCCAGAGCGGCTCCCACGCCGGATCGTCGAGCTTGGGGTTGATGTTGGCGATCATCAGGTTGACCTGGCGCACGCCGCCCTTCGCAATGAGCCGCTCGAGCTCGGCGCGCGCGGCCTCGGGCGTCTCGGGCAGCATCGGCAGGCCGATGAGCCGATCCGGCGCGGCCTTGCAGAAATCGAGCAACCAGTCGTTGTAGACGCGATAGCAGGCGGAGCGCAGGGCGGGATCGTCGGTCGAGATCTGGAAGATCGGCCCGAAGATCACCTGGGTCTCGACGCCGTCGCGGTCCATGTCGGCGAGACGCAGCTCCGGGACGGCCGGACGGCGCGCGCTCTGGTCGTAGATGGCGGCACGGTCGAAGGCGTTGTAGAGCGCCTTGACCGGACGCGCCGACCCCGTCGCAGGCGGCTTGCCATCCCATCGGCCCCAGACCTTGCCGTCGCAGACCCACACCGCCTGTCCGTCGCGCTCCTCGACGTGCGGCGCGCGGTCGAGCAGCGAAGCCGGCAGCCGCGCCGTCCACAGGTCGGCGGGCAGCTGGCTGAGGTCCATATGGTCGTCGCAGGAGATGAGCCGGTCAGCCATGTGATCCTCCTCACAGCGCCGCGGAATAGAGTAACGACCGACGGTGGGACTTCACGAGTCCAATCGCGGTAACCGTATTCGGCAAGGTTCACTGGTCGATGAAGGTGCTGCGTGGTCGTGCGGCCTTACCGTTTCGTCGCCGACATGTCGCGGATGCCGCGCAGCGCCAGCGCATACCCGGCGATGCCGAACCCTGCCACGACGCCCTGGCTCACGGCGGCGGTTTGCGACGCGGGCCCGCGTCGGATCGGGTTCGAGATGTGCACTTCGACGGTCGGGAACTTCACCTGCGAGATGGCCGCCACGAGTGCCGGATAGCCGGTGCCGAACGCCGCCGGGTTGAAGATCGCGGCATCGAAGCCCTCGTCGCTCGCGGCGTAGAGCCGGTTGACGATCTCGCCTTCGACGTTCGAGTGAAAGATCTCGACCTCGACGCCGAGCTCCTTGGCATAGCCGCGAATGCGCTCGTCGTACTCGGGAAGCGTCATCGGGCCGAAGATGTCGACCTGCACCTTGCCGCGCATGTTCATGCCAGCGCCGTGGACCACGAGAACTCTGGGCATCGTGCCCTCCGTGAGGAGCGGAATGGCACGTATTCTACCTGACGCGGGGCAAGGGGTCTGGAGGAACGCAGGCGGCGAGCGAAATGCGCATCGGTGTCTCGGCCCTCTCCCGCTGACGTGGGGAGAGGGCCGAGCCCGCACATCCGATCAGGGCGTGATGGTCACCATGGTGCTGGAGGCCTTGCAGTTGTTCGCCTCGTCGGTCTCCACCACCGTGTTCCCGTTGTCCGCGCAGGCCAGCAGGAAGTAGGTGTTGAGGGGCGTGGCCGACGGAATGGTCAGGGTCACCGTCCCGGAATGGCTGCCCCCGGCCGCCATGGTCGGCACCGACCGGCTTCCGGTGAGTGCCGTGTCACCAGCCCCCTTCACCGCATCGAGCGAGAGATAGTAGCGCGTCGTGGAGCCGTTGGATGCCGCCGCGCCGACGTTCTGCACCGTGTCCGTCACCTGGAACTTGCCGCCGCGCGCTTTGGTCGCCGGCGGGTTCGAGACCGCGCTCTCGACGAGGTCGGGCCGGCCCACCGTCACGATGGCGCCCGGCGTGGCGATGCAGTTGTTCGCCTCGGTGGTCTCGGCCACGGTGTTGCCGTTGTCGGCGCACGCCAGCAGGAAGTACGTGCCGAGCGGCGTCGGTCCGGGGATGGTGACCGTGATGGAGCCCGAGTTGCTGGTTCCGGGCCCCAGCGCGGGGACGCCGCGGCTGCCGGTCAGCAGGATGTCGCCCGCGCTCTTCACCGCGTCGAGCGACAGGTAATAACGGGTCGCGGACGACCCCGCGCCGACGGGGCCGACGTTCTGCACGGTGTCGCTCACCGAGAACGTCGTTCCGGGCGTGCGCGCGGGCGCCGGCGGGTTCGTCGTGAGCTCGGTCGCCGTGAGATCCGGCCGCCCCACCGTCACGATCGCGCCGGGCGACGCGACGCAGTTGTCAGCCTCGTTGCTCTCGGCGACGGCGGCCTTGTCGTCGGCACAGACGAGGAGGAAGTAGCTGTTGAGCGCGGTGGCTGCAGGGACGGTCACGTTGACGGTCGCGGTGTGGCTAGCGCCGGCCTCCAGGCCCGGCACCGAGTGGGTGCCACCGGACAGCAGCACGTCGTCGGCGCTCTTCGTCGCATCGAGCGAGAGGTAGTAGCGCGTCGTCGAGGATCCGGACGGCGACAGCCCGCTGTTCTGCACCGTGTCGGTGACGGAGAACGAGCCTCCGGGGGTCAGCAGCGGGGCCGACGGGCTCGTCCCCATCGCGGTCTGCACCAGGTTCGTGACGGAATCGACCTGCACCGTCTTCGTCAGGATGATCTCGCCCCCGTTCTCCGACGACGCTCGCATGAGGAACGTCTTGGGTCCGGGCGTGGTCGGCCGGAAGTACCAGGTGGCGTACCGGCTGGTTTCGGGGGGAAGGTTGCCCAGGGTCATGCCCCCGAGCGCTGCGGTGAAGCGCATGTTCACGCCGTCCAGGCGCGTCGTCACGATGTCGATCGGCGTCACGCCGGATGGCTGCGAGATCACCTCCGCGCGGACGGCCGAGGCCACGTAGGAATGGTTCCCGACGCGCACCGTCATCGGGAACGGAGCGCCAAGGGCGGCAGTCGATGGAGCCTCGATATAGGCCGTCATCTCGGCGTTCGTGTTGCCACGGATGACCGTGGCGGCGACGCCGAAGGGAATGCCCGCGAGCGGCGCGCTGATCGGGAAGGCCCTCAAGCGGTACGTGCCAGCCGGCGGATTGTTGACCACGATGTACTCGACGTTGTCGACCTTGGAGACCGACCGATACTGCGCGCATGGGCCGGAGCAGCCGCCGATCTGGTCCGCCCACAGATCGAGGTCCCACATGACCGCCCGGCTCGCGCCGGCGCTGGCTGGCAGCTCGTCCCACGTCATCACGATGGACAGGCGCTTCGTGCCGGGCGGCACGATCAAGTCCCGGTAGTGATAGCCGCCGACCGTGCTGATGAGACCGGAGAACCAGAAGTTGGACCAGCCGTCGTTGTTGGTGTGGTCCCAGTGCGCGACCCAGCCCGACACGCGGCCGAGCCCATAGTCGTTGCTCTTGCCCGTCACGTTGTCGTGCGCGATGGCGGTCGCCATCAGGTGCGCCCGCAGCATCGCCGGGTCGAGCTCGAACGGATAGTGCTCCATCAGCGTCGCGGCCAGCCCGGTGACGTGGGGGGCCGCAAAGCTGGTGCCCGGCGCTTCGGTCCTGTACCCGTCGAGGTCCGAGGCCCACGCAGACGTGATCGTATGACCGGGAGCGACCACGTTCGGCTTCATGCGGCCGTCGCCGGTCGGGCCCCGGCTGCTCGTGAACGAGATGTCTCCCGGCGACACGCCGAGCGTCTGGTCCCCGAAGTCGAGCACGCTGCCGACGGTGAGCGCATTCTTGGCCACGCCGGGTCTGCCGACGGTCCCGGCGCCGTCTTTTCCCCGGTTGTCGGCGGCAACCACGTAGAGCTGGCGGTGGTTGAAGACGTGCAGGTCGAGCCGTCTGGATTCGTCGTCGGTACCGGTCAGGAAATCTCCGTGACCGCCGCCGCTGTAGTTGACGACCCACGGCATCGGGAAGCCACACTCGTCCTGCGCCTGGGTCATCCAGTCCATCGCGGCCATCGTCCAGTTGATGTTGCCAGCTGCACCGCCGGGCGCGTTGTCGTCCTTCTTGAAGACCTTGGCGGCCCTGATGCCGCCGCCGCCGAGGAGTCCCACGGACGGGGCCATCCCCCGGTAGCGGCTGTTGGCGCTCCCGGTACCGGCGATGATGCCCAGCACGTGCGTGCCGTGGCCGAGCTGGTCGTTGAACGCGCTCGTGCCGTCGTCGGTGAAGTTCCGGGCGCAACCCTCCTTGAAGTACAGATCGTCGTGACCGTTCACGCCCATCCTGAACCCCGAGTCCATGATGCCGACCGGGATCGAGTACCCGCCGAATCGCGGGATCCCGTACGTGGTCGAGCCCGGGCGGATCAGGTCGGCGTCGATGAGCGGCGTGCTCTCGTCGAGGGTTGGGCGCGCCAGCCCGATCAACTCCACGAACAGGACGAAGTCGAAGCCGATGATCGTGTCGATGACCGGACCGGTGGCCACCGCGCGATAGGAGCGAAGGTCGGCATCGTACCGCCCGAGCGTGGCGCCAGCGGCCTCCAATTGACGCCGGAAGTTCCCGTTGTCGTCCCCGTCGAAGAGATTGACGACGATCGGGATCGAGTCGCCCGGGGCGACGGCGGCAGCCGCGCCTCGCAGACCTCGGAGCGCGGCGAGCTCCACGCTCTGCTTCTGCTCCCGCGAGCTCACGCCAACCCATTCGACCTCCGGCAGCGCGGCGATCGCTTGGAGTGACGCGACCGGGAGTCGCGCCTTGTGGTGATCGTCGTGGGGGCCGAGCAGCTCCACGTCGAGCCCGGCCAGCTTCTTCTCGAGCGTCTCGTCAGCGGGAACGCGCAACAGGAGAAAGCCGTACACGTACTGGCGGCCGCCGCTGCTGCGCAGGCCATGGGTGTCGGCCGCAAGAGCCGGGTCGAGGCCGGTCGCCGGCGCGAGACGGCCTGACGAGAAGCTGAGTCCGCGCCCGGTGTCGGTCCCTTGCCGCCAGGAATTGGAGTGATAGCCGGCCGGGGCTACCGTCTCCGGCGACACGACCTTCGGCGTGCGAGTCCCAGGCTCCAACGGCACGATGATGCCCCTGCGTGGCGGAGCGATGTGGGTGGCGGGCGTGGCCTCGTCGGGCTCACGCTCGGAGACGGCGCCCTCGTGCTCGAGTGCCGGCGCCGATCCCCCGCCTGGCAAGCTGGGCTCGGCCACGGACCGGTTCGGGTCCCCGCCACGCAGCACGTCGCGCACGACCTCGGAGAGCGCCCGGCGGTCGTACGGCGGCGCCGCTGCCCGGTCCCCGGCGCTGACGGGATACGCGAGTCCGGACCAGATCACGACGGCGATCATCGAAGAGATAGCTGGAGCCAGCCTCCAGCGGACCCGAGTCGAACGGCGCAATTGACAAGTATGTGTCTTGAACATGTTCGTCCTCCAGGGTGTTCGAACCAGCCAATGTGCTGCGACACGAACTCGACCAATAGGGGCAATGTTCATCCAGCAGAACCTCCTCCCCTCCCTCCGTCCGCTCCGACTGCCTCGCACGCCACCGTTGTAGCGAGGTGGCCGTCTGCGTCTCATCTGCGTGAGCGTCAAAAGTTGCGTTGCACGAGAGGGTGTCCGTCAGGGGAGCGTTTGGCGGGGCGGGAGGCGCTTCCCCAGCAAGAGCGGAGGCCTCGGCCCGCTCCCCAACCTTCGGGGGAGGGGCCGAGCCCAGTGACGATCAGGGCCTGACCGTCACTGGGCGCGTCGGGCCAGGGACAGCTTCGGACTTGTCCCCGGCCGTTGGAGAGGTCAGGGTGCGGGAGACGGTCCCATCGGGACCGGCCCCGTGGGCGGGTACGCGCCGTCGGTGTCGTGCGTCTCGGTGCCGGTGAGCGGGGGATCGAAGACGCTGATCACGTGGACGTCGGTGAGCGCCTTGACGTGATGTCGGTCCTTCGGACCAACCACATAGAGGGCGCCCGGGCCCAGCGTGTGGACGTTCCCGGTTCCCCGATCGGTCACCTCGAAGGCGCCATCGAGTACCAGGTTCCCTTCCCAGTGGTGCCTGTACCACAAGTCGCCCTCGCCGCCCTTCCTGATGCGCACCGAATGAAAGGAGAAGCCGAGACCGTCGGCGACGGTGAGGTATCGCTCCGACGTCGCGAACCCTCCCGTTTCCACGATGCGCCCGGCCTTGCGCACGTCCTCCAGGGTCCGAACGAACATGCGTTCCCGGCCCGGTGGGATCGGGCCTGTCGGCGGATAGGCGCCATCCGCGTCGTGGGTCTCGTTGCCCACCAGCGGTGGGTTGAACACGCTGATGATGCGTAGGCCTGTGTCGTCTCGAATGACGTGGTGCTTGTCCTTCGGGCCCACGCAGTAGAGCACCCCGGGTTCGAGCGTCCAGCGTTGGCCCGTCGTGCGATCCTCGAGCGTCGCGCGCCCGGCGCGCACGTAGTTGGCTTCCCAGTGATGCTTGTACCAGAGAGCTGCTTGCCCGGCCTGTTGCGCGCGGGCTTCCGAGATGCTGAAGCTGAGGCCATCGGCCTTGGTGAGCAGCCGGACGGCGGTGGATTTCCCGTGAGAGATCGAGACGACCCGGCCCTGGGATTCGAGCTCCTGCATGGTTCGGACTAGCATCGTCGTCCTCCTCCTGTTACGGCCCGTTTATTTCCGGGCTCCGGAGCGACTATACCTCTCCGGTTTGGGACAAGGGGAGGGAGCCGGACGTGCGACCGCGGTATACTGGCGGCCCAGGTCGGAGTGTTGGATGATGTTGGTGGGACCGGCGCTGCGCCAGGGCCATATCGAGGGCGGCCAGGACGGGCTCGGTCCGGAGGTCATGGCCCGGCCGATCGGCGACGGCTTCAACGCGTCGAGCTCGATGGCGCGATCAGGAAGCCCGCCCGCGTCGGCACGCACGTGATGTCGGCAACCCACCGAGCAAAAGGAGGGAACAGATGTCAACCGAAGCGAAATGCCCGTTCACGCACACGGCCGGCGGCGGCACGTCGAACCGAGACTGGTGGCCCAATCAGCTGAAGCTCAAAATCCTGAACCAGCACTCTCGCCTGTCCGATCCCATGGGCCGGGACTTCAACTACGCCAAGGAGTTCAAGAGCCTCGACCTGGCGGCGGTGAAGAAGGATCTCACGGCGGTGATGACCGACTCGCAGGACTGGTGGCCGGCGGACTTCGGCCACTACGGACCGTTGTTCATCCGCATGGCGTGGCACGCCGCCGGCACGTACCGCATCGGCGACGGCCGCGGCGGCGCCGGTTCCGGCCAACAGCGCTTCGCGCCGCTGAACAGCTGGCCCGACAACGTCAGCCTCGACAAGGCGCGCCGGCTGCTCTGGCCGATCAAGCAGAAGTATGGCCGGAAGATCTCATGGGCCGACCTCATCGTCCTCGCGGGCAACGTCGCGCTTGAATCGATGGGCTTCAAGACGTTCGGCTTCGCCGGCGGGCGTCCGGACGTCTGGGAGCCGGACGAGGATGTCTACTGGGGCTCCGAAACCCAGTGGCTCGCTGACAAGCGCTACACCGGCGTGCGGGATCTCGAGACTCCGCTCGCGGCCGTTCAGATGGGGCTGATCTACGTCAACCCGCAAGGCCCGAACGCCAATCCGGACCCGATCGCGGCGGCCACGGATATCCGCGAAACGTTCAAGCGCATGGCGATGAACGACGAGGAGACGGTGGCGCTCATCGCGGGTGGCCACACCTTCGGCAAGACCCATGGCGCCGGCCCGGAGTCCCATTTGGGGCCAGATTGCGAAGCGGCCGGCCTCGAGGAGCAAGGCTTCGGCTGGCGGAGCACCTTCGGCACGGGCAAGGGCGGTGACACGATCACCAGCGGCCTGGAGGTCACGTGGACCACCACGCCCACGAAGTGGAGCAACGACTACTTCAAGAACCTGTTCAGCTACGAGTGGGAGCTGACGAAGAGCCCTGCGGGCGCGCATCAATGGAAACCGAAGGGGGGCGCAGGCGCCGGCACGGTTCCGGATGCCCACGACAAGACCAAGCGTCACGCGCCAGCCATGCTGACCACGGATCTCTCCCTGCGGCTCGACCCGGCCTACGAGAAGATCTCGAGGCGCTTCTATCAGAACCCGGAGCAGTTCGCCGACGCATTCGCCCGGGCGTGGTACAAGCTGACCCACCGCGATATGGGCCCGCGCGCCCGCTACCTCGGCCCGGAGGTTCCTGCCGAGGAGCTCATCTGGCAAGACCCCATCCCCGCGGTCAATCACAAGTTGATCGATGCGCAGGACATCGCAGCCCTCAAGAGCAAGATCCTGGCGTCGGGGCTGTCCGTCTCGGAGCTGGTAACGACCGCCTGGGCGTCGGCGTCCACGTTCCGCGGCTCCGACAAGCGCGGCGGCGCCAACGGCGCGCGCATTCGCCTCGCGCCGCAGAAGGACTGGGAGGTCAACCAGCCGGCCCAGCTGGCGAAGGCGCTCAAGACGCTCGAGGCCATCCAGAGCGAGTTCAACCGCGCGCAGACCGGCGGCAAGAAGGTCTCGCTCGCCGACCTGATCGTGCTGGCCGGTTGCGCGGGCGTCGAGCAGGCGGCGAAGAATGCCGGCCAGGCGGTGACGGTGCCCTTCGCGCCCGGTCGCATGGATGCCTCGCAGGAGCAAACCGACGTGGAGTCCTTCGCGGTGCTCGAACCGGTCGCGGATGGCTTCCGGAACTACCTCGGGGGCAAGTACCCCGTGTCGTCCGAGGAGTTGCTGATCGATCGGGCGCAGTTGCTGACGCTGGCCGCGCCGGAGATGACGGTGCTGATCGGCGGCATGCGCGTCCTGAACACCAACGTCGGAGGGACAAGGCACGGCGTCTTCACCAAGCGCCCGGAAGCGCTGACCAACGACTTCTTCGTGAACCTGCTCGACATGGGCACGGAGTGGAAGGCGGCGTCGGATTCCAAGGACGCGTTCGAAGGGCGCGATCGCAAGACGGGCGCGCTCAAGTGGACCGGCACCCGCGTCGATCTCGTCTTCGGCTCGAACTCCGTGCTCCGAGCTTTGGCCGAGGTCTACGGAAGCTCGGACGGGCAAGCGCAGTTCGTCCAGGACTTCGTCGCGGCGTGGACCAAGGTGATGAACCTCGATCGCTACGACCTCGCGTGATCTCGGAGAATAGGCCTTAAGGGTCTCCTGCCGAACAGCCTCGACGTGGCATCGGGTCATTCCCGACCACGTCGAGGTTGGATGCTTCGAGCCACCGCGGGTGTGCATGTCTCCGTCGAGCAACGTGTGCCGCCGAGACGTCTGCGAGGCGGCTGGCGAAGCTGAGAAACGCCCAGTGCATCGAGGGGGGCCGGGCTCAGAACACCTTCATCAGCCCGACGAGAATTTGGAAGTCGAACGGCTTCACGCTCGTCACGGGCACCTCGACACCGGCGAGCAGGTACCAGTCCTTCCCGAGATGCGTCCGAACGCCTGGGGTGAGCGTCACCGTGTTCCTGCTGGGGCCGTTGCCGTCGATCGTCTGGGCGAGGTTGGCTGACAAGTAGAACACGAGATCGCCGAACGGCGTCGCGCCGTGCGGGGTGAAGTAATACCCCGCCGCGAGATTGGCGATGAGGGCCGCGCGGGCGCCGACCTCGTCGACGCTTTGGTGACCGTATGGGATGAAGAACCCGCCGCCGCCGCGGAGGACGAGCCCCTGCCACCAGTTGGTCCAGAACTCATAGGTCGGCGTGATGGCGGCCACGCCGTTGACGTTGTAGGTGTTGCCGGTCGGCGCCCGGAACGACACGTTGAACGACTGCGTGAGATCCCGCGTCTCGGACAGGAGGAAACGAGGAACGATCTGGAGGTCGCCGAAATTTGTCCTGTAGTCCGTGCCCGCGACCCCGCGGTTCGAGACCGCGGCCGGGATGTCGACGCGGAACTCGAAGCGCCGGTTGAAGGGCAGATAGAATGAAGAAGGTCGTGTGGGGGTGTCATCAGCACGGCGAAGATCGGCACCGTCCAGGTGATTCCGGCGTGGCAGAAGAGCCCGCTCATCGAGGTGCGGGCCATCGCGTCGCGCTCCGAGGCGGAGGCGAAGAAGGCGGCCGCCGCGCTCGGCGTTCCCAGGGCCTACGGGTCGTACGAGGCGTTGATCGCCGACCCGGAGATCGAGGCGGTCTACAACCCGCTGCCCAATCACCTGCACGTGCCGCTCACGCTCAAGGCGGCGGCCGCGGGCAAGCACGTGCTGTGCGAGAAGCCCGTGGCGATGACGGCCGAGGAGGCGATCGAGCTGCGCGCGGTCGCGGGCACGGTTCACGTCATGGAGGCGTTCATGGTGCGCTTCCACCCGCAGTGGCTGCGCGTGCGCCAGCTGATCCGCGACGGACAGATCGGCGAGGTGCGTGCCGTGCAGGTGTTCTTCTCGTATCACAATGTCGACCCCATCAACGTGCGCAACCAGGCCGACACCGGCGGCGGCGCGCTCTACGACGTCGGCTGCTACGGCATCGTGTCGGGGCGCTTCGTGTTCGAGGCCGACCCGCGCCGGGCGGTCGTGCTGATCGATCGCGATCCGGCCTTTGGCACCGACCGCACCACCAGCGCCCTCCTCGACTTCGGCGACGGCCGGCACCTCTCGTTCACGGTGAGCACGCAATGCGTGCAGTACCAGCGCGTGCAGATCTGCGGCACGCGCGGGCGCATCGAGATCGAGATCCCCTTCAACGCCCCGGCCGACGAGGCGACCCGCATCTTCCTGGACGACGGGTCGGCGCTCGACGGCGGGAGCGTGCGGACCGAGGTCCTGCCGGCCTGCGATCAGTATCGACTGGAGGGCGAGGCCTTCTCGCGGGCGATCCGCGGCGAGCTCGCCCTTCCCTACGGCGTGGAGGACGCGATCATGAACATGCGGATCATCGACGCGCTCTTCCGCTCCGAGAAGAGCGCGCGCTTCGAGGAGATTTGAGCCCATGCCGGAATGAACGCGAAGTCGATTCTCCTCGGCCTCGCGCTCTGCTTCCTCCTGGCGCAGACGGCCGGTGCCCAGAAGGCCGTTGGGTCACGACCCAACGCGGATCCGAAACGCCTGCGCGGCATGGTCGAACCCGTGGCCAAGCAGTCGGGGGCGAAGGCCGTCCTGTTCGGCATGTGGGTGCACGACCGCAACGTTCTGACGATGGCCCTCGGCGAGTCGATGACCACGGTGCCGGCGACCACGGCCATGCACTATCGCATCGGGGGATCGCGGAGACGTTCATGTCCACCCTCTTGCTGATGCTGGTCGACCAGCGACTGTGCTGGAGAGTGCGCATCGCCAGGTCATTGAGCCGGGCGCGGCGTATGACCGCAGCCACCGTCAGCACGAGCGCGCAATCGTACGCGGAGTGCGACCCGGCCTGAAACAGCGTGACACCGTGCTGCGTCTGCGCCAGGACGTGCACGACGAGAGCAGTCAGCAACAACCACGGCCACCGCCGGGGTGGACTCACAAGCAGCGAAACGAGCAAGACGGTGTGCGGCGGCCAGATGACGGAGAACTGCGACGAGGGAAACTTCAGCGCATCTCCGAGCACGAGGCTCAGGTAGTAGGCGAGCGCAACGAGCGCGATGCGCTCCGCTAGCGCACGGTGTCGGTGCACCGACCGATTGACCGCCGGATCGAGGGCGACCGGACCCGCCGCCCAGCCCGTAGACTTGATGGTCCTGGTTCGTGTAGGTGTCGCGCACGGGGTAGTTGAATTCCTCGACCTGGAACTTCACGTATTCCTGCTTCGTGGCGTCCGCGAACAGCGTGATCTCGCAGAACTGCTGCCGGCCGCTGCCGTCGGCTGCCCAGAACGAGAACGGCACGTTGGTCCCCAGCCCGCTCGATGGGTCGGGAAGACTGATGTCACGGCCGCACACCTCGGCCGAGTACCACCCGGGAGCCACGCCGACGAAGTACTGCGTGTACGGATCGTACGCTGACTTGTTGATCAGCGCCGATGTCCCGCCAACGTCGATGATCAGCGTGGTGCCGCGCCCGCCGAAGTTCCCGTAGAAGTCGTCGATCGAGAACG
>Ga0187894_10005585_pt1 | contig 12745 bp, 11 predicted proteins | sample GBC1701081metaG_FD_136650 | JGI IMG/M metagenome (GOLD analysis project Ga0187894, IMG submission 136650) | White microbial mat communities from a lava cave in the Kipuka Kanohina Cave System on the Island of Hawaii, USA - GBC170108-1 metaG ... | reverse complement strand
TTCGACGAAGAATAAATACAACCCTGACCCAACAAAGCCGGTGCGTTTCGGCGATCCGACGTATGATGAAATGATGATTGGCTTCGTTGACTTTACGAAAGACGCTCAAAACCTGAACGCGCCTAAGGCTGATGCGGCAGCGCAAGCAACGAAAAAGTAAGGAACAGTAGTGATGTCGCTTGACTATCCGCTTTACGAAGAGATGGTTCGCAAAGGTTCACGAGCCGCCTTGTGGTGGCGTATAGGTGACATCCTCTATTACATTGGTTTGCTGGCGGCTATTGTCAGCATACCTCTAGGAATAAGCCATACTGTGAAATCGGGCTTGGTTTCTGTTGGTTTATGGTATCTCCTCGCCTTTATATGTTGTGTGGGAATATGGTTGAGCGGAGGTTTACTGAAGTCTCACTCGTATAAACTCGCAGAACGCGATGGCATTGAGACTTCCAAGTATTGATGATGTAAGCGGCTCTTTCAACAGAGCCGCTTTTTTTATTGCTTCTCAATGTCAACAAGGGTGTTGTAATCCGGGATGCCGCAATCCGGGTCGCAGTCGCCGCGCTCTAAGAGGATGTTGCCTTCGGGCCAATGTACTTGCACATTTCCTTTAGCGATTGGCACAATCAGACAACGCCCGCGCATTTCGCCCGCGTCACTCCGCACAAGTACGCTATCGCCTTCGGCAATTCCCAGGCGTTCCGCATCCTCTTTGCTAATCAAAATATCGTCGCGTCGCGCATTGTTTAAGGGGTCACGACGCTTATGCACAATGCTGTTGAACTGTTTGCCGCGTCGTGTCGAGAGCTTCAATTTGCCGTTGTGGTTCTGCTCCGCAATCTCTATCGGATAAAAGATTGCTTTGCCGGATTCGGTTTTAAAGCGTGTCACCAAGCTGCCGTCTTCGTCGCGTTCTTCGCAAAGTCGCTCACCGCCCCATTGCACCATATCGCCTTGCTTGTTCAGATTTTGGATGCCTTCATAAGCGGGTACGGCTCTGGCGATTTCCTGACGAATGGCATCCGCATGGGCAAAATGAATCAATGCTGCCTGTTCCGGTTTGGCGCGTTCGGCGATGAGCATAGGGATTTCCCATTCCGGCTTCGCTTCGCCGATACGTCGTCCTTTGATTTCCGGGCTGAAGAGAATGCGCCGTTCGGTCGAAGTCTCTGTGCCGCCGCCGCGTTGTTCGTAACGAGTCTGTGCCGGCAAAAGCAGTACGGTATCATTCGGTTCAACCATCATCTGCGGACTTAGCACAATGTCCTGATGAATGCGGAAAGGCAATCGCTCAACCGCTTCGCGCACATAATCAGGATCAGGCAAGGTCTCAAGAAAGTTGCCGCCGATTTGATAAAAACAATCTATTTCTCCTTCATGGGCGGCATCAATCATTTCAACGGCATTCATTCCGCGCCATGCCGGAACCTCAAAGCCCCATAACTCTTTGAAACGTGCTACGCCCGCTTCATCTATCGCAATGCCACCGGGAAAGAGGTTCGGCACGGCTCCCACTTCGGCGCTTCCCTGTACGCCGGAATGCCCGCGAATCGGCACTAAGCCACAATGCGGACGACCAACAAAACCGCGACATAATGCCAGATCAACAATCGCCCGCACATTGGCAACGCCGTCGCGGTGTTGCGTGATGCCCATTGACCAGACGAAGATGCCGGATTTCGCTTCTGCCAGCAGTCGCGCAAAGTTCAATATCTCCTGTCGCGTTGCGCCGGATTCTTTTTCAAGCAATTCCCATGAGCTAGTTTCAGCAGCGTGTCGCATCTCGGCAAAGTCGAGCGTGTATTGACGAATAAACTCGTTATCTGTCCAGTCATTGTCAATCAGGTGTTTGATGGCACCGGCAAGAAAAGCGCGGTCGCCGCCCGTATGAACCTGAAAGAAAGCATCAGCGATTTTGGTTCCGAAAAGGGCGCTTTCGGCAACCGAAGGAATCCAATAACGCTCCAATCCCGGCTCGCGGTAAGGATTGATGACAACCACTTTCGCGCCGTTCTTTTTAGCGTGATAGATGTATTTCGTCGTCACCGGCTGATTGTTCGGCGTATTGCTGCCAAAGAAGACGAGTAAATCCGTCTCAAGCCAGTCTTTATAAGAACAGGTTGACGCGCCGACGCCAAGCGTCTGTTTGAGCGCCACAGTTGACGGCGCGTGGCAGATGCGCGACGAATTATCTATGTTATTCGTACCGAGAAAACGCGCCACTTTCTGCGCTACATAATAGGTTTCGTTGGTAATTCCGCGTGAAGTCAAATAGAACGCCATACGTTGCGGGTCGGTCTGGCGAATTTTTGCGGCAGCAATGTCAATCGCTTCATCCCAACCGATACGCCTGAATCCGCGTTCGCCTTTTTGCCTGAGCATCGGGTAAGGCAAACGTCCAAGTTCGCGGAGTTCGGCGGCGGTCATCTTCGCCAGTCTACCGGCATCATCCATCTCTTTTATATCGAGCGCAGGCATGGTGTTCAGGCGCAATAAATCGAGTCGCACCATACAGAGATGCACGCCATCAAGGGTAAAATCGCGCACACCGGTTGTTCCCAAAGCGCAGCCGTCGCAAACGCCCTGTGTCAGAATACGAAAAGCGAAGGGCAATTCGTCGCGGTTGCGCCAGACGACTTTCGCCATCTCAAGGTAATGATTCGGCTTCGTGTGTCCCAGCCCGTTTGGTGAAAGACTGACCCAACTGCGGCTGTCCCATTTCTTCTTCGACATAACTTAATAGTAAGTCTAGGGAGTCCAGAGAGTCTAGGGAGCCCAGAGAGTCTGGAGAGTAAAAGCATTGTTCATTATCCGTTATCCATTGTCGTTCGGTAGTTTCCCTATAGTGCAAAACCAAATAACCCATTTTGAAAAGCCCTTCACCGCAGAGGCGCAGAGAATAGCAAAAGAGGTCGGCTGGTCTTGCACGAGGGCTGCGGTTGCAAAGTGACTACCGCAGTCAGCAATGGACAATGGATAATTGACAATGAACAATGCCTCTACTTTCCGACTCTCCAGACTCCCTAGACTCTCTGGACTCCCTAGACTTTCGACTCGTACAATGCAAGAGATGATTCTGGTAATAGATAACTACGACTCGTTTACTTACAACTTGGTGCAATATCTGGGCGAGATGGACGTTACGGCAAAGGTTTATCGCAATGATGCCATAACGATTGAGCAGATTGCGGAAATGAACCCGGAAAAGATTCTTATTTCGCCCGGACCGGGAACGCCTGACGATGCCGGAATTACCATGCCACTCATTAAGGAGTTTGCCGGGAAAATTCCGATTCTCGGCGTCTGTCTCGGACATCAGGCTATCGGGCAGGTTTTCGGCGGGCGCGTCATTCATGCGCCTTATCTGATGCATGGCAAAACGTCGGAGATTTGCCATGACCATCGCGGCGTTTTTCATGGCTTGCCCTATCGCTTTCGCGCTACCCGTTATCATTCGTTGGTGGTTGATGCTGACTATATACCTGAGACGCTGGAAGTTTCCGCCACCACGCCGGATGGTATCGTTATGGGACTACGACATCGAAAATATCGTGTCGAAGGGGTACAATTTCACCCTGAATCTATCATGACCGAACACGGCAAGCGGTTACTAGAAAACTTTGCCCATGATGATTTGCCTTCCGTTCGACCTTTTTGAAATCGCAGTTTGAAACCGGCTATGACAGAGATATTGATTCAGAGTATTCGTTTTGATGAACGCGGGTTGATTCCGGCGGTGGTGCAGGATGCCGCCACCAGAGAAGTCTTGGCGCTCGGTTATATGGACAATGCGAGTTTGCTCTCGACCTTGCAAACCGGCAAGACCCATTTTCTACCACTGGAACCGGCGGCGGCGTTGCAAAATTCCTATAAATTACTCGATGTCCGCCTCAATGCCGATGGTTCGTCACTGACGGTTTTTATTGAGCAAGAGAACCATCATCAGCCAAAGCGACATACCCAAAGTCTGCTCAAAGATTATCAGGAAAGCCAACAAGTGAAAGCCGCAGAGGTGACGGCTTTCGATATGGACTCAATGGAATTTGGCATCGGCTTGAGCAAACTCTATGCGTTGATTGCCGAGCGCAAAAAGCAGCGCCCGGAGGGTTCGTATACAACCTATCTCTTTAACAGTGGCATTGATAAAATTTTGAAGAAGGTTGCCGAAGAAGCGGGCGAAGTGATTATCGCCGCAAAGAATCAAGCGCCGCGTGAAATGGTTTCTGAGTTGTCAGACCTCTTTTATCATCTGCTGGTGTTGATGGTAGAGCGAGAGGTGAAACTTTCGGACGTGCATAACGAATTAAATAATCGTGCTTCCCAATCTCCGAATAAAGCGAAAGGCTAAAAAACCAACAGGTGAAGGATAAGCGGTGTTGCCCGCTTCCTACTGCCCTTGACGTTTCTCATTTCGCTTATCACGATAGAAGAGTTCATGAATACTTTGACCCCCAGCAATTACGATGAGTTTTTGCAACTGGCAAAACAAGGCACTGCCATCCCGGTATCAAAGCGGGTGATGGCTGACCTGCTCACCCCGGTTGCCGCTTATATAAAAATCGAACGCTTCAGCCCGTATTCCTTCCTGCTCGAATCGGTCGAAGGCGGCGAAAAAGTCGCTCGCTATTCGTTTCTCGGTTATGACCCGCATACCATTGTTCGCGCCCGCAACGGCAAAGTGACGATAGAGACGGCAACCGACACGCAAGAGTCTGAGCAACCGATGCTTGCCGTGTTGCGCCGCTTGTCGGGGCAATATATCCCGGTAAAGGTGGCTGATTTACCGCCGTTTTCCTGCGGCGCGGTGGGCTATATGGGCTATGACTGCATCCGTTGGTTTGAAACGATCCCGGACAAAAATCCCGATGATTTCGATATAGATGAAGCAGTTATGATGTTCTATTCGCGCATCCTCGCTTTTGACCATGTGCGCCATCAAATCCACATTATTTTTAATCTTTTCACCGATGGCAAAAACGAGAATCTGGAAGCTGAGTATCAACGAGCGATTGACGAAATCGAAGCAATGGAAGCACATCTCGAAAACCCGATTGAGCCGTTGCCGCGTGGCGAAAAGTTGGAGCGCGTCAAAGTGCGCCCCAACATGAAGCAGGAAGAGTTTGAGCAAGCGGTAGTCAAAGCGCAGGAACACATCACCGCCGGAGATATTTTTCAAGTCGTACTGTCGCAACGCTTCGAGGCAAAAATCTCGACGCACCCGTTTGAAATCTACCGCGCTCTGCGGGTCGTCAATCCCTCGCCTTATATGTTCTATCTCAAGATGAAAGAGCAGTTTGTCTTGGGCGCATCGCCGGAGATGCTGGTGCGGGCGACGGGTCGCAGACTGGAATATCGCCCGATTGCCGGAACGCGCCCGCGTGGCTCGACCGACACCGAAGACTTGCTGTTGGGCGAAGAGTTGCGAGCCGATGAGAAAGAGATTGCCGAACATATTATGCTGGTTGACCTTGGCAGAAATGATTTAGGGCGCGTCGCTGATTTCGGCTCCGTTGAAGTCACTGACCTGATGATTATTGAACGCTATTCCCACGTCATGCATCTGGTTTCCGCCATCAAAGCCAGACTACGCGCCGGCAAAGACCGTTTTGATGCGCTTGCCGCCTGTTTTCCGGCGGGGACACTAAGCGGCGCTCCGAAGATTCGCGCCATGCAGATTATTGATGAATTGGAGCCGACGCGACGCGGCATCTATGGCGGCGCGGTGATGTATCTCGATTATTCCGGCAATCTCGATTCCTGCATCGCCATTCGTACCATACTGGTAAAAAATGGTAAGGCTTATATCCAAGTCGGCGCGGGCATCGTCGCCGATTCGGTTCCGGCGAGCGAATATATTGAAACTATCAATAAAGCGCGGGCGATGTTACAGGCAATTGAAATCGCTGAGAAATGATAGCAAGATGGCTTAACTACAATGGTAGTAAGTTAAAAAACCGGCGGTGTCCTGGGAGCGCAGGCATCTTGCTTGCCAACCACTAGCAGGCAAGATGCCTGCGCTCCCAGGATAATTACCTGAAAAACAGAGGAAAAGATGGACGAACAGAATACCAAGATACCGCCCTTGCCCTATCTGAATGACGATTTTTTGAAAAGCCCGGATGCGCGGTCGTTACGCATTCTGGCGGAATATCTTGAACCGGCGGCGCGGCTGCGGCGGTTTAATGTGCGCGATACGATTGTCTTTTTCGGGTCGGCGCGTTCCGTCTCTATGGCGGTTGCAAAAAAGCGACTCGATGAATTGAAAGTCAATGCGGACGAGTCCCCCGATTACCCTACCAATCTTGCAAAAGCTGAACAGGTGGTGCGCTTATCGCGCTACTATGAAGATGCGGTTGAGCTTGCGCGGCGCATTACGGAATGGTCAAAGACGCTCACCGGCAATCATCATTTCATCATCTGCTCAGGCGGTTCCGGCGGTATGATGGAAGCGGCAAATCGCGGCGCATCGCTGGCACGCGGCAAAAGCATCGGCTTGAATATCGAACTGCCGTTTGAGCAGGAAGTCAACGAATTTGTCTCCCGTGAATTTATCTTCAATTTTCACTACTTCTTTATGCGAAAATTCTGGTTTGTCTATCCGGCGAAGGCGTTGATCGTCTTTCCCGGTGGCTTCGGCACGATGGACGAACTCTTTGAAGTCCTGACCCTGATTCAGACCAAGAAGCCGCGCAAAGCCATGCCGGTTATCTTATTCGGCAAAGAGTTTTGGGATGAGGTTCTTAACTTTGAGGCATTGGTCAATTGGGGCGTGGTTAGCCCGCAAGACTTGGACATCTTTTTCAAGACCGATTCAGTTGACGAAGCCTTTGGCTATGTCACAGGGAAATTAGAAGCCCTCTATCAAAAAGAAAAAGGGCTTGAGCAAGTGAAATTGACGTAGGTTGAGTTATCTACTCCGGTTGTTCATCTACGGCGCGAATCACTCGTTCGAGTAATTTTAAGTAAGCGGCAAAGGTTTCGGTGGTTTCGCTTTCCAGCCAGATTTCTTCATCTTTGCGGTATTCGGCGATGCGGGCAAAGACCGTTTTATCGAGTTGCAATTCATCGGCTAAACGAAGCAATACGTCATTGCGTTCTACCGGCGCTTCGATGCCAAAGACTTCGAGAACATGACGAAAGAGGACGACAAAGCTATCGAGCGAATCCGCCATCAAGGTCGCCAGCCGGTTCGGATTTTTCGACGCTGGAAAATAGAGCGAGCGTAGGCGAATCAATTTGCCGCGCAATTCATATTCGAGTTGATGGCGGAGATTGTGGGTCAAAATCTGCAACTCCTCAAACGGGTCTTTGCCATAGAGGACATGACGCACGCGGCTCATATCAATAAATTCGATGGGAAAAACATCGGACGCCTGTTGCAGTTCTTCCTCAGTGAAATAGACCGGCAACGGGTTGCCGACTTCGCGCCACCAATCTGCCACTTCATGGGCGGCTTTCAAGTCGTCAGTCGTGAGGTGTCCAACAACAATCAACGCCTTTTTGGGCGTTTCATCATCAAACTGCACACCTTCAACGGCTGTGCCATACAAGACAATGGCTTTCAGGTTGTCTTTATGCGCCTTGCTCAACTTCTCCACAAATTCATTCAATTCACTATCCAATGTCTGTCCTCCATCTGCAAACCGAAGTACTTCCTTCTCTACAGCCGCATAGCCCTCGAAAAAATCTGCTACTCCGTCACTAAGTCACGAAGCCACACGAAGTACCTTTTGTGAACCTTTGTGCCTTTGTGTCCTGGTGGCTGGCTCTCTATTCAAAAGCACCTTGGCATTACCAGCTATCGCTCGCGCCGCCGCCGCCGAAATCACCGCCGCCGCCGAAGCCGCCCCAGCCGCCGGAATCGCCTGAACTGCTGCTCGACCCGCCCCAGCCGGAACCGCCGCCGCTCCAGATAACCGGCGCAACCCACCAATCGGAGCCTCGTCCGTAACCACCGCCACCACCGCCGCCGCGCCGTCCCAACCGGCTGAGAAAACTTATCACCACAAAGACAACAATAATACCGATAATAATTGTCGTTGGCGAAATACCTTTCTGCGGGCGACGCGCCGCCGGACGATAAGCGGCTTTGGTGTTTATGCCTTCCATCGAGATGCCGCGTTTTTCGGCAATCGTCGCCACTAGGGTTTGTACGCCGGTGATTAAGGCATTATCGAAATTGCCCGCTTGAAAATCATTTCGCATTCGCCGGATGATTTCGCCCGCCAGCCCGTCCGGTATGTCGCCTTCGAGATGGCGCGAAATTTCCAGCCGTGTGTTGCCATGATATTTGCCGTCGCTGCCCTTCTCTTTTATCGCCACCACGAGCAACGCCGCCGGATTGGTCGCGCCAACGCCAACACCCCATTTCCTGCCCATCTCAAGGGCATAATCTTCAATGGCATAGCCACCCAACTGTTCAGCGGGAATCATTACCGCCGTAACTTCAATGGTCGCCCGATTCTTGAAATTGGTTAGCAGATTTTCGAGGCTTTCTTTCGTCGGCTGACTCAGCTTTCCGGCGTAGTCGTTGACGTAACCGGATGGCTGAGGAATCTGCATCTGCGTAATTTGTGCAGATGCAACGCTTACCAAACAAAAGAAGAATAGCGCCACGATTGCCGAGCGTTTCAGGATTTGCTTCATAAAATAATCAAATCGGTAAATCATTTGAACCTTTTCAACTTATCATGTTTCAGATGGATTTGACGACAAGCGAGTAGTCAAAACTGACCGTTTCATCGGCGAACTGAATTACTTTGGCGATTTTTTTTGCAAAGCGACGATTTTGGAGTGCGGCGACTGGTCGCCGCTTTTGCTTGCTTCAACAACTAATGCCAAAGCGGTAACCAGTTACCGCACTCCAAAACCATCTGCTCAAGAACTGTGCCGCATTTATCATAACCATTTTTGTCAAAGCGGCGCTTGCCCCTGTATAATCGCGCCGCACTTTACCATCAACGAGGTCACTATGCGATTTCCACGACGTAGCGGCGTACTGTTGCATCCGACTTCCCTGCCCGGTCGGTTTGGCATTGGCGATTTAGGTGAAGAAGCCTATCGCTTTATAGATTTTCTAGTAGCAAGCGGACAGAGCCTCTGGCAGGTCTTACCCTTAGGTCCGACCGGCTATGGCGATTCGCCTTATCAATGCTTTTCCGCCTTTGCCGGAAATGCCCTCTTGATAAGCCCGGAAAAACTTGTCGAGCTGGAATTATTGAAAAAGAGCGATTTACGCACTGTGCCGCCGTTTCCCATCGAAAAGGTAGATTTCGGCTGGGTGATTCCATATAAATCGGCGTTACTGGAAAAGGCTTTTGAGAATTTCAAAAGTTCTACAGATACGCCTCTGCGGGAAGACTTCCTTGCTTTCGCGCAAAAAAATAGCGATTGGTTGAATGATTACGCTTTGTTTCGCGCTCTGAAAGACAATCATCGCGGCGTCGCCTGGAATAAGTGGAACCCAAAATATGCGCTCAGGGATGCCGCCGCCATCGCCAAAGCCCGCGACGAGATGCATGACCGCATTGAAGCGCAACGCTTCTTTCAATTTCTCTTCTTCAAACAATGGACGGAACTGAAAGCATATACCAATGAGCGCGGCATAAAGATTGTCGGCGATGTGCCGATTTTTATTGCCTACGATTCGGCGGATGTGTGGACACATCCGCCGCTTTTTAAACTCGATGAAAAAGGTCGTCCGTTGGTAGTTGCCGGAGTGCCGCCCGACTATTTCAGCAAGACCGGGCAGCTTTGGGGCAATCCTATCTACGATTGGGAACGAATGCGCGAAACCAACTTTCAATGGTGGATTGACCGCTTCCGCGCCACGCTCAACACCGTTGACATTATTCGCATAGACCACTATCGCGGCTTTGCGGCAACCTGGGAAGTTCCGGCGCGAGACAAAACGGCAAAGAACGGGCGCTGGGTTACAGTACCGGGGCGCGAACTCTTTACGGTCTTGAAAGAACAGTTAGGCAGTTTGCCAATCATTGCCGAAGATTTGGGCGTCATAACGCCGGATGTGGAGGCATTGCGCGATGATTTCGGCTTTCCGGGAATGCGGATTTTTCAATTCGCCTTTCGTGACCGCATGAATATTGATTTGCCGCACAACTACATTCCGCACACCGTCGCTTATACCGGAACGCACGACAACGACACGGCAGTTGGCTGGTTCAACAGCAAAGCGGGCGCAGGGTCAACGCGCAGCGCCGAACAGATTGCCGCCGAAAAGCAATTCTGTATGAACTATCTGAATACGAAAGGCAAAGAGATTCACTGGGATTTCATTCGTGCTGTGTTGGCTTCGGTGGCTGACACCGCCATTGTACCGGCGCAGGACTTATTAGGCTTAGGCTCGGAAGCGCGAATGAACTTGCCGGCAAGTCCGCAGGGCAACTGGCAATGGCGCTGTAAGCCAAAAGCATTAAGCGATAAAATCGGGCAGCGATTAAAAGATTTAACTGAACTTTACATTCGCGGCAGATAAATTTCAGGGCAATGGCAGTAAGGTAAGCCTGGGAGCGCAGGCATCTTGCCTGCTACGTGCCAGCAGGCAAGATGCCTGCGCTCCCAGAACACCACTACTTTTTCTTACCTTAATGGCATTGGACTTTCAGGGTTGCTTTTTGGCTGGCGGCGTTTTCTTTTCTCCACTTTCGGCGGTTGTCGGGGTTGGTTTCCCGGCTTTCTTTTTCTCTGCATCGCTTTGCTTGTTGGCGTGGTTAAGGCTGTCAAGACAAAAGGAAGCAAGGGACAGGACAGCATAAGCGCGGAGTGATTTATCATCGAGGCTTTGCGCCCGCCATAAGGCGCTCTCCATATCCAACGGCGCAAGCAAGCGAAATACAGTTTCTAAGTTGAACCCCTCGACCTGATAGCTGGAGTAAGAGCTAAATGATTTGCCTTCGATCTTTTGATTGATGAAGGTCGTGGTGAAATCCGGGTCGGTGAGATAGTTAATAGTCTTGACGGCTTCCGACATAATCACAAAAGCGCGATGTTGGTCTATTTTCGCGTAAAGGTGAACCACGCCGAGCAGGGTTCGCGCTTTTTCATTGGTGTTCGGCGATTTGTCGGCAAATTCGACGACCTCTTCCAATATCTCTCTGACACGCGGTTTCTCTTCCTCCTTCTTCAAAGCGGCGGCGGCCATTTCGTAAGCGAGATAAGCGCGTAAATCCAACTGTCCGACGTTTTTTGCCAATTGCATGGCTTCAAAGAATTGCCCGTCTTTTATGGCTTTCTGGCTATGCTTGAAATAGATGAGATTGATGAGTTGGTCGCGGACTTTTTCATCATCTATTTTTCTCGCCATGCTCACCAACGTATCAAGGTTTACGTCAGCCGATGCCGTAGTGATGGCTCTGGCGTAGTGCATTTCGCGTCTCGTCGGATTGGCTTCACGTTCCGCCATTTCGGAAAATCGTTCAAAATTATTGCCGCCGCCACTAAAGGCTTTCTGCTGATTGAGGAGCGTTTCCGTCTGTTGCCTTATCTCATTGGTAAAGGAAGCGTTGAGATACGATTTCAATTCAATGATGCGATTCACCAAAGCCGGCTGATGTTGCAAAGCAATCGGTTCAAGTTGCGTGAAAGCGATGAATAACTGCGAGGATTCCGGCAATTGGTAAGCCCCGCTACTCGGCTGCTCCTGTGGAGTTTTGAGATTCATTTCGGCGCGTCGCAATAACGCTTCGATGAACAGTTGTTGCAGCGCCGGATTTGGTTGCGGGTCTTGCGGCAAACGAAAGCCGGTCATAAAGGCTTCCGCGCCAAGTATTCTTGCATAAGCGAACGGATAAGCTGATAGCTGCAAAAAACCGGCAAGCGGCGCACTGGCATAGCGTTGTAAGGCTTCCCGATAAAACAGGTCTGCTGTCGCTTTATTGACATCGGCAAGCGCATAGCAGAAATGCCCAAGCGATGAACCCAGCGGGTAAGTGAAGGCGCTACGCGCTAAGGCGATTGCCGTTGGTTCGTCAATGGCGACCAGCGAGGAAGCCAGCCCAAGCAATTTATCCTGCACCGGAACGCTGCCGGAAGAGTTTGCCGCCGCTTCATTTTTGAGAGTTGCAACTTTCTCTTCGGCTTCATGACGGCTTTCGTCTGAAATGCGGGTCGCTAATTTTTTCGCCCATGCCGCATCACGTTTGGCAATGGCTCGCATAACAACAAAGCGTTGATCCGGCAGACTGATTTGCAAACGCCCGTCATTTCTGGTTTCGTCGCCCTTCTCCTTAAAAAGTTTTTCAGCCCGGTCAAAAGCGTCGGCTAACATTTTACGGGCGCTTGCTTGTTGACGAGTCCAAAGCACATCGGCGGCGCGAATCATTACGGCAATCTGTTTTTGCGGTTCAACGGAAACAGCGATTTCATCAACCTGTTTTTCAGCCAGCAAAAGAAATCGTTGCTCATCGCAAAGCGGCTTCTTTGCTTGTTGACTGTAAGATATGAAAGAAAAGACTGTGATGAGAGCAAACAAGGCGAAAAAAGTGCGTTGAAAAATATAACGTGCCATAGCGAGAGTTTCCTGCAAATCGTAACCATTCGGCAAGCCTCATTTAAAAGCGCCTTGAGAAGTACAGGGCTGAATGGATTTTAACAATTTATGGTCATTGATTGACACTCCCCTAGCTAAAGCAAGGGGATTCTTGGGCTGCACCCCTTTGGGATGCATAACTCCCGAAGCGTAACTTTCTCTGTGTCCCAGAGTAGGAGAACAAATCATGCTCTCGGTTTT
>Ga0187894_10005584_pt1 | contig 12748 bp, 5 predicted proteins | sample GBC1701081metaG_FD_136650 | JGI IMG/M metagenome (GOLD analysis project Ga0187894, IMG submission 136650) | White microbial mat communities from a lava cave in the Kipuka Kanohina Cave System on the Island of Hawaii, USA - GBC170108-1 metaG ... | reverse complement strand
CGGGGCGTTACCGCTTCTCCCACGCGCTGATTCGCGAAGCGGTGTACGAGGAGCTGCCGCCGCAAGTCAAGACGCAACTGCACCGCAAGCTCGGGCAGCTCCTCGAACAGCACCACGCGGACAATGTCGCCCCGCCGTTGAGCGAGCTGGCGCATCATTTCTTCGAGGGCGTGCTCGGCGGCGACGAGCAGAAGGCAGTCGAGTACGCCGAGCGCGCCGGGCGCCAAGCGATGGAGCTGCTGGGCTACGAAGAGGCGGTGGCGCAGTATCGGCGCGCGGTGCAGCTACTCGACATCGTTCGTCCGGCCGACCCGCAGCGCCAGGCCGAGGTGCTGCTCGCACTGGGCGCGGCGCACGACCGCGCCGGTCAGCACGACGAGGCACGGCGGGCACTCGACCGCGCCGCCGCGATCGCGCGCCGTCTCGGATCGTCGGCGCTGCTCGCCGACGTGGCGATCCACCGCTGCGAGCTCGCCGGTTTGATCTGGACCGAGTTTGGCCACACGCACGAAGCGCTGATCCGCGATCTCGAAGAGGCGTTGGACACGCTCGGTGCCGACGCCGGCGTGCGGCGCGCGCGCGTGCTGGCACGCCTGGCGACGGAGCTGTGCTGGACCGGGGAAGGCACTCGACCGGACGGCCTCAGCCGCGAAGCGGTCGAGATCGCGCGCGCCGCCGGCGAGGCCGGGACGCTGGCCTATGCGCTGCTGGGCCGCCTGCACTGCGTCTCCGGCCCCGATCATGTCGAGGAGCGCGCCGGGATCGTGCGCGAGATCCTGGCGCTGGCTGACACCAGCGTCGAGCGCGAGGTCTCGGTAAACGCCTTGATGTGGCGTGTCGGCGACTCGTTGCAGCTCGGCGACCAGGCGGCGTTGCGGGCCAGCACGGCGGCGCTGGTGCAGCGCGTCGAGCAACTGCGGCAGCCGCCCGATCTCTGGATCGTGCCGACGGTGCGCAGCCAGGCGGCATTGCTCGAAGGGCGCTTCGCCGAGGCCGAGCGCCTCTGCCAGGAGATCGTCGGTGAACCGAGCCCGCGCTCGAATGCGGCGCAGGTGGCGTCGGCGCTGCTCTTCCTCATCCGCCGCGAGCAGGGCCGCCTCGGCGAATTGGAGGAGGCGCTGAAGAGTCTCGCCGCCGACTACCCCGACGTCGCCGTCTGGCGTGCAAGTCTGGCGTTGCTCTACGCCGAGGTCGGGCGTAACGCCGAAGCGCGTGCCGAGCTGGCGGCGCTGTCGGCCGACGCTCCTCGTCTGATCCGCCGCGACCTGACCTGGCTCTACACCATGTCGTGTCTGGCACAGGCGTGCGCTGCGTGTGCCGAGCCGCAGGAGGCCGCGCCGCTCTACGCATCGCTACGACCGTACGAGGATCGCAACGTCGTCACCGGTCCGTTCTTCTACCTGGGGCCGGTGGCACATTATCTCGGTTTGCTGGCGGCGCAGACCTCGCAGTGGACCGACGCCGAGCGACACTTCGAGGAGGCCGAGCGTCGCAGCGCCGCGCTCGGGGCGCGGCCATGGGTCGCGCGCAGCCTCTTGGCGCATGCACGCATGCGACGTCGCCGAGGCGCGGCAGGCGACGCCGAAGCCGCTGCCGAGATGCTGCGGCGGGCGCTCTCGATCGCGGAGCCGCTGGCGATGGAGTCGCTCTGTCGCGCGGCTGAATGCGAGCTCGAGACGCGCGGTTCTGCCACTCCGGCGGCGGAGTCCGGCGCGGACGCTGCACTGCGGCACGAGGGCGACTACTGGACGTTGGTGCACGACGGCAAGGTGTATCGTCTGCGCGACGTGAAAGGCTTTCGCTATCTCGCGCGCCTGCTGCGCGAGCCCGGACGCGAGTTCCACGTTCTCGACCTGGTCGGCTCGGCGCAAGACGAGAGCAAACACGACCGCATCGCCGGCGTGCTCGACGATCGCGCCAAGGCTTCCTACGGCCGGCGCCTCGACGGCCTGCGCGCGCGCTTGCAAGAGGCCGAGAGGGACAACGATTCGTTGCGCGCCGAAGCGGCGCGCGCGGAGATCGAGGCGATCGCCATCGAGCTTGCGGCCGCCGTCGGCCTCGACGGCCGCGATGAGGGTGCCGTCGCCGTCGCCGAGCGCGCCAGGGCAAGCGTAACAAAGGCGATCCGCAAAGCGATCCGCGTCATCGGGAGCAACGATGCGGAACTATCGCGCGCGCTCTCGCGATCCGTCCTCACCGGCGTCTACTGTCGCTACGAGCCGGTGGCGGATCTGCCCCTGCGCTGGCAGCTGTGAGGCGGTGACGGCGATCGTGCCCGGCTCTCGACCACGGCCCTGACCCTCCCCCGCATTTGGCGGGGGAGGGCGTCTTGTCGTGTGAGCTCTTCTCTCGGCAGTTTGCTCAGCCCATGCGATGCAGGGCGCAGAGCTTGTTTCCGGACGGATCGCGCAGATAGGCGAGATAAAGCTTGCCCATGTCCCCTTCGCGCACACCCGGGGGCTCTTCGCAGGTCGTCCCGCCGTGGGCGACTCCGGCTGCGTGCCACGCATCCACCGTGGCCGGATCCGCGACCGCGAACCCGATCGTGCCGCCATTGGCGATCGAGGCCGCCGAGCCGTTGATCGGTTTCGAGACGGCGAAGACGCCTGTCGGCGACATGTAGAAGATCCGCCGATCCTCGTTGACGAATCCCGGCGAGATGCCGAGTGTGCCGAGCACGGCGTCGTAGAACTTCTTGGATGCGTCGAGATCGTTGGTGCCGACCATGATGTGGCTGAACATCGCATTTCTCCTTTGCGTCGACCGGCACCATTGGAGTTCAGATTGCCGGTGAGCGATTGCTTTCGTGCCTCAGCGGCGAGGGTGGTTCAACCCCGAGGCACGCCGCCCCGCCCTCTAGAGGCAGGCGCTCAGCTTGCTGCGCACCGCCTGCACCAACTCGTAGATCGCGACTGCGCCGTCGTGATCGCCGCCCATGGCGATCCGGCAGAATCCTCGCGGTTGCTCCTCTGGCGCCACGATGCTCCCCGACGTTCACCGGAACGGGTCGACGGTGCTCAGTAGGCGGCCTCGATCATGCCGTCGGCGCCGGCGTTGCCGTCGGTCACGAGACAACCGCCGGTGCCGGCGGCGTCGACGAGGCCATCGATCGTCGTGGCGCAGGCCGAAGCGATGCTGGCGACCAGCGTGTCGGTGCATTTGGTCGGTTTGCTGACCTTGGCCCTCAGCGACGCGCCGGCCTTGGCGATCTTGGCGGCCGTCTTCGCTTCGCTCAGGCAGTCGTCGGGATCGCCGACCGGCATCGTCTTCGCCGCGTCCATGAACAGCGCCGTGCCTTTGTTGAGACGGTTGCGGCAGGAGCGCAACGCCTTCAGGCGGGAGTTGGCGTAGGCGCGCCCGGCTTTGGCGATCGTTGCCTGGCAGACGTTCTCCGCCGTCTCCGCGGTCATCAGTGCGCGGCCGTATTCGCCGTCGATGAGCGAATCGACGATCGAATTCCCGGTGGCCGGCAAGCACCCCGTCATGCCCGTCGATGAGATGACCCCGTCGAGAGTCGAAGCGCAGGCGGACAAGGGGGCGATCGTCGCGTCGGTGCATTTCTTGGCGATGACCTTGCGGGTTGCCGCCGCTAGCTTCGCGAGCTTGGTGGCGGTCACGTACTCGTTCACACACAGTGCCGGATCGGTGACGGGCATCGTCTTGGCTTGGTCGAAGAAGCGAGCCTTGCCGGTGTTGAGCGCCTTGCGGCAGTTCTGCAGCGCTTTGACGCGGCCGCCGAAGTACTTCTTCGCGCCGGTGCCGAGGGCGGCTTGGCACTTGGAAACGTCGGTGTTGCCCGACTTGCACTTGCGCGTGCAGGTGTCGCCGTCGATCAGATTGCCGTCGTCGCAGATCTCGGCACCGGCGATCACGTTGTCGCCGCAGACCGGCGGCGTGCAGCTGTTGCTGCAGAAGTCGGTGTCGACGGCGTTGCCGTCGTCACAGAGCTCGCCCGCTGTGATGACGCCGTTACCGCAGGCGGTGGGTTTGCAATTGTTGTCGCAGCCGTCACCGTTGACGGCATTGGCGTCGTCGCAAGTTTCCGAGCCGCCGACCATGCCATTGCCACAGCCGGTCGGCCGGCAGGTATGCTCACAGCCGTCGCCGTCGTCGGTGTCGCCGTCGTCGCAGATCTCCGCCGGCTGCTCGATGGTACCGTTACCGCAGGTCTGCAGATCGCAGGCATCGCCCACCTTGTCGCCGTCGGAATCGTCTTGGTCGGTATTGGGCAGATCCGGGCAGTTGTCTTGATCGTCCGGAACGCCGTCGTCGTCGCGATCGCTGATCGAGGTCGCCGCCACGATCAGCGCCGTCTCGCAGGTCCAGCTCATGGGGCAGTCGAGACTGTTCTTGCAGGTGCCCGGTTGAGCTGCCACGCAGCGCGCGCACATCGCGTCGGTGCTGCACGCGGCACCCGAGCCGACACACGCACCATTCAGGCACGTGTTGGCGGCGCAAGCCGAGCCCGTAGGGCAGGTATCCATCGCGGGGTTGCAGGACGATGGTGGTGCGCCGAGTACGCAGCGTCCGGACTGCACGACGTAGGCGAGGCCGCCGTCGAGCGACGCGAGCGGGTTTGCATCGCCGTCGTCGGCCTTCACCTGGCCGATCGTCGTGCTCTTGTCGTTGCAAACCTCGTAGACTTGAAGCGCGATGCCGAGGATCCCATCTTTGGTGAGATCTTGCTCCGCAGGCGTCGCGCCCTGATCGCTTTCGAGCGTGAGGAAGCGGACGCGCCCGCCTTCCACCTTGTAGGGCGCGCGCGGATCGCATTCGGGGATCGTGCACGGCGTCACCGCCTGACCGGTGTTGCGCAGCTCGCCGTGGACCAGGTCGTAGACGAACAACACGTTGTCGAGCATGTCGCCGTCGCCGTTGAGATCGGTGTTGCCCTGCTTCGCCTCCGAGACGCGGAAGGCGACGAGCTGTCTGCCGCCGCAGCCGAGAATCGGGTCGCCGATGACGAACTCCTCGGCGGCGCGGCTCACGCCCGAGCTGCAAGTGGGGGCTGCGTACGTCGCGCCGACGGGCGGAGCGACCGGCGTGCATGCAGCGGGTGTGCTCGTTGCGGCGTTGAAGACACGCAGGACGGGATCGTTCGTGTTCGCGGGGAGATCGCTGTCGCCGTTCAGGTTTCCAGCGCCCTGCTTCGCCTCGTTGGTGATGTAGACCGCGTACTGACCCGCCATCTGGAGAACTTCGGCCTGATCGCCGGTGTTGAACCAACTTCCGCTGCCGGCCGGATGCACCTCCACCACGGTGTCCCGCTTGTCGCCGTCGCCGGGGATGTTGAGAATTGCATTCTCGCCGGCCTCGGAGACGAGCGCGCCGAGGTAGCTTCCGGATAGATCCACGAACGTGGCGGCGAGCCCATAGTTCTGCACGGCGCCCGTCCCGGGCCAGTAGTGCACGACCTCGTCGGTCGCGTCGCTGTCGGCATTCAGGCTGCCCGTACCGGGGGCCCTGGTTGGACAGGCGAGAGCTCCGGTCTCCAGGGCGGGCGCATCGCCGGCGGCTTCGGGTCGCAGGAATGCTGCCTTGCCGTTGAAGGTCGCCACCTGGCCCGACGGGCACAAGGGCCTCGGTGTGGGGTAGGGTGGCGGCGTCGGCGACACCGGCGGAATGTCGAGCACGGCCAGCACCGTGTCGTCCGCGTCTCCGTCGCCGGTCAGGTCGCTGTCGGTATCGGTGGTATCGACGTCGTGCACGTAGAGGTCGAAGAACCCATTCGTGTCGCCCATGGCCAGGTTGGAGGCCAAGGTGCGGAACGCGAAGTGGCGACCGTCGGGCGAGATGGCGACCTGGTTGGTCGTCTCGTTGGCCTGCGTCGTACCGTCGGTATGCACGCTGACCCGATGCGTCGCGCCGGTGACGCGATCGTGGACGAACGCGTCGGCCTGTCCGTTGGTATCGCCGGCCACGAGGTTGGTCAGGCCGCTGGTGAAGACGGTGTAGCGACCGTCGTAGGAGAGACCCGCCTCGCCGGGCACTTGCTGCGAAGCCCCGGTCAGTAGATCGAAGACACTCGTTCCCAAACCGACGTAGCGGCCGTTGCCGGAGATGCGGGGGATACCGCAGCTGCAGAGGAACGTCGTCAACACGGAGCCGGCGGGGGGGCTCTCATCGTATATTCCGTTGCCGTCGACATCGCGGTCGCGCACGTAGGTGTCGGTACCGCCTCGAGTGAAGACGACGTAGCGGCCATCTGTTGAAATGCTCGGGTTGGCTGAAGCGATGCCGAGGACGATGTCGGACGGCCCGTAGCGGCTCATCATCTTGGTGGACGTCTTGCCGGCACCGGTCTCGTCATAGAACCCGTTGCCGTCGAAATCGCGATCGCGCACGTAGACGTCGTCGAACTGCGTCGGTCCGGGCACGACATCGATCGCCTCGAGCTTTGCCCTGGTGTACCACACGACGAAGCGACCGTTGCCGGAGATTTTCGGCGCGAACGACCCGTCGCTCCCCGTCCCCTGCGTGCCGGCAGTATCGCGACTGACCAGGGTCGTTTTCGGCGTGCACGCCGGCACCGTAATGACCGGCGCCCCGTAGGATACGCAACGGTCGCGTACGAAGACGTCCGAGGCGGAGCCCTCCGCATCCATGCCGTCGTAGTTGCTGGTGCCACTGAAGGCGACGAAGCGCCCGTCGTCGGAGATCGACGGAGATGACGCGAACTCGGGAGGCATCGTCAGACCGGTGGCGCTGTTGACGCTGGCGATCTCCGTCGAAACGCCGCCGGGCTCGTCGTAGATCCCATTGCCGTCCGCATCGCGGTCGCGCACGAACACGTCAGTCACGCTAATTGGAAACATGGGATTGGTGTTGTTCAAGAACGCCACGTATCTCCCGTCGGCGGAAAGGGCCGGCGAGACCACATCGACGGTGGGCTGCGAACCGTCGGTATTGAAGCTCACGCGCGCGGTCTTGCGGGACGTGCGTTGCGGCTCTGATTGGCGGAAGAATACCTTGCCGTTGCTGATCGCGAGCGGCTGGTCGTCGATCACCGGCAGGGCGTCGACGGTCTCCGTCTGGGTTGCGGTGTAATCGATCGGTCCGAGACGCACGACGCGCAGGATCGAATCGAAGACGGCTTTGTTGCCGTTCTCGTCGCAGCTGTTCTGGAACACCTCCGACTCGAGGAACGCCATGACGTCGCTGTCGACGGCGACGGCGGGATAGCTGAACGGCGGGTCGGAGATGCGGACGATGCCGCGACCGCTGGCGGTCGAGCTCAGGCCGCAGCTCGGTGGGATGTCCTGCACCGCGCCCGTCGTCCGATTGCGCAGCAGCACCACCGTATCGTTGATGTCGCCGTCGCCGTTGCGGTCGACGCCGTCGATGGACTCGCGCACGCTGAAGGTGCGCGTCTGTTCGCTCGAGGCGAGGCCGTCGAGCGGCACCGGGAAGTGCGCCTCGTAGGTGTAGGTCTGGCACGGGCCGTTGCCGCTGCAATCCGGAGTGGCGGAGCAGAGCTGCGCCTGATTCGCCTGACAAATGCCCACCGGCGGCAATCCGGATGCAGGCCGCGGGATCACCAACGCGCCGCCGCTCGGCACCTGCGAGACGATGCCGAAGTTGAAGTTCTGCCCGGTGACGGCGCAGGCGCCGCCGGTGCAATCCAAATCATTCGAGCACGCCTGTCCGGAGCGACTGCCGCCGCTGCACGTCCCGCGGTTGCGCGCGAAGCGCAACACCGTATTCGGCGCGTCGGCGCTGCCGAACAGGGAGACGAGATTGGACACCACCACGGTTGAATCGCGCTGCGGCTCGAAGATGGGCGGCAGCTCTCCGCCTTCGGGGGTGAAGCTGCCGATGTAGATCGGATCGTCGATGGTGAATTGCAGCGGCGAGCGCACGCGGTTGTTCAGCAGGCGCGGAACCGGAATGCCGCGGTCGCGGACGAGGATGCCCGTCCAATCAAAAGGAGTCAGAAGGTTGCCGTTGGCGTCGAGCGCAGCGTGAACCTCCTGCGCCGTGGCGGTGCACGGAGGGGAATCGTCGAAGCACACCGCTTGGTAGTCGTTTGGCGGCGGCAGCGCCGTGAAGCTCGGGAAGGTGGCGAGCGGCGTGCCGCTGCCGCAGTTGCCGTCATTGGCGTAGTAGTTGTCGATGCAGGCGAGCAGTCCGGTCTGGGCGCTGCACGTCTGCGCCGCGAGCCCACAGGGCAGCGAAGGAGCGGTGGAGGGGCTGATGGCGATCTTCACCGGGCCGGCGAGGGTGACGCCGTCCGTCGGCGTGCCGATCGTGGCGTCGGTGTCGGGAAATTTGAAGCGCAGCGAGCGGACGGTGCCGCGATTGACGACCTCGAGGCCGGAGTTGGGCCCTGCGACACAGGAGGCAGTGCCCCCCATACCGAGTTGACTGGCACAGGCGGCGGTATTGATCGCCGCGCAAGTCCCGGCTGCGGTCAGAATCACGGCGCGCTTCGGCGCCGACGCGTTGGTAGGCGTGAAGACGATGGTGACGATGTTGGCGGCGGCGGCCGCGGCGATCCCGGGAGAGCCGAGATCGCACGGCCGTAGGGTCACCTCGACCGCCTCGCCGGGCGATGCAAATGGGCGATCGGTGTACCCGAGAGTCGAGTTGAAGTTCTTCGCCGTCTGCGGAATCAGATTGCACGCGGCTCGCGCCGTGTCGGGAATCGTCGAAGCCAAAGTGATCGCCAGCAACGCCAGAACAACGTCGGATCTTCGTGTTCCGAAGCCCATTTTCCCCCCCCCTTGAAGGTCCGTGTCGTCCCCGCCGGTCGCGCCTTCACCTTATGGCTGTCCGGCCGATCAGCCGATCGTGAACGAGGGGCGCGATGCACGTGGCCTGGTACCGATCCTCCGTGGCGAACGCGGAACTCATCCCCAGAAGGACCATCGTCCTAGCGAGCGCGACTTGTCAAGACGAAGTGTCGTCCGCAACCGGTTCCCGATCGAGATTCCCCGCCTCGATCGAGACATTGGTTCCACAGCGTTGCTACTCAGGATTCCCTTGCCAACGCTCGCAGAGGTTGATTATGTCGGCGTCACCAAAAAGAGAAGGGGTTCAGGATGAAAGGTCGGGCTCGGAGTGCGTGGTCGTTGAAGCGGGTTGCAGCACTTGCTGTTCTCGCCGCGGCCGGTGCAGCTCTGTGGTTGAATCGTTCGGCGCTGCTGCATGATGAAGCAGCCACGGTGCGGGAGGGATCTGCAATCGCAGCGGTTCCGAACAAACCGGTGGCGATCACCGCCCTGGCGCGCATCGAGCCGAAGGACGGTGTGCGGCGCATCGCCGGTCCATCCAACCCGAGTGTGGTGATCGGCAAGCTGCTCGTCGAAGAAGGTGACTCGGTGAGCGAGGGCCAGCTTCTCGCTGTGCTCGACAGCTACGCGATGCTGGAGAGCCGCCTGGCGCGTACGCGCGCCTACCTTGCGAATGCGGAGATAGAGTACCAACGCAACGCCAAACTCTTTCAACAGAAGACGGTCGCCGCGTCGGAGCTGGACGCGTGGCGGTTGAAGGTCGACATGGGCAAGGCCGACGTGCAGACCGCGCAAGCCGAATTGGATCTGGCCGGGGTGCGGTCGCCGATCACCGGCACGGTGCTGAAAATTCACGCGCGGACGGGAGAGCGTGTCGGCCCCGACGGCATTGCGGAGATCGGTGAGACCGACAAGATGTACGCGGTGGCGGAGGTGTACGAGACGGATGTGCAGCGTATCCGCGTCGGCCAGCGCGCCACGGTCAGCAGCCGCGCCTTCCCCCAGTCGCTGCAGGGTACGGTCGAGCGCATCGGCCAGAAGGTGGCCAAGCAGGACGTGTTGAACACCGATCCCGCGGCGAAGACCGATGCGCGGGTGGTCGAGGTGCGCGTGCGTCTGGAGGACGCCGCTCAGGTCGCGGGCCTGACCAACCTCGAAGCGGAAGTGGCCATCGAGCCGTAGCCGCATCGCCTTCTGGCTTCTTCCCGTGTTCACGGACATCCCACTCGCATGGCTGCAGCTCACGCGTGAACCGGCGCGACTAGCCGCCGCCGTACTCGGAGTGGCGTTTGCGGTCCTCCTGGTCTTCATGCAGTTCGGTTTCAGCGATGCGCTGTACGCCAGCGCGGTGCGCTTCCACGCCGCTCTGCAGGGCGATCTCTTCCTCATCAACCCGCAGACCTCTTACGTCGTGATGACCCGGCAGTTCTCGCGGCGCCGGCTGCATCAAGTCCTCGGATTCGAGGGGGTCAAATCCGTGACCCCGGTCTACGCGACCGTGGCGTTGTGGAAGAGCCCGTACGACAAGAGCGCCCGCAACATCTTCCTCGTCGGCGTCAACCCGAGCGACTCGGCGATCGAGCTGCCGGGACTGGATTCACAGCGGCAGTTCATCCGCCTTCCCGACATGGTGCTCTTCGACGACGCCTCGCGACCCGAGTACGGTCCGGTGGCCGACGAGTTGAGGTCCACGCAGACGGTCGCCTTCGACTTGGAGCGCGACCGGGTTTCGGCCCGGCCGACCAAGATGGTCAGCGTCGAGATCTCGAACCGCCGCGTGAACATCGCCGGCCTCTTCCGCATGGGAACGTCCTTCGGCATCGACGGCACGCTGATCACGAGCGACCTGAATTTCCTGCGGCTGGTTCCCAATCGCGAGAAGGGACTCATCGACATCGGGGTGATCGAATTGCAGCCCGGCGTCGACCCCGAGGCGATGCGTGTCGCGATGGCGGCGTACCTACCGCACGACGTGGAGGTACTCACCAAGTCCGGCTTCATGGAGCGCGAGAAAACCTACTGGGCGACCACGACCCCGATCGGCTTCGTGTTCACTTTCGGTGCCGTGATGGGCATGGTCGTCGGTCTCGTCATCGTCTACCAGATCCTCTTTGCCGACATCTCCGACCATCTCGCCGAATACGCCACGCTGAAGGCGATGGGCTACACGAATCGCTACTTGTTTTCCGTCGTCATCCAGGAGGCGACCATTCTCGCGGTGCTCGGCTACATTCCCGGATTTCTGATTTCCCTCTGGCTCTACCACCTGGCAGAGAACGCCACCTTGCTGCCGCTACGGATGAGCCTCGGCCTGGGACTGACGGTGATGGGGCTCACCGTCGGCATGTGCTGCGCGTCCGGCGCCATTGCCCTCCGCAAGGTCCGCTCTGCCGATCCCGCAGACGTCTTCTGAGATCGACCACCGACAAAACCGCATCGTCATGTCGCAAGAGCCGCTCGTCGCCATCGACAAAGTGAACCACCATTACGGCGAGGGCGAACTGCGCCGGCAGATCCTCTTCGACATCTCCGTCGACATCAACCCCGGCGAGATCGTCATCCTCACCGGCCCATCCGGCGGCGGCAAGACGACGCTGCTCACGCTCATCGGCGGACTGCGGTCCGTGCAATCGGGCAGCTTGAAGGTTCTCGGCCACGAACTGCACGGCGCCACCGAGGCGGATCTCGTCCACGTGCGCAAGAAGATCGGCTACATCTTCCAGGCGCACAACCTGATCGAGTCGCTGACGGCCTGCCAGAACGTGCAGATGGCCACGCGCCTGCAGGACACGCCCGCAAAAGCAGGGCGGGACAAGGCGCTGGCGGTCCTCGATGCCGTGGGCTTGTCGGCGCACGCGGATCACCACGCGAACCGGCTGTCGGGAGGACAGAAGCAACGCGTGGCCATCGCGCGGGCCCTGGTGAACGAGCCACGGATCATTCTCGCCGACGAACCGACCGCCTCGCTCGACAAGAAGTCCGGACGCGACGTTGTCGACATCATGCAGCGCCTGGCCAAGCAGCATCACTGCACGGTGTTCCTGGTCACGCACGACAACCGCATTCTCGACATCGCCGACCGCATCCTCGATCTCGAGGACGGGCGCTTGGTCTCTTTCACCGATGCTGTCGCCGCCAACGCGCGCCAGATGCTGACCATGCTCGCCGAGCACAATCGCAAGGGCGAGATGGTGCGCCGCGTGCGTGACCTGCCGCTCTCGCAGTTCACCAAGTTGCTGAATCAGGTGACGGGCGAGTTCCAGAATCTGCTCGAAGTCACCGAGATGAGTAACAGCGAGGCCTTCGGGAGCATGCTGGATCAGGTGCTCGAGGCCTTCACACTCAAGGTCGGACAGATCCTGCAGGCGGACCGGGCGACGCTGTTCCTGGTCGACGAGGGCCGCGGCGAATTGTGGTCGAAGGTGGCGCAGAACGACGGGGAGCGCAGCCTCGAAATTCGCATCCCGATCAGCGCCGGCATCGCGGGACAGGTGGCCGCGAGCGGTCAGGTGCGGAACATCGCAGACGTCTACGAAGATCCGCTCTTCAACAAGCAGATCGACCGAAGCACCGGATACCGCACGCGCAGTATGCTGTGTGTGCCGATCGTGAACAGCAAGGGCCGCGTGTTCGCCGTCGCGCAGTTGCTCAACAAGAACGGCGGCGAGCCCTTCGTGGCGAAGGACGAAGAGCGCCTGGGCGAGTTCGCGTCATCGATCGGCATCGTGCTCGAGAGTTGGTGGCGAATGACCAGGTCACCGCTCGTGCAGGTCGGCGGGGCGGTCGCATCACCGGCGACCTCGGCGGAACCCGCGTAATCCGGCGCGACACTCGACCCGGGGGATCTGCACGACGCCGGTGTGGGCAGGGCCACAGCAAGGCCGCAACGAGGATCGCTCGTCGCCGCTTTGAGTTTTGCATTCGCCGTGCTTAAGGGTGCGCGACCATGAACCGGTTTCCGAACGTGTTCATTCATCTTTCCGCCGAAATCGAGGACGACGTGCAGATCGGCGAGG
>Ga0187894_10005583_pt1 | contig 12748 bp, 10 predicted proteins | sample GBC1701081metaG_FD_136650 | JGI IMG/M metagenome (GOLD analysis project Ga0187894, IMG submission 136650) | White microbial mat communities from a lava cave in the Kipuka Kanohina Cave System on the Island of Hawaii, USA - GBC170108-1 metaG ... | reverse complement strand
GTGCCGCCGCTGTCCGGGATCAGCCCGATGTTCACGAACGCCTGCAGGAACGACGCGGCGCGCGAAGCGATCACGAGATCGCACGCGAGCGCCAGGTTCGCGCCGGCGCCCGCGGCGACGCCGTTGACCGCGCACACCACCGGCTTCTCGAGCGCGAGGATGCGGCGGACCAGCGGGTTGTAGCTCTCCGCCACGACGTCGCTGACCTCGGGTCCGGGCGAGCCGTCGGGTGGTGCGATCTCGGCGAGGTCCTGCCCGGCGCAGAACGCGCGCCCCGTCCCCGTCAGCAGCACCGCGCGGACGTCGCTCCGCTGTGCGCACTCGTCGAACGCCGCCTGCAGCTCGCGCGCCATCGGGCGATTCAGGCTGTTCAGCACGTCGGGCCGCGCCAGCGCGATGCGCGCCACGCCGCCTTCGCACGCGAAGCGGATGAATTGTTGGGTCACCAGCCGGTCCTCCTCCGCCGATTGGGGTGATTGGCCGCGAGCATCCTAACCGCGGGGCTGCAGTAGGATCGAGCGATGGCGGAGCCGAGCCCCAGCGACGACGACCGCGAGCGGCGCTTTCTCGAACGCATCGACGCGGGCGAGAAGATCGAGCCCGGCGACTGGATGCCCGACGCCTACCGCCGCCAGCTCGTGCGGATGATCTCGCAGCACGCGCACTCGGAAGTCGTCGGCATGCTGCCCGAGGGCAACTGGATCACGCGCGCGCCCTCGCTGAAGCGCAAGATCGGGATGCTCACCAAGGTCCAGGACGAAGGCGGCCACGGGCTCTACCTGTATGCCGCCGCCGAGACGCTCGGCGTCTCGCGCGAAGAGCTGGTCGCCGCGCTGTTATCAGGCGAGGCGAAGTACTCGAGCATCTTCAACTACCCGACGCTGACCTGGGCGGACGCGGGCACGATCGGCTGGCTCGTCGACCAAGCCGCGATCGTCAATCAGACGCTGCTCGCGCGCGCCTCTTATGGCCCGTACGCGCGCGCGATGCAGCGCATCTGCGCGGAGGAACGCTTCCACGAGCGCCAGGGTTACGAGATCGTCAGCGCGCTCGCCGAGGGCACGCCCGCGCAGAAACAAATGGCGCAGGACTCGCTCGAGCGCTGGTGGTGGCCGACGCTGATGATGTTCGGCCCGCCCGACACCGAATCGCGTCACTCCGAGCAGCTGTTGCGCTGGAAAGTGAAGCAGCTCTCGAACGACGCGCAGCGCAACTGGTTCGTGAATCTGCTGGTCCCCCAGGCCGACGCGATCGGCCTGCGCATTCCCGACCCGGCGCTGCGTTACGACGGCGAGGCGAAGCAGTGGCGCCACGGTCCGATCGACTGGCAGGAGTTCCGCACCGTCCTCGCCGGCGGTGGGCCGTGCGCACGAGATCGCGTGCGCGTGCGGCGTGAGGTCCAGCAGCGGGGCGCCTGGGTGCGCGAGGCGGCGGAGGCGCACGCCGCGAAGCATCGCACTGCCGAGCTGCAGCCGTGAGCGCCCCGACGGAGTTCACGCTCTGGGAAGTGTTCGTGCAGGAGAAATCCGGCGCGCCGCACACGCACGTCGGGAGCATCCACGCCGCCGATGCGGAGCTCGCGCTGCAGAATGCGCGCGACACCTTCGCGCGCCGCGACAAGCTCGTCTCGATCTGGGTAGTGGAGGCGGAGCGCATCGTCGCCTCGCGGCCCGAGGACGCGGCCGGCCTGTTCGAGCCGGGGCCTGCGAAGGTCTACCGGCACCCGCGCTTCTACCGGCCCGCGAATCCGAAGCAGAAGCGATGAGCGCGGCGCTCGTCGAGTGTTTGTTACGGCTCGGCGACGACGGACTCGTGCTCGGGCATCGCCTCTCGGAGTGGATCGGCTTCGCGCCGGTGCTCGAGGAAGAGCTCGCGCTCGGCAACATCGCGCTCGACAACCTCGATCTCGCGCAGGCGGCGCTCGGGCTCGCGGCCGAGCTCGAGGCGCGCGGCCGCGATGCCGACGCGCTCGCATACTTCCGCGACGAAGCGCAGTTCCGCAACGCGCTGCTCGTCGAGCAGCCGAACGTGGATTTCGCCTGGACGATCGCGCGGCAGGCGCTGTTCGACGCCTTCGCCCTCCCTAACTACCGCGCGCTCGAGGCGAGCGCCGAGCCGCGGCTCGCCGCGATCGCCGCAAAAGCAGCCAAGGAGACCGAGTACCACGCGAGGCACGCGCGCACGTGGGTGCTGCGCCTCGGGGACGGCACCGATCAGAGCCGCGCGCGCATGCAGGCGGCATTCGATGAGCTGTTTCCGTATCTCGGCGAGCTGCTCGAGGCGGACGCGACGTCGCGCGAGCTCGCTGCTGCCGGCCTCGCCCCGGATCCGAGTGCGCTCGCCGATGAAGCGCTCGCAACGATCGCGGCCCTCATGCGAGAAGCGACGCTCGTACAGCCCGCGCCGGGCGCGTTCCGTCCGCGCGGCGGACGTAGCGGACGCCACAGCGAGCACCTCGGCCGCATGCTCGCGGAGATGCAGGTGCTGGCGCGCGCACATCCGGGGGCGCGCTGGTAGGAGGTGGGCATGGGACGCGTTGCGAGCCGCCAACGCGGTGTCACACGGCGCGAGCTATTGGGCGCGGCTGCCGCTGCGTCGCTCGCGAGCTCGGCTTGGGAGCCGGCTCGCGCCGAAGCGCTGGCGCAAGCACGCGACTGGGACGTGATCGTGCTCGGCGGCGGCTTCTGTGGCGTTACCGCGGCGCGCGAGTGCACGAAGGCGGGCTTGCGCACGCTGATCGTCGAAGCGCGAGGGCGTCTCGGCGGCCGAACCTTCACGAGCGAATTCGACCGCACCCTCACCGAGCTGGGCGGCACCTGGGTGCATTGGTTCCAGCCCCACGTCTGGGCCGAGATCCAGCGCTACGGCCTCGCGCTCGTCGAGACGCCCGGCGCCACGGCGCCGCGCATGACGGTGCGGCGAGCGAACGGAGACCTCAGCGAGCTCGACCTGCTCGAGCACGGCGACGGAATCGCGCGCGCGATCGCGAGCTACATGGGCGCATCGAGGGAGATGTTCCCGCGCCCGCATCGTCCGTTCGACACGGGCCTGCCCGAGAAGAGCGACCGCGTCACCGCCGCCGAGCCGCTCGAACGCATCGCCGACCCGCTGCATCGCGATCTGCTCGACGGCTTCTTCGCAACCTGCGTCGCGAATCTTCCGCGCGAGGGCGCGTGGGTCGACCTCGTGCGCTGGTACGCGCTCTCGGGGCACGACTTCACGAACATGAACGACGCCTCCGCGCGCTACCGATTGCGCGACGGGACGAAGGCGCTCCTCGACGCGATGCTCGCGGATGGCAAGACGCCGGTGCGGCTCGGCGCGCCGGTTTCGAGCGTCGAGCAGAAGGCGGAGCGCGTCGGCGTCACGCTCCGCAATGCGGACGAGCTGTCGGCGCGCGTCGTCATTTCCACGCTGCCGCTGAACGTGCTCCGCGACGTCAGCTGGTCGCCCGCGCTCGACGCGCGAAAGCTCGAGCTCTCGGCGCAGCGTCACGCCGGCCAGTCGACGAAGGTGCACGTGCTGATCGAGGGCGAGCACAATCTGATGTGCCTTGCGCCCGGCGAGAGCCCACTCAACTGGCTCTTCACTGACGAAGTGGGGCACGGGCGGACGCACCTGGTCGGCTTGGGCCCGAGCGCCGAGCGGCTGAATGTGGCGGAGACCGCTCAGGTCGCGAGCGCCGTTCGGCGCATGCTCCCGAACGCGAAGGTGCTGAAGTCTTTCGGTTACGACTGGAATGCAGACCCGTACTCGCGCGGCACTTGGTGCGTGCTGCGCCCCGGGCAGTTCCGGTCGCTGCCCGCGCTGCAGGCACCCGCCGGTCGTGTTCTGTTCGCCAGCGCAGACTGGGCGAACGGTTGGCGCGGCTTCATCGACGGGGCGATCGAGCAAGGCCTCGCGGCTGCGCGCGAGGCCCGCGCCCGGCTCGCCTGACCGACGCGTTTCTCAGTTGGAACGCGGGCTTGGTGTGCAATGATGCGCGCACTGCGTCCCCCATTTGGAGTGCCGTGCATGCGTATTCGCTCGCTCTCGATTTGCCTCGCGCTCGCGAGCGCTTTGACGACCCCGCTGCTCGCGCAGGAAGCGCCGCCCGCGGAAGCCGCAGAGCCGGAAGCTGAAACGAAGCCCGCACCCCCGCTGCCGACCACGATCGAGGAGATCGTCGTCACCGCTCAGAAGCGGGCCGAGAGCGCGCAGGACGTGCCGATCTCGGTGGCCGCGATCGGCGGCGGCGAGATCGACGACCTGAAGATCGCCGACACCAACGACATCGCGGGGCTCGTGCCGAATCTGCAGGTGAATCAGGTTGCCGGCGACGGCGCGCCGGTGTTCTCGCTGCGCGGCGTCACGATGAACGACTACAGCCTCCACCAATCGAGCCCGGTCGCGGTCTACACGGACGAGGTTTACGCGGGGCCGTTCGTGCTGCAGCCGATCGCGATGTTCGACCTGGACCGCATCGAGGTGTTGCGCGGACCCCAGGGCACGCTCTACGGCCGTAACAGCACCGGCGGCGCGGTGAACCTGATCACGCGCGCGCCGAGCTTCGAGAACGGCGGCTATTTCACCGGCGGCTTCGGCAACTACGACCGCTTCGAAGCGCGGGGCGCCGCCGAAATGGCGCTGATCGACGAGGTGCTCGCGGTGCGCTTCGCGGGCTTCTGGACGGAAGCCGACGGATGGTTCCAGCACCTCACGCCCGGCATCCCGGACAGCAACAGCACCGACGAATGGGCGGTGCGCGTCTCCGCGCTCTGGCGGCCGAGCGACGCGATCGAAGTGTTGGCGCGCTTCTCCTCGGGTCGCTCCAATCCTGAGAACTACGGCGTGTACGCCGCGCACATCAATCAGATCGGCGATCCGCCGAACGGCGTCGGCGTCGGCGCGGGAGTCTTCTCGCTCTACAACTCGCTCGGCGCGCCGAATCCTCCCGACTACTTCCGCACCGGCCTCGGCAAGTTCGAGTGGGAGGGCGACAAGGACCGCAAGCGCAAGCGCGAGAACGATCAGGCCTCGCTGCACGTCAACTGGGAGCTGAACGACGCGCTGACGGTCACATCGGTCACTTCTTGGACGCAGGGCGATCTGCTCGTTCCAGAAGATTCGGATGGCTCGCCGCTGCGCGTGATCGAAGTGGACTACGCCGGCGAGGGCGACCAGGTGAGTCAGGAGCTGCGGCTCACGTCGAGCTTCGACGGGCCCTTCAACTTCGTCGGCGGCGTTTATTACGCGCGCGAGAAGCTGGAGATCGACACCGATCTGCAGCTGATGACGGACATCGACTTCAACCTGAGCAGTGCTCGGGATCCTGATGACTGCCTCGACCCGTTCACCGTTGCCGGCGGCGGTACCCCCTCGGCGGCCGGCCAGAACGCGGAGACCACGCTGAACGGCCTCGGCCTCAGCCTCGCCGACTTCGTCGCGCTCGGCTGCCTCTACCGCAACGACTTCGACCAAGAGCGCCGCTCGATCGCAGGCTTCTTCGACGGCAGCTTCGACGTGCTCGAGAACACGACGCTGCTGTTCGGCCTGCGCGTCACCAATGACAAGACCGAGGTCGACGACTTCCGCACCTTCGTCGAGGGCGAGGGCGTGTTCCTGTTCGACACGATCCCGAGCACCGACGACGAGATCGACGACACCGAGCTGAGCTGGAAGGCGGGCATCGAGCAACGCCTCAGCGACGACGTGCTCACCTACTTCACCTATAGCCGCGGCTATCGCTCCGGGGCGTTCAACGGCCAGGCGTTCTTCGATCCCTCGGAGTTCAACAAGGTAAAGCCTGAGACGCTCGACGCGTTCGAGCTCGGCGCGAAGAGCACGCTCGCGGACGGCCGCCTCCAGCTGAACGGCGCGCTGTTTTTCTACATCTACAAGGAGCAGCAGCTGATCGACGTCGACCCGGCGACCGCCGCGCAGACGCTGGTCAACATCAAGCGCTCCGAAGTGCTGGGCTTCGAGATCGAATCAATCGCCCAGATCACCGATCGCTGGCGGCTCTCCGGGGGCGTCGGCTTCCTGGACGGCGAAGCGAAGAAGGGCATCGTCAGCGGCATCGACGTGAAAGGCGACACGCTGCCGAACTCGCCCGACTTCAGCGCGACGGTCGCGAGCAATTTCGATGTGTGGACCGGCGACTTCGGAACGTTCGGCTGGCACATCGACATGAACTACGTCGGCGCGCAGTACTACACGCTGCCGCACGTGAAGCGGACGCTGATCGACGGCTATGCGCTGTTCGACACGCGCTTCACATTCGAATCGAGCAGCGAGCGCTGGGAAGCGGGCTTCTGGATCAAGAATCTCGCCGACGAGTTCTACTTCACCGACATCATCTCGCTGGCGGGCTTCGGGCTCGACTACACGCACATCGGGCCGCCGCGGACCTACGGCGCAGACGTCACGTTCCACTTCTAGCTTCTGATAAGGGGGCGAGATGCTGCGCGCCTCTCTCGTCGCGGTGCTGAGCGGGGTCGTGCTCTGGGCAGCGCCCGGCGCCGCGACGACGCCGGAGGAGCTGCTCCGTAACACCTGTAGCGGCTGCCATCAGGCGGATTCTGCGGGGCGGCTCTCGCGCATTTCCGAGCAGCGCAAGACGCCCGAGGGCTGGGCGATGACGATCCAGCGCATGGAGGATCTGCACGGGATCACGGTCTCTTCGCAGGATCTCCCGCTTGGCAGCCAGGACGCGAAGCGCACGCTGGTGAAGTACCTCGCCGACACGCAGGGCCTCGCGCCCGCGGAGGCCGCGGGCTTCCGCTACGCGCTCGAGCAGCGCCTCGACGATTTCGAGCCGGTCGACGCGGACTTCAAGATGATGTGCGGGCGCTGCCACTCCGCCGCGCGCGTGTTGTTACAGCGCCGGCCGCTCGAGGAGTGGCGCAAGCTCGTGCATTTCCATCTCGGGCAGTATCCGAGCACCGAGTACTCGGCGGGCGGACGGAATCTCGATTGGTTCCCGGTCGCGCTGAACGAGACGGCTCCGATGCTGGCGGAGAAGTACGGGCTCGAGAGCGCGGCGTGGGAGAAGTGGCAGAAGGCGAAGAAACCGGAGTTGTCAGGCCATTGGTTCGTCCGCGGACACCAGCTCAGTAAGGGCGACTTCTCGGGAACGATGCGCGCGACGCCGGACGGCCCTGATCGGTACGCGGTCGAGTTTTCCGGCTCTTACACGCGCTCGAACGAGGCGCTCAGCGGCGTTGGGACGGCAATCGTCTACACGGGCTACGAATGGCGAGCGACCCTCAGCATCGGCGAGGTGAAGTGGCAGCAAGTCTTCGCAGCGAGCGCAGACGGCAAGGCGCTCGAGGGCCGCATGTACGAGCGCGACCACCCGGAGCTCGGCATCGACGGAGCCGCGTTCCGCACGAGCCCACAGGCGCTACAAGCGAAACGCGACGCGCCTTCGGGCGCACTCGAAAGCTGGAAAGTCGACCGAATCGCGGTCGATCCTCCGTATCAGGTCGCTCGCGTGGGCGACGGCGGCGGGCCCATCCCCAAGGAGTACGCCGCCTTCGACGCGGTCGCGTGGGGAAATGGCGCTGACGGCAAGCCTGAAACCGACGACGACGTCCGCATCGGTGCCCTCCCCGCGACCTGGCGCGTCGAGCCGTGGGACGAGCGCGCGCGCGAGGATCGCGACGTCGAGTTCGCCGGAAAATTCGAGGATCCGAGCGTCGGCGTGTTCACGCCCGGCGACGCGGGCCCGAATCCGGCGCGCAAGTACGGTACGAACAACGCGGGCAACTTGAAGGTGATCGCGACGGTGAAGGATGGTGACCGCGAGCTGACCGGCGAGGGACACTTGATCGTCACGGTGCAGCGCTGGATCTACTCGCCAATTCCCTGACAACTCGCAGAGCGCAGGAGCGAACGGGAATGCAAGGAGCAGTCGAGCTCGTTCCGCACAACCTCCACCGCGTCGCGGTGGATGGGCGCGAGCTCTTGTTCCACGTGCCGACGACGAGCCTGTTCGAGCTCGACGTGCTCGCGCGCGAGGTGCTCGATCTCGTCGCGGCGGCTCCGCTCTCGCTCGCAGCGCTGCAGGCGAAGCTCGCAGCGCGGCACGAAGCCGAGGCGGTCGCCGAGGTTGTCGACGAGCTCGCCGCTTGCGAGGTACTGCGCGACACGGCCGCGGAGGCGCGTGCGCCGGCTGCGAGGAAGCGCGTCAGCTCGTTCCCGCTGACGACGGTCGTGCTGAACGTCGCGACCGGCTGCAATCTCGCGTGCGGCTACTGCTTCAAGGAAGACCTGACCAGCGTCGCGAAGAGCCAGGTGATGGATTTCGCGACGGCACAGGCCGCCATCGAGATGTTGTTGCGCGAATCGCCCGGCCGCGCGCGGTACAACGTCGTCTTCTTCGGCGGCGAGCCGCTGACGCAGATGCCGCTGCTCGAGCGCGTCGTCGCGTGGGGCGAACAGCGTTTCGCGGAGGCGGCCGCGCGCGTCGACTTTTCGCTGACGACGAACGCGACGCTGATCACGCCGCGCATCGCCGACTGGCTGAGCGCGCACAACGTCGGCGTCGCGGTCTCGATCGACGGGCCGCGCGCGATTCACGATCGCCATCGCACGACGCGCGGCGGGAATGGCAGCTACGGCGCGGTCTCCGCGAAAGTGCGCTTGTTACGGGAGCGCTATCGCGCACGCCCGCTCGGCGCACGCGTCACGCTGGCGCGCGGAACCACCGAGGTCGGTGAGATCTTCGAGCACCTGACGCGCGAGCTCGGCTTCGACGAGGTGGGCTTCGCGCCGGTCACCGCCGGCGACGACGCGCGCTTCAACCTCACCGAGCCCGAGCTCGACGCGGTGTTCTCGGGCTTCCGCACGCTTGGCGACGAGCTGGTCGCCGCGGCGCTGCGCGGCGAGAAGCTCGGCTTCTCGAACCTGCTGCAGCTGCTGACCGACCTGCACGAGGGCACCAGCAAATCGCTGCCCTGCGGCGCGGGTTACTCGATGGTCGCGATCGACCATCAGGGCGGCGTCAACCTCTGTCACCGCTTCACCGGCTCGGCGCTCGGCACGTTCGGCGACGTCGAGCACGGGCTCGCGCGCCCGGAGCTCAGCGCGTTCCTCGAGCGCCGCCTCGACAAGTCGGGCGTCGACTGTGCGACCTGCCGCATCCGCAACCTGTGCTCGGGCGGCTGTTATCACGAGAGCTACGCGCGCTACGGCGATCCGATCCGGCCGACGCTCCACTACTGCGATCGCATGCGCGCGTGGATCGATTACGGAATCTCGGCGTACGCGAAAATTCTCTCGGCGCGCCCCGATTGGTTCGCGCGCACTCTCTCGCCACGGAGGGCGACCGCATGAGGCACTTGAAACCTCTGAACCGCAAGGCTTCGCAAACCGAAGCGGCCGCGCGCGAAGGCAAGCTCGAAGAAGTCGTCGCGATGCAGACCGTCGCCGGCTGCAGCGCGACCACCGACCCAGGTTGGGAAGTCGACGCGTTCGGCGGTGTCGGCGGGCTCTGTCAGCCGATGGAAGCCGATCTCTACGGCTGCGCGGATCCGTGCTGGTGGCCGGTGCAGGTTCCGGACGTCGCGAACTCGTACCCGGACTGGACGAAGGGCGCCGACTCGGCGGGGCGCGATTGGCGCAAGCTCGGGCCGACGTTCCCGGAAGACAAGTGATGCGGCGCGCCTGGCGAGGCGTGCGCGAGCTCGCGGCGGCGGGTGCGCTGCTCGCGAGCCTCGCGCTCGCGTGCGCCTCGCCAACCGGGCCGGACGCGGCGTTCGCGGGCGGCGCTTCTCGCAGCGCGGGCGCCGGCGACCTGATGGTGATCGCGAACCGCCCCAACAACTTGCACCTGGTCGACCTGGGCGCGCGGCGCGTCGAACGCACGTGCACGCTGCCTGGGCCGCCGACGCCGGGCGTGATCGCGATGAGCCCTGACAACTCGGTCGCCTACATCATCGGCGGCGGCATGGGCGAGATCTGGGGCGTGCGCCTCGCCGACTGCGCGCTCGTGTTCGCGGCGGCGCAGTCGCAGGGCAACGAGCGCGTGCGCACGCTCGGCGGCATCACGCTCTCGCCGGACGGCCAGCAGCTCTTCATCTATCAGGCGCCGACGAAGCTGTTCATCGATCACTACGAAGTGCTCGATACGCGCATCGCCGTATACGACACGAGCGCGGGCACCAGCGCGCTGCCGGTGCGCACGCTGCCCGCGCCGCGCCAGGTCACGATCATGAAGACCGGCGCCGACGGCACGCTCTATCTCGGCGGCCCGGACATCCTCGCGATGGATCCCGCGACCGGTGCGACGCGCGTCGCGCTGCAGAGCCGCAATCGCAAGGATGCGGCGTTCGGACCGCGCGACGTTTTGACGGTGTGGAACATCGGCGAAAGCTCGGGCGAGTTCGTGCGCATGTACAGCGCGCCGCGCTGGAAGCCGGGCGCGGAGGGCGACGCCGCTCAGGCCGATGCGGTCTGGGGCTACGAGAAGATCGACCTCGCGAGCGGGAAGGCGAGCGAGGCGGTGATCGGCACGCTCGAGGTCGGCCTCTTCACCGGCATGACCCGCCCCGGCCGCCCAGACCAGTTCTACGCGACGCTGACGCAGCTCCAGCGCTTCGACGTGCCGAACGCGCGCCTCGACAAGAGCGTCGACCTCGATCACAGCTATTACGCGATCGATTTCGGCACCGACGGCAGCACGCTCTACCTGACCGGCACCTTCAACGACATCGCGATCTACGACGCCGACTCGATGACGAAGCTCGGCAACATCGTGCTGCCCGGCGGCGACATGGCGACGGGCGTGCCGAAGATCTTCCGGCGAGCGACGAACTGATCCGTTTGCGGTACGGCCGCCGCTGATCGGCGACGTAGATTGCGTCCCCAATGAACGCTTCGACGCAAGCCGCCTCGTCCGGCGCCGAGCGCAGCGCAGCGCTGCGCTGGATGTATCGCTTCGTCGCGCGCGAGCGCGCGCGCGTGGCGCTGCTGCTCGCGTTTGCGCTCACGACGACGGCGCTCGCGCTCGCGCAGCCGTGGCTCACGCAGCGCCTCATCGACGACGGGCTGCTCGCGCGCGATCGCGGGGCGCTCGCAGCGAACGCAGCGTGGCTGCTCGCGACCGGCCTCGCGGCCGTCGCGCTCTCCGGCGCGAGCCGCATATTCCACACGCAGCTCTCGAGCCGCGTGCTGTTCGGCTTGCGCGAGGAGGTGTATGGCCACCTGCTCGCGCTGCCACCGGGCTGGCACCGGCGCTGGCGCACCGGCGATCTGCTCGCGCGCCTCGACGGCGATGTCGCGGAGCTGCAGCGCTTCAGCGTCGACACGCTGTTCGCCGGGCTGTCCTCTGCGCTCGGCTTGATCGGTGCGCTCGCGCTGATGGTGCGCATCGACGCGCGCCTCGCGCTCGCGCCGCTCGTGCTCGCGCCGCTCGAGGCGCTGTGGCTGTGGCGCATGCGACCGCAGATCGAGACGAAGAGCCGCGGCCTGCGCGCACGCGGCGCGGACGTCTCGAGCTTCCTCGCCGAGACGTTGCCCGCGGTGCGCGCGATCCAGAACGCGGTCGCGGAGCTGCGCCAGCGCGCACGCCTCGGCGGGCTGAACGCGGCCTACGCCGCTGATTTGTTACGGCTCCAGCGCAGCGAGTTCGCCGCCGCCGCGCTGCCGCGCGCGCTGCTCGCGGCGGCGCGCGCGGGCGTGCTGTTCGTCGGCGGCCTGTACGTGATCGAGGGCCGGCTCGCGCTCGGTGCGCTGGTCGCCTTCGGCGCCTATCTGGCGCTCTCGATCGGGCCCGTGCAGGCGCTACTCGGCATCGCGGTCGCCTGGCAGCGGCTCGTCGTCAGCCTCGATCGCGTTTGGGAGCTGCGCAGCGCACCGCTCGCGCGCGAAGCCGAGCTCGACGGCGCGAGCGATGGCGTGATTCCCCGCGGCGACATCGCGCTCGAGAGCGTCAGCTTCGCGTACCCGGACACGCCGCCGATCCTGCGCGAGGCGAGCGCGCTGCTGCCGCTCGGCAAGAAGACCGCGTTGCGCGGCGTCTCGGGCATCGGCAAGACGACGCTGGTCGACTTGTTACTGCGCCACGAGCGCCCGAGCGCGGGATGCATCCGCGTCGCCGGCGTCGACCTCGCCGCGCTTCCGCTGGCTGCTTGGCGGAGGCGCGTCGCGCTCGTGCCGCAGGAGGTCGTCGTGTTTCGCGGAACGCTCGCCGACAACCTGCGCTTCGCAGCTCCCGAAGCGAGCGACGAGCAGATCGCGGACGCCGCCCAGCGCGCCGGGCTCGCCGACCTGATCAGCAAGCTGCCCGGCGGAATCGGCGCGCAGCTGGGCGAGCGAGGGCAGGGGCTCTCGGGCGGCGAGCGGCAGCGCATTGCGATCGCGCGCGCGCTGCTGCAGCGCCCCGCGCTCGTGATTCTCGACGAGCCGACCTCTGCGCTGGACGCAGCGGGCGAAGCGGCGCTGCTCGCCGAGCTCGACGCGCTGTTCGCGTCGGCCACGCGGCTCGTGATCAGTCACCGAGAAGCTCCGCTCGCGGGCGCAGATCAGAGCCTCGTTTTGCGCGACGGAAAGCTGCTCGCGGACAGCGCAGGCACGTGATTCGCGTCGCGCTGATCGATTCCGGCGTCGCTCGGCAGCACGCGGCACGCGTAGTCGCGGCCCGAGCGTTTCGCCTGCAAGGGCAGACCGACGCGCAGCGCAGCGCAGGCAACCCGCGCGCGCCGGCGCTCGTCACCGAAGACGGGCTCGAAGCCGTCACGGCCGGCGCGCTCGCACACGGCCCGGC
>Ga0187894_10005582_pt1 | contig 12750 bp, 11 predicted proteins | sample GBC1701081metaG_FD_136650 | JGI IMG/M metagenome (GOLD analysis project Ga0187894, IMG submission 136650) | White microbial mat communities from a lava cave in the Kipuka Kanohina Cave System on the Island of Hawaii, USA - GBC170108-1 metaG ... | reverse complement strand
GCCTGGTAGCGCGCGGGATCGGCATCCCAGTCCGAGCGCCCCCGCCCGCGCACATCCATGGCGACGACGCGCCGACCGAGCGCGGCGAGCCGTGGCGCCACATCTTCGAAATCGCGCGAGTTGCGTGTCAGGCCGTGCAGGCAGAGCACCGGCACGCCGAGATCGACGAAGCCCTGCGCGGGCGCCTCGGCGGGCCACTCGCGCACGAACAGCGCGAGCCCGTCGGCAGACCGCACGTTGTGCTCGCGCACGCTACTTGCTTTCCACGTCGGCGATGACGTTCGGATCGACGTACTGCACGCCCTTCACCGCGCGCAGCTTGCGCTCCCAGCGATCGGACGTGCGCTGCACCTGCGCGCGCGCCACGCGGGCGCAGTGCGCCAGCACGAGTTCGGCGCCCAGCGTGAAGCGCTCGAAGCACAGGCCCGCCAGTTCCGGCCGCGAGGGCAGAGTGGCGCGCGCGGCGGCGTCGGCTTCGTCGCGCTTGCCTTGCAGATAGAGGCCCTGCGCGCGCGCCATTGGGTGGCGGTCGTCGAAGCGGACGATGAACTCGAGGTTCGGATTTTGCGCCGGCCGGTCGGGCGCGACGGTCCTCCCGGGATTCTGCGGGATCGAAACCGGCCGCTCATCCACACTGGCAGTCTCGATGTCGGGGATCGGCGTGCTGGCACTGACCGAGGGCTCGGCCGAGACGACGGCGGGCGGCGGTTCGGTGGCCGGCGTCGCCTTCTCCGGACCGCCGAACGCGGCAAGGCCCAGCGCCACGAGCAGCGCGCCGCCGCCGCCGATGAGACCGATGTTGCGCAGGCGATCCTCTTCCATGGCCGGTCTCCTCAGCGACCTCCCGCTGCAGGCGTCGCCGTCGCCGGCGCGGCGCGCGCGAGATCGAGCATACCGCGTCCGCACGGCCGCGTGCACTTGCCGGGTTGGCCGGTCACGGGCGTTGCGTTCGGCTTCTCGCATGCGATCGCGCACTGCGCGACCGGATCGATCGGCGAGACCGCGCGAGTCAGCAACAGCGTTTCGAGCGCCGCCCCGCGGACGTTGTACTGCGCCTGCAGCAGCGCCAGCGCGGCCGCGACGTGCGGGGCGGCCATCGAGGTGCCCTGCAGATAGCCGTAGTAGCAGGTCGCCGCCGGCTGGCGGGTTTCAGGATCGTAGCAATCCTTCTTCGTCGTGCGCGTGGAGAGCACGCCGTCCGGCCGGCCGTCGCCGTCGCGGTCATTGAAGAGATCGCCGCCCGGCGCCAGCACGTCCACGCCGGAGCCGAAGTTGGAGTAGAACGCCAGATGCCCCTGCGCATCGTTGGCCGCGACGACGACGACGTTGCTGCAGTTCGCCGGCGCATACTGCGAGACGTTGCCCGCCTTGTTGCCTGCGGCGACGACAATCACCGATCCGCGCGCCACCGCCGCGTTGATCGCGGACTGCATCGATGCGGGGCAGGGAATGCCGACCGACAGGCTCATGTTGATGATGTCGGCGGGGCGCGGATTGACGATCTGCTCGCCGGTTTCCGTCACCGCCGGCGAAAGCCCCGCCGACCAGCGGATGGCGTTGACGATGTCTTCCAGTTCGCCGCCGCAGCGCCCGATCGCGCGCACGGGGATGACGGTGACGTTCCACGCCCCGCCGGCGACGCCGCGCCGGTCGTTGGTGAAGGTCGCGCCGACGGTGCCGGCCACGTGCGTGCCGTGGTACGAGTTTTCCTTGCCCGCGCCGCACGCGTCGCCGACGTCGTTGGCGTCGCGGTCGATGCCGTTGCCGTCGCCGGCGCGATCGTAGTCGACCACGAGATCGATGCCGGGCGCCAGGTTCGGGCTGCCGCGCATGTCCGGGTGCGAGAGATCGACGCCGGTGTCGATGACCGCAACGCTGACCGAGCGCCGGCCGACCTGGCGGGCATTGGTCCAGAATGCCTCAAACCCGGCGCCGCCGGGCGAGAACCCGGTCCCCGTCCCGCGCGCGCGCAGATCCCATTGCAGCGGCAGCAGCGGGTCGTTCGGCAGCGCGCCCGTCGCCGCCAGCTCCGCACCGATCGGCGTCGTCGGTTGCGTAGTGGGCGGTTGAGTCGGCGTCTTCTTCTTGCCGAAGATCGGCAGGCGATCGAAGCCGGTTTCGATGACGTAGTTCTTCTCGACAAAGTCGAACTGCCGCGAGGCCTGCAGCCGCTCGAGCGTGCACAGCGTCTTTAACGTGAGGTCGGCTTCCATCTGCGCGACTGTGGCGCCGCGCGGGCAGCCTTGGCCTTCGTCGACGACCGCGTCCGGCTCGGTGGCGATCGTCTCGGCCGGCGCCGCGCCCGGCGGCGGCTCGGCCGGGGCGGCTTGTGCGAAGCGGGTGAGGCCGGTGGGGCTCGCGGCGTTCTCCGGTGTGAGATCGATCGTCACCATGCCGGATGGCGCGACTTCGATCTCGCCCTTGACGCGCATGCGCGTCAGCACCGTGCGCGCATCGCGCGTGGCTTCTTCGACGGCTTCCTCGACGGCCTTGGCTTCGATGCGCGGATCGATCTCCTGCGGATCGCCGTCAGCCGTCAGGCGCGAGACCAGCGACATGCCGAGATCGGCGGCGGCGCCGGCGAGCTCCGCATCGACCTTGGCGCCGACGAGGATCTCGCCCGGCACGAACTTCAGCGGATCGGGCGCGAGCATGGCCTCCATGTCGGAGGCGGGCAGGAGCGCGGCGCCGCCGATGGAGCGGGCTTCGGGCGCCACATCGCCGAGCGGGGCGCCGGCCTTGTCCAGCATGTCGCCGATCTGGTCGCAGGCGGCCAGCGCGATCATGGGCGCAAGGATCAGCGCCGCCAGGTTCGCGGACCGTCCCCGCCGTTGCGTCGGCTGCGCCTGGCTCTTCATGTCGGCTCCCCGGAAAACCTCGCGCGATCAATAGCCCGGGGCCGGCGCCCGAAAAAGGGCGGGCACGCGCACGCCGGCCGAATTTGCGCTAAGCACCGCTGCGGTATGACGGCCTATCCCATCGCCGGTTCCGCGGCCGAAGCGCGGTCGCCCGAGGCGCCGATTGCGCGCACTGCGGCTGCGGCGGAGCGGCTGGCCGGCGGGATCGTCTTTCTGGCGTCGGAGGAACTGCCCGGCGCGTTCGCCGATATCGCCGCGGCAGAGGCGGCGGTGCCCGGCCTCTACGGCGATGGGCGCTACGAGCTGGCATGGCGCGACGGCGCCTGGCGCGCCATCCTGCGCTACTGGCGTATCGCGCCGCCCGCGCCCGTGGCGCGCACCGCGGGCGCCGCTGCGCGCAAGCCGCTGGGCGCAGCGCGGACGCCGGAGGAGGCGCGCGTATTGCTCGGCGCGCCGGCGGAACTGGTCGCGCTGGCGCTGCCGCGCTTCTACCGCACGCTCGGCCGCGCCCGCGCCGCGCACAAGCAGCTCGTGGAAAGCGGTCTGGCGAAGGTGGAGGAGCGCGAGGAGGGGTACGTGGTGCTGGTCTCGTTCTGGCGCCCGGTCGCTGCGCCGGGCCGCAGTGCACCGCTGGCGCCGGGCGAACGCGACGAGATCGCCCAGCGCGCGGCGGCGCCCTTGCGTCCCCCCGGTCCGCAGGCCGATCCCTATGTCGGTCTTTTCGAGCGCCTGGCGCCCGAGAATCCCGCCATCGTGCTCGCGGAAGAAGGCGACGGCCGCACGCGCGGCGAGTAGCCTGCGGAGCGAGTCGCGCCCTTCGTTCTGGAACTGTTCATCTGGCCCGTGCGTTGATGGTCCGGGCGCAATGTGCGCCCGTATTTCCACAGACTTGGGAAGGTCTGCACATGAACAAGCCCACCCTTCTGGCCCTCGTCGGAGGCGGCATCCTGGTCGCGCTCCTGCTTGCGGCGACCCTCGTCACATCCGGCGGGGGTGCGGACGCGACAAAGTCGGCCGCGTTCGGCGGTCTGAACCGCGAAGAAACGGTCAGCAGCGTCGAAGCGAACGCATGGGCCGAGGCCCGCGCCGCAGACTCCAAGGCCGCGTACCAGACTTATCTGGCGGCGTTCCCCGAAGGGCAATTCTCCGACGAGGCCAACCAGGCCATCGGTCGCCTTGACGCGACAAAGCGCGCTCCGGTGCGCACGACGCGTGTCGCCGCGCAATCGACCGGCCCCAGCCGCGCCAGCGCGCGTAGCCGCTGTCAGGAGTACGTGAACAGCATCCTGCCGCCGCCCAGCAAGACGACGCGGGCCGGCGTAGGCGCCGCGGCGGGCTGCGCGGTCGGCGCCATGGCCGGCGGCAACGACACGCGCAACTGCGCCATCGGCGCGGTCGCGGGCGGCGCCACCGGCTACGTCACGGCAGGCAACCGCGAGCGGCGCCGCACGGAAGAGTTCGAGCGCTGCGTCGCCAACGGCGGCCCCGGCCGCTAAAGGCACACCTGAGACGAGAAGACCGCGGGCTTTGTCGGCCCGCTGTTTTCTTTTGGGCTGTCGCGTGACAGGGCGCCGCCCGCATCCCTATATCGGCGCGATGACCCAGCCCGTCCCTGTCACCGTCCTCACCGGCTATCTTGGCGCCGGCAAGACCACGCTGCTCAACCGCATCCTCTCCGAGCCGCATGGGAAACGTTACGCCGTCATCGTCAACGAGTTCGGCGAGATCGGCATCGACAACGACCTCGTCGTCGGCGCCGACGAAGAAGTCTTCGAGATGAACAACGGCTGCATCTGCTGCACCGTGCGCGGCGATCTCATCCGCGTCATCGAAGGCCTGATGAAGCGCAAGGGGCGGTTCGACGCGATCGTAGTCGAGACGACAGGCCTCGCCGATCCGGCGCCCGTGGCGCAGACGTTCTTCGTCGACGAAGACGTAAAGGCCAAGACCAGGCTCGACGCGGTGGTGACGGTAGTCGACGCCAAGCATCTGCCGCTGCGGCTGAAGGACTCGAAAGAGGCCGAGGAGCAGATCGCGTTCGCAGACGTGGTGTTGCTGAACAAGACCGACCTCGTCACGTCCGCCGTGCTGACGGACGTGGAAACGGTCATTCGCCAGATCAATCCGCACGCCCGCATCGTGCGCACCGAGCGCGCCAATGCGCCGCTCGACTCGGTGCTGGGTCTGGGCGCGTTCGATCTCGAGCGCATCCTCGACGCCGATCCGGAGTTCCTCAATCCGCCGCACGGCGAACCGGGCCAAGTGCACGACGAGCACTGCGATCACGACCATCATGGCCACGACCACCACGATCACGCGCCGAGCGCGATCCACGATGTGACGGTGAAGAGCGTCTCGCTCTCCAGCGACAGGCCGCTCGACGAGCGCAAGTTCTTCGCCTGGTACCAGATGCTGCTGCAGCAGCAGGGGCCGGACATCCTGCGCTCGAAGGGCATCCTGTCCTTCCGCGACGAAGATCGCCGCTACGTGGTGCAGGCCGTGCACATGATGGCCGACGGCGATTGGCAACGGGCGTGGAAAGAGGGCGAAGCGCGCACCAGCCGCCTCGTCTTCATCGGCCGCAATCTCGACGCCGCAGCGCTGGAGCGGGACTTCGCGGCATGCGCGTCGTGACCCCTCTCCCGCTTGCGGGAGAGGGAAGCGTTCGCGCCAGCGAACGCAGGGTGAGGGCCTGTGAGACCATGAGTCCTTTCACCTCACGGGCCCTCACCCTGACTTCGCTGCGCTCAGTCTGTCCCTCTCCCGCAGGCGGGAGAGGGGGGTGACGGCGCCGCTTCTGGAGTCGCTCGGCCGCGCCTTCGATCTACCCGAAACCGTCGTCGCCGTGCAGTGGTTTGGCGAGCGCGCGCTCTTTGCCGCCGGCGATGGCTCGGTCCATGCGCACGATCTTCCGGAGCGCGCCTGGGTGCGCGAAGGTGTGCATGACGGCGCGCTGCTCTCGGCGTGCGTCGGGTTCGCCGACGATCTGCTGACCGGCGGCGACGACGGGCGCATCGCCGCCATCGATGCGCAGGGCGCGGTGCGCACGCTGGCGGCGTTCCAGGGCAAATGGATTTCGGCGCTGGCAGCGCACCGCAGCGCGAAGCTCGCGGCCGCGTCGCTCGGCAAGGAGGTCGCCATCCTCAACGCCGATGGCGAGAGGCATCGCTTCGCGCACGAGGCCACGGTGGAGGGCGTTGCGTTCGAGCCGAACGGGCGGCGCATCGCGGCGGCGCACTACGGCGGCGCGACGATCTCGTTCGCCGCTTCGCCGGACAGCCGCCGCAAGGCGCTGGCGTGGAGCGGGGCGCATCTGTCGGCGGTGTGGTCGCCGGACGCGAAGTTCGTCGTCACCACCATGCAGGAGCAGGCGCTGCATGGCTGGCGGCTGCAGGACGCCCAGCACTTCCGCATGGCCGGCTATCCCGCGAAGATCCGCGCGCTCTCGTTCAGCGCCGACGGCAAATGGCTCGCCAGCGCCGGCGCACAGGAAGTGGTGCTGTGGCCGTTCGCCGGGCCGAACGGGCCGATCGGCAGCAACGCGACGGTCGCCGGCGAGCTTGCGGCGCCATGCACCGCGGTCGCGTGCCATCCGCAGCGCGGGGTGCTGGCGGCCGGCGGTGCGGACGGCGAACTCGCGCTCATGAGTCTGGCCGGCGGTGCGCGCGCGCTCCTGCTCGACGCGCCGCACGGCGCGCGCGTGACGGCCCTCGCGTGGTCGTCGGATGGCGCGCGGCTCGCATTCGGCGCCGAGAGCGGGCGCTGCGGCGTGATGGATGTCGGCGGGGCGCTGTAGGCGTCAGATTGCACCGGCAAGCGCGCCATGTGCCCCTCGTTTGACGCCGCTTTCGGGGAGCGTCAAACGAACCAAAAAAAGAGGGGAGCCCTTTCGGGCTCCCCTCCGGAATGTGCTGTCCCGCGGTCCTAGTAGTTGGCGCGGATCGTGACGCCGTAGATCGCGGGCTCTTCGAGGAAGGCGCCGCGGGAGTTGGTCGCCGCGCTGAAGCCGCGCAGCGGCGTGTTGAACGTCACGTTGCGGGTCTGCTCGTTGAAGATGTTGGTGCCCCAGAGCTCAAGCGCCCAGCTCTCGTCCTGCGAGCCGAAGCCGAACCGCAGGTTCACCTTGGTGTTGGCTTCCTGGATGTCGCCGAACACCTTCGTGGTGCGCACCGGACCCGTCGCGTTGACTTCGAACTCCTGGGTCGAGGTCCGCCGATCGTCTTCCCAGCGGGCCGAACCGGAGGCGAAGACCCGGTGGTTGGGGCCGACCGGATGATCGTAGTTGAGGCCGAAGATCGCCACCCACTCCGGGGCGTTGGTCAGCTTCGAGCCGCACAGGGTGCGGACGACGGCGCTGGCGGTGGCCGGGGCGCAATCGGAGGGGTACGCCGCGTCGGAATAGGTGAGCGCGAGCGAAGCGCCGAGGGCCTCGGTCAGGCCGGCCTGAAGTTCGAGTTCCGCGCCCTTCGCTTCCACACTCGGGACGTTGAAGGTCTGGAACTGGACGCCGGTGAATTCGAGAACCTGGAAGTCCTCGATGTCCGAGTAGAAGGCCGCGGCATTGGCCCGTATGCGACCGTCCGCAAATTCGGACTTCACGCCGACTTCGAAGGCATCGACCTTTTCGGACTTGAACCGCGGATCGGCAGTGCCGCCCGCGGCGGTCGGGTCGAGGTTGAAACCGCCGGACTTGAAGCCGTGCGTGAAGCTCGCATACGCGCGCACGTCGTCGGTAAAGGCGTAGGAGGCGTTGGCCGTGTAGACCAGCTCCTCGTCTTCGAAAGTACGGTCGAACAGCGCCACGCCGCTTCCCGGCGCCGCGGGTCTGGCGAACGGGAAGCACAGGAAGCCCGCCGCGATCGGGAAGACCGGGACTGCGCCGAAGACCGCGGCGTTGCCGAGAATGGCCGTGCATGCCGGATTGGATGCTGCCGGCTGTGTGAACACGCCGTGTTTGCTTTCGTCGACATAGCGGACGCCGACGGTGATATCGAGGCTGTCGGTCACCGCTAGCGTGTTGTGGGTGAAGACCGAGGTGGTCTCGCCCTGCTGGTCGAACACGTTGAACGCGAAGGCGTTGGTCGGGGACGCGCCGCTCGCCAGGAAGCCAGCCGGGTTGGCGGCGAAAGCCGCCGCGCCCATGGCGCCGAACGACGGCGTGAACGCGCCGGTGATGGCTGCGATGGAAGTGAGGCCTGAGCCGGCGAGTGCGCCGTAGATATTGGCGTTGACGTTGGCCTGGAACTGGTTGCCGAGCGACAGCGCGCCGCGCGTGCTGATGCTTTCGTCGCCGTAGTAGGCGCCTACGAGCCAGGTCAGGCGGCCGGCTTCGCCGGTGAGCCGCAGTTCGTGCGAATCGTAGTTGGTCCGGCCGTTGTTCTTGAAGCCCGCGGGCACCGCATCGGGGCCGCCGACCGTGAACACGTTCAGCTGAACGAAGTCGGACTCCTGCACGTTGTGGCCGGCCAGCGCGTTGCGCGTGGCGCCGATGTAGGTGAGATCGGCAAAGCCGAGATCCCAGTCGAGCTGGGCGGAGAACCCGCTCTGCTCGCCCGGGTCCCTGAACAGCCGCGAGTTGCTGGTGCGGCTGTCGAGCGCGCCGAAGCCGGAGGCGAACACGCCGCCGGTCGCTCCGAGGCCCGCGAGCGCGTAGGATCCCGACGCCACGAACGGCGTTTCGCGCAGGATCACCGCGTCGCAGCAGTCGTCGTTGCCTTCGGCGTAGTCGGCGATCAGGCGGATGCTGATGTCGTCAGTCGGCGCCCAAAGCGCCTGGCCGCGCAGCTGGAAGCGATCGCGCGAGTTCTGCTCGATCATGCTATCGGTGCTGGTCAGCAGGCCGTCGCGCACCCGCGCCGCTGCGGAGAAGCGGATCGCCAGCTTGTCTTCGACGAGCGGAATGTTGACGCCGCCCTGCGAGCTCGCAAGGCTCGCCAGATCGCCGCCGTCGATGGCGCCGACCGTGATATTTCCAAAGGCGCCGAAGTCGGTCAGCGACGGGGCGCGGGTGGTGATCGTCAGCGCGCCGGCCGAGGTGTTGCGGCCGAACAGGGTGCCCTGCGGACCGCGCAGGATTTCGATCTGCTGCACATCGAGCAGTTCGCCGAGGGCGATGGCGGGCCGCGACACGTAGATGCCGTCGATGAACACGCCGACCGAGCTTTCGAGGCCGGCGTTGTTGCCGGTGGTGCCGACGCCGCGGATGCGGAGCGTGGTCCCGCCCGATTCGGTCTGCGAGGAGTTCAGGTTGATCGAGGCCGAGAGCGTCTGCAGCGCCCGGATGTCGGCGACGCCGCCCTGCTCAAGATCGTTGCCGCTGAGCGCGGTGACCGCGATCGGCACGTCCTGGATGTTCTGTTCGCGCTTCTGGGCGGTGACGATGATCTCGTCGGAAACCCGGCTTTCCTGGGCCTGGGCCGAGGCCACGCTGGGGGTCAGCGCGCCGAGGGCGGCGATGGAGGCGCCGGTGACCAGTGCGACGGGCGAACGCTTCTTCTTGCCGAACATGCCAGATTTCCTCCCCTGAAGGCCGTGCATCCCGACCTTGGTTTCCGCGACTGACGGGCGCCGACTGCGCCATATGGCGAACGCCAGCTAACCGTGACGCCCGTTTCATTCTTTGCAGCCATTCATGGCGACCGCCCGATGGTGTCAATAGCGTGGCGCAACGGAAACAGCCGATGGTCGGGCCCTGCGGCTGGCAAGACACAGCCTCGCGCCGCGCGAGAGGGCGTTCCTGAGGGGGGAGCAGCCCGGCTATAGCTAGGGCATGACTTTGCCCCAGTCCCCCGGCGCCGGCGCCCTGATTCTGTTTTCCGCCGGTCAGGATTCGACCACATGCCTGGCCTGGGCGCTCGACCGCTACGAGCGCGTGGAGACGGTGGGGTTCGCTTACGGCCAGCGCCACGCGGTGGAAATGGCCCAGCGGCCGGTCGTGCTGGCAGGCTTGCGCGCCATGTCTGCGGCCTGGAACGCCCGGCTCGGGCCGGACAAGACGATCGACCTGGCCGGCTTTGGCGCCCTTTCCGACAGCGCCCTGACCACGGAGCGGGCCATCGAGATGGCGGCCGGCGGCCTTCCTTCGACGTTCGTCCCCGGCCGCAACCTTGTCTTCCTGGCGGTGGCGGGGGCGCTGGCGTACCGGCGCGGGCTCGATGTGCTGGTGGGGGGCATGTGCGAGACCGACTTCTCCGGCTACCCGGATTGCCGTCGCGCCACCATCGACGCCATGGAGCAGGCGCTCGGGCTGGGACTCGACCGCCCGATCCGGGTCGAGACCCCGCTGATGCAGTTGTCCAAGGCCGAGACCTGGTCGCTGGCCTCCCACATCGGGGCTGAGCCGCTGGTCGAGCTCATCGTGGAGGCGACGCACACCTGCTATGAGGGGGACCGGTCGAGGCGCCACCCATGGGGCTACGGCTGCGGGGTGTGTCCTGCCTGCGCACTGCGGGCAAAGGGCTGGGCCGGCTGGAAGGCCGAGGGCGTCGAGGCGTGAGCTACGCGGTCAAGGAAATCTACTTTACGCTGCAGGGAGAGGGCGCGCAGACCGGGCGCGCGGCCGTGTTCCTGCGTTTCGCCGGCTGCAACCTCTGGAGCGGCCGCGAGGAGGATCGCGCCGGCGCCGTGTGCACGTTCTGCGACACCGACTTCGTCGGCATCGACGGGCCGGGCGGGGGGCGGTTCGAGACGGCGGAGAGGCTGGCGGACGCGGTCGCATCGCATTGGCCCGGCGGTGGGGCGCCTTGGGTCGTGTGCACTGGCGGCGAGCCTTTTCTTCAGCTGGACGCCGCCGCGGTCGAGGCCCTGCACGCTGCCGGGTTTGAGGTGGCGGTCGAGACCAACGGGACGATCCCCGCGCCGCCCGGGCTCGACTGGATTTGCGTGAGCCCGAAGGCCGATGCGGCGCTGGCGCAGCGCAGCGGACATGAACTGAAGCTGGTCTATCCGCAGCCAGGCGTCGACCCCGCGGCCTTCGAGGCGCTCGCGTTCACGCATCATTTTCTGCAGCCCATGGACGGGGCGGCGCGCGAGGCCAACACAGCCGCCGCACTCGCCTACTGCCGCGCGCACCCGCGCTGGCGGCTCAGCCTGCAAACCCACAAGCTGCTGGGCATTCCGTGAACATGGGTGAGGCGCCCTACGACCCAGCACCGGCGCGGTAGGCGTCGCCGACCTTGTCGGCGAAGCGGCGGATGGCGCGCTGGGCGTCGGACCAGGTCGTGGTGGCGTTCGAGTACAGCAGGTCGCTCTCGTACCATTTGTGCGTGACCTCGCTCACCGCCGTGCCGTCGGCGCGCACCACCCGGGCGCGCAACTCGGCGCCGCCGAGGCTGATGCTGCGGATGATGTCGAGTCCCGGCCGTTCGCTGGCTTGCTGGAAGGTCGGGCGACTGGGCCTGGCGCCGACGAGCGTGGTTTCGATGACGACGGGCGCCCCATCGCCGATGGTGCCGCCGGCCGCCGTCAGTTCGCGCGTGAGCGCGTTGGCGATGGCCCGCTGGAGGAAAGCTATTTCGCGCTCGCCGTAGTTGTCCTCGAATTCCTTCTGCAGCGCAGCGTCGATGGCGACAGGCTTGACGGTGACGGGCGCGGCGACGGCGGGCGCGGCGAGCCCGAGAGCAAGGGCGGAAAGGGCGGTGGCGAACAGGCGCATGGGAGCCTCCGGGGGGACGCGACCACAATGTCGGTCCGCCCGCCCCCGAGTGCAAGCGCTCAGCGACGATCGTCGTCGTCTTTCTCATCGTCGTCGCCGGGGGTGACGACATCGACGACGGCGCCGGTGGTCTTCACCGCTACCGTGGCGGTGGTTCCCACCACGGCGCCCGCAGCGCCGACGGCGGCGGCGGCAAGACATCCTGACAAGAGCTGCGCCGCGACCAGGACGGCGGCGAGGGGAACCAGACGGCGCATGGGGCATCTCCTGACGCGCCCTAGCTCTGCCGTAACGGTTCCCTGCGCAAGCGCCGGCAACAGCGGACCCGAGAATTTGGCGCCTCGTGCACCCTCCAGCCCTCGCCGAACGTACATAGGTGGACGCCCGCAGAACGCGCGGCAGGCAGGAGGACATGACATGCGGGCACGACTGCTTTCGCTCGTGACGGCCGTCTGGCTGGCGTCCGCCGGCGCCGCCTCGGCCCAGTCCGATGGCTGGTCGGGGGCCTACGTCGGCGGCCACGCCGGCTACGCCTTCCAGGACGACGGCGACGGGGAGCGGCTTCGGTTTGACACCGACCTCGACGGGGTCTTCGGCGACACCGTCAACACCGCGGGGGGCGCCAACGCGTTTTCGCCCGGTTTCTGCGACGGACGCGCGCGCACCAACGCGCCGGCCGGCGGCTGCGAAGAGGATTCGGACGGCGTCGATGCCGGCGTGCGGGTGGGTTACGATCTGCGCTTCAACCGGTGGCTTGTCGGCGCCGTCGCCGACGTGAGCTACGTCGATATCGACGACAGCGTCTCGGCGTTCAGCACGACGCCAGCGTCGTACACTTTCACGCGCGAGTTGAACTGGCTAGCGGCGGGACGACTGCGCGCCGGCTACGTGTTCGACCGCTTCCTCGCCTACGGCACGGCCGGCGCAGCATGGGGCGATGTGGACCACGGCTTCTCCACCACCAACGCCGTCAACACCTTCACGCCGCAGGACGACGATGGGGTGTGGGGCTATCAGGTCGGCGGCGGCGTCGAGATGATGACGAGCGACACGTTCTCGATCGGCGTGGAGTACCTCTTCACCAGCCTCGACGACGACGAGTTCTGGGTCCGCGCCTCGGGCCCCGCGCCGGCGACGAACGCGTTCATCCTGGTCAACCCGGCCGGCACCAACTTCGCCCGCAGCGACGAGGCCTTCGAGCACAGCAGCGTGCGCTTCACGGCGAGCTACCGGTTCACG
>Ga0187894_10005581_pt1 | contig 12750 bp, 9 predicted proteins | sample GBC1701081metaG_FD_136650 | JGI IMG/M metagenome (GOLD analysis project Ga0187894, IMG submission 136650) | White microbial mat communities from a lava cave in the Kipuka Kanohina Cave System on the Island of Hawaii, USA - GBC170108-1 metaG ... | reverse complement strand
CTCCTTCCGCTGTCCGAGACGACGCTGCCGGACCCGCCCTCGTAGCCGCCGTTGCCGCCGGTCACCCCTCCGCGGCGGTCGCCGCCCCTAACGGACGCGCTGACGAGCAGGCTGCCGTTACAAAGCCTGACGGTCGCCTCGCAGAGGAACGTGCTGCGCGTGAACCGCTTGGCTCCGGTGACCGCCGTGCACTTGAAGAAGAGCCGGCCCTCGCGCCGCGTGTTCGCCGCGTTGTAGAGCGGGTTGCTGCCGACGAACGAGTCGCCGGGGGAGACGCTCGGCTCGCCGCGCCCCGTGGACCCCTCCGATGCAAGTCGTCGAGCGGGCGCGCGGGCCAGCGCCTCAGTCCCGGATCAGCCGCAGGGCGAGCCGGCCGAATGCCTCGATCGCATGCTCGAGGTGGGCCTCGGGAGTGTCCTCCTCCCTGGCGTGGCTGAGGCCGCGCGTCGAGAGGGCGAACATCATCGCCACCGGCAGGCGCCGGGCCAGCGCGGCGGCGTCGTGAAGCGCGCCGCTGGCCAGCGCGCGTCCGTTGCCGGTGGCCTCGAGCGCGAGGGCCACGAGCCGCTCGTCAAAGGCGATCGGCTCGATGCGCCACACCTCGGCCTCGGCGAGCTCGCAGCTCCGCTCGGCCGCCGCCTCGCGCGCGGTGATCCGCACCCGCTCGAGCATCGCGGCGAGCGGCGCGGCCTCCGCGTGGCGCAGATCGATCACGAGCTCGGCCCGACCGGCCACCGCCGTGGAGACACCGGGCTCGAGCCGCAGCGCGCCCACCGTGCCTACCCCCCCGTGGCGGCGCGCGACCTGCTCGACCGCTAGCGCGGTGCTGGCGGCGGCGAGGCCCGCGTCGCGACGCATGTCCATCGGCGTGGTGCCCGCGTGAGAGGCCTGGCCGACGAAGACGAAGCGGTGGCGCTCCACGCCGAAGGTGCCGCTCACCGCCGCCACCGGCAACCCCTCGCGCTCGAGCACCGGCCCCTGCTCGATGTGCAGCTCGAGGTAGGCGGAGAGCCCGTCGCGCCGTCGCGCTGCTTGGCCGGCCCGGTCCAGGTCGACGCCGCACTCGGCGAGCACCTCGCGGATCGGGCGCCCCTGCGCGTCGCGCAGCTCCGCGAGCGCGGCGGGCCTCAGGGTCCCGGCCACCGCGGAGCTCCCGAACAGGCTGCTTCCGAAGCGAGCGCCCTCCTCGTCGGCGAAGTCGATCAGCGTGACGGTGTGGCGCGGACCCTCCGCGGCCGCGGCGCGCAGCACCTCGAGCCCCGCCATCACACCGAGCGCGCCGTCGAGCCAGCCGCCGGCGGGGACCGAGTCCAGGTGCGAGCCGAGCGCGACCGCGCCGGGCAGATCGCCAGGCAGGGTCGCCCACAGGTTGGCCGCCTCGTCTCGCTCGATCGCCACGCCCTCGATCTCGGCGAGCCGCTCGCGCAGCAGCTCGCGTGCGCGCTCCCACTCCGGGGTCCAGCACAGCCTCCGGGCGCCGCCCGGGCCACCCGTGAGCCGGTCGAGCTCGCGCAGGTCCTCGATCACGCGCCGGGAATCGACCGGCATCAGCTCATGGGCGGGACGTCGAGGAGCCGTCCATGCTCCGGGAGTATGAGCGACCCCGTACGCCGCCGTGGAGGCGATGGTGGCGTTCTGCGAGCATGGGCCACGCAGCGCCGACGTCGATCGGGTCGAGACGAGCGAGGAGGAGCCGGAGGGGCTGACGGGATTCGACGTGCGCGCTGACCGGCCGCCTACGTTTCGTCACGCAACGCACCCACCTGTAACGCGCTCTTTCCTAGCCTCGGTGCGTGCCAGAGAGGTCGAAGGCAACCGGGTTGGTCTGGGTCGTCGCGGCGGTGCTCGGCGTGCTGGCGCTGCTGCGGCTGACCGGAGGCGACGACTCCGGCGCCGCGTCCCCCGTGCGGATCGACTCCGGGCCGTCCGCGGGCGTCGGGGCCTCGGGTGGCCGAGCCCGCTCCCGCCGGATCTACGTTCACGTGGCGGGAGCGGTCGCCCGTCCCGGACTCGTGCGGCTCCCGGCGGAGTCGCGCGTGGCGACCGCCGTCGAACGCGCCGGCGGGCCGGCGCGCGGAGCCGACTTGACGGCGGTGAACCTGGCGGCGCGCCTGGAGGACGGCCAGCAGGTGGTGGTGCCGGTGCGCGGAGCGGAGAACGCGGGTGACGCGGCCGGCGCCAGCGCGGGCGCCCTGGCCGGCGCCAAGCCGAGCCTGGGCGTCGCGACCACCGACCAGCTCGACGAGGTGGACGGCATCGGCCCGACGCTGGCCGAGCGGATCGTGGAGTACCGCACCGAGAACGGCGGCTTTCGTTCGCTCGGCGAGCTGCGGGAGGTCGAGGGAATCGGCGAAAAGCGCTTCGCATCGCTGAGCGAGGCGCTCCAGCCGTGACATGGCCGACCGGCGCCAAGGGCCGCGCTCGAGTGCGAACCGCTGGTGGCGGGACGAACCGGCACGGCTGGCACGCGGAAGTGCATGGACCCGCGATCGCCAGGCGGTCCGAACTGGCTCGGGGCAAGGCAGCGGACCGTGCGGCCGCGATCGTCAACCGCCCCTGGCATGTGGCGATGGCCGCCCTGGCGGCGGGCCTGGGACTCGCGACCGCGCCCGCCCTGATCGCGCCGGTGGCGGCCTGCCTGGCTGGTCTCGCGAGCGCGGCGGCGCGCGCGCCGGCGCTTGGGGGTCTGGCGGCGGCGGCCTTGCTCGCCGGATCCACGGCGGGCGGGGCTCGCCTGGCCGCTCTCGACGCGGCGGGCGAGCGGATTCGCGATGGAGAACAGGTCGAGCTGCGCGCCCACCTCCTGACCCGGCCTCGGCCGTCGGCGTTCGGCTCCTCCGCCGAGGCGCGCGTCGCGGGCGGCCGGCTCGCGGGCACGCGCGTGCTCTTGCGTATCCCGCGCTGGACCCGGTTTCCGGGCGGCGTGGAGATCGGCGCGGAGCTGGGGCTCGAGGGCCAGTTGGCGACGCTCGATCGGCCGGTAAGCCCAGCCGGGTCCGGCGCCGCCTCGGCCGACCCCGCCGCCTCAGCCGAGCCGCACTCCCACTTCGTCGCCCACCTTCGCCGCCGCGACATCGCCGCCGAGCTCCTCCTCGATCGCGCCCGGCTCACCGGACGCCGGCGGGGCGGCCTCGCCGGTGTGCTCGACCGGATGCGGGAACGGGCGGAGCGGGCGGTTGCCGCCGGTCTGTCCGCCGAGGACGCGGCCCTCCTCCGCGGGATGGTCCTCGGTCAGGACGAGGCGATCGGGGAGGGTACGCGCGAGGATTTCCGTGCGTCGGGCCTCAGTCATCTGCTCGCGGTCAGCGGCCAAAACGTCATGCTCCTCGCCGCGCTCGCGCTCCCGGCGCTGCGCCTGTCCGGGCTCGGCCCGCGCGCCCGCCTCGGCGCCCTGGCTTTGCTGATCGCCCTCTACGTGCCGCTCGCGGGCGCCGGCCCCTCGTTGCAGCGGGCGGGGGTGATGGGCCTGGCCGGCATCGCGGCGATGGCAGCCTCGCGCCCGTCGTCGCGCTGGTACGCGCTGCTGCTCGCCGCCGCGGCGACGCTGGCGCTCAACCCACGCGCCGCCGGCGACCCCGGCTGGCAGCTCTCGTTCGCCGCCGTCGCCGGCATCCTCACCCTGGGCGTGCCGCTGCAGCGCACGCTCAGGCGCGCCGCCGACGAGGTCGTGCCGCCCGGGGAGGCGGCGAGGTACCGCGAGCGCACGCTCTGGCGCGCGGTCGCCGAGCGCAGACCGTCGCGAGAGGCAGCGTGGCGCCCCGGGCGCACGCCGGCGCGACCGCTGTCCGCGCTCCCGCGCGCCGCCCTGCGCGCGCTCGCCGACGGCATCGCCATCACGGTCGCTGCCACGCTCGCCACCGGGCCGCTCCTCGCGCATCATTTCGGCTCCGTCCCGCTCGCCGGGCTGCCGGCCAACCTGCTCGCGCTGCCGGCGGTCGCCCCCCTCATGTGGCTCGGGATGCTCAAGACGGCCGGGGGCCAACTCGCGGCGCTTGGGCCTGCCTCCGAGGCGGCCATGGAGCCGGCGGTCGAGGCGCTCGGGGCCGTGGCCGCTCTGCCGGCCGGCTTCCTCGTCTGGACGGCCGAGCGCTTCGCCGATCTGCCCGGAGGTCAGGTCTCGCTCCCCGCGGACTCGATCTGGGCGGTCGCCGGCGCGTACGTCCTGGCGGCCGCGGCGCCGCTCGCCATGCGGCGCGTCGGTCGCCGGCTCGAGGGAATCGCCCTCGAGCGCGCCGCCGGCTGGCGCCGGCTCCCACGCGGCGCCCGCGCGGCGATCGTCGCGGCGCTCACGGCCGGCGCCGCGTTGGGCTCGGCCGCTGTCCTCGCCCCACCCGTCTCGCCCGAGCACCTCACCGTGCGTTTTCTGGACGTGGGTCAGGGCGACGCCACGCTGATCCAGCACCCCGGCGGCGCCGCGGTGCTGTTCGACGGCGGGCCGCCCGAGGCGGGCGTCGCACGCCTGCTGCGCCGGGCCGGGGTGAGGCGCCTCGCCCTGGTCGTGGCCACGCACGCCTCGCGCGATCATCACGGCGGCCTCCTGGAGGTCCTGCGCCGGTACCGGGTCGGTGTCCTGCTCGACGGCGGCGACGGCAGTCGGGACCCCACCTTTAGGTCCGTGCTCGCCGAGGCCCACGCCGGCGACGTGCGCATCATGCCCGCGATCGCGCCGCTGACCCTGGAGCTTGGCGGCCTCCACATCCACGTAATGTCACCGCCCCCGCGCCCACCCGGGCCGGCGCCCGAGGACCCGAACCCGCGCGCCGTCGTGGCCGTGGTCAGGGCCGGTGACTTCGATCTCCTCCTATCTGCCGATGCGGAGAGCGAGACCCTGCTGGCGCTCGACCTGCCGGACGTGGATGCGATGAAGGTGCCTCACCACGGGAGCGCCGACGCCGGCCTGCCGGAGGTGCTCGACCGCCTCGAGCCCGAGCTGGCCGCGATCGAGGTGGGTCCCAACACCTACGGCCACCCGGCGCCGTCGACGCTCGCCGCCCTGGGCCGAGCGGGGGTGACCACGCACCGCACCGACGAGGACGGAACCGTCACGCTGTCGATCGAGTCGAACGAAATGCGGGTGAGCACGGAACGCTGATCAGGCTCCGGGCCGCCTCGTAGACTAGGCCGACGTGGCCGAGCTGAAGCCCGCCTATCTCATCTGCGGCGACGACGACGCCAAGATCGACGCCTGGCGCGCGCGTGTGCGCCGTCGGGCGGAGGAGGAGCGCGGGCCGGGCGGCCTCGAGGCGTTCGACGCCCGCGCGTGCGGCTCGGGCGAGGTGGCCGTCGCGCTCGCCGCCCTGATGTTCGACCCGGGCACCCGCTTCGTGCTCGTGGACGACGTCGGCGCCTGGAAGGTTGCGGAGCTCGACCCGCTCCAGGCCGTCCTGGCCGACCTGCCCCCCGCCACTGTCCTCGTGCTGATCGCGCGAGGCAAGGCGCCGAAGCAGCTCGTCACCGCCGTCGAGCGGGCGGACGGCGAGGTGCGCGAGTACGCCGCGCCGAAGCCGTGGGAGCTGCCGAAGTGGACCGTGGAGCGGGGCCGCGAGCTCGGCCTCCAGGTCGACCCGGAGGCGGCCAAGCAGTTGGTGGCGCAGGTCGGGACGAGCCAGCAGCGTCTCTTGCGGGAGCTCGAGAAGCTCGCCCTCGCGCTCCATCCCGGCACCGGCGTCAGCACCGGCGACGTCGACGAGCTCGCCGCGCACGACACGTCGCCGCAGGCCTACGACCTCGCGGACGCCCTCGTGGCCGGCGACCTGCGCGCCACCCTCGCCCTGGCCGAGCAGCTCGAATCCCACGGCGAACGCCCGGGGCGCCTCGTCTTCCCGGTCGCCCGGCGGCTGCGCGAGGTGCACGGCGCCGCGGCGCTGCTGGACGCGGGAATGCCGGAGCAGAAGGTGAGAGAAGCGCTCAAGGCGCCGCCCTGGCTGGCCAAGAAGACGCTGGCGCGGGCGAAGAAGGCCGACCGCGCCACGCTGGAGCGAGCGCTGTGCGTGTTCGCCGACCTGGAGGTCGACCTGCGCGGTGGAGGCGACGTCCAGATCGACGAGGACACCGCCTTCTCGCTCGCGCTGGCCCGCGCCGCGGGCTGACGCCGACTCGACCGCCCCGGACGACGGCGCCTGCCTATGCGCCCAGGCCCTCCTGACCGAGCTCGCGCCTGTAGATGTTCGCGCCGAGGCCGAAACGGGTCGAGTTGGCCAGCGCTCGACGATCGCGGCGCCCACCTCGCCGGCGCCGGCCACCACGTTCATGACGCCCGCCGGGAGGTCGGTGAAGCAGCCGGCGGGGGGTTCCACACGTTCCGTCCCTATACGGGACGCTTCGTGCCGAACCCCCGCTTGGGGGCGCGCGGCGTTGGGGGAGGCGCGCGTCGTTAGGGGAGGCGTGACTGGATGCGCGCCGCGCGGGCCTTCTTGCGGGCACCGTTGTTGCGGTGCAGCGCGCCGGTCTTCACGGCTCGATCGATGCGCGAGACGAGGCCGCGGTACTCGTCGTCCACTCGCCCGGCGTCGTTCTCGCCGACGGCCGTCTCGAGGCGGCGAAACCATGTCTTCACCTGCGAGGTGCGGCGGCGGTTCTCGAGCCGCTCGCGCTCCGCCCGATGGATCCGCTTTTCTTGTGAGGGGATGTTGGCCATAGACACCGACGCCGCGACCGGAAAAGTCCGGCGCGGCGGGAGCCTAGTGTAGCGCTCGCCCGATGACCACCGGCGTCCCGGGGCGGCGCGGCCACGCCCGCAGGCTGGCCCGCAACACGGCCTTCTTCTCGCTCGCCACCGGCCTCTCGCGGGTGCTGGGGCTCGTGCGCGAGGTGGTCGCGGCGAGCTACTTCGGCGTGACCGGCGCGATGTCCGCGTTCACGATCGCCTTCCAGGTCCCGAACCTGGTACGTGCCCTGTTCGCCGACTCCGCGCTCCAGGGCGCCTTCATCCCCGTCTTCACCGAGCTGCTCGAGCGGGGCGAGCGCAGGGAGGCCTTCCGGATCGCCTCCAGCCTGTTCTTCGTCATCTGCCTGGCGCTCGGGGCGATCACGGCGCTGTTCATCCTGCTCGCCGAGCCGCTCATGACGGTGCTCGCGCCGGGCTTCGACGATGACCCCGCCCTGCGCGACCTCACGGTCAACCTGGCCCGACTGATGTTCCCGATCGTGGTGCTGCTGGCGCTGTCGGGTCTCGTGGTCGGCATGCTCAACTCGTTCGAGCACTTCAGCGTCCCGGCGCTGGCGCCGGTGGCGTGGAACGTCGTGATCATCGCCGCGCTCGTCGGGCTCGTGCCGGTGCTGCCGGAGGACGACGAGATCTACGCCTACGCGATCGGGATCCTGGCCGGCACGGTGGTTCAGTTCGTCCTGCCGCTGCCCTGGCTGCGCGACCGCGGCGGCCGCTTCACGCTGACGCTCGACTGGCGCGACGAGCGCGTGCGGCGTGTCCTGAAGCTGATGCTGCCGGTGACGATCGCGCTCGGGCTGATCAACCTGAGCCTGGTGATCAACTCGCTGTTCGGAACGCTCGTGTCCGACCAGGCGCCAGCCGCCATCGACAAGGCGTTTCGCATCTACCAGCTTCCGCAGGGCCTGTTCTCGATCTCGATCGCCACGATCCTCTTCCCGCTGTTGTCGCGCTATGCGGCGCGCGACGCGCGCGATGACCTGCGCCGCACGATGGGCAACGGCGTGCGCCAGATCTGCCTGCTGCTGATCCCCAGCGCCGTGATCATGGCGGTTCTGGCCGAGCCGATCACCCGGCTCGTCTATCAGCGCGGCGCGTTCGGCCCGGAGGCCACCGAGCTGGTGTCCGAGGCGATGCTGTGGTGGTCGATCTCGCTCCCCTTCCAGGGCGTGAGCCTGCTCTTCTCGCGCACCTTCTTCAGCCTCCAGCGCCCCTGGGCCACCACCGCGCTGGCCGGGCTCAACCTGCTCGTGAACGCCGCGCTGGCCGCCGCGCTGCACGAGCCGTTCGGGATCGCGGGAATCGTGATCGGGACGGTGGTGGGCACGATCGTCATGTGCGTGGCGCAGGGCCTCATCCTGCGCGGCGACCTCGGTGGGGTGGAGGGGGCGCGCACGCTGGCGTCGGCGCTGCGCATGCTCGTCGCCGCGGCGCTACTGGGCGGCGTGGCCTACGCGGCCTGGTTCGGTCTCGACGCCGCGCTCGGTCGCGCGCTCGTGGCCCAGGCGGCGGCCGTGCTCGGCGCCATCGTCGCCGGCGCCGCCGCCTACGCGTCCGCCGTATGGATGCTCGGCGTGCCCGAGGCGCGGCAGCTCCGGACGCTGCTCCTCGGCCGCGGGCATGCCGGCGGGTAGGGTCTCGTACGGCCAGCTACCGAATCGGCGCAGCGTTCAGCGCGTGCAGCTCGAGCAGGCGCTCCAGCGATGGGCCGCCCGGCCCGCGTTCGTCGATTCGAGCCATGCCGCACTCGGTCGCGACCGCGAACTCCATTCCGCCGCTGCCGGCGGCGGCCGCCTCCACGAGCTCGCGGGTCCGCTCCGCGTCGCCCTCGTAGTCGATCACGCCCAGCGCGAGCCGACGCGCATCCAGCTCGCGCAGCGGCTCGTAGTAGCGCGGGTCGCGGCCGGTCTCGCGATCCGCCGGCATGTGGACGAAGTCGGCGCGCTCCCCGGTCGCGTTGGCCAGCTCCACGCACAGCGACAGGTCGGAGGGGACGGTGAAATGGCGGTGCCGGTAATCCCCGTAGCAGAGATGCAGGCCGCGCTCGACGTCACCCGCCGGGATCGTCAGCACGTCCTTCAGCGCGTCGACGATGAACCACTTCTCGCCGAGCTCGCCCGCGGCGATGAAAGCGCCGCACAGGGCCCCGATCTCGATCGCCACGTCGTACTGGATGACGAGATCGCCGGCGTCGACCACACGTGCGATCTCACTCACCTCGTCCAAGATCGCCCTCGCGTAGACGGGGAAGAAGCGCGCCTGGTCCTCTTCCTGGACCCAGGCGACGACCGAGGCGTAGGGCGTCGGCACCGAGACCTGGAACTTCACACCCGCCGGGATCACTCCCTCGGCGCGGAGCCGCTTGAAGATCGGATAGGAGGACTCGGCCGCGTCGGCGTACCCGAGCGAGCGGCTTGGGAGCTCGCTGACGGAGGGCGCGACGGCGAGGGCGGGGAACTCCGAGTAGTCCTCGTTCTCCTGGTCGGGCACGGTCTTCATGCCGGCCAGCTCGATCCCATCGACGCTCGTGAGCTTGCCGAGCTGCCACCCGATCCACTGGTTGCGCTCGCCCGTCTCGCCATCGGTGATCGCGTGCAGGTGCCGCCCGAGGATCGTGCCGGTCGTGCGCATCGCCGTCTCGGCGTCGGGTGCCTTCAGCCCGCCGACGAGGTGAGCGCCCACCGCCGTCCCAGTCTGCTCCCTAACATCCATGTCATTCTCCGTTTCGTCGCGGGCGCGGTGAGGCTACCCGGCTTGGGCTCAGCAAGCGCTCGGCTCGGCCGAGTGCGCGCGGATCGGCATACTCGGGACCCAGTGACGGCGCCGGCCCCGAACATCCGCAACTTCTCGATCATCGCGCATATCGACCACGGCAAGTCGACGCTGGCCGATCGCATCCTCGAGCTCACCGGAGCGGTGGACGCGCGCGATCACCGCCCTCAGTTGCTCGACTCGATGGACCTCGAGCGCGAGCGCGGGATCACGATCAAGGCCCAGGCGGTGCGGGTGGAGTACACCGCCCGCGACGGCAAGCTCTACCGCCTCCACCTGATCGACACCCCCGGTCACGTGGACTTCACCTACGAGGTGTCGCGCTCCCTGGCCGCCTGCGACGGCGCGCTGCTGCTGGTGGACGCCGCGCAGGGGGTGGAGGCGCAGACCGTGGCCAACACCTACCTGGCCGTCGATGCCGGCCTGGAGCTGATACCCGCGCTCAACAAGCTCGACCTGCCGGGCGCCGAGCCGGAGCGCGTGGCGGGCGAGCTCCACGAGCTGCTCGGCGAGGACGAGGTGATGCGCGTCTCGGCCAAGTCGGGCGACGGCGTCGAGGAGCTGCTCGAGGCGATCGTGAGCCGGGTCCCGGCCCCGGAGGGCGACGCCGCCGGGCCAGCTCGCGCCCTCATCTTCGACTCGGAGTTCGACCAGTACCGCGGCGTCGTCGCGTACGTCCGGGTGGTGGACGGCGAGCTGCGCCGCGGCGCCGCGATCCGCGCGATGCAGACGGGCACCGAGGCGGAGATCGACGAGCTCGGCTTCCTCGGACCCGCGATGACGCCGGTCGACTCGCTGCGCGCGGGCGAGGTGGGCTACGTGATCACGGGCGTGAAGGACGTGTCGCAGCTACGGGTCGGAGACACCCTGACCACCAAGGCGGGCGGCGCGCGCGAGCCGCTGCCCGGCTACCGCGAGATCAAGCCGATGGTGTTCTGCGGTCTGTTCCCGGTCGAGACCAACCAGTTTCCGGACCTGCGCGACGCGCTCGAGAAGCTGGCGCTGAACGACGCCGCGCTGAGCTGGGAGCCGGAGACGAGCGAGGCGCTCGGCTTCGGCTTTCGCTGCGGGTTCCTCGGCCTGCTGCACATGGACATCGTGCGCGAGCGGCTCGAGCGCGAGTACGACCTGGCGCTGCTCGCCACCGCGCCCAACGTGGAGTACGACGTGCGGCTCGTGGACGGCCGCGAGGTGGTCGTGCACTCGCCCTCCGACATGCCCGACCGCGCCGTCATCGCGGCGATCGAGGAGCCCTACATCCGCGCCACGATCCTGTGCCCCAAGGAGCACGTGGGCGCCGTGATGGAGCTGTGCCAGGAGCGGCGCGGCACCCATGTGGACATGGCCTTCCTCTCTCAGGCGCGCGTGCAGCTCCACTACGACCTGCCGCTGGCCGAGATCGTGCTCGACTTCTTCGACCAGCTCAAGTCCCGCACGCGCGGGTATGCGTCGCTCGACTACGAGGTGCTGGGCACGCGTGAGGGAGACCTGGTCAAGCTCGACATCCTGCTCGCCGGCGACAAGGTGGACGCGCTCTCGATGATCGTGCACCGGGACAAGGCCTACGGCGCCGGCCGTGGGCTGACCGAGCGCCTGCGCAAGCAGATCCCGCGCCAGCAGTTCGAGGTCGCGATCCAGGCGGCGATCGGGTCGAAGATCATCGCCCGTGAGTCGGTCAGGCCGATGCGCAAGGACGTGATCGCCAAGTGCTACGGCGGCGACGTGACGCGCAAGCGCAAGCTGCTCGAGAAGCAGAAGGCGGGCAAGAAGCGCATGAAGCAGGTGGGCCGGGTGGAGGTGCCGCAGGAGGCGTTCCTGGCCGTGCTCGAGCTGTCTGGCGACGGCTGATCCGGCGCCGTCCGCGCCCCCTTGGCGCGCCGCCACATGATCTGTGTACGCCGAATTACGCAGAAGGGGGTACGCGCGGGACCGGACTCCCGCCCGCGGCACGAACCCGATCCTTGGAGGATCTTCAGATGTCCGACGTTGAGCAGGGGACCGGCGCGGCGCCGAGCGCCGTACGGGAGCTGGCGCAGGACCCGTCGTCGCGCAAGCGATTTCTCAAGCTGATGGGCGGCGCGGGCGCCGCCGGCGCGTTCGCGGTGTTCCTCGCCGCGTGCGGCGACGACGACGAGGAGGAGAGCTCGGGCGGGGGCGCCCAGACCGAGGAGGCCAACCGGCCGATGAGCGCGGATCTGGAGATCGTCCAGTACGCCCTCACCCTCGAACACCTCGAGACCGACTTCTACAACGCCGTGATCGACGCCGGCGTGATCGAGGACCGCGCGCTCGCCAAGACGGCGACCATGATCCGCGACAGCGAGCAGGCGCACGTCGACGCGCTGACCGCGACGGTCAAGCAGCTCGGGGGCAAGCCCCAGAAGCCCGAGACGACCTTCGACTCGGTGCTCGAGGGCGGCGAGCAGATGGTTCTGAAGACCGCCGCCGACGTCGAGAACCTCGGCGCCGCGGCGTATCTGGGCCAGGCGCCTCGGATCCAGTCCAAGGAGGTTCTGGCCGCCGCCCTCTCCATCCACAGCATCGAAGGCCGTCATGCGGCGGCGCTCAACACGGTGGTCGGAAGGACGATCGTCCCCGACGGCGCCTTCGCCAAGCCGGCCTCCATGGAGGAGGTCCTGCCGAAGGTCCAGCCGTTCCTCGCCTAGCGGCGCGGTCACGAAAGGAGACATGAGCATGTCCAGCAGCAAGCTGGTGGCGCCCGAGCTGGCCGCCATCGACGTTCAAGGCATCACCCGCCAGTCGTTCATGGTGCGCGGGGCGGTCACCGCCGGCGCGGTCTACGGCGTCGGCGCGGTCGGCCTGTACGTGGGCGAGGCCATTGCCCAGGAGGGCGGCGGCGACGTCGAGATCCTCAACTTCGCCCTGACGCTCGAGTACCTCGAGGCCGCCTACTACACCATGGGCCTCAAGCGGGTGAGGGGCCTGTCGGGCGATGCGAAGAGCCTGGCCCGGGAGATCCGTGACAACGAGAACGCGCACGTCGACGCGCTCAAGTCCACGATCGAGGAGCTCGGCGGCACGCCCGTCGAGGCGCCGGGAGTCGACTTCGGCGACGCCTTCGCCAACCAGAAGGCCTTCCTGAAGCTCGCTCAGACGTTCGAGGACACCGGCGTAAGCGCCTACAACGGTGCGGCCCCGGGCATCGAGTCGACCGACGTCCTCGCGGCGGCGGGCGGCATCGTGCAGGTGGAGGCCCGCCACGCGGCGGCGATCCGGCTCCTGAACGGCGCTCCGATCAGCGACGGCGCCTTCGACAAGGCGCTCGAGATGCAGGAGGTGCTCGACGCCGT
>Ga0187894_10005580_pt1 | contig 12751 bp, 2 predicted proteins | sample GBC1701081metaG_FD_136650 | JGI IMG/M metagenome (GOLD analysis project Ga0187894, IMG submission 136650) | White microbial mat communities from a lava cave in the Kipuka Kanohina Cave System on the Island of Hawaii, USA - GBC170108-1 metaG ... | reverse complement strand
GCTCCTCAACGAGTTTGAAACTCAGATACTTTACGACCTGCCTCTGCTTCTCATCCGCTCTAATTATGGCACTTGTTCGCTTCATTGTTTCAGGGCGTCGCAACGCGACATGGAAGCTCCTCGCAAAAGCGGCGCTTGAGAAAGCGTGCCATCGGCAGGAGGCGGCAGCGAGAAGAAAGTGGCCACGACCAGTTCGTCGAAGATTGCCGCGCCGTCCCAATATTCGGCATCGACCATCCGCCGCACGGTCCAATAGCGCAAAGACGCAGGCATCAGTCGGGTCAAGTGTTTTAACCGGGCGCTGCCGTCCACCAGTAGCAGCGTCACCAACAACCAACACCAAACGCGAAAATGCTGCCCCTGCGGGCAGGAGAAATGAGATGAGAACGGAGATAGACAATTGGAAACGCGTTGTGGTATTCGTCGAAGGCGCATGCGTAAACGGCTCTCCTGGTTGTTTATTGTTTAGCAAACCAATAATACTCAGGATGGGCCGTTTCTCCCTAATTACGCCTCTCCGTTCTGGCCGCAATAATTATCAAAGACCGTATCAATCAAGGGCGAGGGCCTTCGATTAGCCCCTCACCCGTCACTTTTCAGGATTTAGACGAAAAAGTTCGCGAAGTGGTCCTGCGCGTAAGACGCGCGCTCGAACGCCGCAAAGGAGCCCCGCGGGCATCCTTTGGCCTCCAGAATGTGGCGTCTCGATGACTTACTGGTGGCGGCGGCCGATCAAAACAAGATTCCGCGCGACCGCGAATCACGAGCGTGAAAAATCTTCCCGTTATATGGGCGCGCGAAAAATCTTCCCAGTGGATCGTGTAAGAATTGCCTGGAATGTCCGATCGAGATCGAGATCGAAAGTCTCGAAAAGCGCTGGAACGCCCGATTTTATTGGTTTTCCGCGTTTTGATTCGCGGCGGGAATCAGTGGCGCCGTCATTGCAATAGTCTGTGTGGGGCAACGAGATACCAGGTGGTTAACTCCACTGAACGGTGTCAGGCGGTTACCAGGGTGAGGAAGGTAGCCGCCAAATTTCAAGCGCTTGCAGTTATCCCACGGCTGCAAGCGCTTTTTCTTTTTGAATGAGCGATCGCTAAGTTGATCGAGCAGCGACTTGGCTCGAAAGCGCGTCGCTTCGTCCTTGAATTTGACCAACCACTCTTGACGCTGATCAACGCGGTAGATCGCGCGGCCCGGATCAACCCCGCGCCCGCGACAGATCGCCTGCAAACGATTCTTCGCACACGTCGCGTCGCTGACCAGATTTCCATCGGCTCGACAAAGCTCTTTGAGCTGTTGTTGCTCGTCATCGCCTTTGTAGACGGCCTTGACCGCTCCGTTTCGCAGCAGTTGCGCGAGAGTTTCGGCGTCATCGTCATCGGACTTATTGCCGTCCTCGATCAGTTTGTTGTGACGCGGATCGCAGATTTCGCATAGATTTTCGATGAAGCCGTTTGAGAGCTTTTCTTTCACATAGACGCTGTCTATAATCGCCGCCATCTCCGGGAAGTCATGGAGTCTCAGTACAATTCGATCCGAATTTCGCATCAATACAAGCGGAAACTCGGCCTAGTGAATCCATAGAAAAAAAATCGCTAGCTCTATCGGCGTTGCATTTCGGTAACTGAAGTCGTTGTGTCAATCCACACTTGTGAAGGCGCATAGAATGGAGACCGGGTATGAAACAAAAGATAGTGGTGAAAGTCCCATATAACGCTCCTGATGAATATGCGGTTTTGATGGATGTTTACGCCGAATGGCCGGACGGCGCGTCGGTTGGGACTAAGGTAAAGAATATTCACGCGGTCAACCTCTATGCGCCAGCCTTAGTGGAGAGCGGCGCCGGCGAAGCTCTGAAGTCCATTTTCCTCACGACGACAACGACGGGAGAGCACACGGAGATCGGTTTCAAACCATTCACCGACGCCGCCAAGAAGAAAGGCGTCAGGCCTTGGAAGCTGGTCTTCGAAAACAAAGACGAGTTTCCATTCCTGCCGGAGCTGAAGCTGAAAGCCGAGGTCCGTTGTCCGATGATGCCGGTGGAGCTGAAACTGATGGCGGAATGTGAGGACAAGGAGTTCGACATCTTTGCCGAGCGATACGTCCGGTTCGAGTTCAAGTTCGACGACGGCGATTCCGGGGGCAATGAGACGAAGGACCAGCGCGGTCTGAATAAATGGAAGGGTTTCAGCAACAAGAGTTCGTTCGCGAATTTCAAGTGGGATCGCGAAGATGATCTGGAAGTTCTTTTTGGCCTGGAAGGGCGGCTTGCCGAAGCCGATGGGCAGGAGGACTTGGTTACAGGTCAGAGGCGATTCAACTGGAATCCGCCAAAGCTGCTTACGTGGAAAGGGTTCTGCCTGACCCGGCCTCCCCGTGGCAGGCACAGATGGAAAATCCGATTCAATCCTCTCTCCAAAGATTCAACCCAACATGGGCTCCGGCTTGAATACGTTTGTTCGGAAAACAGCGGGACAGGTTTTCGATACGACGGCTGGGGGCGAACGGACGAGACGGCTTCGAAGCTGTGGCCGTTGAAGATCGCGCCGGTGAAAAACCTCAATCCGCGGGGCGATGATAAGCCGCATTCCATACTGGTTCTCTCACAAACGACGGCCTCGGCCGACGCGCTGCGATGGGGCTTGGATTGCTCCTTACCTTACGGCAAATTGATAGAGGCTTTCACGCCGCTCGGCGCCTGGAATGAGACGCTGGCCGCGCCTTACCTCAACTCGCTTAAAACGGTGAAGGGCGCATCTCCCGGTTCCCTGGTCGCCGTCTTCAAGAACGAAAAAGATTTCGATCCGAAGGACAATCCTCCGTCGCAGGAATGGTTGTTGCGCTACATTATCGAAGACCTCAGCCCGCACGCGCCGGCTCATGACGACCCGCAGAAATCAAAACTTACGCAGCGCGACTTCGCCGTCAGCTTCCGCGACCTTCAGTTGAAGGAGAAGAACAGAATCGAAGTGGACGCGGAACTGAGCAACTTTCTCGACCACGAGGGGAAGCCTGTTCGCCGCCGGGTCGCGATAGAGCCGCGCGCCACCGCCGAAGAGATTGATTGTTCATCCGGCGGCGGTCAGCCGTCGCAGCCGCGCGTCAGTTTCTCGATTACGGATCTGAGATCGGCCGATGGCGTCGAGCGGGCGGCGAGAATCGGCGCGCTTGATCTCTACTTCAACCCTGATCCGAAAGACATGCCCGCGGGCATGATCGAAGCAACGCTGGCGGGGTTGGGCGACCAGAACCAACAAGAAGGGCAATGGCAATTGTCGCTCGACGGGAGTTTCAACTATTCGCTTTCCGGCTTCAGCCCCGGAGGGCAAGACCCGACGCCGATCGAGGACGCCTTTCCTGAAGAGAAGCGTTCGGACAGCATCGTCGCGCCGTTCTTTACGTCCGGCGATCAGGGCGGCGCCGGGACGGCGGCCGTCAAAATCGAGGGAGACTTTCGGCTGGTGGCCGACGAGCGGAACAGCGTCGAGTTCACCCACCGGTTAACGATGCGTCTGGAACGCCTTCGTGGCGCGGACGCCGGCGAAGACGCCAACCGGCAGCTGAGCTTCGTGATTGTCGATCAAAATCCGTTTCTGATCGCGAGGGTGAGCGCCAATTTGGATTTCACCGGCGAGATCGGCAATTGGTCGGGCGGCGCGGCCGAAGGCCCTTCGTGGGAGTTGGTGGATAAACGCGACGGGTTCGATCTGATTCTGCCGCCGCAGGTGATCGGCGAGGAATTTATCAAGGATTACGACCACGGCCAGACGCTGCCGTTGAATTACAAGTTCTCGCCGCCCGCCGTCTTCCGCGCTTCGCGCACGCCCTTCGCGCAACAGTTCTCCGAAGCGCCGTGGAACATCCGCCGGCTGCTGGGCTATCCGGGGCAGCGGCTGCCGGGGATGAGCGTCCTTTCGATGGAGTTCGAACTGCTTTACGGCCTGACGACCACGATCAAGAGCGATTTTCTGCGCCTGGCGGAACTCGACGCGCGGCTTGGCCGGCTGCCGCGTTTTTTGAGCAAGACGCCGAGGCTTTTGCTCAACGAAATGAACGACGACGCAAAGCCAGCGCCGAAGAAGGACGATTACATCAGACAAGCCTACTGCGACTACCGCGCCGAATACGAGCGGCGATTGGATTTGCTACGCGCCAGAACGGGACTCCTGCAAGCCTGGTCGCCCGCCCGGATCGGGCCGGCGCTCAGTTTGGAGGAGGGAGTGAGTTATCGTTTCCGCCAGACGCGCAAGGTCGTTCATCCGCTGGATCGAAAGAAACAAGACGGGATCTATCGTCCTCATCCTGAAGGCTTGCGCGGCGGCGTGGATTGGGGCTTTGAATCGCTCAACATCTACAACGAAGTCCTCTCGCAGCAAACGCCGGGCAAAGGCCAAATCGTCAACCCGTCTTTCACCGCGCTCGGCGGTAACGGTTTTCAGAAGGCCGTCTTCGCCAACGACAAGAGCGAAATCTACTCCGACACTTTCCTGGGGCGGACTTTTTTCTATAGCCTGCAGCGGCTCGGCCGCATCGGAATGCTCTGGAACCCGGCCAAACACGTCATCATCTACGAACGCAGCGTCGCCGACAGCCAGCAGTTCAAAGACGAATCCGGCAAATGGCTCGGCCATCCGGTGGTGCGCAAGCTGGTCGAATACGTGGAGATTCTGCAACCCGAAAGGAACTACCCCGAATTCGGCGAGGCGCCCAAAGCGCGCGGCTTCGCGCTCGGCAGCAAGTTCGCGCAGAAGATCATCCATGTCAGCGGCAAGTGGGGGCGCGACATTCCCGATGGCTGGGTCGTGCCGCTTTACCTGCCGGGCGAAGATCCCAAGGTCTACAAAGAGCCTGACGTTTACATCAAACTTTCCACGTCACAAGGCCGTGGCAAAGAGCACGTCTGGGGCCGTATAACCAACCCCGAAATTCTGCACTTCTATACCTCGACCAAATCAACGGACGGCAAAAATACCGATGAATGGGCAGCCGTCCCCGACATTGATTTCCCAATCGAGAACCTGCCGACGGTTCCCGACCCCGAAAAAGTCAAGCCGCAGGCCGACGGCGACCCCGACGCGACGCTGCCCGATCCGGCGCGCGTTCATGGCGGTTACGAACGATTCACTTTTCATCTGGACACGGCGGGACAGACGGCCAATCTGGTCGCGGAGCGCGTCAAGGAATCGTCCGAAGCGGTGATCGAAAACGTCTCGCTCATCCGGCGCAGTCTCAAGAATTTCACCCCCGTTCCCGAAGGCGAAGAGCGCAAGACGATGCAGGCGGCGATTGAAAAGAGCGTGGACTTCCGCGCGGTCGTCGCCGCGCAGGTCGGCAGCGTGCTGAAATCCCTCGGCGGCCCGCTTGATGACGCGCTCACCCAATTCAAAAAGGAGGTGGGCGACGGCGCGGCTGCGGCGCAGGAGGTCTACAGCAAGCTGCAAACCACGCGCGAACTACTCACGCGACGGCAGACCGAAGCCATCGAGCGCTGGGCCGTGAAGCTCTGGCCGGAGAACAGAGACAAACTGCTCAAGCAATTGGAAGAGGTGTTGAAAAAGCCTCCCGAGTTGGGGCTGATCCAACAAGTGATCACTGATGCGGCGCAGCGTATGGAGAGCGTTGAAGTGATCTTCGATGATCTGCAGCGCGCGATCAGCCGGGCGCTGGGGACGCTAGAAGACGGTTACTCGGAAATTTATGACCTGATCGCCGAAGCGCGCGAACGATTGCTCGCCGCGCTGCGGGACGGAGACCTCGCCGTCTACCGCGACCTGGCGTTCGATACCGTCAACCGGGCGCATCAGCTCATCGTCGCGCACATATCCAGGTTGGGCGAGGCCTATCCGCGGTTGCGCGCCGATCTCATCAACGGCCTGGCCGAAGCCGTCGAGCGCAGCGCTGAAGATGCAATCACAGGGCTGTTCCCCGCGCCATCGCCTGTCTTCGACGACCTGCCCGATCCGTCGGAGTTGAATGATCTTTCGGATGATGAATCGCTGACGGCGCCCAGACTGCCCAGATCGGGCGATCCGGTCGAGATTGAAGAGTGGATCGCGATGGTCTCTGTCGAAGAGAGCTTGGATCTGATTCTGGAACGATACGCCGGAGGCCTCGACACCATCGCTCAGCACGCGCTGCAAATCGGCGCCGAAGTGGCCAAGATTCGTCAGGCGATAGACGACAAGCTGAAGGCGCTGGGATTCGACGGCGCATTGGCTCAGCAAATCCTCAACAAGATCAAGGCGGGCGCCACGATCAAAAGCATCATCGATGAGCAGCGAAAGGCGCTCGACGACGCCAAGGACGAGATCAAGAAGGTCTATGAACTGGCGAGAGACGCCATCGGCGATTTTGAAGGGACTATCCACCAGACGCTCGGCAACGCCAAAGAATTTGCCGGGAGCGTTACGGACCAGATCGAAGCCGCCGCTTTATTCGCCGGCAATCTTCGCCATCTTGGTGAATCTATCGGAGAAGACCTCTCCGGCGCCTACCGCAATCTGACGGCCTCCGCCGCAAGCTTCGTCTCGCACGCGCTCGCGCCTTACGAGAATCAGATCAAAGACGTGGCGCAGCGCATCGATTTGGAAAAGATCAGAACTCTGGAACCCGAACTTAACGCGCTGCGCGACCGCTCGCTGCGGCTTGTGCGCGCGTTCGGCGAAGCGCCCATCGCCGAGGCGGTGAAGCTCAACCGCGAGCGGCTGGCCTACTACTTCCAATCCATTCAGGATCAGGCGAAAGACGCCGTACACCAGATCACGAACGCCGTTGATTTCACGCCCGCCACCGTGTTGCTCAACCGCGTGGGCCGCGAATTGGAGCAGTTCGATTTGAAGTCCGTGGGCATACGCCTGCCCGCGATCAGCGTGGCCGAGAAGTTCCTGTCGAAGAACCTGCTGGATAGGCCGGTCAATCTGCTGGAAAAGCTGAAGCCGGATTTGCGCGACATCCTGCCCGATTTCGCCGGACTGAACCTGTCGCGGCTGTTTGACGGGGTGAAGTTTCCGGATTTTAGCGGCGACTCCGTACATATCACGCACGGCTTCAACCCATCGACTTTGCAGGCGTGGGCGCAGTGCGACGTCGACCTGCCGCTCGGCGGAGAGAAAGAACTCTTCACGCTCGGCCTGGTGAAGGTTGTGCTGGCGAGCGCCCATTTCGACGCGCACACGCGCATCGTGATCGACTCCAAAGGCGCTCCGCAGCGCAGCGTTGAAGCCACGCTCAAAAGCGAGTGGAAGTTGGTGGTCGGCGGCGCTGATGTGCTGATGATCAAAGACGGCGCGCTGCGATTCGACAACAGCGGCCATCTGACGTTCAAGATGGAGGCGAAGAACCTGATCCTGAACAAGGCGCTCAAGTTCATCACCGACCTGATGTCGCGCTTGCGGCCTTCAAAGAACTCGGGACTCTCGTTCCAGTTGGTCTTCGACGGCGCGATCCCGGTGGGCGTCAAGGCGCTGCTCGATCTCGCGCTGCCGCCGCTTCAAACGGGCGCCTTCTCGATTTCGAACCTCGCGCTGGCGTCGCACTTCGAGGTCGCCGCGCCAGGCGGCGAGTTTTATCTTGGCGCGGGACTTGGCATTTCGAGCAAAGAACGCCCGTTCAACCTCAGCGTCCTGTTTCTGGGCGGCGGCGGCTGGTTCACGGTCGGCGTGCTTTATTACCCGTTCCGGGACGGCAACCGGCTGGCCGCGCGCTTGAGCGTCGGCATCGCGGCTGGCGCGAGCTTCCCGTTCGACATCGGCGTGGCGTCGGGAGGCGTCTACTTCCTGATCAGCGTCGGTGTCGAGTATTTCTACGGCGGCGGTTCCGACCGGCTGTCCATCCTGCTGCGGATTTCACTCGAAGGCGAATTGGTGGTGCTGGGCATCATCTCAGTGGGAATTCTGATGGCGCTTGAAGCCACCTACCAGACGGGCGGCGCTCTGTTCTGCGTCGGCACGCTGCGCATCAAGATCAAAATTTGCTGGTGCTTCAAAATCGAAGTCAACAAATCCTTCACGCTGACTCTGGCGGGAAAGAGCGGCGGATCGGCCGAAGCCGCGGACTCGTTCGCGTTTCACGAGACGCTGGAATTGGCCGCCGCCGCCGAACGCATCCACCCGGTGGAATTCGCCGTGCGGAACTACCTCGCGTCGTTCGCCGAATAGCGTATTGAAAGGAGCCCCAATAGTGGCCGAGAGAAAAGAGATTTCAATCATCGCCTCCATTACCCCGGTCGGGCCGCGCGCGACGGCGCTGAAGGATCAATGGTTCGCTCTGAGCCTTTCCGCGGGATACACGTGCGACGAGGGCGCAACCGCGTGTAGCGGCCCCGATCCCGAAAAAGAGCTGCTCCCCTGGAACTGGCAAATCGGTTCGCTGGTTGTGCTGGCCGCGCGCGGCAAAGGGAGCGACGGTTTCGATTACGGCGTCTTCACCACCAAACTCGCGGAGGACACGCCCCGCAAGCCCGCGTTGATCGAAGGCGCGGAGGCGAAGGTCAGAGCCTGGATTGAAGTGGAGAAGAGCGACCTGGTCTGGCATCGGACGCCGCTGCCGCGCGGCGACGAAAATCCGCAGCCGATCCTCGCCGAAGATCTGACTTTCCTTTCGACGCTGCCAGGCGATCTGGCGGAGAAGCTGAACCTGACGCGCTATTTCAAGATTGACGCGCCGGTGGACCTTCCCGGCTACGACTTGAAGGAGATCGAACAGATCGAACAGTTCATCGCCGCGCCGGCCATCGACTCCTTCGCGCCGAAGACAGCGGAGGTTTTCACATTTCCTGAGAAAGATGGCCCCGACCCGCATTGGTGGAAGCCGGGATGGCGTTATGTGGACGCGAGCGGGCAAGAAGACATCCGCGCCGTTTTCGTCAAACCGGTCAAGGCCGAGCTGGTCGATGTCGAGTTCCCGAAGAAAGAGAAGCGGCTGCGCTTCGACGGAGAAGAGTTCACCGGCGAGCCGTCGCTCACCGGCGACAGCTTCGGGTTGAGCTTCAAAGACTACTGGATTCGCAGCAACAATGTGCAACCCTGGGCGTTCGAGGCTCAACAGCGATGTTTGGAAGTCGCGCAGACTTCACAGCGCATGGCGCAGGCCGCCGACCTGATCAACCACGGCGACCCTGAGATCGGCCTCGTGTGGGCGAAGCTGCGGCTGATGGAATTGGCTCGATACAGCCAATGGCCCGCGCCTTCGGACATTGAGCCCGGCAACATTTCCGATCAACTCATCGCCGCCGCCGCCGCGTTGATGGAACTCACGCCGGACGAGACGACGACATTGCGACAGGCGCTCGGCGAGCTGCGCGCCGGGCTCATCGCCGACAGCGCCGTCGCCCTGCGGCGCTGGGTGGAGTTGCTCGAACGCGCCGTGGGCAGGCGGAACACGACCCTGCCAGAACTGTTTCAATTCGCGCTCGAAGACAGGTCGCTGGCCGATTCGATGCTGCTCGCGCAATGGAGCTACGCCGTCGCCCTAAGCGCCAACGATGAACTGAAAAAGAAGTGGGGAGCGGCGGAGACGGACGAAGCCTTCCGCAAGTTGTTCACCAACCCTGAAGGCGACCGGACGTGGGGCGCGCAGAAGTTGCTGGAACGGCGAAGCGCCGAGCTGTTCCATTCAATCCTCGGCGGCAAGGCCGCGAACAAGAAGGCCAGGAGCGCTGAAGAGGCGCGACAATTCTTGCGCGCCGAATTGATCGCGCTGGAAAAGCGAATCGGCTCCGAGCTTCCCGCCGATTACGCGCCCAGGCTGATTACCAAAGACGCCGTCAGCGCGGAGAAATGGGCGCGCATTTGGGAGGGCGAGCCCGCCGGCGACAAGAAGACCGGCGGGTGGAACGGCGCTGTTGACACCTATCTGAAACAAGCCTGGGAAGGAATGATCGAAGCGCCCAAGACCGAGAAGAAGCCCGGAGGGTTGACGCTGCAACTGGACGACGCGGCGCCGGACGACGACGCGGCGCCGGTGGAGGACGCGGACTCCTGGCGAAAGGTCGCGGGCGTTGGCGTGCTGGCGCGCCGCCGGGGCCAAGAGCGATGGCGCGTGATTTCGGCCGCGACCATGCAGTTGCGCGCGGTCAAAGTGAAATCGGTCTACCGCCTCGACGGCGACCCGCAGAATCGGGTGCGCGCGCTGATCGAGGTCAATAATCTCGCCAAGCTGGATTCTCTCAGCGTCACCGCCGGCTCGGCGACGGCTAAGGATTTGTTCGCGATCAAGGACACCGGCGCCGACACGTCGGCGACCAATGGCGCGATCACCATCACGCCCGGCGGCATGGCTCGCGGCCAGCGCGGTGAAGTGATAATCGAAGTCAAAGGCGTGGACTTTCCGAAAGACGGCGTCCCCGAGATCGGCTTCGGCAAACTCTTCAACGATCCGGCGCTCGTGCCGGTGCGCGCGCCCTACCGCAGCCTTGAGCAAGGCGCGCCTCACGTTCGTTACCCCTTCGTCACCTATAACCAACGCTCGCTGGTCGCGCCGTCATCGCTCGGCGATGCGCCGCATGAGGAGTTTGAAACGCGCTACGAACCGGGCGCGGCGCAGGAGCCGCCAACAGCCTACGAATACGGCCCGGTGCTGAGCCCTCAGTTCGGTGATCTGAAACTCGTGCCGCTGCGCTTCGGCAAGCAATACGAGATGGCGGCTTTTATTATCGACACCGCCGGCGGCCTGCCCGCCGAATTGACCAACGGCGCCCGGCCCTGGGTCTTCGACAACAGCACGGCGAGCGTCAACGGCTCTCTGCCGCCCGGAGTGACGCAGCTTTTCGACTGTCTGCGCCGCGTGCCGGTCGGACAGTTGCGAATCGGAAGGTTGGCGAGAGCGGGCTCGCCGGAGGCCGATTGGCAATCCATCCCGGACAATTGCTTCCCGCTGGCGCGCGAGATCGAGGCGCGCGAAGGCGAGACGGATCTGCTCAACCCGCGCAAGACAACACAGCCGCTAGTGCTGTTGGCGCGCGCGAACGAATCGGGCGTCCGCGTCGCCGAGGTGTACAGCTTCGGCGTCCGTCCGCCGACGGTAGACATTGAGACGCTCGAACGTTGGGGCATCGAATCCAACCCGCTAACCCCGCTTGGCGATGTGCTGAGCGTTTACTTCAAACGTTTGAACGAGAGGAAGCCGCTGCCGGAAGGCGAGACGCAAGAGCCGGAGGTCCCCGACCCGAACAGCGATCTGACGCTGGACGATCCGGCGGTGACCGATTATCTGTTCGCGCTGGAAACTTATGACTGGGATAGTTTGAGTTGGAAGCATCGCAAGGCCAGAGTGATCTCCAAAGCGCAAACTGTCGGCGCAAGGGGCATCGCATATTTCCAGACGCCCTGGTTGCAGGTCACCTGCCGCAGCGGCGGCGAGACGGTACTGCCGAAGGCTGCGCAAAATCGGGTCGAGATCACGATCGAATCCGGTCAGGCCACTGTCGCAAGGCTGAAGATTTACGCGCTTGTGGCGAACAGATTCGTCAAAGGCGCGACGGAGGACACGCGCTTCCCGGCGGATTTTTTCACGTCTTTCCCGCACGGGATTGACGAGACGAACGATCCTGAACCGGCAAAGCAGTTATCGGATTACACCTGTCTCGCGCCGTTTACTTTGCTGATCGAGACGATCAACTCCGATATGCCGGATGAGGTGGAGTTGTGGCGGGCGCTGCGCGCGCGCGTCGAATCGCCCGACAAGGACAGCGTGCGCGTTTATCTGACGCCTTCCACCGAACTGCCTCCGGACAAGGCGGTCAAGTTCAGGAACATCGCCCGCTGCGATCTGATCAAGCAAGCCTGGCGCTGGCAAGGCCGTCCGCTCGATCCGCTGCCGTTCAAACCTGAGCAATGGCCGGTTGACGCGTCGGCGCTCGATTCCGTTCCGGAGATTCTGCAATGGGAAGCTGGGGCGTTCGCGGAACTGGACGACCAATTGGATTCGCTTACCATCCCGCTGCGTTATCCCGTGGCGCTCAGCGGCCCGCGCAATGTCGTGAGCCTTTATGAGGACCGCATGCCGCAAGACGTACGAGCCTCATACCTGCATTACGCCGTCCGCGCATACTCGCGTTATGAGAGCCTCTTCTCGAAGACGACGTCAAAGTTGAGCCGGCAACCCGTGACGGCGCCCGGCGGCGGTAAGCAAAGAGAGTACAAGTTGAGCGGCCCCGGTTGGCGGCGCGCATTCCTGCCCTATCGCGGCGTCAAACAACCCAAGCCCGTCATCAAGGCGATTGTGCCGCTGACCGGCGCTTTCGAAGAAACGTCCACGGCAACGCAGGGAAGTCTCGTCGCGCCGCTGATGGTGGTGGCGGACGAGACGATGTTTTCAATCTGCGGGGTCACCGAATCCATCGAATGCCGCATAGAGAAAGTAGAGTTGCGCGAAGGCGTCGAGGTCGAATGTGCCGAAGGCGGGAAGCGCCACGAGATTTACCAGATCGGCCGCGACCCGATTTTAAGCCGGTTCGACGAGTCGTCGAAGTGCGAGACGCCGGTAATGGCGGCGATGACCGGTCCATTCGGCCATACCTTCGACACCGACGCGCGCCAGTCGCTCTTCAGTTCCAGTTCCTATGTCCTGCCGCCTTACAGCGGATGCCAGCCCTGGGACTTCGCCAAGATCAGATTCCGCCGGCTGACCGGCGCCGCGGCCATTGACGCGCTGACCGAAACCATTAGCGAAGGAGACTGGACGAAGCCGGTCTGGGTGCAGTTCCTGCCATCTTCGACCTTTGGGCTGAAAACCTCCCGGGTTGAAGCGC
>Ga0187894_10005579_pt1 | contig 12751 bp, 11 predicted proteins | sample GBC1701081metaG_FD_136650 | JGI IMG/M metagenome (GOLD analysis project Ga0187894, IMG submission 136650) | White microbial mat communities from a lava cave in the Kipuka Kanohina Cave System on the Island of Hawaii, USA - GBC170108-1 metaG ... | reverse complement strand
GACGGCAAGGCGCTGCACCTCCACGCCGACCTCGCCGCGCTCACCGGCGGACTCTGCAACGACATGGTGGTGGACGCCGCGGGCCGCGCCTACGTCGGCAACTTCGGCTACGACCGGCACAACAACGCGCCGCCGAAGAACACCCGGATCGTTCGCGTCGATCCCGGCGGGCGCGCGCAGGCGGTCGGCACCGAGCTCCACTTCCCGAACGGCATGGTGATCGCCCCCGACGGCCGGACGCTGATCGTGGCCGAGACGTTCGCCCACCGGCTGAGCGCGTTCGACGTCGCCGCCGACGGCGGGCTCTCGAACCACCGCGTGTTCGCGCCGCTCGACGGCATCTACCCCGACGGCATCTGCCTCGATGCGGAGGGCGCGGTCTGGGTGACCGACGCGCGCGGGAACGACGTGCTGCGCGTCCTGCAGGGCGGGCGGATCGCGCAGAAGGTCAACACCGGCACGCGGCGGTCCTACGCCTGCATGCTCGGCGGTCCCGACCGGCGCACGCTGTTCGTGATCACCAACACCGACAGCGGGCCGAAGATGGCGGAGAAAACGGACGGTCGCATCGAGGTCGCGCGGGTCGACGTGCCCGGCGCCGGCCTGCCGTGAATCGCCGCAACCACGGGTGAGCCGATGGCCCGCGTCCCCTATCTCGACCGGTCGGACCTCGCGCCGGAGCACCAGGATCTCCTCGCACGGAACATCAACCTCTTCCGCGCGATGGTGCACAGCCCGAACGGCGCGCGCGCGTTCCACGGGCTCGGCGAGTTCATCCGCCACGCGAGCCGGCTCGACCCGCGGCTGCGCGAGCTCGCGATCCTGCAGGTCGGCTACCTCACGAAGTCGGTCTACGAGTACACCCACCACATCAAGATCGGCCGCGGCTTCGGCGTGACCGACGACGACATCCGCGCGCTCGCCGCGGAGACCGCCGGCCGGCCGAACGGGCTCGAGCCGCTCGCCAAGACGGTGCTGCGCGCCGCGCGCGAGATGACGACCGGCTTCGCCATCACCGACGAGACGTTCGCGGCGCTGCAGAAGTCGCTCGACCACGAGCGGCTCACCGACCTCGTGCTCACGGTCGCGTTCTACAACGCCGTGGTGCGCTTCCTCGCGACGATGCAGATCGACAACGAGCCCGAGTACCAGGGCCTCCTCGCCGAGTTCCCGTTCGCGCCGGACTAGTGACCGCCGCGCCGCGTCGCGGGCTCTCGCTCGCGCACCTCACCGTCCTCGACGCGACGCCGCCCGAGCTCGTGACGGTCGCCGCGGCGGCCGGCTTCCGGCAGGTCGGCATCCGGTTGACCGCGCCGCCGAGCGTGGGCGTGCCGCCGTACGACGTGCTCGGGGACACGCCGATGCTGCGCGAGACGCTGCGCCGCATGGCGGACACCGGCGTGTCGGTGCTCGACGTCGAGTTCCTGCGCTTCGAGCCCGAGCACCCGGTCGGCGTCCCGGAGGGATTCCTGGAAGCCGGCGCGCGCCTCGGGGCGAAGTACGTGCTGGTGATGAGCGCCGAGCCGGAGGAGGCGCGCACGCTCGAGCGCTTCGTCGAGCTCTGCGATCGCGCGGCGCAGTACGGCCTGCACGTCTGCCTCGAGTTCGCGATCTACACCGGCGTGAAGCGGCTCGCGGACGCCGCGCGCATGGTGAGGAAGTCGGGCCGCTCCAACGCCTCGGTCCTCGTCGACGCGCTGCACTTCAGCCGCTCCGGCGGCATGCCCGCCGACATCCCGTCGGTCGAGCCGTCGCTCTACCGCTACGCGCAGATCTGCGACGCGTCGCCCGGCATGCCGACCGCGCCGCCCGATCTCATCCGCGAGGCGCGCACCGGGCGGCTGCTGCCGGGCGAGGGCGTGCTGCCGCTCGTCGAGCTCGTGCGCGCGCTGCCGGCGACCGCGACGCTCGCGGTCGAGGCGCCGGTGCGCGCGACGGCCGGACTTTCCGCGCTCGAGCGCGCGCAGCGCGCGCACCGGGCGATGACGCAGTTGCTCGACAACGCTTGAGGAGGGGTCATGGCAGGACGCGTCGCAGGCAAGGTGGCGATCGTGATGGGCGCCGGGCAGACGGCGGGCCAGACGGTGGGCAACGGCCGCGCCGCCGCGATCGTGCTCGGGCGCGAGGGCGCGCGGGTCGCGGTCGTCGACCGCGACCTCGCCTCCGCGGAGGAGACGGCGAAGATGATCCGCGCGGAGCAGGGCGAGGCGATAGCGCTCCAGGCCGACGCGACGCGCGAGGCCGACGTGCAGCGCGTGATCGCGACCGCCGCGGAGCGGTTCGGCCCGCTCGACATCCTGCACAACAACGTCGGCGCGAGCATCGCGCTCGGCGATGCGCCGGCCGACACGCTGACCGAGGAGGCGTTCGACCGCAGCTTCGCGGTCAACCTGAAGACTGCCTGGCTCGCGACCAAGCACGCGCTGCCCGGGTTCCGCGCCCGCGGGCGCGGCTCGATCGTGAACATCTCCTCGCTCGCCGCGGCGCAGGCCTATCCGCTGCTCGGCTACAAGACGATGAAGGCCGCGATGATCGCGCTGACCGAGAACGTCGCCGCCGCGAACGCGCAGTACGGCATCCGCGTGAACGCGATCCTGCCCGGGCTGATGAACACGCCGATGGCGATCGAGAACCGCGTCGCGCAGGGCCGCACGCGCGAGCAGGTGATCGCCGCGCGCGACAGCAGGATCCCGCTCGGCCGCAAGATGGGGACCGGGTGGGACGTCGCCCACGCGGCGCTCTTCCTGCACTCGGACGAAGCGGCGTTCATCACCGGCAGCGTGCTGGTCGTCGACGGCGGCGAGCTGGTCGCGCACGGCCTGTAGGCGGCCTATAGGCGGAACCGGGGTCGCCTATAGGCGAAATCTCTGCCGGGCGTCCGGCGCACTTGGGCTAGGATGCCGCCTCGCACCGTCGAACAACGCTCGACCACGAGCGGAGACGACCACTAGGAGGAGGAGCGGCGTGGACGCGCTGAAGTGGTTCCTCGTCGACTTCCTGCAGGCGCTCGCCGCGGGGCTGCTGGTCGGCGGCACCTACGGCCTGATGTGCGTCGGCCTCGGCATCATCTTCGGCGTCATGAGAGTCGTGAACTTCGCCCACGGCGACTTCATGATGCTCGGCATGTACATCGCGTTCTACCTGGTCACCGGCTTCGGCGTGCTCGCGTTCATGGGGCCGTACGCCGGCCCGATCGTCGGCGCGATCCTCGCCGGGCCGATCGTCTTCGTCTTCGGCTGGCTGCTCCACCGCTACCTCATCGCGCGCGTGACCGGCGTGCGCGTCGTCACGGCGGAAGCGGAGGGCCACTACGCCCAGATCATCCTGACGCTCGGCGTGTCGCTCATCCTGCAGAACGGCGGCCTGATCCTGTTCGGCTCGGTGCCGATCTCGGTGCAGACGCCGCTGTCGCGCGAGTCCTGGGAGCTCGGCCCGATCTTCCTCAACCAGGCGCGCACCGTCAGCTTCGTGCTCGCCGCGGCGTTCGCGATCGCGCTCTACCTCTTCCTCAGCCGCGTGCGGCTCGGCAAGGCGCTGCGCGCCGCCGCCGACAACCCGATCGCCGCCGCCTACGTCGGCGTCGACGTCGACCGCTCGCACCGCCTCGCGTTCGGCCTCGGGGTCGGCATCACCGCGGTCGCCGGCGGGCTGATCGCGAGCTCGCAGTCGTTCCAGCCCTACATCGGGTTCGACTTCGTCGTCGTGATGTTCGCCGGCGTCATCCTCGGCGGGCTCGGCAGCATCCTCGGCGCGTTCTGGGGCGGGCTGACGATCGGGCTCGTGCAGCAGATGTCGACGCTCGTCCTGCCCTACCAGCTGCAGAACACCGCGATCTTCGTCGTGTTCCTGCTGATCATCTTCTTCTGGCCGCGCGGCATGTTCGGCCGCACCTGGGAGCGCACGTGACGGCGCGCCTCCACGGCGGGGTGCGGAAGCAGTACGGCCTGATCGCCGCGTTCGCGGTCGCGTATCTCCTGCTCGGCCTCCTCGTCCGCAACTCGTACTACCAGCTGATCATGACCCTCGTCCTCGTCTGGGCGACGATGGGGCTGAGCTGGAACATGCTGAGCGGCTACAGCGGCATGATCTCGTTCGGCCAGGCGGCGTTCTTCGGGCTCGGCGGCTACACGATGACGATCGCGTTCGTGAAGTTCGGGGTCACGCCGTGGATCGGCATGCCGCTCGGCGTCCTCGTCGGCGTGATCGCGGCGGTCATCATCGGGATTCCCACGTTTCGCCTCCGCGGGCACTACTTCGCGCTGTCGATGCTCGCCTACCCGCTCGCGATGCTGTACGTGTTCGAGTGGATGGGCTACCAGGAGGTGTCGCTGCCGATGATGCGCGAGCACCCGGTCGCCTACGCGCAGTTCGCCGACCCGCGCACCTACATGGCGTTCGCGATGGTCCTCCTCGTCGCCGCGATGATCCTGTCGCTGCACGTCGAGCGGTCGCGCTTCGGCCGATCGCTGCTCGCGATCAAGCAGAACGAGCCGGCGGCGGCGGCGGCGGGGATCGACGCGCCGCGGCAGAAGATGTACGCGATCATGCTGAGCGCCGCGATCGCGGCCGCCGCCGGCGGGCTCTACGCGAACGTGCTCCTGGTGGTCACGCCGCAGACGATGTTCGGGATGCTGGTCTCGGCGCAGGCGCTGATCGTCTCGCTCTTCGGCGGCGTCGGCGTGTTCTGGGGGCCGGTGATCGGCGCGGCGGTGCTGGTGCCGCTCGCCGAGATCCTGCACGGCGAGCTCGGCCACATCGTTCCCGGCATCCAGGGCGTCGTCTACGGGCTCGCGATCATCGTCATCATCCTGCTCGCGCCGGAGGGCATCTACTGGAAGCTCCGCGACCGGTTCTTCCCGGTGCGGCCGCCGACGTCGGTGCCGCGCGTCGCCGCGGCGCCCGCGCCGGCCGCCGCGAAGCCCGCCGCGGACGCGGCGCCGGCGCTGACGCTCGAGCGCGTGACGCTCGCGTTCGGCGGCCTGCGGGCGGTCGACGACGTGAGCCTCGCCGTCAAGGCGGGCTCGATCCACGGGATCATCGGGCCGAACGGCGCCGGCAAGACCACGCTCTTCAACGTCATCAACGGCTTCCTCGCCCCCGCCGCGGGCGGGAGCATCCGGTTCGAGGGTGCGGACCTGGTCGGGCTCAAGCCGCACCAGATCTGCCGCCGCGGCATCGGGCGCACCTTCCAGGTCGTGCGCGCGTTCCCGCGCATGACGGTGCTCGAGAACGTGATCACCGGCGCCTACGCCGGTGCTGCGACCGACGCCGAAGCGGAAGAGCTCGCGCTCGCGGCGCTCGCCCGCGTCGGCCTCGCCGACGAGCAGGCGTACGCGATCGCCGGCGGCCTCACCACCAAGCAGCTCCGCCTGATGGAGCTCGCGCGCGCGCTCGCGCCGCGGCCGCGCCTGCTGCTGCTCGACGAGACCCTCGCCGGGCTCGGGCACGACGCGCTCGAGGAGATGCTCGGCATCATCCGGCAGGTGAACCGCGAGGGCGTCACGATCGTCATCATCGAGCACACCATGCACGCCATGGTGAAGCTCGCCGACCGTTTCAGCGTGCTCGACCACGGCCGCCTGATCGCGAGCGGGACGCCCGCCGAGGTGGTCCGCGACCGCGCCGTGATCGAGGCCTACCTCGGCAAGAAGTGGATGGACCGTGTTGCAGATCCGGTCGCTTGACGTCGCCTACGGCGGGCTGCACGCCCTGAGCGGCGTGTCGCTCGACGTCGCCCAGGGCGAGTTTGTGGCGGTGGTCGGGCCGAACGGCGCCGGCAAGTCGACGCTCTTCAAGACGATCTCCGGCACCGTCGCGCCGGCCGCGGGCGAGATCACTTACAAGGGCATGAATCTCCTCGCCGTGCCGCCGGGCGAGCGCGCCCAGCACGGCATCGCGCACGTCCCCGAGGGGCGCCAGGTGTTCGCCTCCATGACCGTCATGGAGAACCTGGAGATGGGCGCCTACACGCGCAACGGCCGCGCGCGCTGGCGCGAGCTCCTGCCGATGATCCTCGCGCTCTTCCCGGTGCTCGCGGAGCGGCGCGAGCAGCTCGCCGGCACGCTGTCCGGCGGCGAGCAGCAGATGCTCGCGATCGGTCGCGGGCTCGCCTCGGCGCCGGAGCTCCTGATGCTCGACGAGCCGTCGATGGGGCTCGCGCCGACGGTGGTCGACGCGATCTTCGAGCGCATCCACCAGATCCACCGCGAGCACGGCATCACGATCCTGCTCGTCGAGCAGCGCGTGGCCGAGGCGCTGGAGTCCTGCGACCGCGGCTACGTGCTCGAGACCGGGCGGGTGGTGATGCAGGGCACGCACAACGAGCTGATGTCGGACGCGCGCGTGAAGCGCGCCTATCTGGGGTTGTAACCAAAGGAGGAAGTCATGTGGCGCAAGTGTGAGAGTTCCGGGCTGGGGCGGCGCGCGGTGCTCGCCGCGGCGATCGTGGCGGCGGCCCTAGCGTTCTCCCCGGGGGCGTGGGCGCAGGCGAAGGAGGTCAAGGTCGCGGTGATCGCGCCGATCTCCGGACCGTGGGCGCGACAGGGCCAGCTGATCCAGGCGGGCGCCGAGATGGCGGTCGACGAGATCAACCAGAAGGGCGGCATCAAGGCGCTCGGCGGTGCGCGCCTCAAGCTCGTGGTCGCCGACGCCGGCGACTCAGCGGAGAAGGCGAAGAACGCCGCGCAGCGGCTGACCGCGCAGGAGCCCGACCTGGTCGGCGGCACCGGCGCGTGGCTCAGCACCTTCACGCTCGCGGTGACCGAGGTGACCGAGCGGGCGCAGATCCCGTGGCTCACGCTCTCCTTCGCCGACAACATCACCGACCGCGGCTTCAAGTACGTCTTCCAGACCTCGCCGGTCGCGAGCCGGCAGTCCTCGGGCGCGGTGCCGGCGATCCTCGAGCTCGCCAAGACCGCCACCGGGAAGACGCCGTCGACGGCCGGCATCATCGGGGACAACTCGGCCTCGCCGGTGTTCTTCCTCAAGCCGCTGCGCGAAGGCGGGCTGGAGAAGATGGGGATCAAGGTCGTGATGGACGAGACCTACACCCCGCCGCTGTCGGACGCGACCCCGCTCATCCAGAAGGTGCGGTCGACGCGTCCGGAGGTGCTGCTCTTCATCTCCTCGACCATCTCCGACCTCAAGCTCGGGCTGGAGAAGATGAACGAGTTCCGGCTCGCCAAGGGCGTGGTGCCGGTCATCGGGAACGGCGCGCACATGGGCGCGCCGGAGGTGCTGAAGAACGTGCCGCCGGACCTCCTCGAAGGCGTGATGTTCATCGTCGCCGACTGGGGCATGAAGGGCCACGAGCAGATCATCGAGGCGTTCAAGAAGCGCACCGGCGAGCCGTGGATGACGCAGGACGCGATCACCGGCTACGGCGACATGTGGATCCTGAAGGAGGCGCTCGAGAGCGCGAAGTCCGCCGACAAGGTCAAGGTCGCCGAGGAGATCCGCAAGATGAAGCTCACGAGCGGCCCGGCCGCCGATGCGTTCCCGGGGGGCGTGCAGTTCGACGAAAAAGGCCGGCGGATGAACGCGCCGCTCGTCATCGTGCAGTGGCAGAAGGGCGTGCCGGTCACCGTCTCGCCGGTCGACCGCGCGCTCGCGAAGCCGTACTGGCCGAAGCGGTAGACTCGGTTCGCAATCGCGGCCCGCATCCGCAGGCGCGGGTGCGGGCCGGCTTTTTTGCAGGAGTGCGGAATGAAGATCGGTTTCATCGGGGTCGGTCAGATGGGCGCGCCGATGGCCGAGCGGCTGCTCGCCGCGGGCCGCGAGGTCGCAGTGTTCGACGTCAACGCCGCGGCGGTGCAGCCGCTCGTCGCGCGCGGCGCGGTCGCGGCGAAGTCGGCGCGGGAGGCGGCCGCAGGCGCCGAGATCGCCTTCGCCTGCCTGCCGTCGCCGGAAGTGTCGAGGAGCGTCGCGCTCGGGCCCGACGGCATCGCCGGGGTCGACGGACTGCGCATCTACGTCGAGACCTCGACCATCGGCACCGCCGCGATCAAGGCGATCGCGGGCGGGCTCGGCGCGCGCGGCGTCACCGTGCTCGACGCGCCGGTGAGCGGCGGGCCGCGGGGCGCGCGTGCCGGCAAGCTTGCGACGATGGTCGCGGGCGAGCGCGCGGCGTTCGACCGCGTGAAGCCGCACTTCGACGCGATCGCCGGCAAGGTCTTCTACGTCGGCGCGACGCCGGGACTCGCGCAGATCACCAAGCTCGCGAACAACATGATCTCCGGCGCCGCGATGGCGATCTCGATGGAGGCCGCGGCGATGGCGGTGAAGGCGGGCGTCGACGCGCACACGCTGATCGAGGTGGTGAACGCGAGCACCGGCCGCAACACCGCGACCACCGACAAGTTCCCGCAGTCGATCCTGCCGCGCACCTTCGATTACGGCGGCAAGCTCGCGACGATGTACAAGGACGTCGAGCTCTGCTTCGCCGAGGCGCGGGCGCTGAACGTGCCGATGTGGGTGGGCGCGGCGGTCGTCCAGCTCTGGTTCCAGGCGATGACCGAGGGCCGCGGCCAGGACGACTACACGACGCTCGTCAAGACGATCGAGGGCTGGACCGGCGTCACCGTCGGCGGCGGCAAGTAGAGGAGAGCGGCATGCCGAAAGTCAACGCCGTCCGCGTCCACCAGAACGGCGGACCGGAAGCGCTCCGCTACGAGGCGATCGAGCTCGGCGCGCCGGCCCCGGGCGAAGCGCGCGTCCGCCACACCGCCATCGGCCTCAATTTCACCGACGTCCACCATCGCACCGGACGGTATCCGCTGCCGCTCCCGCACGTGATCGGCATGGAGGCCGCCGGCGTGGTCGAGGCGGTCGGGGAGGGCGTGACGGAGGTGAAGGCGGGCGACCGCGTCGCGTATGCGTCGGACCGGCCGCGGGCGTACGCCGAAGCCACCGTCATGCCGGCCTGGCGGCTCCTCAAGCTCCCGGACGGGATCGACGACGAGACCGCGGCCGCGGTCGTGCTGAAAGGCCTCACGGCGCAGTACCTCATCCGCGGCGCGTATCCGGTCAGGGCCGGGGAGACGATTCTCGTCCACGCCGCCGCCGGCGGCGTCGGGCTGATCATGTGCCAGTGGGCGTTCCACCTCGGCGTCACCGTGATCGGGACGGTGAGCACCGAGGAGAAGGCCGAGCTCGCGCGCCGGAACGGCTGCGTGCATCCGATCCTCTACACGAAGGAAGACGTGGTCGGGCGCGTCCACGAGCTGACCGGCGGCGCGGGCCTGCCGGTCGTCTATGACGGCGTCGGCGCGGCGACGTTCGAGCAGTCGCTGAAATGCCTGCGCCGCCGGGGTCTCGTCGTCTCGTACGGCACCGCGTCGGGCGTCATCCCGCCGTTCGACCTCTTCCGCCTGAACCGGATGGGCTCCCTCTACGTCACCAGCGCCGGGCTCGCCGACTACACGCACACGCGCGCCGAGCTCGCGGAGCGCGCGAACGATCTCTTCGCGGTCGTCCAGAGCGGCGCGGTCAAGGTCGAAGTGCGCCAGCGCTACCCGCTCGCCGAGGCAGCGCGCGCGCATCGCGACCTCGAGGCGCGGCGGACGATCGGGAGCTCGATCCTGCTGCCCTGAGCCGGCGGGGCCGCCCGGGTCAGGGCGCGATGCGGCAGTGCGGAATGACGCGGCGCCGGCGGTCCCTCGCTTGTCCTGCATCCTTGACGCGATTGGTCCGGTCGGATACGGTCGGCCGCACGTATACGCACAAGCCGGGGCGGTCGAACCGGCGGTCAAAGGCTGGGAGTCTTGTCCACCGAGGAGGCATCATGAGTCTGAACCCGATCCGGAAGTTCCGTTTGCCAGCCGCAGCGGCGCTGGTCGCGGCGCTCACCCTGGCGTGCGGCGCCGCCTACGCGCAGGGTGCCCCGCAGAAGGTCGTGTTGCGCTTCGCGGCCGACTTCACCGGCCCGCCGCACCCGGCGGGCATGGCGATGAAGTACTTCGCCGACCGCCTGCCGCAGGTGATCCCCGGCAGCGAGGCGCGGCTGTACTACGCCGGCGCGCTCTACACCATCCCCGAGGCCTTCGAGGCGATGCGCCAGGGCAACCTCGAGATGACCTGGATGCAGATGGGCAAGGCGGCGCCGGTCGACCCGTGGATGATGACCGTCGTCGGGCCGGGCATCCTCACCACCGTCGGCGCGGTCGACAAGTTCGACCAGACCAAGACCTACCAGATGCTGGTCGACCGCCTCGCGAAGAACCAGGCGATCAAGGTGTTCGGCGTCGGCCAGATGAGCTTCGGCATGGGCGTCGGCGGCAAGAAGCGCTACCTCGTGCCCGCCGATTTCGGCGGCCGGAAGGTGCGCAGCATGGGGCCGGCCGAGAACCCGGTGCTCGAGTCGTGGAAGGCGAGCCCGGTGGTGATGGGCTTCGGCGAGGTGCCGACCGCGCTCGAGTCGGGCGTCATCGACGGGCTGATGACGAGCATCGGCGGCTGGCTGAGCGTGCGCGAGCAGGCGCCCTTCTACACCACCGGCGGCGCCGGCGTCTTCACCGGCGACTACTACATGATCAGCGCGAGCCGGCGCTGGTGGGATCGCCTCAGCCCGCCGACCCAGGAGGCGCTCACGAAGCTCGTCGCCGAGACGATCGCGGTGCAGAAGGAATTCAACTGGTGCGTCGACCGGCTGACCTACGAGAAGTACGGCACCAAGGATCCGTCGAAGCCGGGCGTGTACTGGATGACCCCGCAGGAGGTCACGGCGCTCACCGGCGCGCTCGGCGAAGGGCCAACGCGGTGGGTGAAGAGCAAGACCCCGGCGGCGGCGAACGAGTGGATCGACACCTTCCGCAAGGAAGGCAGGGAGCTCTCGGAGAAGAACCCGGTCGGCTCGTCGTGGATCGAGAAGATCGACTGCTCGAAGCACGCTTCCAAGATCGTCATCAAGTAGCGGCGCCCGGGTGGAGAGGGCGTACGCGATCTGGCGCGCGTTCCAGGACCGGATCCTGGGACGCGCCGCGGCACTGCTGCTCCTCGGCTGCACCCTGCTTGCGCTGGTCGAGATCTTCCGGCGCTACGTCCTCGGCGTGTCCTTCGAGTGGCAGCAGGACGCGGTGACGTTCTTCATCCTGAGCGCGGTCTTTCTCTACTTCAGCATTTCGCAGCGGAACAGCGCCCACCTCAGCGTGACGGTGCTGCCGGAGGTCCTGGACACGCTCGGGCCGCGGGCGCGGCGCGCGGCGGAGGTCGTCAAGCTCCTCGCGCTGGTGATCGCGTTCCTGTTCATGCTCGCCGTGGTGTGGTGGGGCGTTCCCGAGGTCGAGGACAGCTTCAAGTACGAGAGCCGCACCGAGAGCCTCGCGTTCCCGATGTGGCCGTTCCTGGCGGTGCTGCTCGTCGGCTTCCTCTTCATGGCGGTAGCGATGTTTTTCCAGATCTACAGCGCCATCCGGAAGCTGCGCGGGCGCAGCGTTCTCGAGGAAGAGCCGCCGGAGGCGGACGCGGCGACGCACTGAAGCGCTGAAGGCGCCGTCGGGAAGGGGGAGGGGAGCGGATGCACATCGTCGGGACGGTCGTCCTCGCGCTGCTCGTGCTGAGCGTGCCGATCGGCATCGCGCTCAGCGCCGCGGCCGCAGCCTACATCGGGGTCGACCCGCTGCTCGAGACCACCGTCATCTTCCGCGCGTTCTTCAGTTTCATCGCGCGGTACTCGCTGATGGCGATCCCGCTCTTCATCTTCGCCGGCTTCCTGATGGAGCGCACCGGGCTGATCGCCCAGCTCTTCCGCTTCGCCGACGCGCTCGTCGGCTGGATGCCCGGCGGCTTCGGCGTCGCGACGGTGCTCGCGTGCGTGCTGTTCGGCGCGATCTCCGGCTCGAGCGTCGCGATGGCGGCGGCGATGAGCATCATCGCCATCCCGGAGATGAGGAAGCGCGGCTACCCGGACTGGCTCGCAGCGGGCCTCGTCGCCACCGCCGGCGGCATCGCGATCCTCATCCCACCGAGCATCCCGCTGCTCCTGTACGGTCTCGTGACCGAGACCTCGGTGGTGCGGCTCTTCTTCGCCGGGGTGATCCCGGGACTGCTGCTCGCGCTCGGCAACGCGATCACCGTCGTCCTCGTCGCGAAATACCTGAAGCTGCCACGCGGCAAGTTCGACGCGAGCCGGCTCTGGCCCGAGACGAAGGGCGCGCTGCCGGCGCTCGGCATGCCGGTCGTGATCCTCGGCGGGCTCTACGGCGGGCTCTTCACGCCGACCGAGGCCGCCGCTGCCGCGTGCGGCTACGCGCTCCTCTACGGGCTCGTCGCGAAGCGCGGCGCGTTCCTGCGCGAGCTGCTGCCGACCGCCGCCCGCTCGCTGAGCCTCACGGCCGTGATCCTGTTCCTCGTCGGCAGCGTCGGCGTGTTCCAGTTCCTGGCGGCGAACATGTACTGGCCGCAGCGCATCACCGAGACGGTGGTGAGCTGGGGGCTCACGCCGCTCGGCTTCATCTTCGCGTACATGGTGGTGCTGCTCGTCCTCGGCATGTTCGTCGACGGCGTGGCGATGATCCTGCTCACGGTGCCGGTGGTGTTCCCGATCGCGATGGCGCTGAAGATCGACCCGATCCAGCTCGGCATCATGCTCACGCTCAACGTCGAGATGGGCGTGGTCACGCCGCCGGTCGGCCTGAACCTCTTCGCGGTGAGCGGGACCTCGAAGATCCCGCTGCCCCAGGTGCTGAAGGGGACGATCCCGTTCTTCCTCGGCGACCTCACCGTGCTGCTGCTGGTGATCTTCTTCCCCGGCCTG
>Ga0187894_10005578_pt1 | contig 12753 bp, 7 predicted proteins | sample GBC1701081metaG_FD_136650 | JGI IMG/M metagenome (GOLD analysis project Ga0187894, IMG submission 136650) | White microbial mat communities from a lava cave in the Kipuka Kanohina Cave System on the Island of Hawaii, USA - GBC170108-1 metaG ... | reverse complement strand
GTAACGTTCAGGGACAAGTGAGATTCGTCGAGAGCCTCTTCAAGGTTGCCGCTTAACAAGAGGTCGGGACCGGGCTTTTTGCGTCCCCGTCCAATCTTTGCAACAGAACCACAGAGCCCGATGCCCTATATTTCAGCGTATAGTTGCAATGCATCACGCAAAATTTCCGGGATGGGAGAAGCTGTTAGCCCTGAACTTTTCCGGCGCATGCATGCTATTTGTTGCTCGCCTCGCGCTACAATTTCTTCTCCATTACCTTGTCGCCTAAAGAAATCAAAGATCAACGTCATCCTATTCTGTGATAGCGCGCCCAGCCGCATCCGGATCGTAATTTTATCAAAGGCTGAAAGCTCTGCAAAATACTCACACGAGCATTTTATGGTTACGAGCGCAAGACCCTCTTCAAGTTCAGCCAATATCTCAGGAGCGTGCTCATGGAGAAACATCTCTCTACACCGGCCCTGCCAGCGAAGATGGTTCACGTAATACACATTCCCAACGAGGTTCGTCTCCTCAAAGCCCACTACGTGTTGATGCTCATAGGATCGCATCGCCCCTCCTCACAAGTAGTCCGAAAACTATCTTGTCCTCAATACCCCGGATGGATGCCAAATAGGTTGCAAGGATGAATTTCCCAGAAGCTAACCTCACCCAACCATCGGGAGTAAGCGAGTAAAGCATCAAGGGCGCCGCTACTACCGCACCGGCTTTTTTCAAGCATTCGCGCGCCGCCCAAATTCGTGTAGCCACGGTATTGATGTCTTCCCCCGTTTCTCTTGCGATCAGCTCCGACAAGGCGAATCCGTCCTGGCTGAGCAATTCCCGCCACATCGAATTAGATCGAGCCGCCACCATTTCAACATCACAGGCAATTGGGCCTGATCCGGCGACCGCCATGGTCAGGTCGCCAGCATGCGCGGCCGATACCTCCACGGATCGATCAATCATCACCTCCGGCTTGCCGTCGGGCCGCCGCCGGACAGGCGCGTTCATCCCAAGCGCCCGCTGAATCGCCAGATCGCTCCTCGACGCGCGCGGGAGACTTGAGCGGCGCTCGATGATGACGCTCACTTCGGCGCCGGAAACAAGCTCCTCGATGCGGCGCTCGATATACGGGCCGAGCAGCGGCTCAGCCCACCCGTCTCTCACGGCGCTGTCATCAACCACTCGGAGCCGCAAACCTTTCCACCGCTCGCGCGTCTCTCCCTTCTCGCCGCTTACCTCGACATCGTAAATAAAAGTATCGCCCTCTCGCAGCCGCTCGCGCGCCTTTACTTGCATGCGCTCCGAGGCTCGCGTCGAATCGATCACGATGCGATCCACTCCGACAGGCAGAAGCGTAGCGTGAGGAATGCATGCCTGGATGGCATGGATCGCGGCGTCACGCGCGGCCGGATCGCCAAGGGTCAACTCCGTGGGCAAGTAACGACTGAACCAGTCGGGAGCGCCGTCCGGCGATATTTCGGCAAGGCACTGTTTCGCTCTCAGCAGCCGATAACCGCAAAGGCGTTGAAAACGCCCCTTATGAAAAAGAATCTCGCCGTATAGCTCACGTTTGGGATCGAGAGTCATCGGCAATAGTTCGGCTGTTACGGATTCCTGGGCGTTTGAAACCGATCCCCGCGATTCATCCTCTGAATCGCGCGTCCCGAACCGGCAGACCGCGCGGAAGTGATCCGCTTGAAAAGCGGTTCCCGCGCTTCGCATCACCACCTCGATTTTGCCCGGCTCCCGGACGAGAGCAGCCAGGCGAATCATCATTGACCCGGGGCTGGGCACGACTATGGGGCGGTCGAATCCAACGTCCTCGAAGACCGGCGGCTCGCCAACCTCCGCGAGCGCCATCGCGACCTGCGCCATCGCCTCAAGGCCCATGACCGCCGGGAAGAGCCGCTCCCCCTGAAACACGTGGTCGTCGAGATACGGGTCGTTGTTCGCCGATAGTTCAGCGTCCACGACCAACTCTACGCCGGGGTAATAGACTTTCGGTTGGTCGAGGAAGCGTAAAAAGGGAAGTTCCGATTTCTCCAGCTTGAGCGTCGGCGTGTCCCCGAACCTGCCGGTGATCACCACCGAAACCGAGGGCAATCGTTGACCGAGCAGACGGCGTAGAATGCGGATTCCTTCCTCCAGCGGTATAGGCGTGATTCCCTGCCGCATCAAAGCGTCGATTTTCCCAAGCCGTTGCCCCATGCCGGCGCCGGCCCAGACGGACCATTCGAGATTGAGGCAGCGGCAGCGCGGATGCTCCACCCGCCATCGCTCGACCAAGCGGGCGAGCCACTCGTTGGCGGTCGCATAGTGCGCTTCGCCTCGCATACCCGTGCGGGCGATGAGAGAACCGAAGGTGATGAACAACCTCAGACGATCCGGGTTGATCGCCGCAAGCGCGTTACGCGCTCCCTGAAGCTTGGGCGCAAGCGCGCTGACGAATTGATCCTCGTCAATGGAACTCAGCAGTTGCGGGACGTTCACGCCCGCGCCGTGCAGGAAAGCGGTGACCGCGCCCAGTTCAGCCTGTGCCGCGCCCACCGCCGCTCGCACGGCCTCGACGCTGGTCACATCCGCCGCGTAGTATCTCAGGCGGATGCCCGCGTGAGTCATCCGGTCGAGGTTGGCCGCGAGTTCGGCGTCTTCATCGGGGCGCGACCGGCCCAGCAGCGCCAGACAGGCGCCGGTTTCCCGCGCGAGCGAAAGAGCGCATTCGGCGGCGATCCCTTTACCGCCTCCCGTCACAAGCAATACGTCGTTTGGCCCCAACGGCGGCCCGCCCGACTCTTCACACGCGGGCAATAACCGCAACACAGGCTCACGCCGCCGTCCCGCCGAGTCGTAGTAAGCCTCGGAGTAACCAACCGCCGCTTTCGCTTCGGCAATCGCCCACTTCACGGATTCGGGATGATCCATCGGAACGTCAACGACACAGGTGGTCATCTCCGGTAATTCGAGGCAGAGCGTCCGGGCGAAAGCCCCTCCGCCTCCTCCGTGCTGCACGAGGACGAACCGGGAAACGCGCTCTTCCGTCAGCGCCGCGCGGGCGCCTTCCAACAGCAGGCGGACATGGCGCTCATCAGGTTCAGGCGGAACGCAGAGAATGACTCCGCCGTCTCCTCCCCAACTCGCGAACGCTTCTCGCAAAGGGGCCGCCAGGCGATAGCCATCAGGAGCGATTACCTTCCACGCGCCCTGGCCCGTTGGTTCCTGACGCCGTGGCAGCGCGCGTTCGACTAACTCGACCGAGAATGAACGGAGCCAGGAATCGACACCTTGCGGACGCCGCTCGATGCCGGGCAATGGAGCCCCGGCGCCCGCCATCTCGTCCAACGCGCAAGCGGCTTCCGAGATCGTCACATTGGAGTAATCGGTCGGCGCAATCGGCGTAGGCAGTCCGAGGCTCCTGGCGGCCTCGCTGATAAGCTGGCTCACGGTAATCGAGTTGAGGTGCAGATCGCCCAGCAAACGGTTGTCGTCTTTGACGGCGGAGAGAGGCAGTTCCGCCCGCTGAGCGACGAGGCGCCGCAAAAGCTCTTTGGCCGATGTGTCCGTGGTAGCGGGCGGCTCGGGAGCCGGGGAATCAGCGATTGCAGCGTCCGTTTTATCTTCACGCGCCTTTTCATACAGACGCCTGACCGCGCCCGGGCGCCGCGCTTCACCGTTGGGCGGCGGCGCCATCTCGCAAGGGTTGACGAAGAATCGCGGGCGCCAATCGAGATTGAAAGGCCGGGCGAAGCGTCCGGCAAACAGGACTTCGTGGTCTATCGGCGCGCCCGAAGCAAAGGCCGCTCCGGCCGCTTGCAGCAAGCCTCTCAATGAAGTCCCTCCGGCGTCGAGCGCCACTGCGGGAGGAGCCACGAACTCGCCGGCGATCCCGCTGAGCGCTTCTCCAGGCCCGACCTCTATCAACAGGTCTAGTCCTTCAGCCGCCTTGCTTATCGCTTCATAAAACCGCACGGGCGATGTCACCTGGCGATAGAGGAGCTTTCTCAAATCCTCATCCGTGGCGATGGGATTCCCCGTCACGGTCGAAACAACGCTGCGCCGCAGGGGCTGGAATCGCTCGCGGGCCAAGTGTTCATCCAACAGCGGCGCCGCGGCGGCTACAAGCGGCGAATGAAAGGCATGCGAGACGGGCAGGCCGATCGCGCCCAAGCCCCTGGATTTGGCGCTCGCCACAAAGTTCGCGATGGCGGCGGCCTCTCCTGAAACAACCGTCTGGGCCGGCGAGTTCAGACCCGCGATGACGACGCGGTGTCCGTTGATTAAACTCTCGACTTCTTCCTCGCCTGCCCGGATGCTGGCCATCGCGCCGGCGGGGCCGCCTGATTTTGTCATCGCCGCGCCCCGCGCGCGCGCTGTCCTGAGCAGCGCGGTTTCATCCAGCGCGCCCGCCCAATGAAGAGCCGTGATCTCGCCCAGGCTATGCCCCACGGCGACGCATGCCGTCACTCGCAACTTTTCAAGCATTCGCAAGCCGGCCATCGAGGCTGTCATAATCGCCGGTTGCGCCACCGCTGTCGCTATTTCATCGCCGCCCGCCCGGATGTCCGCCATTTCGTAAAGCTCGCGCACAAAATCGAAGCGCCGCCGCCAGGCGCCGCCGCCGATGTGAGTCCGCGACCCTTGCCCGGGGAAAAGAAAGCCGATGCGCGGCGCGGCCCGCCCGCCGCCGAGGAATACATTCGACCGCACGTCGATTTTTTCCGGCGCCCCGCTCGTCAGCCATGATCCCAGCGTTTCGAGGCGGGCCGATAACTCCGAAGGGCTTGACGCCACCACCGCCGCGCGCAGTGGCGCCGCCTCCGCGCTCTCCCGGTCGATTATCTTCTTGAGTTCAACCGCAAGGTCGGTCATCTCCGATTGCGAAATTTTCGCGGCGAAGGCCAGCAATTTCTCCACGCGCCGTTGCATTTCACCCGCGTCTCGGGCGCGCAGCAGGAATAGCTCGCAATCCTGCGCGGAGCAGAGCAGGGCCTTCTCGCGCGTGGTTATCTCTTTGCGCCGTTCGGAGCCGGCGCCTTCCAGCGTAACGTGCGTGTTGATTCCGCCGAACCCCATTGCGCTCACGCCCGCGCGCAGCGGGCGGTCCGTCCGCCACGGCTCGCCTTCGGTCAACGCGCGCAGCGCGGGACTCTCACCTTTCAACTCCGGGTGCGGCTCTTCACAGCCGGTTGTGGGCGGCAGGATTTGAGCGTCGAGCGCCATCGCCGCTTTAATCAGCCCGGCGATTCCGGCGGCGGCTTTGGTATGCCCGATGTTCGCCTTGATGGAGCCGATCGCCGCCGCCGCATCCGGCGCGGATTCCCGGCGGGCCAGGGATAATGCCTTGAGTTCGGTCGCATCGCCCACGCTCGTGCCCGTGCCGTGCCCTTCGAAGTAAGCCACCGTGCCGGCGCTGTAGCCCGCGCGGTGATAAGCGCGCCGCAAAGCCAGTAACTGTCCCTCGACCTCCGGGCGCGTGATTCCGCCGCTTCCGTCCGAGGAAACTCCCCAGCCGCGAATGATCGCGTGGATGCGGCGGCGCCCGGCTTGCGCGTCTTCACACCTCATCAACACTACAAGCCCGCATCCTTCGCCCGGCCAGAAGCCCGCCGAGCGCGCGTCAAAGACGCGCATCTTCTCCGCCGCGAGCGCCCCGGCCTTGGCGAATCCGACAAGCTCGAAAGGGTCTATGCTTAAATCCACTCCGCCGGCGATGGCCACGTCCAGATCGCCGCCAGCCAGCGATGAGCACGCGTTGGTGACTGCCAGTAGAGAGGACGCGCATGCCCCATCGATCGTAAAGCCGCCGCCTTTGAGATCGAAATAATTGCAGATTCGGCCGGCGATGGTGTTTGAGAGTCCGCCGGCCAGCGATTCCTCGCTGATCGCGGGGAACGGCTGCTTGAACGCCCCTTCGAGCTTCTCGCTGAACGCGCGCAGTTCGTCCGGCGGCCAGCCTTCATCGGCAAGCGCCGCTTCGACCACACGGCGCACATAGGGCCAGCGCAGCCGCATGACATTGGCGCGAGTAAAATCGCCGGTGAGCGTATTTCCGAGGAAGACCCCGGTACGCGCTCGCGGAAGCCCCTCGCCGTCTTGAAATCCGGCGTCGCTCAACGATTGGGCGGCGACGTCCAACGCCAGCCAGTGCGCCGGGTCCGCCGAGCGGAAACTGTTTCCCGAAACTCGAAAGCGCACGCGGTCGAATTCATAGCCTTCGATGAGCGCCGCCTGCGACGAGTAAGTGCAGTCGGCGGCGCCGGGGTCAGTGGAGAAATAATCTTCGAGGCGCAGGCGCTCGGACGGTATGCGCCTGAACGCGCGCCGTCCCGCGAGCGCGTTCTCCCACAACCCGGCGGGGGAGCGGGCGTCGGGATAGACGCAGGCCATGCCGACGATGGCAATCGAATCTGTCATCGCTCAAACCTCCTTGGCGAGCGCCGGCGCCCTGGCGAGCGCCGGCGCCTTGGCGAGCGCCCGCTGCGTGGCAAACGCATTCGCGTAGATCCCCAGACCGCGCAGCGCGCAGACAATCGTCAGCGCGAAGAAGAGTCCGAACACGACGTGGACCACCACGAGCAGGCCGTAAACCACCGCGGTCGCCGCTCCGAACGCGACCTGCGCGCGGTAACCGCTCGGCGTCGTCGCCGGGTCCGTCAGCATATAGAAGGTGTAAAGAATGAACGCCATGCCGGTCATCGGCGCCAGTGCCGGAACGAGAGAGGCGTCGAAGACCAGGCTTCTGACAAACGCCTGTAGGGCGAAGACCGAGAGCCACGCCGCAATCAAGGGGAGCTTGCGAGTGAAACGCGCGTTGAGGAAAGAGCCTGAGATGACGATCAGCGCCGGCAATATCCAATCCCCGGCGCCGGACAGGTTCTCCGTGAAATGATACGGCGGCGCGATGCCGACCCACGGAAAGAGCAACAGGGTTACGGTGATGCCGAAGTTCGATGGGTTGAAAAAGTGGCGCGCGCCGCCGCTTGCCGGCGCGCGAAAGACCGCCTTCGAGCAGATTGCGGCGGCGGTCGCGAAAACAATCGGCCACAACCGGTCATTGGTGTAAAGCAGCATCGCCACGGCGAGGCCGGTGATGTGCGCCGACAGCAGGAAGTCCACCAGGTTGCGCGCGCCGCCGGCGAAGTTCCGCTGGCGCCGCTTGGACCAGGCGTCAATTACTTCGAGCAGGATCTCGACGCTGTAAGCAGTGGCGAGCGCGACCAGCGGCTGCGCCCAGGATTGTTCAAAGCCGAAGACCGTGTGACCCAGGATGTTCAGAGCAGTGATCGCGATGGCGAAACGTCGCAGTCCTCCCAGACGAATGGCTTTTTCCCAACTGAAATTTCCGGTCATCGATATGGCCTCCCTTCATGGTTACGACCCGAGCAGGATCGTTTGATAGCCCGGTTCAAGCCGCAATGTCTTCCGGCGAATCTGACCTCGTTCATCTCGCCAGCTCATCTCGACGCGCAGCGTCCCGGCGCCCCGGATCTCGCCCAGCCCGAAATGCAGAACCGGACTGCGCTTGCCCGAATGCCCGTTGCCGCCATCCACCTGCCCTACCAACCGCCTGCCGTCCGGCAAGTAAACAAACGCGGAAGCCCCAATCGCAGGCCGCCCACGCGCGTCGGAACCCGGATGGCCCGGCCTTATCATCAAGGCCGCAGGCTCTTTCGCGGGCGCCGGCAGCAGAAGGTGTATTGCCAGGAACGCGCCCGCGCGGGGGCTGTTGTTGCGGAAGAGATAGGAAGAGTCCCACTGATTGGCCAGGGCGAAATCCAGCAGGCCGTCGCCATCCACGTCCGCCGTGGCGATGCCCCGGCTCACCTGGGGCTGATCGAGTTCAAGCTCGCCGGCGAGATCGTAATAACGGCCATCCCTGGCGCGCGCGAAAAATGGGTTGTGCCCGCGCCCGCTCAAGTCGTCGCCGGGTTGGAGCTTCGGCCAGAACGCGGCTCGGCGCAGCAGGTCATCGTTGGCCATCGCCAACTCATGCAGCTCCGGCCAGCGATTCACCGCGCCTTTGATGAAGCCCTGCGCCTGTAGCGCCTCCAGCGTCCCATCGTTGTCGAAGTCGGCCAGACGGGATTCCCAGCACCACCCGCTCCGGGACAGCCCCAACTGCTCGCTGCGATCGACGTATGGCGCGACGCCTTTCTTCATCAGTTCGATTTCACCCGTGCTGACAAAGGCGAAGTGACTTTCTTCGAGCGCGTACTCGTTGGCGATGTTGCTGACGTAAAGATCGAGGATGCCGTCACCATTCAGGTCGCCGAAATCTATTCCCATCCCCTTGAACGAATCCCGGCCGAGCGCCTTGGAGTTTGGAGTAGTGAGTGTTTTCGCGCCTTCCAGAAGGGCGAAGCGCAATTGGCCCGGCTTCGACCGGTTATGCAGCAGACGGTCGGGGCCGAAATCGTTTGAAAGATGAATCTCCGGCAACAGATCGCCGTCCAGATCGGCGGCGCCCGCCGCCAGCGTCCAGCCGCGTCCGACCTGCTCGCGCAGGGTTCCGTCGTCGTTTCCTTCCAGAACCCAACGGACATCTTCAAACTGAACGGCTGGCTCCATTCCGACTGTCCCCTCTCTCCAGAGAAGCAACCGGCTGCCCCCGCCGTTGTAGGCCCGCGACATCGAATCTTGCATTTGCTCAACGCCGCTCGCGCCTGCGTCCAGGATTCGCGCCCCGTCCGGGAAGTAGTTGCCGATGATCAGATCGGCGTGACCGTCTCCGTCCATGTCGGCTTGCGTGGCGGCGTTCGTGTACCATCGCTCCACGGGAGAGACTTTCGACTGAGGGATAAGCTCGCGAGGCGCGTACAGATTTTGCGCGAGCGCCGCCGCGCCGCCGGAAAACGGGCCGGCTTTACGCAGGAAGACTATTGGCGGACGCCCCCAGTAATACACGAGGATGTCCGTCAGCCCGTCTTCGTTGAAGTCGCCGGGCAGGCACCCCATCGGAGCCATCACGTTCGCGTCGTAGACGAGAGGCGTCGGCTCCAGCGCGAAGGCCGCGTAACGCGCGGGAGTTTGCGGCGCCGGGGCGACGACGACCCGATCAGTCCTCACATCGACGTAGCAGACATCGTTGGGCATTCCATCGCCGTCGAGGTCGTTCAGCGCCACCGAAGCTCCCACCGAGGAAATCCACGACGATAACCGCTCAAGGCTTGGATGGACCGCCCGCACGGACCTGGGCAAGCCTCCGGGCAGTTCCGGCAGCGATTGCCGCGCGAAGCGGAAACGCGATGCAAGCTCGGCGCGCTCGGCGTTCGACAGCGTGGGAGAGCGAACAACCGCGTACAACGGGAAAACGATTGCGAGCGCGACAATGCGCGTCGCGTGACGGCGAAGAATATTTGCCGCTCTGTTCATGCGGTTACAACCTCCTCGGCGAATTGTGATTGAATCCGCCGCCTCCAGACTTCGTAGGACGGCGCTTCCGCTGTGGCGGAAAGGCGATCGAGCGAGGCGTCGGTGAGATTCGCCGCCGCCTCGGCTGACAGCCCGCACCACACTTTGCAGGCCAATTCAGTGTGCGGCGCCGGGTTGCCGGCCCTCTCGCGAGCCTTCGCGGCGAAGGCCGCTCCTTGCGCGGCGTGAGAGCGGAGGCGTCCGGCCGCCGCTCTCAGGGATTCCAAAGCATGGCGATCCGCGCCGCCGGCATAGGCGCAGGCAAGACCTATCCCGCTCCAGAGATCGGCTTGCCGCGCCTCGGGGAACGCGGCGATAGTGGCCGGAATTCGCGACACATCGGCGCAGTCCACGAACCACAGGCTCCTGCCCAGGCCCTGATCGAAGGCGCGGCGCGCGTAGCCTGTCAATCGCCCGGGCGGCGCTTTCTCCCGGAAAAAACGTCGCCAGTGGAAGTACCCTTCGTGAAACCCGTATCCATCGACGGCGAGCCAGCCGAGCAGCGGGTCCCTCCGCGCGAGGAACCGATTCGCATTCCGTCGCAGGCGAGCGAGCGCCCATCCTGCGCCGACGTGCGCCATGTAAACGTGAGCGGCGCCCGGCCCCTTCAAGAAAGCCGTCAGCCGATCCTTCTTCCAGGGCGTAACATAATCCAGCAAGGTCAACGCCATTGCCGCCCCCTCGAACGCGACCCCCCGGAAATCCGGCTCGACTGCATCGAGCCGCGTCGCGAGCCTGTCAGGACGGTCTTCGCCGAGCGCCACGTTGTAGCCGTTCACAAACGTCAGGCCGATCCTCTCCAATCGCTTTTGTATCGCGGCGTCTCCGGGCGTAAATCCGCGCCGCGCGAATGTAGTCTCCTCCGGCGAGACGCCGAGGATCCGCTCTTTTATCCGGATCGCGGAAAGAATCATTTGCCTATCTCCCTCATTATTTCGGACATCTGCCCCTGCCGAACTTTCTCTCCAAGCGCCGGCAGTTGATCGGGGTTGAACAGATGTGAGTCTAAGTCTAGGCTGGCCATCGAGAACCGGGCGTCTTTCAGTGTGAGCACGGACCCGTGATTGCTCCCGATAACCATTGTGATTCGCGTCGCGGTTCGGACGCCGTCGATCTGCTTCAGGCTTTCAACCCGCATGCGCTTGACCGGGACTGACGGCCTTGTCACTCCCGCCTCGCTGTCGTAATAATCCGCCACCATCAGGAAATGAAAATTCTTCGCCAGGTAGAAATGCGCAACCGCCCACGATGAAATTTGCCGCGTCGTCTGGCTTGAGGGCGCGGCTTCGATCGCCCACACAGGTTCGTTGAGCAAGGTAGCCTGTCCCACAACAATGGGCATGTGCATACGCAGGCTCTCGTAGGTGAAATCCGATCCGAGCAGTCCTTCATCGAAGTCACCGGGCGCCACTTCGAGCACCCTGCGCTCGCCCTCCGGAAGGAACAGGTGTACTTTCATATCGGGCGACGGCGCCCCTTCTTTTTCCACCAACAGGTAGCTCGTCCCGCTCAGCCCTTTCGGTTACTCCAGCAGAAAAAGCGTCCTGGCCTCGTCTCCCGCGCTCTTCCACAAATTACTTGTAACTGCTCAGCCGGGGGAAGAGAGAGTACGGAAAAGACGGAAATAACGGAACAAACGGAAAAAAGAGTAGGGAAATTCCCCCCAACAACTTCCGTTTGTTCCGTTATTTCCGTCTTTTCCGTACCCTCTCTTCATGCTTTCTACCGTGAATGCTTCCAGGGCTGAGCAGTTACAATTACTTATCTGTGAACGCGCGTGTCACTGCGCCGTCGGTGACCAGCTCCAGCAGCACACTCCGCCGTCCGGGGCTGCCGAAATCGCGGGAGTTGTAGGCGTAGAGCAGCTCGTCGATATTGATCCCGGCGGACTCGCCGAGCACGGCCTGAGCGAGCGCCGTGCCGCTCAGGCACACCGAACCGCCCGGGACCTCAACTGCTGTAGGTTCAGGATGACAGCCATAACGCCAAGCATTTTGCCCTCAGGAGAATGATCTTGTCACGCCGCCTGATTGGTTTATTTGCCGGCGAATAAGTGTCAGGGGTTGACTGTGAGGGGAAAGCTCCGGATCGTCGCAAGAACGGGGCCCGGGTTTTTCACATCCTCAAGCTCAATCGGCTCCGCGAGGGAGTAAAAGTCCTTCTGCGGCGGGAATTTGGTCACGTTGGTGTTGCGCAGAATCGCTGGCCCTGGGTTTGGCGAGAGCTTGTTTCTGAGCGTGATGCCAGGCAGCAGATTGGGAATCGTCACGTGAATGTTCACGATCATATCCTGAACGGCGGGGAAGGGTCTCCCGGCGACGATTGCCGTGATTGTGCTTGGCGGCGGAACACGATCCGGGTCAATCCGGACCGTGATCGGCCCGATGATATTGCCGACGCCGTCACTTACATGTTCTTGAATCAGAAGGTAAACCATGTTGGTGACGCCACTGAGGAATTGCATGAGCCTGTTGGGGTCCAGCAAGACGCTCAGATTGCCTTTAAAGTCTGCGAGGTAGCTCTGTCCAGCGACCACAAGTTCGGCCGCTTGTGCAAAGCAGCCGCAGTTGAAGATGGACTGTGTCGATCCAGGTAGATTCATATCCAGCTCCTTTCAATTGCGATTGATAACGTAGACTGTGCATGTAAGTGAAGACTGTGCAGATAAAAACCGCTTGAAATCAACAGGATCAATCAATGGCGGCGAAGCTTTGGAGTGCGGCGGGTTCAAACCACTGCTTTCATTCGAGTTTAATTTGCACACACTTCACTTTATTACGCGGGGGGCTCACAGCTGATCGGCTGGATACTATCTGAGCCATTCTGGGAAGTATCAGCTATAGCGAGGAGACTATAACAGAACTTCTACAGTATAGCCTCATCAATTTTATCGATAAGGCTAACTCGAACTCTGTTAAGCAACATTGCTGTTACTCTAGTTAGGCGCATTGTTATATCACGCTCAAGGGTTCTGTTGCAAAAAACGGGCGGTTTGTGATCAAGACTGGTAGACTTCCCCCGCCCATCTCATACCGGGAGTCTACTGTGACCGAATCCGATCCGTTCAAATGGCGACACTATGAATCCGAGATCATCCTTCTCTGCGTGCGCTGGTATCTGCGTTATGCCCTCAGCTATCGCGATCTCGAAGAAATGATGCGGGAGCGCGGCCTGTCTGTAGATCATACAACGATCTACCGCTGGGTACAGGCCTACGCTCCGGAGTTAGAGAAAAGGATTCGCCCTCACTTGAGACCGAGGAATGACTCCTACCGCGTCGATGAAACCTATATCAAAGTGAAAGGCGCGTGGAAATACCTTTACCGCGCCGTCGATTCGACCGGCCAAACGATCGACTTC
>Ga0187894_10005577_pt1 | contig 12754 bp, 13 predicted proteins | sample GBC1701081metaG_FD_136650 | JGI IMG/M metagenome (GOLD analysis project Ga0187894, IMG submission 136650) | White microbial mat communities from a lava cave in the Kipuka Kanohina Cave System on the Island of Hawaii, USA - GBC170108-1 metaG ... | reverse complement strand
TGGTCAGGCGAATCAGGCCGTGTGTTGCGGCTGATCGAAGAACGGATCGCATCCGTCAAGCATCTCGCCGTCTATCTCTGTGGGAACAGCGCGATGATCGCCGACGCCACATCGTTGCTCCAGAAAAAGGGCCTCTGCCCCATCTACCGCGAAAAATATTACGACGATACAGGCTCGCCTGATGACTGATGTGATCCGATACACCGGTTGAAAGGTAAAGTGGCGATTGTGACCATCATATGTTGTGAGCCGTACGATAGATTCCTCTAGTTTGCACCATTTTTCTAGGCTCTTGTTCCCATCCTCCCGTTCCCCACACGCCATCCGTTCTTCCATTTCCAGAGTCCTCATTCAACAGTTAGCAGGAGTTCGGCTTACTGGCCTCGCGACAGTGCCGGAGGATAGTGTGGATCTCCAGTGAGCTGTGAGATGGCCGAGTGATTCCCTGATTCTCCCCAATAGGCGTATCCATACATAGGTTGAGGCATACAGCTTCTGCAGTATGCATTGGCTCCAGTCTTGTTATCCCGACGAGGAATGGTTGGAATTTCAATGTCTACGAGAAGCTTGAAGATGAGCGCTTAGGGCACACCTTATGCTCACTAGCGGTGCCATGGATGTTCGCGAGTAAAAATTGCGCACAGAAATTCAGCGTACAGGGAGGCGAACATGACTCATCGCAGATGCATCATGAAGGTCGGAGTCACCGTATTGTCGATCGCAGCATTTGGGGTGACGGGGGTGTCTCTTTCGGACGATGTGTGGTCGCAGGTTGCGAGGTTTGCGGCAAGCGATCCCGGAGTCCGTCCCGGTCCCGCTTCTGCGGGGGGCATGTTACCGGGCCTCACACCATCGGAAAAAAGGGGCTTTCAAGTCGGGTTGGAAGCCTTTGGTGAAGTGGCATCAGTGCAGGGTACTATTCGTGATACTGAGGCTGGGCTGGGCCCCCGGTTCAATCTGGACAGTTGCGCCGGCTGTCATACGCAGCCGGACATCGGGGGGACCAGCCCGGTGGTCAACCCCCAGGTCGAGGTAGCCAAGAAAGAAGGCGCGAACAATGAAATCCCGCCGTTTATCAAAAGGGACGGACCCGTGCGTGAAGCCCGGTTCAAAAATAATACGGATGGTACCCCCGACGGCGGAGTTCATGCGCTCTTTACAATCGCCGGGCGAAACGATGCTCCGGGATGCTTTCTTCAGCAGCCGGACTTCCGAACCGCAATCGCCCGCCAGAACGTGGTGTTTCGCATTCCGACGCCGCTCTTTGGGCTAGGGTTGATCGAAGCGATCGACGACGATGCCATACTCGCCAACATGCGGGCCAATGTTGCTGCGAAACAGTCGCTCGGTATCGGTGGCCGGGTGAATAAGATGACGGGCCGGCCAAATACCAGCGGAAACGACGGCACCGTGACCCGATTTGGATGGAAAGCCCAGAACAAGTCGCTCGAAATGTTCTCGGGCGAAGCCTACAACGTCGAGCAGGGGATCACGAACGATCTGTTCCCGCAGGAGAGGGATGAGGCGCCGAATTGCTACTTCAACACCACGCCGGAGAGCCAGACTGACCTTGAAGCCGTGGATCACCTTGAAGGACAAAGCGATGTGGTGAAATTCGCCATGTTCATGCGGTTCCTGGCGCCTCCAAGACCTGCACCCGACACGGACACCATCGTCCGGGGCCGGAAGCTGTTCGCAGACGTCGGCTGTGCGATGTGCCATACCCCGACGATGCAAACCGGCAGATCATCTGTGGGGGCGTTGCGGGGCAAGGATGCCAACCTGTTCTCCGATTTGGCACTCCATAATATGGGCCCGGGCTTGGCAGATGATGTGAGTCAGGGTAATGCCGGCGGCGACGAGTTCCGCACGGCGCCCTTGTGGGGGCTTGGGAAGCGAATCTTTTTTTTGCATGACGGGCGTACCAAAGATCTGCTCGAAGCAATTCAGGAACATGCGAGCGGCGGCGGAGGTCGCTACCGGCCTTCGGAAGCGAACCAAGTGATCGGGCAATTCAATCGACTCAACGAGATCGACAAGCAACATGTGCTGAATTTCCTTCGTGCCCTATGAGGCAGCTCGGCTAAATGTGTCGCCTGTCTCGTATTTTCGGTATTGCATAGGAGGAGAAAGAAATGATGGCTCAATTCGGTAAAATTCTCACTTTCCTTACGATACTAGTTGTGCTCGCACCTTCGCAGGGGATTTTTGCGGAGGGAACGCGCGGCGGATTCGACGACGCGTTCGGCCCGCTGTTTAACCCAGATGCCAGAACGGCTCCTCCGAATGTGAAGCATCGCCCACGGCACGGGTTCGATCGAGCCAGCGGAGTCCGCCATTGGAACCAGATTGCCGTCGATGCCAGCGGCTTCGATCATACACCGGTCGCTCCGGATGAGACGCGCGTGTTCGGCGAACAGTTGGGGCCAGGTCGCGCGGCCCGGGCGATGGCCATCGTCCATCTCGCCGTCTTCGAAGTCGTCAACTCCATTGAAGGAGACTATAAGAGCTACGTCGGTCTGCCTCATGCGAAGCTGGGCGCGTCACTGCAGGCTGGAGTTGCGCAAGCCGCCCACGATACGCTTGCTTCTCTCTTCCCCTCACAAGCGGCCTCCTTCGATACCATTTTGAAGGAGGAGTTGGAGGAGATCCCAGAAGGACGGCTGAAAACCAACGGGATTGCATTAGGGAAGCGCGCGGCCTCGGCCATCCTTGCTGCACGATCCAACGATGGATCTCAGCATGCTGAACCAAGGGTCGGCATTGAGTATCTCACGAGCAACGATCCTGGCAAGTGGCGGCAAGACCCCATCAGTAAGATTCCGCTCGCTTTGGGCGCCTATTGGGACAAGGTCAAGCCATTCGTGCTCGAACGAGCCGATCAATTTCGAACGCCCCCTCCGCCCAGGCTCGACAGCCGCGACTATGCCGCCGCCTTTAACGAAGTGAAGACGTTGGGGGGCGACGGCGTGGTGACTCCCACGATCAGATCGGCAGAACAAACCCAGATCGGGATCTACTGGGCTTACGATGGCACGCCGAGCTTGTGCGCACCGCCAAGGCTCTACAACCAAATAACCATGAAGATCGCACATCAGATGGGTACGGATAACGATGTGATGGAATTGGCACGGCTCCTGGCACTCGTGCATCTCGCCATGGCGGATGCAGGTATCGCGGTTTGGGAATCCAAATACTACTATCAATACTGGCGGCCGATCACCGGCATACGCGAAGCCGACGAGAAGATGGGTCCGAGCGGATTGGGCGACGGCAATCCGACCACAGCCGGAGACACGACGTTTTCACCACTCGGCGCGCCGGCCAGTAATCTCAAGGGACCGAACTTTACCCCTCCGTTCCCGGCCTATCCCTCCGGGCATGCCGGATTCGGCGGAGCGCTCTTCGAAATACTCCGGAACTACTACAAGACCGATCGCATCCGATTTACATTCGTTTCAGACGAGTTCAATGGGGTGACACGCGATAACGCCGGCAACGTGCGGCCGCTTGTGGAACGCAGTTTTTCCTCCCTCTCGGAGGCAGAGGAAGAAAACGGTCAGAGCCGGATCTATCTCGGCATTCACTGGGCCTTCGATAAAACCGAGGGCATCGCGCAGGGCCGCCGCGTGGCCGACTACGTGTTCAAGAATATGTTGCGACCGCGCCACCATGGACGGTAACGACCAATCGAGTATCTCGTTGCAGCTTGCGGGGAAGAGGAGAACACTCACGCAGGATGCTCAAAAAGGCTGTCAGCAAGGCCGCAGCGAGTGAAGGCCCGAGGCATACCCTTGCGGTACGTTGAGGGTCTGAGCGATGCGAGAACGAAGCTGGCGGGCTTTTTCAGCATCCTGCTAGCGGTATTTGGCGAAGCAGATCAAATCCAGGTGGTCGTAGTGGTCGGGGAGAATCGATTCCGCCTTGTAGCCGAGGCTCATGAACAGATGGATGTTCCGGGCAGTGCGCAGCATGGTGCAGGCAAAGAACTTATGGGCATCGGTCGCAACCAGTTCGATTTCCCGTATCAGCGCTTTCCCCACCCCCTTGCTCTGGTGCGCGGGACTCACGGATAGCAATCGAATCACACACACTCCGGCCACAGTCCAAAAGCGCACCGATCCCACCACCATGCCATCCGCTTCCGCTACGAAGATATGTTTTTCCTTGGCATCTTCCCTGAGGCTATCGAGCGTTTCCGTCGTCCATCCGCTGACTTTGTAGACGGCGGCGTATTCCCCGAACGCGGCCTGCTGTACATGAAGCAAGGCGGAAAAATCCGCTTCGGTCGCTGGTCTGATCCGAATCATACACGGTACTCCAGGCTGGGGCTCCTCACCCCGCACGCGAGAAGATAGCAGAGCCGCCCCTCATCTTCCATCGGACGTGTGGAGCGACCAGGCCAGGCAGTCCTTGAGAGTTTGGTCATCGTGCCCGATATCGATCGGTGTTACGATACGAAATGCCTGCCGTACAGGGTGCACCCATCACCACCGACATTCCGCAGCGAATGGACCGACTGCCCTGGTCGCGATGGCACCAGCTGGTGGTGACGGCCCTCGGCATTACGTGGGTTCTGGATGGACTCGAAGTGTCCATCGTCGCCGCCCTAGGTCCTGTCCTCACCCATACCACCACATTACACCTGACGGAATCCGAAGTCGGGCTTGTCGCGTCGGCGTACCTGACCGGCTCGGTGCTCGGGGCCGTCGTGTTCTCCTACCTCACCGATCGGCAGGGACGGAAGAAATGGTTCATGATTACGCTCCTGCTCTATCTGACAGCCACGGTCCTAACGGCGCTGTCCTGGGATCTGGGGAGTTTCATGTTCTTCCGCTTCTTGACCGGCGCGGGCATCGGCGGGGAATACGCGGCAATCAATTCCGCCATCGACGAGCTCATCCCTGCGCGTCGGCGCGGGCAAACGAGCCTGGCGATCAACGGGAGCTGGTGGCTGGGGACGGCAGCCGGTGCGCTCCTCACCATAGTCCTGCTGAACCCTGAACTCATTCCGGAATATTTGGGATGGCGTTTGTGCTTCGGATTGGGAGCCGTCCTTGGAATCGGCATCGTGCTCATTCGACGGCTCGTCCCGGAGAGCCCCCGCTGGCTGATGACCCATCGACAGGTAGAAGAGGCTGAAGCCGTCGTCTCCAAGATTGAAGACCAGATCTCGCGTGAGGAAGGGCTGGCCTCGCTGCCGACGCCCATAGGCTCGATGACCGTCCATTCCCGACCACATGCGACCTTGGGTACCGTGGTTCGCCAGCTCTTGCACACCTACCCTAGGCGCACGGTGCTGGGTATCGTGCTATTGACCACGCAGTCGTTCACGTACAACGCGATTTCATTTACCTACCCCTTCGTCCTCACGAAGTTTTACGACGTGTCGGCAAGCAACATCGGCCTCTATATTCTTCCCTTTGCACTCGGCAATTTCCTGGGTCCTCTGGTACTCGGGCGCTACTTCGATACCGTCGGCCGGAAGCAGATGATCAGCGTCACCTATGCCCTAGCTGGTTGTCTGCTGGCCGTGACGGGATACCTGTTCTGGCAAGGCGCGTTCACACCCGTCACCCAAACGCTGGCCTGGTCGGCCATCTTCTTCTTTGCCTCGGCAGGCGCCAGCGCCGCCTATCTGACCGTCAGCGAGATCTTTCCCCTGGAGATCCGCGCGATGGCCATTGCGAGCTTCTTTGTTGTAGCGCAGGGGGCGGGGGTGTTGGCACCATGGCTGTACGGCAAACTCATCGAATCGTCAGCAGAAAGTGTGTTCTATGGCTATCTACTGGGAGCCGGGATGATGCTTGTGGGTGCGTTTGTGGAACTGTGGTTAGGCATCAAAGCTGAAGGGCGGTCGCTCGAATCCATCGCCACACCGCTCTCGGCGGAGAAGCGAGCAGAAGATGGGGCCTAGTGGCTCACGCCCGCTGGGACTATACCTTGTGTGGCGAGCACGGTCTGGATGCTCGCCATCAGTTCGTCAGCTTGGACGGGTTTTGATACATAGGCGACCGCGCCCAACTGCCGCGCCTTCTCTTCCGCTTCTTTTCGATCACGGACGGTGACGATGATCACGGGAATCTCGCTCAGCAAGTGGTTGCTTTTTAATCGCTCGAGGATGAGGAACCCATCCCCGCCTGGCAATCCGAGGTCTAAGAGAATGGCCTGGGGTTGGTGGAATCGGGCAGCAGCCATGGCCTGCATCCCATCGGCAGCCCATATGGGATAGAAGTTATGGGTCTTGACGATCGTGCTCAGCAAGTTCCAGCTATCGACGGAATCATCGATGATAAGAATCTTTGGTCTCACAACGAACCTCCCTTCTCGAGTAACCCTTCTTCCCATTGGGTCATCGACCGGCTCCATCACCGAGTCCAATACACCATTAAAATATAAGTCTAATGTACCTGGTGCACTGGAATGGGATAGACCTCTAAGAAGTACTTCGGAAGCGGGGTAAGGGAGGGGGAGGGAGCGGCCAGGTGCCCTTCGTGCTCGCAGAACGCGCACGGTGAAACTGTGCTCGTTCGATGCGCGCAGTAAAGGGCAGCCTTGGCCACTCCCTCCTAAAGAGAAACGAGCGAGCTTGGAGGGATCATGAACAGGCCTGGTTTCGACGTGACCGTGCGGGAAATTTTGAGTTGATCTTGGGTTCGGCGAAAGTCCAGGATAGTAGCGAGGGAGCTCATGTCAGGAGGAGCCCCGCACTGCACGTCGGATTGAACGGTCGATCGGCTCAGCCATGGCGTACCAACCCATTGAAAATTACGGCATCATCGGCAACATGCGGACAGCGGCGCTCGTCGGTATGAACGGTTCCATTGATTGGTTCGGCGTCCCATCATTCGATTCACCAAGCGTGTTCGCCGCCATCTTGGACGACCAAAAGGGAGGCCGGTTCGAAATTTCGCCCCTGGGGGAAGACATCCGGACGAAGCAGTTCTATTGGCCGGAAACGAACGTGTTGGTCACCCGCTTTCTCTCGCCGGACGGGGTGGGAGAAGTTATAGATTTCATGCCGGTAGGCATACCTGCTAAATCGCTCTGGCAGGATCAATTGGTTCGGCGCGTCAAAGTCACACGAGGGACACTGACCTTTCGGATGAAATGCCATCCGGCTTTTGATTATGCGCGTGCGCCGCATCGCGCATCGATCGAACAACATGGCGCCATCTTTGAGTCGGCCGTCCTGAACTTGGGATTGGTGAGCGCCGTCCCGTTCTCCTGCGATGGCGAGAGCGTCCATGCGACATTTGCGCTTCAGGAAGGCGAGGAGGCGATCTTCATACTGCGCCCTATGAAGGTTGGAGAGAAGTGCCGTCGGTCCCCTTCAATCGCCGAAACGCAGGATGTATTCGAACACACGGTCAATTACTGGCATCGATGGCTGTCCAAATGTACCTATACCGGCCGCTGGCGCGAAATCGTATACCGATCGGCACTGACCTTGAAGCTGATGACCTTCGAACCGACCGGAGCGATTATCGCTTCGCCGACCTGCAGCCTGCCTGAATCGATCGGCGGCGGAAGGAATTGGGACTATCGCTACACCTGGATTCGCGATGCAGCTTTTACGATGTATGGCTTGTTGAGAATCGGCTTCACCGAGGAAGCCCATGCCTTCATGCAATGGCTGGAAGCGCGCGCCGGTGAAGTCGAGGCCGACGGCACATTACAGATCGTCTATGGAATCGATGGTCGCCACGATTTGACGGAGCAGTCCCTCGACCATCTGGACGGCTATCGCGGTTCCCGGCCAGTCAGGATCGGCAACGGCGCCTATAAGCAACTGCAGCTCGATATTTTCGGGGAGCTGCTCGATTCACTCTACCTGTACAACAAATACGTCATGCCCATCGGGTATGACGCCTGGATGCGTATCCGGCACCGCCTGGATTGGCTCTGTGATCATTGGCAGCAGCCGGACGAAGGCATTTGGGAAGTGCGCGGAGGCCGGCGACATTTCGTCTACTCAAAACTGATGTGCTGGGTGGCGATGGATCGGGGAATTCGCCTGGCAGATAAACGGTCGTTTCCGGCTGATCGCGATCGATGGCAGCAGGTCCGGGATCAGATCTACGAAGAGATCATGTCCAAGGGGTGGAGTAAGAAACGCCATGCCTTCGTACAGCACTACGGCAGCGACTCGCTGGACGCGTCGAATCTCATCATGCCGATGGTTTTTTTCATGGCTCCCAGCGATCCGCGCATGCTGAGTACACTCCACGCCATCAATCGCTCGCCGAAGGAGGGAGGATTGGTCTCCGATGGTCTCGTGTATCGTTACGACAGCGAGACCGGAGAAGACGGGCTCACAGGAGGAGAAGGCACGTTTACCATGTGTTCGTTTTGGCTCGTGGAGGCGCTCATCCGGGCAGGGCGAGTCGATCCTGCGAGACTGACGGAAGCGCGGCTGTTGTTTGAGCGGATGCTGGGACACGCCAATCATGTGGGGCTGTATGCCGAGGAGATAGGGGGAAGCGGCGAAGCCCTCGGCAACTTTCCTCAGGCCTTCACCCATATCGCCTTGATCAGCGCCGCCTTCAATTTAGATCGAGCCTTGGACGGCAAGTCGCGTAGCTAACCAGTTGCACAAGCCTGCCGGCGGTCCCATACTGAACGTAATCCTAACCACAAGGAGGAACTATGCAGCGAAAAGGATCAGCGGTTTGGCAAGGCGACTTGAAGACTGGGAAAGGCACCGTCTCCACCGACAGCGGCGTCTTGTCGCAGACGCAATATTCGTTTTCCACGAGATTCGAAAGCGGGAAGGGTACCAACCCGGAGGAATTGATCGCGGCCGCGCATGCCGGCTGCTTCACGATGGCGCTGTCGGCTCAATTGGGGAGTGCCGGCCTGACTCCGGAAAAACTGGAGACCACGGCCACGCTCACATTCGACAAGCTCGAAGCCGGATGGACCGTGACGAATATCCTGCTGGACGTCAAAGGCAGGGTACCCAAGGCGGATCAGGCCGCATGGGACAAGGCGACATTGGAGGCCAAAGCCGGTTGCCCGATCTCGCGCCTCCTCAAAACGACCATCAATATGCAAGCCAAGTTGGAACGCTAGGGTGGTGATGGCCAAAACCCGGAACTCCGACTCGCTGGCGTTTCTCTTCGATTTGGACGGCACCTTGATCGACAGCGTCTACCAGCATGTCCTGGCCTGGCGCGAAGCGACACAAGCGGCCGGCATCGAGTTGCCGGTCTGGCGCATTCACCGCCAGATCGGCATGAGCGGGGGCCTGATGCTCAACGCCCTGTCCCGGGAAACCGGGCAGCCGGTCTCGCGGAAGGATGCGGAGCGTATTCAGCAGGTACATGCCGAGGCGTTTGCCGATCAGGTTCCGTCGCTGCGCGTGCTTCCCGGCGCGCAAGCACTGCTGGATACGTTGGTGGCCCATAGTGTCCCTCACGCTATCGCGACGAGCGGACGAAAGCACAATGCACGGCATGCGCTCAAGCTGCTCAAGCTCCATCGGAGCGTGCCGGTCATCACGCGCGACGACGTCCGCTTCGCGAAGCCCGATCCCGATCTATTTGTCGCCGCAGGGAAGCGACTGAAAGTTAGCATGAGCCGCTGCGTCATCGTCGGAGACAGCGTCTGGGATTTGCTGGCCGCGCGCCGCGCATTCGCCCTCTCAGTGGGACTACTCTCCGGGGGTTATGGCCGGGAGGAGTTGGAGCGGGCAGGAGCCTATCGGGTCTATCAAGACCCGGCCGACTTGCTCAGACACTTGGATGAAGTCGGCGTGAGACTCTAGCAGGATGCTGAAAAAGTCCGCCAACGGCGCAAGCAGCCGTAAAGAAGGATCCACACACATATATTTCTCACCTGATCCACGTAATCTCTCTTGCGCGATCTCTTCGCGTCCCATACAATCGGCATCCGTGAAAGCCATCCATACTGCCCACATGCGCAGCAGACTCTTTCGCAGCGATAATCTCCTCACCATCACATGGGTAGTGTGCCTGCTCTTCGTGCTTGGCGGGTGTTCTATTCTGCCGGGGCACTGGCGGCCAGGATGGAATCAGCAGTGGCCCGCCGGCAAACCGGTGCCCCACACAGCCGGCTCATGGAATTTGACCGAACTCGAATCAAAAGACGAGCGGTTTGTCGCGCTGGCGATCTCTGGAGGCGGGAGTCGAGCCGCCAACTTCGGCGCCGCCGTCATGCTGGAACTCCGACAGCGGGGCTTGCTGGAACAAGTCGATGTGATTTCAGGCGTGTCCGGTGGAACGCTCCCGGCTGTGTATTACGGACTCGGAGACAAGGCCGGTGCATTTACCGAACCGGCGGTCCGCGAGGCATTGGGCTACGATTTTCAGAGCAGTTGGATTCGCCGGTGGTTTCTGCCGCAGAACATGTTTCGCTATTGGCTGTCCGACTTCACCCGCTCGGATATTATGGTGCAAGTCTTCAACAACCAGCTGTACCACGATGCCACCTTTGCCGACCTTCAGCCGCATCCAAAAATCTTGATCAATTCGACCGTCCATAACGATAACACCCGGTTCACGTTTACGGATGAACGCTTCGCCGCGCTCCATTCAGTGCTCGCCCCCTATCCCGTCGCCAATGCCGTGAATGCGTCCTCCGCATTTCCCGGCGCATTCCAGGACGTGACCCTGCAGTGGTATATGGAGCCGACGCAGTACCTGCACCTCTATGACGGCGGTCCCATCGATAATCTTGGCGTGCAGGCGATCACTCAATATATGAATCGGAACGTGTTAGGCACCACGCTCGATCGGCTGTTTCCCAAGGGATGTGTCATTTTCGTCATCGACGCCACCCCATCGAGCGACCATACCGATCTCGACTTTAAACAATCCAGTCGGTCCGCCATCGACTATTTCGTCGACACCAATGCGCTCGATGCCACGGATGCCATGTTGATCGAATCCCGCCGCTCCCTGCTCGAGAGAATGGGCATTCCGGTCGAGAAGCAGGATCGGGATCCGAGGGGCCGGCTCCCGGTGAACGATCTCCGGCAATGCGGCTGCGAAGTCCGCCATATCTCACTGCGACATCTGCTCTATACCGAAGTATCCGAAGCCAATGAGGATTTGGCCGAACGTGTAACGCGAATTAAGACGAAGTTTTGGCTGTCCGACGGAGAACAGAACGATCTCTTCCAAGCCGCCAAGGTCATCATGGAGCTGCTTGACCACAAACAGCTCTTGTCGGAATCGTCATTTAAGGTTCCTTGTGGCAGCGTTTCAGTACAGAAACCACCAGCGTAATGCGCGGCGCTTGTCATCGATCAGGACAGGTCAAAATCCTGAATCTGCTTGCGGGACGTGAGGTCAAGTGGCACACCTAGACCATGAACGTGATAGGGAGAAGGGCCTGGATCAGCCTGGGAGGTAGTCTGTGTTTGGCTGTTGCCCTGGGCTCGTGCGGAACCCTGTCTGTCAGCTCACCAGACAAGAAAAGCGGTCGAGCTGCCGTCGACGCAAGCGTCGTGCAATCCCTTCAACGACAAATCAAAGATCGAGAGAAGCGCATTGCGGAGTTAGAGGCCCAGTTGGATGCCTTGAAGGTGATCGATCAGGACATGGAGAAACGGAGGCAGTCCAGCCGGCCACCCGCCACGTTGACGCCTATCGAGTGACCATTGTTACGAACCTGCCCTACTGCGTCCCACACAATTTAAACTGTACCAGTACCCGTCGATCAGGACGTGGTGGAAACACTCGCCCCGAATGTGAAAGGGACAAGCCTTGAGAGTTCTTGGGTCGGGAAGTTCCCTCCTGTTGCCTCCGTCTGAGTGCCCGCGCGTGCTGGGTTTTGCTGGTGCACGGAAAGTGATGGCGAGTTTCCTGTTCGGCGCACTCCTGACCGTCCTGCATGTGGTACCCGCTCTGGCGGGCATGGAACTCGCCCAGCTGTCGGTCAAGAAAGGTGTGTTCTTAGTGGCCAGCCCATCGCTGGAAGATCCTAACTTCCGCCAAACTGTCTTGCTTATCGTAGAGCACGGGGCGGAGGGAACAGTCGGGCTGATTCTGAATCGCCCTACGAAGCTCCTCTTGTCCGACGCATTGCCGGACATCACGATGCTCAAGAGGACCAGCTACCTGCTGTTTGCGGGTGGACCGGTAGAAGCATCCCGGTTTCTCCTGCTGTTCCGAGTCAAGGAGCCTCCGACAGACGCACGATCGATCTTCGACGGGGTCTATCTGGGGCGCACACCTCGAGTCCTAGAGCGCATCATTACACAAGCCAAGCCGACCGAAACCTTCCGGGCGTTTGCCGGATTTGCCGGATGGGCTCCGAGGCAGCTAGAAGCTGAGATGCTTGTGGGCGCGTGGGGGATGTTGCCGGCAGATTCGTTCAGCATCTTTGACCAGGACCCGGCCACGCTCTGGCAGGACTGTGTCAGCCGGCTGCAGGGGCCGAGGGTGATTGGGGCGGTCTGGTCTATCCCTCGTGCTCGCTGCCCGCGCACAGAAGACCAATTAGATTGTCAGATCAAGGGCCGTGCTCGGTCAATGCGCGCAGTGAAGGACAGTCTGGCGACTCCCTACTGAGGAGAAACAAGCAAGCTTTGAGGGACTATTTGTATCGTTGGACGCACGCAGTTAGGCGATTACCAAGGTCGGAATGAAGTCGAAAGCTCGAAAGCAGTATATATTGGGTGTGCTCATATCTTGGATCCTGCCCCTCAAGGCTCCTTAATGAGTGTATTTCGCCATTTCGATGAGTTGACGCATCACTAAACATGTCACCGGACCGAACATCCCGC
>Ga0187894_10005576_pt1 | contig 12754 bp, 10 predicted proteins | sample GBC1701081metaG_FD_136650 | JGI IMG/M metagenome (GOLD analysis project Ga0187894, IMG submission 136650) | White microbial mat communities from a lava cave in the Kipuka Kanohina Cave System on the Island of Hawaii, USA - GBC170108-1 metaG ... | reverse complement strand
GGAGGCCGAGCCCTTGGGGGGGTCCCCAGTGGCGGTTGCGGGGAGAAACGATCCGCTGGGAGGTGTTCTGCGGGCTTGCGGCGGGGTGGCGTGGGTGATCCGGTCCCCGGATTTCGGGGTGTTCAGGCGGGTGTGATGACCTGGCGGGCTTCGCGGAGTCGGTAGCTTTCGCCGTCAAGGGTGATTACGTGGCAGTGGTGTAGGAGGCGGTCGAGGATCGCGGTGGCGGTGGCGGCGTCGGGCAGGAACTGGGTCCAGCGCTCGAAGTCGACGTTGGTCGTGATCGCGATCGATCGCTGTTCGTAGGCGGCGGCGATGAAGCGGAACAGGTGGTCGGCGGCGACGCGGTCAAGCGCGGTGAAGCCAAGGTCGTCGATGACGATGAGGTCGTGGCGCAGCAGCCGTTCGATCAGCTTGCCGACGGTGTTGTCGGCGAGGCCGCGGTAGAGCGCCTCGATCAGCTGGTCGGCGGCAAAGAAGCGGACCTTTCGCCCGGCGGTGATCGCGGCGCGCCCGAGCGCCTGGGCGAGGTGGCTCTTGCCGACTCCCGCGGGCCCGGCCAGGCACAGGTTGTCCTTGCGCTGCAGCCATTCGAGCGAGGCGAGGAACTCGAACGTTGCCCTCGGTAGCGACGAGGCCTTGAGGTCGAAGCCCTCGAGGGTCTTGGGGGCGGGAAAGCCGGCGGCCTTGAGGCGGGCGCGCTCGTTGGAGGCCTCCCTGGAGGCGATCTCCTCGCGGACCAAGGTCGCGAGCAGTTCGTGCGGCGCCCAGCGCTGGGTCTTGGCGGTCTGCAATAGCTCGGGTGCGAGCTCGCGTATCGCGCGCAGGCGTAGCCGGCGCAGCCCGGCCTCGAGCTCGGGATCCAGCGCTGCGCTCATCGCCGTGTGCGCCGGTAGTCGTCCAGCGAGCGGACCGCGACCTTCGGCAGGTCCTCGAGCTGGAGCGGCTCGGCGTCGGCGACGCTCGCCGGCGGTGCGGCTCTGAGCCCGTCGGCGATCGATCCGAGGTCGCCGTGCGCGAAGCGTCCGAACGTGGTCGCGCGGTCGAGCGCGGCGCGGGCCTGGACCTCTCCGCGCGCGCGCGAGTGAAAGCGCCTCCTCCAGACGATCGTGCAACCTGGCGGTGCCAGCCGCCGCCGCGGCGCGCAGGTAGTCCTCGGCCTCGGCGACGAGCGCCAGGAAGGCGTGCTCGGAAGGCGTGCGGGGCCGCAGCGCCCTAACGCCCGTCGGTGCGGGGGTCGCGTAGTGCGCGTCGGCGATCGACGCCTCCCCGGGCGCCAGCAGCGCGTGCTCGGCGATCGGGACGCCCCGGTGCATGATCACGACGTCGCTGTCGGAGGCCTGCACCTGGACGGTCTGGCCGACGAGACGGTGCGGGACCGAGTAGCGCGCCGAACAGAACCGGACCGTCGCGAGCCGGTCGACCTTGCGCTGCTCGCCGCACGCGACCGCTGGACGTGCCGCCGGCAGCGAACCGAACAGCGGCCGCTCGACCTCCAGACGCTCCGCCGGGCGCGCCCGGGTCTCGTAGTGGATCTCGGCGTTGACCTCCCGACACCACGCGGCGCCGGCCTGATTGGCCGCATCCAGTGAGCCGAAACCCTCATAGGGGATCAGGTCGGACTTCGTGAACCGGACAACGGCCTCGATCTTGCCCTTCGATTCGGGGTCCTGGCGCTCGGTCGTGCGCGGCGAGAAGCGGTAATGCGCCGCGAGCCGCACGAGGTCGGGGTTGAGCACCGCGACCCCCGCCAAGTGGCCTGTCGCGACGGTCTTGGGATTGTCGAACAGCACGCGTCCCGGGACCCCGCCCACCTGCTCGAAGCTATGCGCGAGGCCAACCGCAAGCGCGCCGAAACGCTCGCTGCAGGAGAAGCTGACCGTCCGAAATCGCGACCAGCCCAACACGCCTGAGAAGAACGACAGCTTGCGCGGACCCGCCGCCGTCTCGACCGTCCCGGCCGCCCCCCAATCACACAGCATCCACTCGCCGGGCCCGGACACCCACGGTCGGTAGACGCGGCCCTCCAATGCCTGCTTGGCCCGCCACGCCTCCTTCGCATCGGCGACCGCGCGCCGCAGCGAACGCTCCGAGCCCTTATAGCCCGCCGCGCGAACCAGGCGCATCAACCGCCGCGCCGTCACCCGGCCGCCCGTCTGCTCGACCCGCTCCGCGATCAACCCCACGAAGACATCAGCACCCGCGAGCGCGCCAACACCGGCGCGAGCTGACCCGCATCCCCGGCCGCCTCGACATAGCGCTTGACCGTCTTGTGATCGCAACCCATCAACGCCCCGACCGCGCGATAGCTGCCCAGCTCCTCGTATAAGGCGATGATCTCCACCTGCGTCCTTCCGCTCTTCATAGGCGTCCTCCCGATCGTGCGTGCAAGAGCACCGCACCGTCGAGCCCAAACCGGACAAGTGGGGAATTACATGGCCACCAGCGGAGAGTTTCTCCTGGCCACGGTCACATGTCGATCGCGGCGGTCTAGCTCCGAAAGCCGCGTGCTCAGGGCAGTGTCGATCAGCACCATCGCAAGCAAGGCACTCCACCGCGCGTGAAAATTCTCGCCGCGTAACGCCGCGGGCAGAGTCGGTGTCAGCGCACACGTCGGTGTGGGAGGCGGTAACCGTAGAGTCCCACCCTTCGGATGGACTTGCTACACGCTGTCTCCGAACGGTATCGGGATCGGAGAACCGCTCCCGGTTTCGGCGGTCCTTTGCTGAGGAGGTGTTGCCACTGCGTAGGCAGACATGTCCGAAGGCTGGATGGTCAAGTCGCACCCATGCCTGCATCGACATCGGAGGTCCCCTCGCAACTCTGGCCACGCAGCGGTCGAGCAGCCTCTGTGTGCCTCTACCTTATCTCTCGACCACTCCTTCAGTGATGTGGCCGCGTGATAATCACGAATGACTTGGAAAGCCGAGGCAGCCGGAGCTGATGTCTGTGCAACTCGATGAAACCTCGGCCACGTGGACTGCCGGGACACGAACGATAGGAAAAATTCCGAAACATAACATGGGCAACTTCTTCAAGAGGCGAATGGCTCGCAGGTAGGCGTTACCTCCGGCGTACGATAGAGCCGCCCGACGGAGCGGCTCGATTCGGACACGTCCAAACTCATCTCAAGTGCTGCGCGACGACCTCGGCCCAGCTTTGCGAGGATATTGGAGTCGCCACCTTCGATTGGATTCAAGCGCTCGTCCCAACGATCCGCCGAGTGTTCGACGACGGCTGACCAGGCGCAAGTCACCATGCACTAGATACTTCTGTCGACCCACTGAGCGTGCGACGCAACAATCGCAAATCTCGAATCGGTAGAGGTTGCTCGGTATCTCCGAGTTCTGACGTCTTAAGAGGGTGACTTCCATGCTGAAGCGATCATTCGACGCTGCTGACCCACAAGCGCCGGTGAGAGGCCGGTTGCTTTCTCCAGCGGATCGCCGGGCGCGCCTACTCGGACAGGCACAGGTCCGCGTGTTGCTGGACATAGGCGCAAATACTGGTCAGTACGCTAGGTGGATTCGCCGTGCCGGATTCGGAGGAATCATTATCTCCTTTGAGCCGATGGCAGACCCTTTTGCGGAGCTTAACCGGTATGCAGCCAGTGATCCAAATTGGTACTGCTACCGCCTTGCCCTTGGAGAGAACGAAGGTACGTCAGAAATTAACGTGTCGACAGATTCAGTTAGCAGCTCACTATTAACTATCCATGAAAAAACCATACAGATGGAGCCTGAAACCGCGTTAGTCGGCGCAGAAATGGTAAAGACGGCGCGGCTCGACTCATTGTGGCATGAGCTGGAGCTGAACCCAGGTCCACGGTACATGAAGATTGACGTTCAAGGAGCTGAGCTGGATGTCCTGCGCGGGGCAGAGGACATTCTTCCGAATATCGATTTCGTTGAAGCTGAGTTGTCTCTTGCGGTCGGATACAAGGGTCAGCCATTGTTCAGAGAAGTTATTGACTACCTGGAAACGTTGAACTTCGAGTTGATCAGTCTCGAGCCTATCGCCGATGATCCGAGTTCGGGTCGGATGCTTGACCTTGATGGAATTTTCAGTCGTTGCGGACGTAGGCATGTCTAGCCCGAGCCCGCCGACCATACGAGCAGACCGTGGTCCGCCACTACCAACAACTACCCTTAGCCTGTCGTGATAATAGTAACGCCGACGAATGAACTATGGTGCTCGTGGTTACTTCTCTGCCGGATGAGGTCGACCGCCTCCCCTTTTGACTCTAGCGTCCGAGAGAACGCAGACGCCTAGCCTAGTCGGTCAAGCGCGAGGTGATCGACGCCAGCGTGGATGCTCCTTTACCGCCTCAGAAATACGCCAGGGACATACTGCTGGTCACTGGAGGGCACTAGATAGTGGCTCGTCGGTTCACGGACAAGGTGGTCCACACCGTCGCAGCGCGGTTCAATGTCGCCGCACGGCTGCTCGTCGCCGGAAGCCGAACCCTCGCGTTGCTGCATCGCGAGGAGGAGACGCTCAGGGCGGTGCCGTACGAGACGGACACGAAGTGCTCGCTCGTGGTCAATGCCCCGAACCGGAACCCATCGCTGCCGCGGTTTGAAGGCGACGGAGGAACTCGACGGGTTGGGCACGCGGGTCGCGTTCCCCGCAGCGAGAGCGACCGTCCCGCACAGAGTTCATTCCGCTAGCTTGGCTAGGCGAGCCCCTACAACGCATGAAGCAAAACCAACGCCCGGTCCCTAACCTGATCCCTGGTCCGCTGATCGCCAAGCGCGCCGGCGGTCCTATTGAGCTGCGCGTCGAAGCCAATCCGCCACTCCTTCGCCGCATCGCGCCAAGCGGTCAGCGCGTCATCGAGCGCCGCGTCGGATGCCGGGACGGCGACGGTCGTTAGCTCAGGGTCGTGGAGCAGCACGCCGCGTACGAACTGTGCCCGTTGAAGATCGCCGGCGGCGGCCACGCGTTGGCCTCCGGCGAAGACGTCGCCTTGGGTGAGCAGGTCTTCGCCGATCGTTAGCTCACCTTCGATTGGCCCGCTGATCAGGATGAGCTGCTCTTCTCCGCCGGAGACGAACGAACGGGGATCGGGATACGGCTCTAGGCCCGCGGCGATTCGTGAGGCGTAGGCGTCGACGTTGGTCGAGACGCGCTTGACGGTTGCCCTCGAGACCTTGGCGTCGCGAACCGAGGCGGCGCGCTCCCGGCGTTCGCTGATGGCGGCGCGCAACTCGCGCTCCATCGTGATGCGCACGCCCTCCGGGTCGTTCACGCCGAGGGCGTCGAGCATTACGGTGTCGAACAGCACGCGGTCGGGGTCAGCCAGCTCAGCGGCGATCGTCCCGATCGTCCGTTCTCTCAGCGGCTCGAACGCTTTGAGAATCCGCTCGCGCGCGTCCTCGTCGAGTGAGGCCGGCGCGATGACGAGGAGACCGTCCCAGTCGGCGCGCTTCATCTCCAGCACGCCCTCGCCCAGGTTCGTCCGACCGCGGAACTCGATCTGGTACAGCGTCGAGAGCGAGTGCAGTCCGGCGAGCAGCAGTTCGGCGTCGGACTCGCGCTCGGGGGTGACGGCAAAGAGCTTGTCGAGCACGACGTCGTCCCGTTCGGCGGTGAGCAGGCTCGCGGCGAAGCGGCGGTCGAAGTGTTCGGGCACCACGATTCGCGGACGATCTGTGGGTGGCGTCGTGATCGAGTACCAGTAGGGGCGGCGGTTCTTGACCTGGGAGCGCTGCGCCGGGATGCCACCCTTGAGCGAGTCCTCGGATACCTTGTAGGGCACGGTTTCGCCGCGCTTGAGGTAGGCCAGAGCACCGTTCGCGCGCTCCTCGCGCAGGCTGTCCTTGCTGCGCCTGCCGACGTGGAAGAGCCGCAAGCCCGTCTCTGCCACCTTCGATGGACTGACAAGGGATTCCGGTCCCTTGACCACCGCGCTCATACAGCTCCGCTCGATCCGGTGCAGCGTCTGGAGGCCGTCCTCGACCACGGCGATGCGTTTCATGTCGCGAGCGGTGAGACCGAAGCGATGCGGGATGTCCGCGGACGGCAGCTCGCGAACCAGGAAGTACGCGTTCGCGCGCGAGACGGCGCCGCCCGCCACACCGGCGATCTCGGCTAGGGCGACGAGACTCCCCGCCTGCTGGCGCTCGCCGAGCAGGCCGGCCATGTCGGCGGGCTCGCGCAGAAGCTGGCCCCAGCGCTGGGCGACACGGGCGCCGGGTGGGTAGTCGGCTGGCGAGCTGAGGTTGCGCAGCGTCGTGGAGAGACTCATTCGTCCTCCTCGATCTCGACCTGCTCTTCATCGGCGTCGCCCACCAGGGTGAGGCCGCCATCCGTGCCCTGTCGCCTTACGTTCACCTGCCAGCGCGGGTCTCCGACCCCCGCTGGAGCTGTGAGTAGCTCATCCACCAGGTCTTCGAGCGCGCCCCGTCGGTCCGGGCGATCCGCGGCTGGCAGAAGTTGCGCGAGTGGGCGTCTCAGACGGATGAAGCGGATGTCGCTGCCGGCGCGGGCGTCCTCATCGTCCTCTCGTTCGAGCATCAACATGACCGTGTTCGTGTCCGCGTCCACGAACCAGCGCTCGACGCTGGAGTCCACCACGGCACGAATGCGGTAGTAGCGGCCAAGGAAGCGCACGAGCGGCACTCCATAGTCGGCGAACAGCATCGCGGCGCTGACGATGAACGCGAGCCGTCCGCCCTGCTGGAGGAACCGCGTCGCCTGTATGAAGAACCACACATAGGCGTCGGACTTACCCGTGAAGGCCGGGAGGGCGAGCTCGCGGGACGCCTGCACCAGTGCCCTCTCGATCGTCGACCGGTTCGTCTGGCGACGGTAGGAGATGTACGGCGGGTTCCCGACGATGGCATCGAAGCTCTTTGGCACCGTGAGCGGTCCGGTCTCGCCCGGGATCTGAAGCTCGGTCTTCATTCCAGGTCGAACGCTGAAGAAATCGCGCAGCAGCACGCGCGGGTAGGCGGCCGGCTCGACGGTGTCGGCCGTGGCGAGCGTGATCGTCGTCAGCTCGGCGGCAAACGCCGCGATGTCGAAGGCCCAGATCTCCGACAGCGCCTGCTCGTGCGTGTCGCCGAGCGCGCGCTTCCGGTGATAGAGCGACCGTGCGAAGCTCCCTCCTCCCCCGGCCGGGTCCATCGCCGTATCGCCAGGAGCGCGGATGGCGAACGTGGTCAAGATGTCCACGACGTCTTCGGCCGTGTAGTACTGACCGAGCAGGTGGCGGTACTCCGCCTCCACGATCGCCTCGTACAGAAAGCCGACGAGGTTGTTGCTGATCGCCGCCCACGACACCGCGTTGATGCTCTGAACGAGTCGCTGCCACACCTCGCCGGAGCCCTCTACGTCCACCAGCTCGTCCAGGCGGAAGGGCTTGGTGCGCTTCGGGCCGACGTCGGCGAGCACGCGGCGGAGGATCAGCTTCTGCGCGAGACCGAACGCCGCCAGCCGGAGCACCTGCGTCAGCTCGGAGCGATAGGTCGCCCGGTCGGCCTTGGGCGTTCAGGGCGACGGAGAAGCCGAAGGCGGTCGCCGCTTCATCGCGGATCTGCTGGGCGAGCACCTCGTCCTCGGACACCTGTCGCAGGGTGCGCTCGATCGCCTCCTCGGCGACGGCGTCGATCGCGTCGCGCAGCACGATCACGTCCGCGGTCGCGACCGACGGCCGCCGACCATCCACAGCCGAGAGCCGTTGCTCCAGGTCGTCGAGAAACTCCGTCCAGCGCTCGTCGATCTGCGTCTGGTAGGCGACCGTCTCGGACGAGTGGCTGATGGGCGCCAGCTCCATGCGCCGTTCGCACGTGTCCGGCTGCCCCGGGCCGTCGGCAACCGAGAACAGCGCGATCTTCGCCATGTTGCAGGTGAAGTAGTACGGCAGGCCGCGGGCGACGGCCTTGCGCCGCGCGTCTCGGACCAGCTCCTCGGTTCTCGACGTCGCGACCCTCGGGCACCTCCGGCCGCTTCATCTCGCCGCTCGCGAGCTTTCGACCACCCGGCCCGTTCAAGCGGATGTCGCCGCGCCGATAGCGGCCGGTGTGGGGGTCGAGCTGGCGTTCCTCGACCTCACCGGCTTCGATGAGCACCGGCAGGCCCGCGGCCCGCCGTTCCGCGGCGCGAACACCGGCGGTTGTCCCGAGTCGGCCGACGAACGTCAGCTCGTTAATCGGCTCAGCCACGATGCCCTTGCATCGCGCGAAGGATACGAGGAGGGGCCTCCCCCCTCACTCTCCAAGCGGGCGGCAGCTAGGAGCCTGGGTCGCTAGTTACTGACCCAGGCTCCTAGCGGGGGATTAACCCTCCCGCCTGTGCCCGTCCTTCGAGTTGGACCCCTCGGCGGTCGCATCGCGTCGCGGGGTTTCCTGGCTTCCACGCCGCGCCGCGGGATTTACCTCGCTTCGCTTGGCGGCGGCCCGCATCGCCTCAAGCGTGTAGTCGAGCACATCGTGACGTTCGCCGGAGGTCAAGCTGCCCAGGTGTGTGCGGCGTAGTCGAGTCACGGATTGAGTGAATCAGATCATTCTGTCAAGTCAAGTCGGTCCTGTAGAAAAGCTGTGAACTATCGCCCGGCTCAGCCGCTACGGCCTCCTCCTCCGCGGCCTCGACGCTGGCCAGGAAGACGTGGTGGTGCTCGTCCTGGCTGAGGTGGGCCAGGAACTCCTCACGGAGCTTGGCTGTGCTCTCGTAGTAGATGCGAAACGGCTTGGCGATCTCGTCGCGCCGGTCGCGGGTCGGCGCCAGCGGGATCTGGATCTCGCGGTAGCGCTGGCCCGTGTCCTCGCGGTTGGTCTGCATGAACACGATCCGCTGCCACTGCCGGCGGACGATCTTCAGCGACATGGCCCACAGCAGGTAGAACGGGTCGAAGGCGCGCCTCGGCCCCGGCCGCATCACCAGCATCTCCTTGGTGAGCACCATCCGTTCCTGACCGGGCATCAGGACGGCGACGTCGCCGATATTCTTGCTCGTGCGCGCCGGCGTGATGAGGTCGTAGGGGCGCAGGCCGGAATCCGGGCCGTGCCAGTAGCGGCGCGCGACGATCTCCGAGACCCGGTTGGTGGGGTTGATGTTGACCTGCCCGGCGCGCAGGTCGGAGACCTTGATGTACGGGATCGTCCCGGTCCGCATGTCCGCCGACGGGCTGCCGTGCCCGCCGGTGACCGTCAACTCGTCGCGGTCGATCAGCTCGCCGAGACTGACCGACTCGAAGTCGGGCCAGGCGCGCTCCAGCTCGGCCTCGTAGTCGGCGACGGTCCGCTGGTCGTAGTAGACCGGGACGGCGATGCCGGTCTGCCTGACGACGGCGGCGTCGACCCATTGGACGGTCTCGCTCCGCTCGCCCGCGAGGATCGCGTCGACGTCCCGCGCCAGGCGATCGTTGATCCGCCCGGTGCGCTTCCCCGTCTCGGAGTCGACGACGTAGAGCTCTTCGCCGTCCTTGTTGATGCCCGCGGTCGGCGCGAACGAGACGACCACTTGGCCGTCCTTGAACCAGGAGGGACGGTGCATCAGGCGGAGGGACGGCGCATCGAGCGGTCAGACCTTCTCGAAGATGTAGAAGTTCGTCTTGGCGCGGCAGAAGCCCTGGAAGGCCTCCATCGGCACGTTCAGCACGCCGCGCAGCTCCAGCCGGCCGTCGAGCCAGCCCGGCAGCCAGTGATAGGTCGGGCTGAAGAAATAGGTCTCGGGCAGGACGATGCCGAGCTTGCCGCCCTTGACCAGCAGCCGGTAGGCGCGCTCCAGGAAGATCAGGCCGATCTCCAGGCTGGCGTAGCCGCCGGCGCCGCCGCCGGCCGCGGCGTTGGCGACCGTGAACCCGTTGCGCCGCGCGTCGGCGGCGGAGACCTTGAGCTTCTGACCGAACGGAGGGTTGGTGATCACCGCCGTGTACGAGCCGTCCTCGAGCGGCTGCCGGAGGTGCGGGCAGTCGTCCCTCCAGCGGTCCTCGCGCAGGCTGTCGCCCACGTGGACGTTCCCCGAGCCGTCGCCGAGGATGACCATGATCGCCCGGGCGAGCTTGACGTTGATGCCGTCCTTGTCGATGCCCCAGATCCGCTTGTGGGCGAACGTCCGCGCGGCCGACCCGGCGCCACGCGCGGCGACCGACCGGCAGACCTCCACCAGGAACCCGCCGGTCCCGCAGGCCGGGTCGATGATCTTGTCCTGGCGGGTGATCTCCATCACGCGCACCGCGCTGTCGATCACTCGCCGCGGGGTGAAGTACTGGCCCTCGGCCGCCTTGAGGTTCGCCCGGCGGAGGACCTGGAAGGCCGAGGACACCGCGTCGGCGCTCATGTCCACGAGCCTGAGCGGCGACAGCTCGTAGACGGCCTGCTGGATCGTGTGGCTGTCGAGCCGCAGCTCGGTGTCCCGCGTCTCCGTGAACACGTCGGTCCGCAGCCGGCGCATCTCTTCGAACTGCTCGCGGATGCGCGTGGCGGTCCGCGCCTCGCTGGAGGCAAGCTGGAAGGCCACGGGCGCGGCCGGCTTGTGCGAGGCGTTGGAGTCGGAGTCGAGCTTGAGCAGCAGCAGGTTGCAGAGCTCGTTGAGCTGCTCGTCGGGGCGGACGGACCTGCCGTCGGCGACGACGATCGTGTCCAGCAGCCGCTTGAAGACGCCCCTGAGCTCGCGCTCGGTCGGCGTCTTCAGGTCGCCGTAGGTCAGCGGCTGCGCCGGTCTCGTCAGTGCGGTGAGGCCGTCGAGCAGCATGGCCGAGAGGCTAAGAGTCGCGGTGGACGGGACCGGCTGGCCCCGCCCGGGCCGCGCGAGACGAAAGCGACGCGGCGGCTCAGCCGCGGGCCGTCGCGCCTTCCCTATGCGATGGCGTGGTCGTCGTCGAGTAGTTCGGCGGTTCTGCGTTCGACGTGGTCTTGCATGGCTTTGCGGGCGGCGTCGGGTTGGCGGTTGGCGACGGCTTCGAGGATGCGCTGGTGTTCTTGTACGGCGGGTTGGAGGCGCTGTAGCGGCGGCGGGGGGCCGGCCAGCGCCAGCGCCTGCTCGATCGGTTCGGCCATCCGCGCCAGCGGCGTATTGCGCGAAGCGCGCAGCAGCGCCCGGCGAAACTCGAGCTGGGCGTCCTGGTAGTCGTAGCGGGCGGCCGGGTTTACCTGGCTGCGCTCGGCCGCGTCGCGCATCGCGCCGAGCCCTTCGTCGAGCACGTCATGGTCTTCTGGGTCGGCCCGCTCGGCGGCCAGCGCCGCCCCCTCGCCCTCCACGATCCCCAGACACTCGATCGCCTCGCCCAGCAGCTCGGGGCGCTGCGGCGCGGCCAGCACCGCCGCCAACACGTCGGCGTCGAGCAGGTTCCACTCAGAACGCGGGTTGACGCTCGCGCCGCGGCCGTGGCGCACGGTCACCAGCCCGCGTTCCTCGAGCGCCCGGATCGCCTCGCGCGTCACGCCGCGGCTGACCTGGAACTCCGAGGCCAGCACCTCCTCGCGGGGCAGCACCTCGCCCGGGTCGCGCTCCCCGCTGACGATCGCGGCGGTCAAACTGCCCATCAGTGTGCGGTGTAGTCGAGTCACGGATTGAGTGAATCAGATTATCTCGCCAAGTCAAGTCCACCCGTGAAAAAGCAGTGAACTATTTGCAGTTCGACCGCTTCAACAAGACACACCACAACCCGCTCAAGCGACGACCGCCTCCCGCTCCAACCCCACCGAATACTCCCCCCGCCGCGCCGCCCCATTACAACGAGCGCGATGCAACAACGCCCCCTGCGCCGCCTCCCGATTCGCCTCCTCGCCCCGCCAGGCCGCCAGCGCCGCCGCCTGCAACGCCCGTCCGAACGAAAAACTCAACTCCCACGGCTGCTCGCCAAGCCGGTTCATCGCATCCAGATGCGCGGTGGCCACCTCCTCGTCCTGGCCGCCCGACAGGAACACGATCCCCGGCACCGCCGCCGGCACCACGCCCCGCAAGCAGCGCAGCGTCGCCTCGGCCACCTCCTCGACCGCCGCCTGGATCGGACAGTCGGCGCCGGCCAGCACCATGTTCGCCTTCAGCAGCATCCCCTCGAGCGCCACCTCCTGTTCGCGCAGCTCGTCGAAGACCCGCCGCAGCACCTCGGCGGTCACCCGCTCGCACCGCTCGATCGTGTGGTGGCCGTCCATCAGCACCTCCGGCTCCACGATCGGCACGAGCCCTTGCTCCTGACAGAGCGCGGCGTAGCGCGCCAGCGCGTGGGCGTTGGCCGCGATGCAGCAGCGCGTGGGCCGGCCCTCGCCGATCGCGATCACGGCGCGCCACTTGGCGAAGCGAGCGCCGTGTTCGCGGTAATCGGCCAGGCGCTCGCGGAGCCCGTCGAGCCCCTCGGTGACCTTCTCCCCGGGCGCTCCGGCCAGCGCCTTCGCGCCGGTGTCCACCTTGATCCCCGGGATGATCCCCGCCCGCTCCGTGGCCTCCGGAAAGCGCAAACCGCCATCGGTGTGCTGACGAAACGTCTCGTCGTAGAGGATCACCCCGCTGATCGCCTCCGCCGCGCTTGGCGCGGTCACCAGCAGCTCGCGCCACGCCCCGCGCAGCTCGCGCGTCGATTCCACCCCTATCGCGGCCAGCCGCCTGGCGATCGTGCGGTTGCTCTCGTCGGCGGCGAGAATGCCCTTGCCGTCGGCGACGAGCGCGTGTGCGGTGGCTTCCAGCTCCTGGTCTGTCATGTGGCGACCTCCTCCTAGCTCCCGTTTACATCAACGTTCATCTCGAGGACCTGGCGCACCGACCCGTGTGTGATCGCGAGAGAGTCGGTGCGCCAGGCGCGGCCGGAGCG
>Ga0187894_10005575_pt1 | contig 12757 bp, 8 predicted proteins | sample GBC1701081metaG_FD_136650 | JGI IMG/M metagenome (GOLD analysis project Ga0187894, IMG submission 136650) | White microbial mat communities from a lava cave in the Kipuka Kanohina Cave System on the Island of Hawaii, USA - GBC170108-1 metaG ... | reverse complement strand
TGGCCGCTATCCGATACCGGGCGCCGATCCTCAGTGGACCGGACCTTCCTCCTATTGGGGCGCCAGATGACGCTGCTCGATCCGCTTCTCGACATGTTCCGCGGCCGGGCGGTCACTATCCCGCCGCTCGACGGCGCGCTCAAGCCCAACACGCTTCTCGACGACGCCGAGGTGATCAGGGCGGCCGAGGCGCCCGACAATCTGATCGAGAGAAAAGGCCGGATCGCCTTCACCACCGGCAAGGAAGTCCGCTCCCTCGACGACGGCAAGGTGGTAGGCACGGCGCCCGCGCCGATCACGGCCCTCGCCGTGAGCCGCGATGGAGCGGTGGCGGCAGGCCTCGAAACCGGCGGCATCCATCTCCTCAGCGGCAAGATCGCCGAGCTCGACGGCTTCAATTGTCCGGTGGCACTCGCCTTCGGCGGCGACGGCGCGCTCTATGTCTGCAACGGTTCCGATGCCGTGCCGCCGTCCGGCTGGAAGGCCGACCTGATGAGCAAGCGGGCGCAAGGTTCCCTATGGCGCGTCGATCCGGGAAGCGGGGAGCGGCGCTGCCTCGCCGACAAGCTCGCTTTTCCTTATGGCGTTGCCGTCGACGAGACCAACGGGAGAGTGCTGGTGAGCGAAAGCTGGCAGCACCGTCTTGTCGCCATTCCTTTGACGGGCGGCAAGCCCGAGCCGCTGCTCACCAAGCTGCCGGGCTATCCGGCCCGTCTTTCCCCACGGCCGGGCGGCTATGTCCTGAGCCTGTTCGCGCCCAGGAACCGGCTCATCGAATTCGTGCTCCTGGAAGACGACTACCGCGCCGATATGATGCGCGAGATCGAAGACCGGTTCTGGATCGCCCCTTCGCTGGCGCCGAGCCGCAGCTTTCTCGAGCCCTTGCAGAATGGCGGGGTGCGCGTGATGGGCATTCACAAGCCCTGGTCGCCGACCAGATCCCATGGGCTGGTCGTCTGTCTCGACGAGGATTTGCAGCCCGTCATGAGCTTCCACAGCCGCGCCAATGGCGCGCGCCATGGCGTGACGAGCGCCATTGCCTTTGGCGACGGCATCATTGCCGCCGCCAAAGGCGGCAACGCCGTCTTGCGCGTGGCTTTGTCCGCCGGAGAGCACTGATGGCGCCGATCATCGAGATGCGCAAGGTGACCAAGGCCTATCGCGGCATTCCGGCGGTGAAGGACATCGACTTTGCCCTGGAGAAAAGCGAGATCCATGCGCTCCTGGGCGAGAACGGGGCCGGCAAGTCGACCTTGACCAAGATCATGGCGGGCGTCGTCGAGGCGACGTCGGGCACCATGATCTACCGGGGCAGGGAAGTCCGGTTCGCCTCGCCGCATCAGGCTTTGCAGGACGGCATCGCCATGGTGTTCCAGGAAACGAGCCTCGTCCCCTCCATGACGGTCGCCCAGAACATCTATCTGGGCGAGGAGAAATTCCTCAACCGCCTGCGCGGCATCTACATCTCGGCCCAGCAATTCTTGCAGTCGCTCAATTTCACCGTCGATCCGGCGGCGCTCGTCGCCTCTCTCGGCGCCGCCAAGCGCCAGATGGTCGAGATCGCCCGCGCCGTGCATCACAAGGCCGAGGTCATCATCTTCGATGAGCCGACCGCCACGTTGACGCCCGAGGAGAAGCGCCACTTCTTCGCGCTGATGAAGCGGCTGAAGCGTGGGGGCGTGTCGATCATCTTCATCACCCATGCCCTGGAGGAGGCTTTGGCGGAGGCGGACCGCATCACCATCCTGCGCGACGGCGAACTCGTAGCCTCAGGTCCGGCCTCCGACTTCAACCGCGAGAAGGTGGTGCGCGCCATGGTGGGCCGCGCGCTCTCCAACGAGATCTACAATGTAAGGCGCGGGCCTGAGAACATCAGGAAGCGCGGCGCCAAGGTCCTCTCGGTCCAGGATATTTCCATGGGCAACACGGTGCGCAACAATTCCTTCTCGATCTTCGAGGGCCAGATCACCGGCGTCTTCGGCCTCATCGGCTCGGGCCGCACCGAGACCTTCAAGATCGTCTCCGGCATCTACAAGCGCGATTTCCTGCGCGGCGGCGACATCGAGCTCGACGGCCGCAAGGTCAGGTACAATGTGCCGACCGAAGCGGTACGCGACCGCATCATCTATGTGACCGAGGACAGGAAGCTCGAAGGCTTCTTCGAGACCATGTCGATCGCGGAGAATTTCTATTCGGGTCTCCTCGCCGCCGGCCTCGAGAAATCGGCGGTGATCAGCTTCAGGGAGATGCGGGCGCTCTCGGCCGAATGGTCGAAGAAGCTCAATGTCAAGGCGATCAACGACAATGCGCTTGCGGTCGAGCTGTCGGGCGGCAATCAGCAGAAGGTGGTGATCGGCAAGAGCCTGATCCAGGAGCCGCGGCTCATCATCTTCGATGAGCCGACGCGCGGCGTCGATGTCGGCGCCATCGCCGAGATCCACCAGCTCATCAACCGCCTGGCCGATGACGGCCTGGCGGTGGTCGTCATCTCATCCTATCTGCCGGAGATCATGAACCTTTCGGACCGCATCCTCGTCTGCCGCCAGGGCCGCATGGTCGAGGAGATCTCGCCGCTGGAGGCGACCCAGGAGACGATCATGTATGCTGCCGTGCATTAGGGCCTGTCTACTTTAACAGCAGGGAGGATTGCTTATGTTCCGCTGGACAGCATGGGTATTGATTTTGCTCGGATCATTTGACTTTGCATTGGCCCAGGATGTCATTCCCGATCTGAAAGGCGTATGGACCGGAAAGGGCGGCGCCATTGTCATTGGCAACGATCCTTTTCGGCCTGACCACACGACGAGCAGTGGCACGCCGCATAAAGCGGACCTTGACCTGACCTTCACCATCAAGGGCCAGGAGGGCAGACTTCTCTGGGGCGAATTATCTTCAAGTGCCACCAGTTTCACCAAGGTGTTCGCCTGGGCCATCGCGGATGACAACCGGACAATCCTCGGCGCCGACGCTGATGGACTGTACTGGCTGCGGATCGTCTCCGCCGACCGCATGGAACGTTGCTACGTCCAGACCGCGGCCAACGCGGCAAAGTCGATCATTGCCTCGTGCTTCGCTGTCGACCGTCTCAAACAATAGCCCCTCATGACGATGGTGCGACGCACAGAAAATCATTGAGTTATGCGGTGTGGCGGTTAACATCTGCCCCGGTCGGGCCGTCGTGTCGATGCGCTAGACTGCCTCTGTTACGGAGTGCCTCCCGGTGGATATCATCGGCGCGATCGGGTTTTGGGGATTGCTCCTGGTCGCGGGCGCTGCCTGTGGCCTGCTTAACACCCTCGCCTCCTCCGGCTCCGCGGTGACCCTGCCGCTGCTGGTTATCCTCGGCTTGCCGGCAGATACGGCCAACGCCACCAACCGGCTACCCGTGCTGATCGGCTCCGTGATGGCGACGTTCACCTTCGCGCGCGGCGGCCACGTCGACTGGGGCGCGGCCGCCAGGCTGGTCCCGGCCGCCGCGCTCGGCAGCGTCGCCGGCGCGCTGTCCGCGGAACACTTGCGAAATCGCCAGATGGGGCTCGTCATTACGGCGGCGGTCTTGCTCGCGCTCGTGCTGTTGTTCACCAAGATCAAGGAAGTGCTGTCGCGCGAACCGACGACCCCGCCCCAAGTCTCTTTCAAAGCGGGCGCCCTCATCTGTCTCGTCGGCTTTTGGCTCGGCTTCATCGTGCTCGATGGCGCGACTTACCTGCTACTCGTGCTGCTGCTCGTCTGCAGCTATGCGTTGCCGCAGGCCAATGCCTTAAAGGTTCTGTTGATTGCGGTGACCACCCTGATCCCGATCGTGTTGTTCTCGGGCGCTGGCGAAATCGCCTGGCGCGAAGGCGGCGTGCTCGCGGCCGGCAGCATCATCGGCGGTCACCTGGGCGCAAAGCTGTCCGTGCATCCAAGGGCCAAGACCTGGGCCTTCCGCCTGCTGGTCGCGGTCATTCTGCTCGAGCTTGCGAACCTCGGCTGGCATTATACGGCGGCGTGGCGCGCTGGCATGTGAGGCTTTGGAGATTTTCAACCGTCGCCTGACGATCATGTATGCGGCGGTGCATTGAGGCTTTTTGCTCAGCGCGCGCGCTGCAAGGCCGGGCGCTCGGCGCAGCGCTCTTTCCAGGCGGCCACGCGCGGGTGGCTCTCGAGCGAGATGCCGAGGCTCGTGCCGAACACGAGCCCGCTGGCCGAAGCAACATCGACCAGCGTGAAGTCGCCGAGCAGATGGTCGCGTCCGTCCAACCGCGTTTCCAGCGCATCGAGGCAGCGCGTGAATTGCGACTGGCCGTATTCGCCCGCCGCGCGGCTGCGGTCCTGGGCGTCGTAGGACACCGGTGTATCGAGCCCGTGATAGGCATATTGCATCATGTGGCTGGTGAGCTCGACCACGGCCCAGACGGTCCAGGACAATGCATCGGCATGCTCCTGGCTGCCGGGCGCGGGCCACAAGCCACGCGCTACGCCATAGTTGTCGCCCAGATGCAGCAAGATGGCACCCGTTTCGAAGAAGCTGCGCCCGTCATCGACCAGTGCCGGCACTTTGCCCATGGGATTGAGCGCCAGATAACGCGCCGAGCGGTTCTCGCCTTTGCCGGCGTCAAGGGCCACATATTCATAGGGTACGCCGAGCTCTTCGAGCGCCCATGACACCCGCGTGCCGGAACTATAGGGCCAGGAATAAAGCTGGATGGCCATGGCGACCCTCCCTGTGTTCAGAACATCTTATTGACGCTGTCCTTCGCCGGCGGGATCGGCGCCGAGGGACCTTCGAGCGGAATGGCGTCGAAATGCTTGTAGATCGCCGTCACCCAGTCCTTGGCGCGGTCCTTCAGCTTGCGGTCGTCGGTCTGCATGCGCCCGCGCGACACCAATATGCCCATGTCGGCGCCATGATAGCGGTAATCGCCGGCGGTATAGACGCGCAGATAGAAAGCTTCGTTCTCGCCCGAGACGAGGAACCAGTCGATCGACTTGCGCACCAGAGAAATGTCACCGTCCTTGTTCATCTGCCAGATGCCGGAAGCCGGCGCCTTGGTGATCATCTCGACCCGATCGACCGGGTATTTGAGGATGAGCTGGCTCCAATTGTCATATTCGGTCCAGCGCGCCTGCAGCTTGGCGAGATCGATCTCCCAATCGACATCCATGAATTCGAGCATATGGAAGAGATAGATCGGGCAGCCGCCATAGGTCGAGGTGATGAGGTTGGTGAGGGGCGAGGCGCCGGATACGCGCGGATTGATCTCGCCCAGATAGACTTCGCGAGTGTCGGTATCGATGAGGAAGTCCATGCAGAAGGCGCCCTTGTAGCCGGCCTTGTAGAGCCGGTCGCCCAGCTTCTGCGCCATGCGGATGACGGCTTTGCGTTCCTTGTCGAGGCTGCCGACGAAAACGTCATTGCCGCACCAGCCACCCTTATAAGGAGTGACCTCGGCAAAGCCGGTGATATCGGTCTGCAAGGGACCGACCAGGGTTCCGTGCCGGGTCGCGACCGCCTCGACGGTGCCGGGCAGGTGGTTGATCCGGCGCATGACCTTGAGCTGCTCGCCGACGATTTTGTCTTCGTTCTTCTTCCAGTCGGCCTCGGTCTTGATGAAGAAGGTGGTTCGGCCGGAATCGCCATAGGGTGTCTGCACGACGAGGTCGGTGCCGAGCTTGGCTTTCTGAGAAAGCTTCAATAGCTCCGCATAAGTCTTTGCTTTTCCAAGGGTATTGGGAGCGCTCTTGATGCGCGCCTCATTGCCGAGCTGGGTGGTGACGATCTTGGAATCGATATGCTTGCGCAATTTGACCGGCGGCAGCGCGATCTTGAGGCCGAGTTCCTTGGCGAGCTTCTCCGTCTCCTCATCGAGCATCACCAGGATGAGGTGACCCTTGCCGCGCTCGGCGATGCGGGCGCGCACCTCCTTGTGGCGCAGGAGATAGTTGTTGACGTCCTCGATCGAACGGAATTCATGCGGTCCGTGCTCGCGCGGCACGGTGATCTTGGGATGGGTGCCGTCGAAGCTGTCGAAGAAATTGATGTATTCGAAGTTGTTGATCCAGCGCCCGAGGCCCAAAAGGTTGTAGGGAGTGGGCGAGAGGAAATAGATCGGCGTCTGGTTGTGCCGGAAAAATTTGTAGATATCTGAAAGACTTGTGAGCTTCTGCCGCTTGCCCCGCGTGGCGACCCGTGTTGCCATATTTCCCCTCCGTCAGGCTTTTGGATGCCTGTTCCATAAAGACTACGCAAAAAACCTAAAGTTGGCCAAGGGGATATTGGGCGAGGGCTTGTGTTTATGGCGAGCCTTGCCTATAAGCCCCGGCGTTAACTCACACGCGGATGCGGGATGAGACGCATGGGAGCTTCGGCTCCCCACATAGCGCTTCCTCCCTCCGGTGCCGGATCTTCCGGTCACATCATCCGCGGCGGATCAACCGGAAAAGGACATTACGCATGGCTTCGCCAGAATTCACTATGCGCCAGCTTTTGGAAGCGGGCGTTCACTTCGGTCACCAGACCCACCGTTGGAACCCCAAGATGAAGCCCTTCATCTATGGCTCGCGCAACGGCATTCACATCATCGACCTCGCCCATACCGTGCCGCTGCTGCACCAGGCGCTCCTCGCCATCACCGATACGATCGCCCGCGGCGGCCGCGTGCTGTTCGTCGGCACCAAGCGCGCCGCCCAGGACGGCATTGCCGATGCGGCCAAGAAGTCGGCCCAGTACTACATCAATTCGCGCTGGCTCGGCGGCACGCTGACCAACTGGAAGACGATCTCCAACTCGATCAAGCGCTTGCGCCAGCTCGAGGAGACGGTGTCGAAGGAAGGCATGGGGCTCACCAAGCGCGAGCTCCTGACGCTGACGCGCGAGAAGGACAAGCTCGAGCAGGCGCTGGGCGGCATCAAGGACATGGGCGGCACGCCCGACATCATCTTCGTCATCGACACGAACAAGGAGCAGCTGGCGATCAAGGAAGCCAACCGTCTCGGCATCCCGGTCGTCGCCATCCTCGACACCAATAGCGATCCGGTGGGCGTCACCTACCCGATCCCGGGCAATGACGATGCCGGCCGTGCCATCACGCTCTATTGCGACCTCGTCAGCCGCGCCTGCATCGAAGGCATTTCGCAGGGCCAGCGCGGTCAAGGCCGTGACATCGGCGAATCCGAGAATCCGCAAAGCGAAGAGCTGCCGGAAGCGGCGGCCTGATCGCTATCGAGACCCCGAGTCCGCCTGTGTGGCGGACTCTCTTACCCCACGAGGACAAACATGGCTGAAATCACCGCAGCAATGGTGAAGGACCTGCGCGAGAAGACCGGCGTAGGCATGATGGACTGCAAGGCGGCACTCGCCGCCACCAATGGCGACATGGACGCCGCCGTCGATTGGCTCCGGGCCAAAGGCCTGGCCAAGGCGGCGAAGAAATCGACGCGCGTCGCGGCCGAAGGGCTGGTCGGGCTCGCCGTCGAAGGCAAAACCGGCGCCCTGGTCGAGGTCAATTCCGAGACCGACTTCGTCGCCAGGAACGACAAGTTCCAGGCGATGGTCACCGAGATCGCCAAGCTCGCCCTCAAGGCCGGCGGCGACACCGAGAAGCTGAAAGTCGCGCATTATCCGGGCTCCAAGCACGCGGTCGCCGAATATGTCGCCGAGATGGTCGCCTCGATCGGCGAGAATATGGGTATGCGCCGCACCGCTTCGGTCAGTGTCAAGGACGGCGTCATCGGCAGCTATGTGCACAATCAGATCGCGCCCGGCCTCGGCAAGATCGGCGTGATCGTGGCGCTCGAATCGACCGGCAAGAAGGATGAGCTCGCCCAGCTCGGCAAGATGCTGGCGATGCATGTCGCGGCGACCAATCCGGTCGCCCTCGATCTCGCCGGCGTGCCGAAGGAGACGATCGAGCGCGAGAAGGCCATTCTCGCCGAGAAGAATGCCGGCAAGCCCGAGAAGGTGCTCGAGAAGATCATGGAGAGCGGTCTCAAGTCCTATGCCAAGGAGAATTGCCTCCTCGAGCAGGCCTATGTCCATGACGGCGCCAAGTCGGTGAGCCAGGTCCTGGCCGAAGCCGGCAACAAGGCGGGCGCTCCGGTGAAGATCACCGCCTATGTGCGCATGCAGCTCGGCGAAGGCATCGAGAAGAAGGAAGACGACTTCGCCGCCGAAGTGGCCAAGGCCGCCGGCGCCTGATCCCGACTGTCTGTCATCCAAAGGGTGGCAGTCCGACATCGACGAGCAGATGCTGGAAGCCGGCGCTGGAGCGCAGGCTCGCCAGCGCCGGGTCGATGCGCATGCCGAGCATGCCCTGGTCGCGTTTGGCATTGGCCTCGGCGAGATAGGCAAGAGCCCGGCTCTGATCGCCGAGAAGGGCGTAGGTCCTGGCGAGAGCGTAGGCGTTTTCTCCGCCTGCCGAATAGAGCCGCTCCTGCTCCGCGAGAATGGCGGCGAGCAGGGCCTCTGATCCTGACGATTTGAGCGCAGCGGCCGCACGCTCCGCGACGGCCAAGCGGTTCCTGTCGCCCAGCAGGCGTGCCGCGAGGATTTCCTCTCTCACATAGCTCTCATAGTTCTTCTCGGCGAAATAGATCGCCGACAGATACGCGCGGGGTGACAGATAGTCCGGCTCGCTCGCGGCGAGCTGCTCCAGGAGCTCGATCGCCTCCTCGACATGCCCGGCGTAATAGAGGATCAGCCCCTTGTCGGCGAGGATCGCACGCGATCTCGGATCGAGCTGCTGCGCCTTGTTGATCTCGGCCAGAGACTGGTCGAACTTGCCGAGGTGGAGAAGGGCGGTCCCGTACCAATGATGGGCGCGAACCGAGCGTGGATCGAGCTCGAGCGCGCGCCGGAACTCGCGCTCTGCCCGCGGCATGTCGCGCGACCAATAGAACTCGACGAAGGCGAGCGCCGTGTGGGCGTCGGCAAGCCGGTCATCGAGCGCGATGGCGCGCTCCGCTGCGGCCTTCGCCTTGGGATAAGCCTCCGACGCCGGCATCGTGGTGTATTCGCGCAACAGATTGTAGCAGTTCGCCAGCCCCATATGGGCTTCCGCATAGGCCGGATCCTTGGCGATCGCCTGGTCGAAATACTGGACCGCGCGGTGGAGATCGGCCGGCGTTCGCTTGTTCCAGTAATAGCTGCCTTTGAGATAGAGCTCGACGGCTTCGGGCTTGTGCGTCGGCGCGCTGGTCGGGAATGTCCAGTAAAGCCCGAGGGCCAACGCCGTCCCTGCGGCGAGCCCGGCAAGATGCCACCCTTGTCGCCGTCTTCGCGGCATCGCCGGCAGGCTGCCCACGGATTGAGGAGCCGTTGCATCCGCGCCGTCATCGCCCGGCTCGGCTTCGTCCGACTCCCGATGGGCGCTCTTCAGCCACAGATCGAGCTCGCCGGCGAAGGCATAGACGGTTCCGCGTCCCACACCCGGCAGCCGGTGCACCGGCAGGCCGCGCAACACCTCCCAGCGCTTTACGGTGCGCTCGTCCTTGCCGAAGAAGGCAGCGATTTCCTTCCAGCCGCTCAGGCGCTGATCCGGCGGGGCATCGCCATTGTGCCCATCCCGCTTGCCCCGAAATGTCCCGCCTTGTCCTGACATGTCCGATATCGCCGTCCCGACCCGATGATAGCATTTTTCCCGCGGCTTGCGTCGTCGATTTGACGGCAACGGACGAGGCGAGGGATCGGGGGACGGGACTTGTCGCACGCCAGGGGAGTGAGTCTGAGCCTTTTCAAGAGGATGCTGCTGGCGGGCTCTTCTCTCCTGCTGGCCGGTCTCCTTACCGGCGCGGCGTACGCCCAGACATGGACCGGCGCCACATCGAACAACTGGTTCACGGCCGGGAATTGGAGCCCGGCCGCGGTTCCGGGCGCGGCCAGCAATGTCCAGATCAACCAGACGGCGCCAAATCCTACGGTCGTCAATGCCGCGGGAGCGCAAGCGGCACAGCTCACCCTTGGCTCTGCCGCCGGCCAGACCGGCAACCTGACCGTCACCGGCGCCGCCAGCACGCTGGCGCTGACGAGTGGTGGGGGGCTCTTCCTTGTCGGTGACTTCGGCACGGGTACGGTCACTGTGTCGGCCGGCGGCACGCTTTCCACCTTCACCAGCTCGATCGGCAACAATGCAGGCTCGACCGGCACGGTCACCGTCACCGGAGCGAACTCGCGCTGGAATGTGAACCCCATTTTCGCCTTCCATGTCGGAAGCAGCAGCACGGGCACGCTCAACGTGCTGGCGGGTGGCCGGGTAGCCTCCGCCGGCGGCATGGATGTCGGCGGCGATATCGGCGGCAACGGCACGGTGCTCGTCTCCGGCAACGGATCGCTGCTGACGCTCACCGGGACCGGCAATATCGGCCTCGCTTCACAAGGCAAGCTGACCCTCGAAGCCGGCGGAGACATGACGGCCGGCAACCTCAATATCGGCACCGGCGCGACCGGGAGTGCCACCTTCACCGGTGCCGGCACCACGCTCGGCGTCACCAATGCGCTCAAGATCGGCGTGAACAGCGGCGCCGCCGGAACGATGGACGTGCAGTCGGGTGCGGTCGTGACCAGCGCCACCGGACAGATCGGCGTCAATACGGGCGCCACCGGCGTCGTCAATGTCTCCGGAACGGATGCGCGCTGGACCGTGACCAACGCGCTGACCATCGGCCAGGCGGCCGCCAGCGGCACCGGCGAGCTGCACATATTGAATGGCGGCAGGGTCGATGCGGCGAGCTTCACCGGGCACAACTCCGCCAAGGTCGAGGTCGACGGCGCGGGATCACAGCTCAACCTCCTCGGCTTCTCGGCGACCGCCACGACCCTCACCATGGGCTCGACCGGCACGGGCAACCGCCTCGATGTGACGGATGGCGCGGCGCTCGCGACGCGGCGCGCCAACCTGTCGACCGTGGCCGGCAGCGCCGTCGCAGCGACGATCTCAGGAGAGGGCACGACGTGGAATGCGACCGGCATCACCATCGGCGGCGCCGGCACGTCGACCATGCAGGTCGCGGATGAAGCCGAGGTCAACGTGATCGGCGACTTCATCGTCGACGGCTCCGTCAACACGTCGCTGACCATCGCCTCGGGCGCCCATGTCGTGCAGGATGCGAGCAGCGGCGGCAACGCCCAGTTCCGATTGGGCGTCGATGGCCATGGCACGCTCAACATCGAGAGCGGCGGTGTTCTCGACACGCGCGAGCATCCGACTTTCACAGGCTTTGCGTTTCTCGCCCGCAATGCCGGCTCGACGGCTACAGCCACCATCACCGGCGCGGGCTCGGCCTGGAACAGCGAAGGCCTCGTCAACATCGGCAGCGCCGGCAAGGCGCGGCTCGACATCCTCGACGGCGGCACGATGACGGGCAATGCCAGCGCGCGGCTCGGCTTCCTGCCCGGCAGCGAAGGCAAGGTGCTGGTCAGCGGCGCCGGCAGCTCCTGGGTACTCACGCCGCCGCCTGATGATCTTTTCCCGTTGGCATCCATCCTGGTCGGAATAGGCGGCACCGGCGACATGCGCGTCGAGGCCGGCGCGCATGTGACGGCAAGCGGGATCGGCGTCGGCTCCTCCTTTGGAGATTTCTTCACCGGCGTCAGGACCCCGGGCAATGGTCATCTCGTCGTGACCGGGGAGGGCACGACGATCGATCTCGATGTCGGGGCCTTCAGCAGTTTCGATGCGGGCGGCGACGGCGGCACCGGAGTGATCGAGGTCCTCGACGGGGCAGTGGTCACCGTCGCCGACCAAGGTCACTTCGGTGCTTCGGTCATTTTCAGTGGCGAAGACCCCACGCAGCTTCTCGGCCATGGCACGCTGACGGTCGATGGCACGGGCTCGCGCGTCACCTATGGCGGGACCCTCGACATCGGCGAGCAGGCGACCGGTGTGCTCAATATCCGCAATGGCGGCTTCGTCTCGAATTCCGACGGCTATCTCGGCTCGTTCACCAATATTGTGGGGTCGGCTGGCAACGGCACGGCTACGGTCACCGGCGCGGGCTCGACCTGGCAGAATACCGGCTTCCTGCGGGTCGGCGACCAGGGCACCGGAAAGCTCGACGTGCTGGCCGGCGGCCTGGTGACGAATACCAGCGCGGTGATCGGCAATAAGCTCAACAGCATCGGCCAGGCAACGGTGACGGGAGCGGGCTCGACCTGGACCAGCAGCGGCAGCCTCGCCGTCGGCAATCTCGGTACGGCTACGCTCACGGTCGCCGAGGGCGGCACGGTCAATGCCGCTTCCGTGTCGATCAATACGCTCAGCACATTGAACATTGGCGCCGGCGGCGCAGCGGGACTGCTCAGCACGTCCGCCGTGGCCAATGACGGCCTGCTCCGGTTCGATCATACGGATGCTCTGACCTTTGCCGCGCCGATCTCGGGGTCGGGCAGTCTCACCAAGGCGGGCGGGGGCGCGCTGACGCTGAACGGAACTCACACTTATAGCGGCGCGACCTCCATCGATGCCGGCACGCTCGTGGTCGACGGCACGATCGCCAATTCCGCGGCGACGGTCGCGCTGGGTGCCCGGCTCATGGGGACGGGCACGCTGGGGGCGCTGTCGCTCTCCGGCACGCTGGCGCCCGGCAACTCGATCGGCACGCTCAATCTTGCCGGCGGAGCCACGGTCGCCGCCGGCTCGACCTTCGAGGTCGAGATCGCAGCGACCGGCGAAAGCGACCGGCTCGCGGCCCTGGGAAGCGTGACGCTTTCCGGTGGACAGGTCGTCGTCCTCGACGCGCCCGGCTCCTATTCCGCCGGCACTGTCTATACGATCGTCAC
>Ga0187894_10005574_pt1 | contig 12759 bp, 12 predicted proteins | sample GBC1701081metaG_FD_136650 | JGI IMG/M metagenome (GOLD analysis project Ga0187894, IMG submission 136650) | White microbial mat communities from a lava cave in the Kipuka Kanohina Cave System on the Island of Hawaii, USA - GBC170108-1 metaG ... | reverse complement strand
TCATAGGAATGTTCGGGCGCTTTCGAGGAACCCCATTCGTCCCGGCAAAATTCTTCCGCCTGATCGAGACTCAACGATGGCGCGCCGCCGCCTCGCTTTGCTGCCGAAGTGCGATCGTATTCATTGGCCAGAAAGCGAGAAACGGCTGTGAGCAGAAAGGAGCGAAATCGGCTGACGCGCGGTTCAATGCCGGCGAGCCATTCCTTCGCCAGCAATCGCGCAAAGAACTCTTGCGTCAGGTCCTGGGCATCCTCTGGCTTATGCCCGCGACGGCGCACATAGGCATAAACCGGGAGCCAATAAGACCGGCAAAGAATGGCGAGCGCCTTTTCCCGCGCGAGACTATCCGGCTGACTCGCCGCGACGATGACGCTCCAATGCGTTGTGGCGAACACGGCTCCTCCTTGTGCCGAGGGCAATCGCGATGAAAAATCATGCGCGGGCATCTGGAACTAAATATTGAGCCTGGCTTCGATTCGCAAGCAGCCAGGGCGATGAATTGTCGAGTCGAGAATCTCCGCGAGCCTCAGACGGAGAAACCCGCAGCCTGTGCGTCCGCAGCAAACATCTTCACGGTATCAAGCGAGAGGAAACCAAGGTCCATGCCTGCCATTTTGATCGCTTTGCCCAGAATATCATGGGGCACCGTGACGATGTGACAACCGCAGGCGTCCGCTTGAAAGATGTTCAGCACTTCACGGACGCTGGCCCACAAGAGCTCGGCTTGCGGGAGATGCTCCAGCAAGCAGCGGCTGGCCCGCATCGCTGGCTCTGGATCGAGACCCGTGTCCGCGATGCGACCCGCAAAGACAGACACGACGGAAGGCACGGACGGATTGAGCGACTCCGCCACACCGCGCACTTGATCGAGAGTGAGGATCGCAGTGATGTTCAAGCGCACGCCTTCTTTCGCCAGATCACGGATGACGCCAAGGGAAGATTCACCGCGGGTATTGGTGATCGGGATTTTCACAAAAACGTTCTTCTGCCACGAGGCGATCTTGAGCGCTTGGCGGCGCATCTCGGGGAAATCATCAGAGAAGACTTCGAACGAAATCGGCTTGTCCTTGATCGTGGCGAGCAGGTCTTTGGCGAAGGCTTCGTAATCCTTGATGCCAGCCTTTTTCATCAACGTGGGGTTGGTGGTCATGCCCTGGATGAGCGGATTGGCGTAAAGGCTCAACATGCCAGGTTTGTCCGCGCCATCGGCGAAGATTTTGACCTTCAACTGAGCAAGCAGGTTTTGCATCGCGGTGTCACGCTAAACGGGTATTCACTTCGGCTCAAGCCGCTCTTTTGCGGACAGAATCACATCGGCCGCTTCCACCAGGCGCTTGACGCGAAAATCCGGCGGTTGACGCAGAGGTTCATCATAGCCGTAGTCGATGAAAATGGTTCGGCAACCCGCAGCGTGGCCGCAATCAATGTCACGCCAGCGATCTCCAACCATCCAGCTCCGCGCCAAGTCGATGCCGAGTTCCCGGGTTGCGCGAAGCAACATGCCAGGCCGGGGCTTGCGATTCTCGTCGGGCGGCTGCTCGTGTCCGGAAGCATACGACACTTCCACGCGATCCAGTGGTAAGAGCCGCTGCATGTGGGCGTGGATGCCTTCCACGACGGCTTGGGATAGCGTGCCGCGTCCCACTTCCGGCTGATTGGTGGCCACGACCAGCAGAAAACCGGCTTGTTTCAATCGTTGGCAGCTTTCAACGACGCCGGGCAACAGGATGAAGTCCTCCAGCGAAATGGGCGCGTATGGCTTCCCGTCGATGATTTTCGGGGCGTTGATCACGCCATCGCGATCGAGGAAAACGGCCTTGGAACGAATTAGTTCAGGCATGGCATTCTTCCATTCTCAATCCGCCGAGTGTTCCTGGAGAAATCTCGCGGCGCAAGGCGCTTGACGGCATCCGCAGCCAGCCTTGTTTCCCGTTTACTTGAACCGGTGAAGCTGGCAGTCTCCGCGCATGTCCGAGTTCGTGAAATACGTCAATCACGGCGCGGCGCTGATTACTCCGCGCATCGTCGAACAGGTCGTGCGGCAGTTGCCGCTCTGGAAAGTCGAGTTCACCCAGATCAACGCGCCGAAGTTCCCGCATTTGGTGGATCAACTCGAATTCCTGGCGGACGCGGTCGAAGATTTTGCCGAAGGCGCCTATAAAGACCTGCCGTATTTCGCGTTCGCGGAAGCGATTTTTGCGCTCACCTACGCGCACAAGAAAGTTGATGTCATCCCCGACCTCTTGCCGGCGCTAGGCCGGGCCGACGATTCGAGCGTGGTGCGAGCCGTTTTGATCCAAAACGAGCGGGCTTTTGCCCGTTACGCTGAAGTGCAAGGGTTCGACTGGAACAAGATCACAAGCCAGCCTTAGGTTCATCAATCCAAAGCAACAGTCGAGATGGCGATCCTCTAACCGTTGCTCAAAAAACAGGCGGGCATCACTCGATGCCCGCCTAACCCAAACAACCCACACAGTCACCTCCTCGTTCCTGACGACTTTCTTGGCGGGACGCGGTCTATCAACCAATCCATCCGCCCGAACATCGTCCTGGAACCACATGTTCAGACGAAAACGGGAGAGACCGTCTTCAAACCAATCCACGCCAGGGTGCCAGCGGCTAGATGACGCTCTCGATCATCCGATCCGAAACGAAATCTTTTTGATCATCTCTCGTCCGAAGCTGTGTTGCAACCGGTCGAGAATTTCTTTGCGCCGGTAGCGCACGATTTCGTCGAGCCACACGCTGCTATCCACGTTCACGAAAAGCGTGCCCTGATGGTAGCTGACCGGTTGAGCGTGCTGGGCGATGTTGGGATCAATCAAGCCGTTCCACACGCGCGCGATCTCGGCTTCGGCTCGGCGACGATCCATCCGCAGGGTCGTCAAGACCTTCGGCATCACATCGCTTAAGGATTGGGCGGTCTGTTCGCGCGCTTTCTCCAAAGGGGCAAGGTCCAAGCCGTGGAGTTCGGTCAACGCGCGCTGACGCGGCGTGCGCCGCGGGGGACCGAGAGGCGGAATGCGTCGCGGCGGCATCATTTCTCGTCCAATACGAGTACGCCGTGCGGTGGAAGGTCATAGTTGCCCGAGAAGGTCTTCCCAGTGAGGAAATCGTGCATCGGTTTGTAAAACGAAATGCGCACGGGTGAATTCTGGTGATTGAGCAGAAAGAAAAGCTTCTGCCCGTCTTTCTGCCGCAAGCTTACTTCCACCATGTCGGGCACTTTCAGCAGCACTCCCAAGTTGCACATCTGCCGCAGCCAAACGATCAAATCGTAATAAAACGGCTGGTGGCTGACCGTACCCAAATAGATCGCGCGACCGGCGCCGAACTCATGCGTTGTCAGCACCGGACGCCCGCCATAGAAATCCTTGGTATAGCTACCCAGCACTTGGCAGCCCTTCGGCTCGATCACGTCGCACCACAAACGCGCCGGATGAACGGACGTGGGATGGAAGCTGCCCTTGAAAGTCATGTGATTTTCCTCGCCCGGCGGCAGCGGATCGAACTCCAGGACTTCCAGTCCGAATAAATCAATCAAGTCATGAGGAAAGCCAGTGTCCGGCGCAATGTGATGCTCATCCACCAAACCAGTGTTGCAGGTGGCGACCAGCGTGCCGCCGTTTTGCACGTAAAGCTTCAGCAGGTCCGCTTCACCGCCGGCCAGCAATTGGAGCGACGGCGCAAAAACGATCTTGTAACGCGACAAATCCTCGGTGGGCCGGGCGAAATCCACGAGGATGTTCCGGTCGTGCAGCGCATTGTAAAAAAGTTGAATGTGCTCCCGTTGATGGAAATGCGTGGTGGGTTGTTTCACGTAGCGCAGGTTCCAATCGTTGTCATGGCTCAGGAGGATGCAGGTCTCCGCCGTGACCCGCGTGTCTTTGAGCGCCGGGCCAAGGCTTTTGATCTCTTGACCGATTTGCTTGATCTCCTGATATACGCGGTTGTCACCCCGGCCATCGTGAGAGAGCACGCCGCCGTAGAACTTCTCCGAACCGATGCGCGGCTGGCGCCAGAGGAAATAGAATACGCCGCAAGCACCGCGTGAAATGAGCTGATAGGTGAAGAGCCGCACCACTCCAGGCCGCACCAGTGAATTGACATCCTGCCAGTCCACGTTGCCGGCCTTTTGTTCGATCACCCAGAAACCCCAATCACCGTCCGGGGCGCGAATGTCGGCCTTCTTGAGCGAGCGCATCATGTCGATCTCGGCCGCGAGTTCGGCCGAACGCGCCTTGATGGTGGCGTTACTGTCGAGGGAGACGAAGTCCATCGCTTCGGCCATGTCGAAGTGATCGAAGTCACGGGTGAGCGCGCGGAGGTTTTGCGTGACCGGAAGACCCGGGGTCAACTCGTGCAAGAGGTCGGCCTGCATCCGGGCGTAGGCCACGATCGTGTCGCTGCAAAAACGCTTCCAATCCAGAATCAACGCTGGATTGTGCAGCGTCGGCGCGGCCATGGGCATGGGCACCTGTTCCCACTCAGTCACGGTCTGACCCCAGAAACGCAAGCCGAGCAGATCGTTTAACCTTTCGATGGTTTGATATTTCGCTTTGAGCCAGGCGTGCCAATCGTGTCGGCTCTCTTCGTTGAACGAAGCTTCGGTCTTATGGCCTCCCAATCCATTGTCGATCTGCCAGGCGACCAACGCTGGATGTTTGCCCAACGCTTCAGCCATTGCCGTGACAATAGCCCGCGAGTACTTCCAAAACATATCGTTGTTAAGACACACCGCGCGGCGGCTCCCTTCGTGCAGCACAAGCCCGCGCTCGTCCAAGGGCAAAATCTCGGGATGTTTCCGCGCCAGCCAGAGCGGCGGTGCGGCGGTAGGAGTACCCAAAACCACTTTGATTCCCGCCCGGTGAAACAAGTCCATCGCCCGCCGCATCCAATCGAATTGGAATTTGCCTTCCTCCGGTTCGAACAGGCCCCAGGCGAATTCGCCCATGCGTACTACGTTCACGCCCGCATCGAGCATGAGTTCGACATCCCGTTCCCACCGCGACTCCGGCGCTTCCGCCGTGCCAGCGTAGGGATACACCCAGTGCTCCGGATAATAATCGACGCCGAAATGCATAGGCGGTGCCTGCGAGACTTGTGAGCGCAGTCTAGGCCACAGGGCGGTGGAGACAACTTGAAATTAAGGCCGCAGCTTTGGCTGGCCTAGACGGATGGAATTGATACTGTTGGACCGTATGCCTCGAAAAAGGGCTAGTCCGCGCCGGGGACCAGGGGCGTCCCGCCGTCGCGCCGACTCAGTTCCGTCTCGACGGCAACAGCCTTTTCGTCGTCCTGCCGGCGCTGAAGCCCGTCTCCTGAGCACGCTGATCCTGGCGCTCAGTGAGTCCGATGACCTTGACTCCGCGTTGAACGTGGCACTGAAGGAAGTCTGCCAACTCGAAGGCTGGTCACTGGGCCAAACCTGGCTTCCGAACCGCGATGGCACTTTCCTGGAATGTGGTCCAGCGCTGTTCGCAGCGTCCCCCAAGGGAGAAGTTTTTCATCAGGCGAGCCGGCAACTCCATCTCCTGCCGGGCGTTGATTTACCCGGGCGAGTTTGGAGCGCTCGCGAACCCGTGTGGTTGGAGCGAATCGAAGGAGACGTTAACTACCCGCGCGCCACCGAGGCGAACGCCGCTGGTTTCAAGGCGGCTATGGGTATTCCAGTCCTCGCCAAAAGCGAAGTCGTCCTTGTGCTCGAATTCCTGCTAACCAAATCAGGCGTCGCCGACCGTCGTCTGGTAAAAACTCTATCGACCGTCGCCGCTCAACTGGGGTCAGTCATCCGCCGCAAGCGCGCCGAAGAAGCTTTGCGCGAAAGTGAGGAACGTTTTCGGCTGGCGGCCCACGCCACCAAAGACGTCATTTGGGATTGGGACATCAAAACGGACCTCCTCTACTGGGGCCAAGGCATAAAAGAAACCCTCGGTTACGAACCGGCGGAGTTGGAACCAGGCATCGAATCCTGGGACCATCGCCTGCATTCCGAAGACAAGGAGGCTGCCCTCGCCAGCCTGTACTCGGTTGTGAATTCCGGCGGACGGTCTTGGTCTTGTGAGTATCGTTTCCGGCGCGCGGACGGCACTTACGCTCACGTCCTAGACCGGGGCTACTTGATCCACGACGAGGCTGGCAAGCCCGTGCGGATGATTGGGGCAATGTTGGACATCACCGGCCGCAAGGCGGTGGAACAGGAGCGCGCCCGGCTTTTTGCCGAGGTAGAGGTCCAGCGTGACCTATCCCGCCGGCTTTCGCACCGGCTGGTGGAAGTGCAGGAAGAAGAGCGCCGCCGCATCGCCCGCGAATTGCACGACGAGATCGGGCAGCAACTGACCGCCCTCCAGCTCGTCCTCGAAAACGCGGAGCGCCAGCCGGCCACTGGCTTGCGACGCTCGCTGCAAGAGGCCAAGATTCAAGCCGGTCAGCTCCTGGCGATCATCCGCGATTTGTCGCTCGAACTTCGGCCCATGCTTCTCGATGACCTGGGCCTGTTGCCCACACTGTTGTGGCACTTGGACCGATTGAAGCGCCTGCAAGTGGATTTCCGGCACAACGGTCTCGAAAACCAGCGCTTTCCGGCTGAAGTGGAAACGGCCGCTTACCGCATCGTGCAGGAAGCGCTCACCAACGTTCTCCGGCACGCGAACGCGAACGAGGTTTCCTTGCGGGTCTGGGCCAACCACGAAACGCTAGGGGTGCAAGTACGGGACGCCGGCGTGGGCTTCGATGTAAACCAAGCCCTGCGCGCCGGCGTTTCCAGTGGTCTCAGCGGGATGCGCGAGCGCGCCGAGTTGCTGGGTGGGCATTTGACGATTGAATCAGCGCCCGGACGTGGCACAACTTTGACCGCCGAATTGCCACTGGCTCGGCCATTAGAAAACTCGACCGATGAGCGCCATCACCATCCTCCTCGTTGACGACCACCAAATGGTCCGCGAAGGCTTTCGCGCCCTGTTGGAGGCGCAGAAAGATTTTCGCATCGTCGGGGAGGCCAGTGACGGACTCGAAGCGGTGCGCCTGGCCGACCAGCTTCGACCGCGCGTGGTCGTGCTGGATTTGATGATGCCCAAGCTTCGCGGCGTGGAAGCGTTGCGGCAGATCACTCACCGCCTGCCAGACACCAAAGTCGTCGTCCTCTCCATGCATTCCAATGAAGCTTACGTGCTCGAAGCCCTGCGCAACGGAGCTTCGGCTTACGTGCTGAAAGGTTCCACCGCTGCCGATCTGATCCGTGCCGTGCGCGAAGCCGCTGCGGGCCGGCACTATCTCAGCCCGCCCCTGTCGGAACCGGCGATAGACGCTTACAAGGAGAAAGCGCGCAAAGCAGGCTCATTGGACATTTACGAAACGCTGACCAACCGCGAGCGCGAGGTGTTGCAACTGACGGCGGAGGGCCACACCAGCGCGCAGATCGCGGAAAAACTGTTCATCAGCCCACGCACTGCCGAAACTCACCGGGCGAACCTCTTCAAGAAACTGAACCTTCATTCCCAAGCCGAGTTGATTCGCTTCGCCCTCCAGCGGGGCATTGTTCCAATGGGGAATGGAAGCGATGCATCGTCACTTTAATCGCTGCTGCGCTCTATTTGTGTCATGATTCTGGGTCCGGAACGCTGACAGCAGGCTGGTTTGGCCCTTAAGACGTTCTCAAAAAAGAACGGCTTAATTATCGCCCTTTCACGAATGATTTCGTTCGATGCGAAATCCCGGTGAGCGACCGAGTTTGCTTGTCCCTGACTACGGCAGTGGCTACACACGATTCGCTTAATGACCTTGCCGCCATATCGTAAAGAATACTTCCTCCGGGTCCCTGGCTTTGCTCTCTGCTGGCTTGGCGCATGGCTTGAGTCTCGCGCCGCAGACTCGGTCATCATCTCCGAGTTCATGGCGGCGAACGTGCGCACGCTGGCTTCGGAGCAGAGGAGGTTCGATGACTGGATCGAACTACGCAATATGGGCTCGAACGCGGTGAATCTGGAGGGCTGGTCGCTGACGGACAATCGCCGGGGGCCACGCCAGTGGGTTTTTCCGGCAACGAATCTTCCTTCAAACGGACATCTGCTGGTTTGGGCTACAGGCAAGGATCGCCGCACGGCGGGCGCGCCCTTGCACGCGAATTTCAAGCTTTCCGCCGCTGGAGAATATCTCGCGCTGGTGCGGCCCGATGGCTCGGTGGCGAGTGAGTTCGCGCCGAAGTACCCACCGCAATCGCCAGATGTGTCTTACGGCTTCGTGCCAAACAAAACCGAGCCGGCATTCTTTGTCGCCCCCACTCCGGACAAGGCCAACGAGTCGGCGACCAATCTGCCTGGTCCATTGATCAGGAGCGTGAGCCATACGCCGGATTTTCTGAAATCCAATGAAGCTGTGACGGTCACCGTGCGCGTTTCACCATTTCTCGGACCGGTGACGAACGTGACGCTGTGGTGGCGCGCCATGTTCCATCGCGAGACGAACATCTTGATGACGGATGGCGGCAATGGCGTACGGACGACGACGATTCCAGCGGGCAAGTCAGCCGAAGGACAGATCCTGCGCCGCCGGGACGGTGCTGCCTGCCAGGGCTGTCCTTTACGTCGCGCCCGACGTCAAAGCATTCCGCGCTCGTGCCGACGGGCCGCGAAAAGGCCAAGGTCTCTTCGTGGTCGGCAACTATCGCGGACGCTTCGCAAAAAATGAGCGGATCCAACTGAAGGACGAGCGCGGGCGAAATGTAACTGAAATCAGACCGTAGAAACGGCGAAGATTCTGGCCGGTCACACCGACCTTAGAAACCACCAGTGAACCCACGGGCGGGCATTCTCCAATGACACTGCCGCGGCTCAGTGGCGAAGTTCTTCCACTTGGGCGAAGCGTTCGGCCTTTTGCAAATACAGGATGGCCTTTTTGTATTCGCGCTGCTTCTCGTAGTAATGACTGATCCGCATGAACACAGAGGAACTCGGCTGTTGCATGGCCTCGTCCATCAGTTGATCGATGTCGCTGGTCCACGACACCACGGGGGTATGAGAATTATCTGACACCATTCCGTCCTGCCCGCCGCTGCCAATCAAACCCTGCACCACCACAATCAGCATCGCCCCCAGGAGCAGGACCTTCAGATTCGGCCTCGCCAAGATAGAGTTTTTCATACTCTGACTCTCAAAATCGCTCTATTAATTTGAGCGGTCATCCTTAATCCGCTCGTAACATGAACCATGTCCCATGGTCTGTCCAACAGGTCATCGGCAACCGGTCCGCCAAACTTAATCCTGAGACCGTTGGCGAGGGATGGTTTTGGAGTCTGGGCGAAACAAAGACGAGCATCTTCGGCCGCTCTCTCGCTCCAAAGAGCGCCGCCTACATTGTTATCGGTGGACGCGTTTCACCGCGCCCGCGTCGTCACCGCCGCCTTGCCGATGTCGGCGATCACGTCCCAGGCCGGGCCGGGGAATTTGTGCATCTGCGCGAGCACGTCCTCGAAAGCAGTGAGGAACCAGCGCACGTCGTCGTCGCGGATAACCAGCGGCGGCAGCAGCTTGATCACGTCGATGGCGTGGCCGGCCACCTGGGTGATGATGTGATGCTTGTCGAGCAGCGGCATGATGGCGGCCTGCGGGAAGAGGCTCTTGTCCATCGTGTGCATGATCGTCCACGCGGTTTTCAGGCCGAACGATTTGGGCGGGCCAAACTCGATGCCGACCATGCAGCCGCGCCAGCGCACTTCCTTCAGAAACTCGTAGCGGGGAATCATCGCTTTCACGCCTTCGCCAATCTGATTGCCGATCTGTTCGGCACGGTGGATCAAGTCGTAACGGTCGATCACGTCCAGCGCGGCCAGACCCGCCGCCATCGCGAAGCTGCCCTGGCTGAAGGTCGAGGAATGCACCACCGAACGTTGCATGCTGGAGAACACCTTCTCGTGAATCCACTTCTTGCACAGCACCGCACCCACCGGCACGAAACCGCCGGACAACGCCTTGGACAGCACCACGATGTCGGGATCAACGTCGCCGTCGTGCTCGATGGCCAGGAAACGTCCCGTGCGGCCCATACCGGCCTGGACTTCGTCATCGACGAACAACGCACCGTGTTTGCGGCACAACTGCGCCGCGGCTTTCAAGTAGCCCGGCGCGGGCAGGTTCACGCCCTTGCCTTGCACCGGCTCGACCACGAAGGCCGCCACGTCGCCTTTGCGGAGTTCCTTCTCCAACGCTTCGAGATCGTTGAATGGAATGATCCGGCAATCAGGAAGAAAAGGCTCGAATCCGTCTCGAAAACTTTCATCGCCATTGAGCGAAAGCGCGCCGTAGCTCAAACCGTGAAACGCCTTTTGGCAATGCACGATGGCCGGACGGCGCGTGGCGCACTTGGCGTATTTGATCGCCGTCTCCACGCCCTCGGCGCCGGAGTTGGTGAAGAACACCATGTCGAGATCATTCGGCATGCGCTTCTTCAACTCAGCCGCAAGTAACCCGCTGAGCAGGGGCGCCTCCATCTTCACCAGGCTGGGATAATCGGCGTTGAGAAAATCCGCGAGCACGCGGCGCACGTCGGGATGATTGCGACCGAGACTGAACACGCCGTAGCCCGAAAGCAGGTCCAGATACTTCGCGTCCGTAACGTCCCAAAGGTAAGGGCCCTCGGCACGAACGTAGCAGCGGTCGAAGCCAATGGTGCGCAACGTGCGGACGTTGGCGGGATTGACGTGCTCGGCGTGCAATTCGTAGTTGCGTCCCTCGTGTTCCTTCAGCAAGGCCACGATGTCCAAGCCAGCGGCTCGTTCAGTTGTCGTTTCAGTTTCCGTAAGCATAAAAGGTCTTCCCGGCGCTGTCTCAAACCGAGGAATCAAGCACGGACAGCTTAACGGGAAACACCGCTGCGGCAAGCGGGGAGTGACTGGCTCAGGCCGAAGGACTGGGCTGAAGCTGCGGCGCAAGACAACAACCACGACAGAAGAACGAACTGTCGGATTCGGAGATTCACCGTGGGCATGGCTCCTTCAGCCATTCCGTGAAGTCAAAAGCGAAAGCCAGTTTGGGCTGGGGAACAGATCAAGCAAAACGAACGCAGGCGAGCCAGGGAGAGAAAGGCAGATGGTTGGCCGGCCTTGATTCTTTCGTTCGAGTTTTGATTCCGATTCTCTGAGCTTCCTCTACCGCTCCAGCTTGTAATAGTCCAGCAACTCGCCCAGTTCCCGCTGAATCCATTCCTTGGTCATGCCGAACTCCTCGAGGGTATAGTGGTGCGCGCTTTTGAACTCGCGCTGGCGCTGGGTGGCTTCGGTTAGCCGCTGGCGGTACGCCTCGCTCGGGGTCCAGCCGAAATGCGCGTAGAGCCGTTCGAGCGTGGCCTTGGGATCGCGCGCGAGATCGCGGTAGTCGATGCAATAGTAGCGCGCGCCGTCCACCTGATTGCGAAAGGCAAACAGATGCTTGAACCACTCCACCGCCAGCCGCCCGTAAGCCCGCGACACGTCCGAGTCTTTCGCAATCTCCGGCGAGTGGGCGCGCCACACCGGATAAAACACGCTGACGTGCGAGGCCACAGAGTTGTAAGGATGCCGGATGATGGTGATAAACCGCGCGTCGGGAAACGCCTCCTTCAGACCCACGACCGATCCAGACGATTGCGTGGCTTTGGACAACAGGATTTTGCCCGGGCCGTTCGCGTAAAGGTGCCGCTGCAAACAGCTCTTGTAATAAGCCATCACCTTGCGCCGCTCGTCCGTCGGCAACGCGTCGGAGAAGCCGGCCTCCCAAAGCTCGTTAATGAACGGAAACAGCAGGAAGATCGCTTCCGTCACGAAACAATAAACGAAGAAGCCATCGTCTTCCTCCGGCTGGTTGAAGCGCATTTTATGCATATCGTCCCAGCCGCCAAACCATTTCTTCTCCGCCCACGCGGTCAACCGCGCCATCGGCTGGCCGAGCATCCGGTCCAGCGCCACCAGGCCGTTGAACACCTTCTGGTAAAACACCGATGGGAAGATCGTTTGATACAACTTGGCGTGGAGGAAACGATCTTCGTCCAGGCTCATCAGTTTTTGCGTCAGTGTGGTGCCACTGCGCGGCGGCGCGACGATGAACACCGGTTCGCGCACCATTTGTTTCCTAAAGCCGGGAAACAAGACGTGATCCAGCAGCCGGCCGATGGCCACGAGGCACCACATCACCCAATACAACCCGACGAAGAAAATCACATAAGCCCAACGCCGCAGCCGAAAGGGCGAGTCAAGCAGCGACAGCCGGACCGCCTTGAAGAACAGTCGGAGATTGATGTACATGCGGCGCGACCTGGATCAATGCGGTCGTGCGCCGCGCGTGAAACGAATGTTGGCCATGGATGACAGGCGCTTGAGAAACACCGTTTGCTCGGCGCTGTCCAGTGGTTTCTGGCAACGGACAAGAGAAGTTTGCTATGGCTGTCAAACGTCAGCCACAAGATCGCGGAGCCGGACGCCCAAAGCCTTGGCAATCCTGATAAGAGCGTCCACGGAAATGTTCATGGTGCCAAGGCTGGTTTGCCGCCGGGTCTCGACATGCTCGACGTAATACCGGCGGCCGCGCCGGAACAGGCGATAGAGCTTCTTCATTCGGTATCCTGATCTTTAAGGATACCGAAGCGAGTCAGCCCCGACACGGTGCGTTTGGTGAGTCAGCGGGGTGGAGTGAGCGGGTTACGCGGTGTGCAACCGCTTACTGACACTTTTACTGACAGTCGGGGGATTGGGCGGGCTTCCGGGAGCGGCCAGCCGCTGAACCACAGCGGGTT
>Ga0187894_10005573_pt1 | contig 12759 bp, 7 predicted proteins | sample GBC1701081metaG_FD_136650 | JGI IMG/M metagenome (GOLD analysis project Ga0187894, IMG submission 136650) | White microbial mat communities from a lava cave in the Kipuka Kanohina Cave System on the Island of Hawaii, USA - GBC170108-1 metaG ... | reverse complement strand
GTGCTGGGCGGCGGCGACGTGAAATATCACCTGGGCGCCACCGGCGTCTATCGCAGCCGCGCAGGCGGAGAGATTCGCGTTCACCTCGCTTCCAATCCGAGTCACCTGGAATTTGTGAACCCGGTGGCCATGGGCCGCAGCCGCGCCAAGCAGACGCGCATCGGCAAAGAGAGTGGCGGCACGCCGGAGGGCGCCGCCGGCCGCGTGCTCACCGTGCTGATGCATGGCGATTCGGCGTTCGCGGGGCAGGGAATCGCCGCCGAATCGCTGAACCTGATGGATCTGCCGGGCTTCTCCGTCGGCGGCACGTTGCACATCGTGGTCAACAATCAGATCGGATTCACCACTGTGCCCAGCGAATACATGACCGGTTACTTCTGCACGGACGTGGCCAAGCGGCTGGCCGTGCCGGTCTTCCACGTGAATGCGGAAGACCTGGACGCCGTGTTGCGCGTAGCGCGGATGGCTGCGGAATTCCGCTACGAATTTGAATGCGACGCGGTGATTGATCTCATCGGCTACCGCCGCCACGGTCACAGCGAAGTGGATGACCCCACCATCACCCAGCCGCTGATGTACAAGCGCATCAAGGACCACCCGCCACTCTGGCAGATTTACGCCAGGCAGGCCTCCGCCGACTCTGCCGCAACGCAGGCCACGGTGGACCGCGTGCGCCAGCAGTACGAAACGGCGCAAAGTGAAGCCAAAAAGCTGAAGAAAATCCCGCTGCTGCGCGAACTGCCGGGTTATTGGTCCAGGTACAAAGGCGGCCCGCACAAGGACGAATACGAAGTGGATACCGGCGTGCCGCCGGAGGCCCTGGCGGAAATCGCCGATGTCCTTTCCGCAGCGCCGGCCGGGTTTCATGTTCACCCGAAGATCAGCAAACTGCTCGAACAGCGCCACGCCATGGGTCACGGCAAGGCGCCCGTGGACTACGGCATGGCGGAAGCGCTGGCCTTCGGCTCATTGCTGAAGCAGGGAGTTCCCGTCCGCCTTACCGGGCAGGACAGCCGGCGCGGCACTTTCAATCAGCGCCACTCCGTGCTGGTGGATGCGGAAAATGAAGCCGAGTACGTGCCGCTGGCGCAACTGGCCGCGCAGGGCGCGTGGATTGAGATTCGCAATTCGATGCTCAGCGAAGCAGCGGCCATGGGCTTCGAGTACGGCTTCAGCCGCGACTATCCGGAAGCACTGGTGTTGTGGGAAGCGCAATTCGGCGACTTCGCCAACGGCGCACAGGGCATTGCCGATCAGTTCCTCAGCGCGGCGGAAGACAAGTGGCTGCTCCTGAGCGGTCTGGTGCTGCTGCTGCCGCACGGGCACGAAGGGCAGGGGCCGGAACACTCCAGCGCCCGCGTGGAACGTTTTCTCCAGCTTTCCGCGCGGGACAATATGCAGGTCTGCCAGCCCAGCACGGCGGCGCAGTACTTTCATCTGCTGCGGCGGCAGGCGCTGCGCGTGTGGCGCAAGCCGCTGGTGGTGTTCACGCCGAAGAGCATGTTGCGGCACCCGGACGCCGCGTCGCCCATCGAGCACTTCACGCGGGCTCGGTTCCTGCGGGTGATTCCTGACAGCGAAGCGCAGGAAGCCGACCGCGTGCTGATCTGCACCGGCAAAATCGGCCATGAGCTGGCCCGCGAGCGCAAGCTGCGCAAGGACTACTCCACGGCCATCGTTTTCCTCGACCAGATGTATCCCTTCCCGGAGGATGAGCTGGCCGTGGAAATAGGCCGCCACTGGAACGCCCGCGAAGTGGTCTGGGTACAGGAAGAGCCGGCCAACATGGGAGCTCTGTCCTTCGTGCAGCCTCGCTTGCGGCGCATGCTCGGTGAGAAGATTCCGTTCCGCTCCATCAAGCGCTCGGCTAGCGCCAGCCCGGCGACCGGCTCGGGCAAGGCGCACGAGGCCGAGCAGAAAACGCTGGTCTCTCTGGCCCTCGCAAAGTCTTCCTGATTACTTGTCACCACTAATTAGTTTAAAATAAGCATGATACGGAGCAGTGGCTCTCAGCTTCCGATTCTTCTTGACTTGTGAGATCATAATGATATCATTATGGTATCGAAGCGAGGAGCAATGCTCAGCCGGCGCAAAACTCAACACGCAGCCACCTTGTTACTGATTCTCACACTCACCGCTGGCGGGCTTCTTGGGTCTCGCGCCGCCAGCGATGATTCGCTGCGTGCCCACCTGCAATGGACCTTGTTGCGCGGGGCGGTGGCCCTGAGCGTAGAACTTGTGCTCGAGCATTGGCCGCTAATTCGGATTTTTTGAAACTGGAAGTGGAAGCAATCGAGGAGGCGACTATGTACCGCGAGAAGCAAGCCCGGGCGAGCAACGGCTGGTTGTGGGTGGTGATCGTCCTCGTTTTGCTCGTGGTCAGCATCATGGGTCTGACCGGCGAGGCCGGCAGCCGGCCGCAGAACGGCTGGCTGATCTTCGGATGGGTCCTTGCCCTATGCGTGGACGGCCTGCTGCTGTTCGGGTTCTTCATCGTGAACCCGAACGAAGCGAAGGTGATCCAGCTCTTCGGCGACTACCAGGGCACCATCAAGGAACCGGGGCTGTGGTGGATCAATCCGCTGGCCACAGCGAGGCCGGTCTCCCAGCGCGTTCGTAACTTTGAGACGGCCAAACTCAAGGTGAATGATCACGACGGGAATCCGATCGAAATTGGAGCCGTAGTGGTGTGGCAGGTGGTGGATACGGCCGAAGCGATGTTTGAAGTGGACAACTACGACAACTTCGTCCACGTGCAGAGCGAAGCGGCGCTGCGCAACATGGCCACGTCGCATCCGTACGACGCGCACCAGGAAGGACAGATGTCGCTGCGCGGAAATACGACGGAGATCGCCGATCACCTGAAGGCAGAGATTCAGGAGCGCCTGGCCAAAGCCGGCGTGCGCGTGCTGGAAGCGCGCATCAGCCATCTGGCGTACGCGCCGGAAATCGCCAGCGCCATGCTGCGTCGCCAGCAGGCCAGCGCCATCATCGCCGCGCGGCAAAAGATTGTGGAAGGCGCGGTGAGCATGGTGGAAATGGCGCTGGACGGCCTGGCCCGGCGCAACGTGGTGCAACTCGACGAGGAGCGCAAGGCGGCGATGGTCAGCAACCTCCTGGTCGTGCTGTGCAGTGACAAGGATGCGCATCCCATCGTCAACGCGGGCTCGCTGTATCACTAGGCCACGCAGCGGCGGGGGCGTCCGGTAACGGCCGCCTCCGCCTTTTGTTTCGCAGGAAAGGAACGCAGGAGCCATGATTACTTCGCGAATCCGGGAAAGGTCGCCTCGGGCAACACTCCTCGTTGCGGTCCTGGCGGCGATGGTGCTGCTGGCCGGGGCGCTGCTGGTCGCGTTCGGGCAAGCCTCCTACGAGCCGGAAGCGCGGGCGTTCCTGGATCAGTTCGTTGCGCAAAAGTTCGAGGATGCGGTGAAGCGCTTCGACGGCACGATGGCCAAAGCGCTTCCTCCCGCAAAGCTCGCGGAGACCTGGCAGGCCCTGACCACACAAGTCGGAAAACTAAAGGAAGTGAAGAGCGTGCAGCATGTGGAGCAGGGCGGCTTGCACGCGGTGATCCTGACCAGCCAGTTTGAGCAAGCGCTGCTCAATGTCCGCGTTGTTTTTGGCGCCGACGGGCGCATCACCGGCCTGTTCTTCGCGCCGGCGCAATCGCCCGCAGCGAACTGGACGCCAGCGCCCGCGGTGAAACGTGAGAGCTTCGATGAGCGCGAGGTCACCGTCGGCGGGGCGCCGTGGACCATGCCCGGAACGCTCACGGTGCCAAACGGCCCCGGGCCCTTCGCCGTCGTTGTGCTGGTGCACGGCTCCGGTCCGAACGATGCGGACGAAACCATCGGCGCGAACAAGGTGTTCAAGGATATGGCCTGGGGGCTGGCGACGCGCGGCGTCGCCGCGTTGCGGTACACAAAGCGCACGCGCCAGTATGGCGCCAAGCTCAATTCCATCTCCAATTTCACCGTGCGTGACGAAACCGTGGACGACGCCGTCATGGCGGCAGACCTGCTCGCGTCACAGCCCGGAATTGACCCCAGGCGAATCTTCATCGTGGGCCACAGCCTGGGCGCGCTGCTCGCCCCTCGCATCGCGGCGGCAAATCCGCGCGTCGCGGGAATCGTTCTCATGGCGGGGAACTCGAGGCCGCTTGAGGAGTTGATCATTGAGCAAGTGGAGTACCTGAGCCGTGCCGATGGCGTGGTGACCGAAGCCGAGCAAACGCAGATGGATGCCGCCAAAAGGGCGGTGGCCGAAATCCGCGATCCCAATTTGAAGCCGGATCAGATCGTGACTCTGTTCGGCTCCAAAGTCCCGGGCTCGTATTTCATTGATTTGCGCGACTACCGGCCGATGGAGACGGCGACGAAGCTGAAAATCCCGATTCTGGTGCTGCAGGGCGAGCGCGACTATCAGGTGCGCATGGCGGACTTCGAGGGCTGGAAGCGCGGCCTGGCTGGCCATGCGAACGCGACCTGCAAGAGTTATCCCGCGCTCACGCACCTGTTCATCGCCAGCGGCGACCCCGCCGCCGGACTGAGCACGCCGCAGGAATATGCCAAGCCCGGCCACGTCGCCGAAGAAGTGCTGGACGACATTGCCGCGTGGATCAGGAAGCCGGTAGCGAAGTGAGTGGGTAAGGAAGCGGGGAGCCCGGCCAGCAGGGAAGAGAGTGTCCGGTAGGAGCGTGGCATTGGCGGAACGCAAACCATTCCTGTTGCGGCTGGATCCGGCGGTGCACGCGGCGCTGGAGCGCTGGGCCGCCGATGAACTGCGCAGCCTCAACGCGCAGATTGAGTTCCTGCTGCGCAGCGACTTGCAGCGCGCCGGGCGATTGTCCGCCAAGCCTGAGCCTGCCGCGGCGGGCGAAAGTCCGGAGGCGGATCCGTCCTGAGCGTTTCACGCACAACTTGCATATAATGCGCGGCGGTTCCCCGGAGGGACTGCTGATGCTCCTTCGTCGTGCGATCGCCGCGCTGGCTGCCGCCGCTCTCTGCCTGTCCTCGCACCCAGCCCGCGCCGTGGACGTCGAAAAAAAGAAAGCCGCCGTCGCCGCGGTGGAAAGGCAGCGCGCGGAAATGACGCGCATGAGCGACGCCATCTGGCAGTACGCGGAAACTGCGCTGCGCGAAACGCGTTCGGCAAAATTGCTGGCGGACTACGCCGAACAGCAGGGATTCAAGGTGGAGCGCGGCGCAGCGGGGATGCCCACGGCGTTCACCGCCAGCTACGGCGCGGGGCGGCCGGTAATCGCCATCCTCGGTGAGTACGATGCGCTCCCGGGGATTTCGCAGAAAGTGGCGACGAGCAAGGAGGCGCTGGTGGAGGGCGCGCCCGGTCACGGATGCGGGCACAATCTGTTCGGCGTGGCCAGCCTGGCGGCCGCGGTTGCCGTGAAGGAGCAAATGACTGCCGGCAAGCTCAAGGGCACGCTGCGCTATTACGGCACGCCTGCCGAGGAATCCATCGGCGGGAAAATCTACATGATTCGCGAAGGGCTGTTCAAAGATGTGGATGTGGTGCTGGCATGGCATCCGGACGACGAAACCCGCGCGGACAATGAAGGGTTTCAGGCCAACATCCAGTTCTTCGTTGAATTTCAGGGCAAGACCGCGCACGCCGCCGCGGATCCGTGGAACGGACGCAGCGCCGCGGACGCCATGGAGCTGTTCACGCACGGCGTGAACATGATGCGCGAGCACGTGAAGCCCACCGTTCGCATGCATTACGTCATGCAGCGCGCAGGTGACGTGCCCAATGTGGTTCCCGACTACGCGCGCATCTGGATGTGGATCCGCGACTCGAAGCGCGCCGGCGTGGATGAAGTCTTCGCGCGCGTGCAGGACGCGGCCAAAGGAGCGGCGCTCATGGCCGGCGTCACCCACAAGCTGAGTGTGCAGACCGGATATTCGGATGAGAACATCCTGGAGGGCTCGCTGAAGCTGGTGCACGCCAATCTCGCGTGGCTGGGCGCCATTGAGTATACCGAGCAGGAGCAGGAATTCGCCAAAGCGATCCAGCGCAGCACGGGCAAGGAGCCGGTCGGGCTCGACGGCCGCATTCAGCCGCTGAAACCGATCGCGCCGGACCCGCCCGGCGGCTCCTCAGACGTCGGAGACGTGAGTTGGGTGGCGCCGATGGTGCATTTCTACGCGACCACTGGCGCGAAAGACGCGCCGTGGCACGCCTGGCCCACGGTAGCCACCGGCGGCATGAGCATCGGTCACAAGGGAATGATGCTGGCCGCGAAGACGCTGGCGGCGACGGCCGTAGATCTCTTCGAAGATGCCGCGACGCGCGACGCGCTGCGCGCTGAGTTCAATCAGAAGACGAAAGGTTACACGTACAAGTGGTACGTGCCGGATGGCCCGCCGCCAATTCCAAAGTAGGACGGCCCTTCGGGCTGTCCATGCGGCCCCGGGGGCGGTTGCATCCTGAAGCGGGCGGGCCAGCAAGCCTCCCCTGCCGATGAAGCCAACGCCACAAAAAAACCGCCTCGGCGATATGCCGCTCGAGGAATTCGAGCAAGCCCTCGCCGAATTCTGTGAGTGGGTAAAGACGTATCGCGCCAACGTCGCCGGGTTGCCGGTTCTGGCGCCGGCAAAACCGGGCGATGTGCGCAACGCGTTGCCTTCGCATCCTCCCACCCACGGCGAGCCGGTCGAAAACTGGCTTGCTGATCTGGACCGCATCATTCTTCCCGGCATCACCCACTGGAATCATCCTGGATTTCTCGCCTATTTCGCCAACACCGGAAGCGGCCCGGGAATTCTTGGCGAGCTGGCGTGCGCGGCGCTGAACGCCAATGGAATGCTGTGGAAGACGTCGCCGGCCGTGAGCGAATTGGAGGAAGTTGTGCTGCGCTGGCTGGCGGAAACGCTGGGTTTTCCCAGCGAGTGGTTCGGGATGTTCGCCGACACGGCTTCGACCTCCACGCTGGTCGCGCTGGCCGCCGCGCGCGAAGCGGCGGGGCTGAATATCCGGGAAGAGGGCCTGGCCGGAAAGCCGCAACTGGTCCTTTACTTTTCTGAAGAAGCGCATTCCTCGGTGGACAAAGCCGGGCTGGTGTTGGGCATCGGCCAGCGAGGCCTTCGCCGGATTCCGGCTGACGCGAATTTCAGCATGGAAGTGGATGCGCTGGAGTCGGCAATCGCTGGTGACCTTGCCGCCGGGCGCAAGCCGTTTGCCGTAGTGGCCACCGTCGGAACCACCAGTGCGACGGCTGTTGATCCGGTTCAATCCATCGCGGAGATTGCCCGCGCGCACAAGCTATGGCTGCACGTGGATGCGGCCTACGCCGGCAGCGCCGCCGCCGTTCCGGAACTACGCGCGCATTTCGCAGGATGCGAACAGGCCGATTCGCTGGTAATGAACCCGCACAAATGGCTCTTCGCGCCGATGGATTTGAGTGTTCTCTACACCCGGCGGCCGGAGGAATTCCAGCGTGCTTTCTCCCTGGTGGCCGAGTATCTGCGCACCGGCGCAACGAACGTCACCGACTACATGAACTACACGTTTCAACTCGGCCGCAGGTTTCGCGCGTTGAAGCTGTGGTTCATCTTCCGCTACTTCGGCACCGATGGCATCGCGGCGCGCATCCGCGAACACTGCGCGCTGGCGCAACGCTTCGCCGGCTGGGTGGATGCGCATCCGCAAATGGAACGGCTCGCGCCGGTACATTTTTCCGTCGTCTGCTTCCGCATACGCCCCCGGGGCGCCGGTGACGAAGCCGAACTCGAGCGTATCAATGCGGACGTCCTGGAACGAGTGAACGCCAGCGGCGGCATCTTCATCTCCCATACCAAGCTGAAAGGGAAATACTGCCTGCGCCTGGCCATCGGCAACCTGCAGACGGGTGAAGAGCACATTCGCCGCGCCTTTGCGCTGATCTCGTCCGGTCGGTGACCGGTATACCAGTGAATAATTCCCTTGACAGTAACCATCGGGCTTTGGTAGCGTCCGCGCATTGCTCGTAGTCATCTGCTTTTTTCCGGTTCCCTTTCTCCGGGGTCAGGCTCGCAGCAAGACGTGCCAGGCGTTCACGTTCGAGCGCTCCATCCCGCGCTCAACGTCCCGGGTTTCCCTTCCGTGACCGCGCCCAATTGATGCTTGCCGGAGGTTGACATGAAGAACACCTTTTTCTGGCTGGGGGTGATTGGCTTGGCGGCCGGCCTGGCGCTTGTGTACCTCGGCGGCGGGTCAACTCGTTCCCACGCGCAGGAGCAGCGAGTGGAAGTATTCAAAGGGGTCAGTGTGCCCCTTCTGCCGAACTGGAGTCCTTCCGAGCGGAAGTTCCGCAACGCAGTGGAGATCGTGTTTCGGGCGGAGCGGACCGAGAGCGCCTTGCTGGAAGCTCGAATCCTGATCAGCACGGAGCCGCGACGGAGTCACGAGGAGGCACTGAACCGCCTGGTGGAGATTGCCGCCGAGTACGACACCCGCCCGACCTTTCTTGAAATTGGCGGCTGGCCGGCGATGCAGCGCACCTTTGAGGCTCCGGTGGAACAGCGCGGCCAGAGAGGATCGCTGCGCGTCCCGGAGCGTTCGGTGCGCGTGACCACGGCCATCGCCGCCGCGGATCTGATCGTGCGCATGGATGGAGTCCTGATGCCAACCGCGGATCCGAAACTGGCCGAGCAGATGATCGCCATCGGGCGCAGCACGGTGTTCGCGGCGCCGGGCCGATCCGAGAATACCGGCAAAGAGCTGAAGATGCTGCGGGAGAAGGCAGCCAAACCGCCGGAAGCCGAGACTTCACCGATGCAGCGCGACGAGAGTCAGGAGGCGCAGACCGGCGGCGGGCAGGCCGGGGCGCCGGAGGATGCCGCAACAACCGGCGCGCCCACTCAGGTCTTCGCCGGCCGCGGCGAGCTTGAAGTTTCCGCCTCCAACAGCGGTCGCGACGTGGTCATCGCCGCCAACAGCGGCTGGTCGTTTTCCAACAACTTTGGCGCGACCTGGACCTTCGGAGCAGCCACGGCGCCAGCCGCCTTTCCCCGCGATGGCGACCCCTCGCTGGCGCACGGCCAGAGCGGCAACTTCTATTACGCGTTCATCGGTTTCCCGAACGGCACCGCGGCAGCGAACAATGTGACCGGCTGCTCGACGGGCGTCAGCGTTTCCACCGACAACGGGCAGACCTTCAACTTTCGCAGTCACGCTACGTTGTGCCCCAACGCGGGAGCCGGCATCTGTTTTCCCGACCAGGAGCACATTGCCGCTGACCGCACCAACGCCGCGAATAACCAGGATCAGGTCTATTCGGTCTGGCGGAACTTTGTGCCGGCCGGAGCGCCGCCGGCCGCCTGCTCGCAGATTAACACGGGGTTCCCGACCGCCTCGATCGTCTGCTCGCAGGACAATGGAACGAATTGGACCGCTCCGGCCTTCGCTGGCGCCGGCGATTTTCCTCGCGTCACCGTGGGGTCGGACGGCTTCGTCTACGTCTTCCTGCGCAGCGGGAACAACTTTACGGTGAACAAGTTCAGTTCGTGCAGCGCAGGCCTTGCCCAGCAGGTTGGCTTTCCGGTGACCATCGCGAACGGCGCCAACGTGACCTGTCCGGTGGCGGGCCTGGACCGCTGCAACAGCGGCAACACGCTCTCCAGCCTGACCGGAGCCGTGGACGATACCGACCCCAATCACGTTTTCGCGGCGTTCGCGACGAACACGGCGGCCGGCAACGAGAACATCATTGTGAGCGACTCCACCGACGGCGGGGCCACCTGGCCACGACAAGTGGTGGTCAACTCCAATGTAAACGCGCGGCGTTTCATGCCGTGGATGTGCGCCGCCAACGGGCGCGCTCATGTAACCTGGTACGACCGCCGGGCGGCCACCAACGCCAACAACGATCTGACGGATTTCTTTCTCGGCCGGGCCTTCGTCTCCGCCGGCAATCTCATCGCCGGAACAGAATCGAACCTCTCCAACAATCCCGACGCGCAGTGCGCCTCAGGGTGGCCATGCGCGCCGCGATCGGTGAATGATTCGGAGTCGTGCTCGATTCAGCCGCAAAACGCCGGCCGCTGCCGGAATGCCGCCGGTGGTGGATCCAACCTGCCTTGCGATTTTTCCGCCGGAGGCTGCCCGGCCGGCGAAGCATGCTCGACCGGAGGCGGCTGCCCGAAGTACGGCGACTACAACGGAATCGGCTGTGCTCCGTGCCGCGTTTTTACGGCCTGGGCTTCGGCCACCTCGCCGCAGGGCTTACCCGGCGGCGCGGGCATTCGCGTCTTCTCCAGCGTTCTGGGTACGGGGGCAAGGGTCTGCGCAATTGACCTCAACATCTGCCGGCGGCGTCCGTGGTTGTGTCCGCCGCCAGTCAGGCTGGACAAGTTTGAGCTGGTTCTGAGGTGCGACCTGCGGCCGTGCATCGTTCTGGATCCGATTCCGCGCAATTGTCTGTACAAATTCAATTGTCCGGGCTGCCCTCCCAACGGGCTGTGCCCGCCGTACTACCACATGTTCCTGGATGGACTGGAGGATATCTGGAAGGTGAAATTGATTGACGCGGAAGGCAATCCTGCTCCCTTTGAACAGTTCAAGACGCACACCGGGATTGTCTTGAGTTTCCGGCCATCCAAAGAGAACTACATCGAGGGCCAGATTGGAAACTATGCGCTGGCATTCGAGATCGGGCCCCGGGGAAAGCTCGGCGCCGAATACAAAATCAAAACAAGGCTGGAGACCGGCAACAAACACTACGCCGGCAAGCCTGAGCCCAAGTAACCCAAAGACCGCGGCATCAGCCTCCGTGGAGCGGCCGCCAGCCGTGTCGCTGAAGCAAGTCCGCGTCACCCCCGGGCCGGGTATTGGTAGGATGACCGTTTCGCCGCTAGGCTAAAAGTACCCTTTACTCTGCTCCGCCTTCTTCTTAGGATGAGGGTAGAGTTTCTGCCGTTCCCCTTTTCGACAGTAACTCGCCGCAGGCAGTGAAAATGTCCGTGAAGAAAGATGCTCCGACCATCGCGGATCGGAGTACGCAAATGGAGCAGCAGGGCGTACGGCGCAGCGACCGCATTGACGTCGCCGTGAACATCGAGTTGGAAGGCTTTGATGCTGACGGGCAATCCTTCTGGGAGAAGACCCGCACCCTCAAGGTGAGCCGCCACGGCGCCGCCATCCGGACCGCTCGCAAACTGGCCGCCAGCGAGGAGCTGACCCTGCGCAACCTGGACACCGGCGCGCGCATGGACGTTCGCGTCGTCGGCAAGATTGGCGAGCAGGACGGCGAGTTTGTCTATGGCCTCACGTTTCTTGCGCCGGACCCCGATGCCTGGGGCATCGAGTTTCCGCCGCTTGCCGAAGCTGAAAACTCCGCCAGCCGTATCCTGCTGGAATGTTCCGGGTGCCGCTCGCGCGAGGTTCTGCACCTGGATGAAATTGAAACGGACGTGTTTCACGCCGCCCGGTCGCTGCACCGCTTCTGCAAGAAGTGCCGCGACTCACGAATCTTCCGCGATGTGCTGGAGGCTCCGGCCAGCGGCGAGCCCAGGACGCTGGCTTTCGAACGGCCGCGCGCCACGTCCTTGCCGCCTCCGCCCCGCGTGAAGGAGCGCCGCAGCCATAGCCGCATGCCGGTGCGCATGGCCATCTGCATCCGCAGGGCCGGCCGCCCTGACGAAGCGGCGGAAACCGAAAACGTTTCACGCGGCGGTCTGTGCTTTGAGAGCGCCTCGCGATTCGAGCGCGGCGACCGCATCGAAGTGGCCACCCACTACCGCCCGGGTACGCCGGCGATTTTCATCCCGGCCAAGATCGTTCATCTGCAGGAACTCAAGGAAAAGCGGATGTTCCGTTACGGCATCACCTACCTGAACGCGATGGAAGCCCACCTGACCCGTTAGTACAGGTATCGGTTGTTCGGCAACTGTACTTCGCCCGTACCCTCTTTTCTTTCGCCTCGGAGTACGATTCAAGTCCCAGCGGAAAGGGCCCATGAATTCTTTTCGCACGCTGCTTTTCCCCGGTGGGCTGGTGGTGGCGGCGGCACTGGTGGCGGAACGCTGGAGTCCGGCGCACGCTGTGGCGTCGTATGCGCCGGTGCTTCTTTGCGTGGCCGTCGGCGCCGGACTGCTGCTGGCCTGGAAGTACAACCGCACTCGCGCGGCGGCGATGCTGTTGCTGCTGGCCGTTGCCGCGTGGTCTTTGCCCGCGCTTCTGGCGAACGAAGGAACGTCCGGGTTGCGGCCGCAGCTTCTTTGCATCCTCCTGCCGCTGAATGTCACCCTGCTGATGCTGTGGAAGGATCAAGCGGTGCTGGCTCCGGCCAGCCTGGCCTCACTGCTGGTACTTGCGGCGCAGGGAGTCTGCTTTGCCGCGCTTCCGCTGATGAAATCGGCCCGCTGGAACGCCTCGCTGGCGGGGAGCATTACCCAGCCGGCATGGCCCAGCGGGCCATGGATCGGCCAGATTGGCCTGCTCACGTTTGCGGGAATGGTTCTGGCGCTCATCGCCATTTTTTTCCGGCGGCGGACGCCGCTCGAACACGGCATGTTCTGGGGATTGGCGGCGGCGTTCCTGGCGTTCTGGTACGCGCCGAATCACGCGGCATCCAGCCTGTACTTCAGCGCCGCGGCGATGGTGGTTGGCGTCTCCGTGCTGGACCACGCCCATGAGCTGGCATACCGCGACGAGCTCACCCGCCTGGCGAACCGGCGGGCGCTCAATGAGTTCCTGCCGCAAGTGGGCGACACCTACGCCGTTGCCGTGATGGATGTGGACCATTTCAAGAAATTCAACGAC
>Ga0187894_10005572_pt1 | contig 12763 bp, 10 predicted proteins | sample GBC1701081metaG_FD_136650 | JGI IMG/M metagenome (GOLD analysis project Ga0187894, IMG submission 136650) | White microbial mat communities from a lava cave in the Kipuka Kanohina Cave System on the Island of Hawaii, USA - GBC170108-1 metaG ... | reverse complement strand
GATCCCTCTCTTTCCTGCTCATAATCAAATGTCCTGTCATTCATGAACCCTATATCAGGCCCACCACCCAACACGACATTTCTATTGAGTTACGAACACGACATTTCTATTGAGTTACCACAAGCATTTTCCTGCGGCTTGACAACATTCGGCGAAATTTCTACCCTTAAAGTTCGCCCTTTTTGAGGCGAAATGTTCCGCAGTAGCTCAATGGCAGAGCATTCGGCTGTTAACCGAAGGGTTGTAAGTTCGAGTCTTACCTGCGGAGCCAATTTAATCAATAACTTACAGAGACGGGCTTATTGCAAAATAGCCCGTCTCACCTTAAATCTCACCTGTGGCACTCCGATTGACTCGATCTTCGAGATCTAAGAGCCCACAGCGACTACAATAGCAACGCCCCATAAGGTACGTTTGTTTTCGGACGGCTTTGAGGTTTGAGTGCCAGTACGCTTCTCAGCATCCTTTCGCGTCGAGCCTTCGCATTGATCATACATCCGACCGTTTAATCCGCTTAGCTGAGCCGCCCTATCTCGCGAGAATACATAGAAAGGTCGGCTCAGGAACGCAGGTGATCATCGACGGTAAATTGGCTGCAGCGGAAGTTCTATACCGCCGCCGATTCGTCCCCCGAGTTTGGTGGAGTTCTTTGGACATGCTTGCCTTCGAACCAAGAACCATCCGTCCACCAAACTTTCTGAGCATTACAAAGATCGGTGGCTCGAAGACTTATCTTCCCCTTATCTACCTGCCTTCCGCTCTTTTCTTCCGTCTTAAAGTTGTCGTCGCGTTGAGATAGTAGATGGATTCGTCTTTAAGAATGATCCGCGTGAAATCCCCTTCAAGCTCTTCGGTTTCGTGCTGACCCAGGATGGATGATGGGCGCACCACTATCGCGAAAGAATATGCACAGATTGGTTCAAGTTTGTTCCGATAATATCTTGAGCGATACGAACGCACATAAAGATCGGTCCGAGCTCGCGCAGCAAGGAAGCGTCCGCCCGCCGCTTACGATCTGGCAATGAAATAATTTTCATCTGGGTCCGTCCGCATGTGTAGCGGTGGTTTTCTCGATGCGGTCCTTCAAGCGCTTGATCTTTGTGGTGATGTACAGTTCATTCGCGAAATCTTCATCGAAATCGATGTTGTGAAAAGTGAAGCAACGGGCAAGATCGCTTACCGAATGCGCGAGCAGTTTGGCCATAACGGTATCGGCGACCAGCCCACAGTTGGTGCGTTCAAGATCCTTCGGCGATGTGTACTCAAGCAGCTTCGAAAAGGTTAGATCAAGCGAAGAAACTGCGATGTTTAGCATGCAGTAAAGTTCACGCAAGACCGCGTTTGACCGTTGCCTGTCTTCTTGGCTAATTTCGAGCTTCTCTTCGACACTTCCGACACGCTCGTCCAGCTCATAAAGCCGGTCAAGAATTATCTCTAAAGCGAACCGCGTTTCCCGGTCGCACTTGATTAACGAGTCGACCTTACTTTCGAGCTTTGCAGGTCCCACATTGATCTTATCGTTCGACAGCGCCGCATGGATCAACTTCTGCGCTATAACGGATCGTTTCTCGCCGGACAGCTTGGCAAGATCTTCGATCTTTTTCTCGTCCGATTCGAGCAATCTCAGATACAACGACCCGCCGCACTTTTCGTACTCGATCTCGTTCAAGTTGCCGATAAAAAAATCCGCTTCGCGCTTCCTCATATTTTGCTCTCCTCGCGGTGACAATATCTAGAAATGGTCAGAAACCAAGTATCGCAAGACCGGCAAAATACGTACCAAAAACGGGTTGACAATAGTAAACACCGGTTTGTAATCAAAGTTACGCGCCGGAACTCTTTTAATTACACTACTTAACCTTCTGACGGAGGTCAGATTTTGGTCTATCCTGTCGTACAGTTTGATTGTAATTTTCGACTTTTTAAAACCGATGAAAAAACACCGATATCAACCTCCCTGATAGCCGCATATTTTTTTGCTTTTCACACCTCCTTTCGCGGAATGAACGGGAGCTTTTGATCTCCGCAACGACGCTCGGTTTAGTGTGCTTGTCGGGAGCCGAAATGGGCCAGAGAGCATCTAACTATTCTGCATCCTTTTGAGCAAATGAGTGCCGGAGAAGCACCGCAGAATTAGCAGCTACCATGCTAAGGTCGTCCATTTTTACGACGGGGATTGCCACCAGTGAATGGCCTTCATCTTTGGCCGCTTCTAGAACTCATCACACGCGGATAGATGGGTCTGGATTTCATGGGATAGCCGTGCGAACGAGCGGAGTCGGGCTGCGAGGAACGAGCGCCCGCGTAGCGAGAGAGCAGGAGCGGACGGCGTACGATAATGTCGATTATGTCGGGAGCGTTTTTTTGCGGACGACATAATCTCATTATCGGATGACGGAAGCGACGCGAGCGAAGGCATCCGAAGTGAGCAACGGCGGCGCTGCGTGGCAGAAAATGCTCCATTGGTGCATTAATTCGCCAGTGCTTCCCGATCCGCGATGCGCCATCGGAGCATACAGAGAAGATGGGCAACAAATAATTCGCTTTGAGAGACTAAGGCCCTAACGGCACAGCCTTTGCCTGCTGTGCGACTGACCGCAAGTACAGTTTCACTGCCGGGAGGCGCTATATGCCAAGCGAATTCATGACAAACAAAGAGGCGGCGGATTACCTGAGGACTTCGACGCTTACACTGTGGCGATTGCGAAGGGGCGGAGAGCTGCCGTTCTATCGTATTGCAAGCAAGGTTCTCTACCGGCAATGCGATCTGGACGAATATAGTCAACAGCAGCGGAGGAATGGTGCGAGCACTATCAACAAAGCTCGCGGATTAAGTCGATTTAGTACCGAGGAGCGATGACCGGAACGACCATTTAGCACTAAACACCTTACCAAAGTTTCAACTGTCGTTGGCCAGCGCAGCGTCTATGGTTCCAGAGGAGGTCATAAACTGTCCAGCGGATTGGAAACGTCGAGAATAGTTCTCAATTTCGTCAGAAATATCGATGTTTAATTGATCTAACAACTAGACCGCCCGAACATGAATGGCCATTAAATAAATGCCGTTATTGAAGGCTGTCAAGGGAATGAAGACATTGGGTCCTTTTCTTGCGGACGCCGTTGGTCTTGGAAAGTCGGTCCTGTAGCCTTTGGGAAAACGATCGGCGTGTCATCCTCGCCGGTGCCTCCGGACGTAGCTTCATGATCTCTACGGATGGTATCTTTTAGACATCGAATACATACGCGACAATCGATCCCCCGTACCAAAAAATGAGGCTGTGTCCCGGGTCATGAGCGCTAATCGCGCAAAGGGTTCTAAGCCGGAAGTACTTCTGAGGAAAACTTTATACAGTGAGCGCCTTGTTGGGTACCGACTCAATTATAAAAAGGCACCCGGACGCCCCGATATCTGTTTTGTCGCGAGGAAACTCGCTGTCTTCGTGCATGGCTGCTATTGGCATCGCTGTCCCCGATGCAATTATCCGTTACCTAAAAATAACCAAGCCTTTTGGGTTGAAAAGTTTTCAAGAAACAAAGAAAGGGATAAGCGCAAGGTTCGCGAACTTCGCGAGCTTGGTTGGCGCGTTTTGATCGTTTGGGAATGCACATTGAAAAAAAATCCTGAATCCGTTATAAAGCAGATCAGGAAATCGCTTGCATATGAATAAGTTAACCGTTCTCGACATCTTCTGTGGTGCCGGAGGATTTTCTGAAGGTTTTCGGCAGCAAGGCTTTAAGATTGTTCAAGGTGTTGATAGTTGGCAACCGGCTATCGATACCTTCAACCACAATTTCAAGCTATCGTGTTCCAAAAAGAATATTAAAGTTTTTCGGAAGTCCATCAAGGAAATTGAAGCGCTGCCCGATACCGAAATAATTATTGGGAGTCCACCCTGCGTTTCTTTCTCTCATTCTAACCTGTCTGGCAAAGCGGACAAGAAATCAGGGGTTTTACTAACCGAGATCTTCCTTCGCATGGTTGCCGTAAAGAAGTTCAAGAAAGGTTCGAAGCTTAAGGCTTGGTTCATGGAAAACGTGACGAACTCTACAAATTATTTGAATGATTACTACACCTTCAAGGATTTAAATCTCACAAGGTGGGCAAAATCGAATGGTCTAAGCCCAAATAAGAAGGCTATTATCCTCGACGGTAATCAACTCGAAGTGAATTCGGCGAATCACGGCGCGGCTCAAAAAAGAACCCGTGTAATTTCGGGAGAATTGATTGAGAGATTATCGTCGAAGGTATTGGATGGAAAGCTACCGGTACCTCCTGCAACACACAAGGCACCAAGTAGCGAGGGAAATCTTCCCAACTATGTTTCGGTCGGGTCGATAAAAAAACTTCTGCCGAGCCCGAATTCAAAAAAAAGCAAAAGAATCCTTAGCGACCCACAATATCCTTCGGTTAAGATCGCAGCCTCTGCACTAAGCGATCATTTTTACGATACGGGTTTGTACACCTGCGAATGGAAGTTGTCTAAACACTTAAAAACCAACCATTGGTACATGGGTACAATGTCGTTTCCTGAAAACGAAGAGAACCCGAGCCGTACGATTACCGCAACCAAGATCGGTTCATCAAGGGAGGCTATTATTTACCGTTCCGAATTTGATCGTAGAGGCGATGGGGAATACAGAACACCGACGGTCCGGGAAGCAGCCTGTATCATGGGGTTTCCGATTACCTATCAGTTCAAAGGGAGCGAAAATACGAAATGGAGATTGGTTGGTAATGCTGTTTCACCATCGGTTAGCCGAGCCTTTGCAAAGGAACTGCGAAGTGCACTTGGTATGCCAGCGATTGACCAATTGACTCTTGAGGCCGCGCCTAATCTCGACGAATGCGAAAATCTGAATAGGTTCGCGGAGAAAGTATTCGATGATCCTCCAAAGAAAAACTCAAATTCTCGTTTTCGACTGCATCCATTTAAATCAGGAAATATCACGGTCAGCCTTTCAAATTATGACATTAAGAAAAACACCAAAGATATTGACAAGTGGTTTACTTCAGTACAATACGGAACAGGCGAGGGATTCCCGTCGCTAGACTTTCCCGGCGAGACTTATAAAGTCATTGAGCCAATCATCGAATCTGTGGAGAAAGGACCCGAATTCTTGGAAATCATGCACAACGGTTTTTCTGAGAGATTACAGAACGCAGAGCACCTTCAAGAATTGTACGTCGAGCACGGCTTCGACGATGAAAAACCCGGTCCCGTACAATTAGTTAGGGATATAGCGGCAATTATTGGAAAACTCGACATCGGAGATGCAACGTTTCCACAAGAAACGGTATGCGTTTTCGAAGGAAAGAAGTCCGTTCCTTTAAAACAGCTTTTTGCTTTATACGCAATGAGTAAAATCTCGGATGCAGCAAATAAATAAATTATGGACCAGCAGCAGCGAATTCAATACTTCGAGAAGCTAAAAACGAAGGAGCCTTACAGTTTTAAGGACATTTATTACAAAGGTAAGAAGGACAAGCTTCCCGTCTACAAGATCAATCTTGACTACCTAGTTTATAACCAGTACAACGGCCGGATCGCCAGTCTCGTTAAGTCGCACTTTAAAGATACAGGTGTTGAGATCGATGCCACCGATCCGAATGGAATCAAGCAGATCGAACAGTTCTTGTGGAAATCGAACGAGGTCGCAAATAAAGCGACCGAAAAAAGTATTTTCGATCAAGGCCAAAATGAATACGGAATCGTCACTAAGGACGGCGTTATTATTGATGGCAATCGTAGATCGATGATATTACGAAAAGTCGCTCGGCAGAAGAACGAGAGTCCCGCGTACTTTCTGGGCGTCGTGCTGGATGAACTACTTGATGACGATCCGAAGGAAATCATGCGTCTTGAAACTACCTATCAGATGGGTGAAGACGCTAAGGTTGATTATAACGCTATTGAGAAGTACCTAAAATGCCAAGACCTTATTCTTTACGGTTTTGACGAAAAAGAAATCGGGAAAATGATGGGCGAATCGGAGACAAAAATCAAAGAATATTTGTCGATAATGAAGTTGATGGACGACTATTTAGATAAATTGTCATATCAAGGTATTTACACAAGATTAGATAAGACTGAAGGGGCATTTGTTGATTTAAACAGCTATTTGAACCGGTATCAGGGAAGAAAATCTTCGATGGTTCAATGGAATTACGGAGATAGCGATGTAAATGATCTCAAATTGGTTTACTACGACTATATTCGGGGGATTTATAACCGAGGTAAACAAACTACAAGTGAAAGTGCCGATGCAAAGGATTATCGTTTCATAGGACAAACAAGCAAAAAAGGAAGTTTTTTTACAAAGGAAGATGTCTGGAAAAAATTCCGCGATTCACACTTCGAGCAAGTTGATGCTATCAATGATGACGAACCCACTGTCGCCAAAGATCGCGAAGACAACCCAAACATAGCGCTCGACGACCTTCTGAAACAGCGGGACATTCGATGGGCGAAAAAAGCTGATGCGCCGCTCAAGCGGAATATGGGATTGGCCCGAGAGTCCCTGGACAACCTCAATAAGCAAAATGCTCCGCTAGAACTTTTGGAAGGCGCTCTTGCGAAATTAGAATCCCTTAACACAACGGTTAAAGCATTCTTGGAAGACGAGCAAGTTTATGAAATCGTGAGGAAAATCAATAATCTTACGTATGAGTTTACGAATGAGATCAAGGCCTATAAGAAAAGAGCCAAATGAATGCAGCTGAACTGACAATAGATGAACTGAAGAGAGAATTCATTCTTCGAGATCCCACCAATTCCATACAGGGAAACCGACGAGCCAAATATTATTTCCAGGATGTGCTAAAGGCAAGAATTTCAGCGGAAAACTCACTGTTCATTCCTTACTTTGAAGATCAGAACCGCGAAACTACGTTAAAACGCATTCATGATGCTCTCGACAAATACGGTATCGAACGCGCGGATTCCAGCGAAATAAAAGATGTTCTAAATAACTATTACAGAGAACAGGAAAACTTCGAGAACTTTGGCGAGAGGGCAAGAGCCATATGGGACAACGATTTCGATAAAGATGAATTTGAGGATTTCGTAAATACGCTAAAGGACCATTTGCCTAACCGCACATTGTATCCAAAACAACTGTTGGCTTCTTTTCATTTGGCTTTTTCACAAAATGCATGTAATTTTTCTATCCCCGGGGCGGGAAAGACCGCTGTCGTATACGGAGCATATGCTTATCTTAAAAATCTCCCGAACGATCATCCAAAAAAAGTCAACAAACTTCTAATAATTGGGCCTTTGAGTTCGTTCGGACCTTGGGAGGACGAGTACTTGGAATGCTTTGGAAGAAAACCATTTTCGACCAGGCTATCAGGCGGAATTTCGAAAGATCAGCGAGACTCGCATTTCTTGTCTATCGAACCAATTGAACGAACTCCTGAGCTAACTCTTATCTCGTACCAGGGTGCATCCTCTAATCTCGAAAGCCTACAATATTATTTAAAACGAACGGGAAATAATGTAATGGTCGTGCTTGATGAGGCCCATAAGATCAAGAACGTGGAAGGCGGGTTGTGGGCAGAATCTGTATTACGTCTTTCGGAATATTGCGCATCTAGGGTCGTATTAACGGGTACTCCGATTCCTAACGGATACGAAGATATTTATAATCTTTACGAGTTCATTTGGCCCAAGAAAGACATTATCGACTTCAATGTTTTTCAGCTCAGAGATATGTCAACCCGGAGATTCGATTCTCGCGTCGATAAGTTGATCGAAAATATTTCTCCGTTCTTTATTCGCATAAAAAAGAGCGACATCCTCCCGGCTGACAAATATCCAGTTGCAAATCACGACGGCGACTTAGTCCCAATGGGTGCGGTTCAACGTGAGATATACGACTTTATTGAAAACCAGTATCTAGGTTATTTTCAGGAGAACGAGGCGAGTTTGGCCGCAACTGCCGAGATCACAAAGGCTCGATTTATTCGGCTGATGCAAGCTGCTACTAACCCGGCGTTATTGAGCACACCACTCGAAAGATATTTCAAAGAGGACGGACTTGGAAGTGATCTGTTTATCGATGATAGCGAGGTAATAGGAAAGATTCTGCGGTATAAAACACTTGAGCCTGTCCCATCAAAGTTCGAGTTTATTCTGCGGAAGGTGGAATCGTTGGTTGCTAGTGGCGAAAAGGTGATTCTTTGGGGCACTTTTATTAGAAATATTAAGGACTTGCAGATATACCTTCACGCCAACGGAATTGAGTCCGAAATTCTGATTGGTGAAGTTCCGGTCGAACAAGATGAGTTCACAGAGGACATAGTAACTCGCGAAAAGATAATTAGGCGATTTCATGACCCTAACTCTTCTTTTAAAGTAATTATTGCCAATCCCTTTGCCGTCGCGGAATCTATCTCGTTACATAAGGCGTGCCATCACGCCATTTACTTCGAACGAACTTTCAATGCCGCGAATTTTATTCAGTCAAAAGATAGAATTCACAGGGTCGGTCTAGCAGAAGACATTACAACGCACTATCATTATGTGCTTTCGGAAAATTCGATTGACGAAACAATTCATCGCCGATTAGCTGAGAAAGAAATTCGCATGTTGGAATTGATCGAAAGCCGTGAGATCCCGCTGATGAGCGAGAACATGAACTATGACATCGATCTTGAAAACGATGTAAAGGCAATTATCCGAGATTATGTTAAGAGAACTGCTTCGGCATGATAATCTCGGTGATTCACGGGAGATTGGCTTTGTACTTTTTCAGGCGATTACTCCGACTAACCAAAACCGCTTGGACGCTCTACGGATGTTTTGCATTTCAAACATCTTCGCCATGAGCCGTTCAATTGACGGTATATTAGAACTTCTACAATTTCTTTCAATTATCAGACTTGACTATCTCACTGTATCGCTGAATCACGCTGTTTTTGACCCAAGAGATTATTCCTCAGCCGAGGATTATTTCGAACTCCCAAATTTCTACGATTTACTATTTAAGACATTGTCTCAAACCGAAGAAGGAAGGCATTTCTTTAACGAAAACAATTTGAAATTTAATGGCGAACTGAATCAGTATTATGTTCAATCCCACATGATATCGTTTGAATTGTATCCGATCAGAAACCTTCTTTTGCGAATGTCTTTCCTCCAGCCCGACAGTAATATTAAGGATCACTTGTTTGTCGCACCAGCATTCACAGGGTTCTTTAAAGAGACCATCGCGGATAGCCTCGTGTTCAAGTTGCCGAAACACCGATTTACGCTTGAACAATTAAAAAGCAGCCTTCTGCGCAGGGATGAGGTTGGTCAAGACGGCGAAATGGCGGTGATACAGTATGAGCAAGGGCGTCTCAAAGGTCACCTTCAACTCTCACAAATACGACAAATTTCAGAAGAATATGTAAATGCCGGCTACGATATTGTTTCGTTCGATAATATTGATTCCTTTATCAATGACCGATTCATCGAAGTGAAAACATATACCCACGAAATAGCCTTTTATTGGTCCAAACAGGAAGTTGAAGTAGCAAGGCGCCTCCAAAACAAATACTGGCTTTACCTCGTGGATTCCAAGCGAATGAACATTGCTGGCTACGTTCCGAAAATGATTCAAGACCCGTATCGGAAAATCTTTGAGAATGAAGAATGGAAAAAGGAAACGGAAAAGTGGAAAATCTTTATTGAAGACTAAGGCTCAACAAGATTCGTTGACACCGATTTGCGGAGGCTAATCGATCCGGCAACTAAGGTGTGGGAGCGGACGCCGACAGCGAAACTTAGAACATTCAAGATGCCTGAAGACCAAAACATCGAATACAAGGAAAGCTGGCATGACGAATACCTAAAATGGGTCTGCGGCTTTGCCAATGCAAACGGCGGGACGATCTTTATCGGCATTGATGATGACGGCAAGACGGTCGGTGTCACCGATTCGCACGATTTGATGGAATCGATCCCGAATAAGGTCAGAAACCAGCTTGGAATTCTGGTGGGTGTGAACCGATTGGAGAAGGATGGGTTGGATGTTATCGAGGTCGCTACGCCGCCCTACGATGTCCCGATCTCGCTTAGAGGACGATATTATTTCCGCAGCGGCGCGACAAAGCTGGAATTAACAGGCAATGCGCTAAATGACTTTTTATTAAGAAAGGCCGGGCGGACATGGGATGACGCAGTCGAACCGCGTGGTTCGCTGGATGATATTGATGAAGAAACCGTTGACCGCTACAAACGCGACGCCACGAAATCAGGCCGTCTTCCCGACGACGGTGAGACACCGCCGAACGAATTCCTTGAAAAGCTTCGATTAACTGACTACGCTCAGATAAAACGCGCCGCGCTCGTGTTATTTGGCAAGGAACCCTCTCGGTTCTTTCCGAACCAGCAAGTACGGATCGGACGTTTCGGCGAAACGGATGACGACCTCAAATTTCAGGATGTAATCGAAGGGAATCTGCTGCATTTACTTTACGAAACTGCGGATATTCTAAACCGAAAGTATTTTGCAAGCCCGATCGATTTTGAAGGATTGCAACGCGTCGAAAAAGGAGAGTATCCGGTCGCCGCCGTTCGTGAAATGCTGCTAAACGCTCTCGTCCACCGGAGCTATATGAGGGCGGCTGTTCAGATCAGAATGTACGACAACAAGTTCTCGATCTGGAACGAAGGTACGCTGCCCGAAGGTCTGAGCCTCGAAGCTCTGAGGCGAACGCATCCCTCGCGACCGCGTAATCCTCTCATCGCCGACGTGTGTTTTAAGGGCGGCTATATAGATGCCTGGGGACGCGGAACGCTAAAGATCATCAATGCCTGCCGGGAAGCCGAGCTGCCGGAACCGGAAATCGTCGAACGCGATGGCGGCGTGCAAGTGACGCTGTTTAAGAATCGATATACCGAAGAAAACCTGAAAAAGCAGCGCTTGAGTGAGAGGCAGATCAGTGCGATTTTATTTACTTTGGAGAATGGCTCTATAACCAATTCCGAATACCAAAAAGTTGCGGACGTTTCAAAAGCGACAGCGAGCCGCGATATTGCAGACCTTGAAGCCAAGGGAATTTTGATCAACAAGGGTACGAAAGGTCAGAGCGCTGTGTATGAACTAGTCTAATTTCAATTGGCTCACGATTGGCTCAATAGGCTCACGATTGGCTCACTGTATGAGGCCATGCGCTAAAGCCCAACCGCGGCAAGGAAGAAATAAGGCAATCTTAAATTCGAAGCAGCAAGCGGCGTTTTGATTTCTAGACTGAATTTAGTCGCAAATCACTAATTAACTAGCTCCGTTGCTGTAATGGTTGCCGATGCTTCGGCGTGTCGCCGATTCATCGTTTCGGCGAGGGCTTGGACAATCTCAATATCGGCGGAGGTGTAATACTTCGCGGTTGTCCGGGTGTCCGAGTGTCCGGCTATCTTGGACGCGATCGCCAGAGGAACACCGTCTCTCTGCCAGCGTGTTACGGCGGAAGCTCGTAGATCGTGAAAATGAAGATCGTCGATCCCTGCGATGCGTTTTGCGGTACGCCAGCTATGCTTAAAATCGACAAACGGAAACGGGCGTGTTTCGCCGTTAGGCGCGAAATCACGGACTCGCTCAAGTTCGGCCTTTGCTCTGTCCGTCAACGGCACAAGCCGCATCTTTTCAGTTTTTGTATTGCTCGCCTTTACAGTAACTATTCCGGCGTCAAGATCAATGTCTTCCCAGGTCAGCTTGAGAATTTCGCCTCGCCTCATTCCCGCATCTACGGCAAGCAGGATGATTGCTTTCAGGTGCGGATTATCGGCCTTCATTTTCGCCGTGATCGTCTGTGCTTTGCCGTAATGATGCCGTGTATAGGTGACATCCCTTTCGCCTTCGCAGACGGCCAGAAGTCTTTCCTGTTCGCTTTCAGACAGGATTCGAGTCCTGACGGTTTCGGCGGAAGTGACGATAACCTTAGCGCCAAAAAATACGTCTCTCACAAGCCAGCCTTTCGAAAGCGCATAGCGCATCATTCGGCGCATCGCCTCAAGTTCGCGGTTGATCGTTGCTATCTTTACGCCTTGTTTCTTTCGCCGCTGTTTGTAGTCAAAAAGGGATTCGGTCGTGATCTCACCTATGCGCCTTTTGCCATAATACAGATTAAGATTCTTTAAGGCGCTTTTGATACTGGCGAATGAGCGAACGCCTTCGGTCTTGACTCCGTTCTCTATCACGGCTGGTTTGTAAAACTGCTTACAGCAAATCTCCGTCAGACGCCCAAAGGTCATTCTTTCGCCTTCGCGGATTCCGCCGTGAGACTTTTTGAGCTCATTTACCAGGCGGTCGCGTTCATCTATCGCATCTGCGCGTTTGTCTTTGGCCTTTTCAATAGTCCGCATCGCTCCTGTGAGGTGATCGAAGTATGAGATGCGAGCCGTCCATTTACCTTTTGACTTTCCGCTTTTCCGTTTGAAAACCTTCGCCGTTATCTCCATATTGATCTCATCTATCTCACCCAAATTCTCACCTAAAACGAGGTGAGATATAGGTGAGATGGGTAATTCTATGAAATACTCTGAAAAGATGTCAAGCCATAAGTAGCAGAAACATGTAGTGTTTAGAGACAATCAGAAAATCGCAGAAATTTATATCCGTCTGACTGTTAACCGAAGGGTTGTAAGTTCGAGTCTTGCCTGCGGAGCCAAATTTTTTTGGAAGGGCCCGTCACGCGTTGGCGGGCGTTTCTGTTTACGGGAGAGCTATTTCTACTCGGGAAGAAAAAGTCGATAAGGGGCGAAGATCGCGTTGGTGGCGG
>Ga0187894_10005571_pt1 | contig 12763 bp, 10 predicted proteins | sample GBC1701081metaG_FD_136650 | JGI IMG/M metagenome (GOLD analysis project Ga0187894, IMG submission 136650) | White microbial mat communities from a lava cave in the Kipuka Kanohina Cave System on the Island of Hawaii, USA - GBC170108-1 metaG ... | reverse complement strand
CGCGACGTTCAACCGCCCGGGTTTCGATGTCGTGGATCACCGCACGTACGTGTTCCTCGGCGACGGCTGCCTGATGGAAGGCATTTCGCACGAGGCCTGTTCGCTGGCCGGCACGCTCGGGCTCGGCAAGCTCATCGGCATCTACGACGACAACGGCATCTCGATCGACGGCGAGGTGCACGGCTGGTTCACGGACGACACGCCGAAGCGCTTCGCAGCCTACGGCTGGCACGTGGTGCCGAACGTCGACGGTCACGACAGTGAAGCGGTGCGGCTCGCCATCGAGAGTGCGCGCGCCACGACCGATCGGCCGTCGCTCATCTGTGCCAAGACCATCATCGGGTGGGGTGCACCCAACAAGCAGGGCACCGAAGCGGTGCATGGCGCGGCGCTCGGCGCGGACGAAGTGGCGGCCGCGCGCAGGCAACTCGGCTGGACGCCCGAACCCTTCGTCGTGCCGCAACCGATCCGCGATGCCTGGGACGCGCGCGAGCAAGGCCGGAAGCGCGAGGGTGCGTGGCGTGAGCTGTTCGCGCGTTACGGCAAAGCGCATCCCGCGTTGGCTGCGGAGCTGGAGCGGCGCATGGGCGGTTCGCTGCCCGAGGATTTTCGCGCCGTGGCGCGTGAGGCCGTGGCCGCCGCGGCGCGCGAGGGCAAGGCGCTCGCGACCCGGCAGGCTTCGCAGAACACGCTCAACGCGCTCGGCCCGAAGCTGCCCGAGCTGATCGGCGGCTCCGCCGACCTCACGGGCTCGAACAACACGCTGCGCAAGGGTTCCAAGGCAATCACGCCGCAGGACGCGGCCGGCAACTACATCTACTACGGCGTGCGCGAGTTCGGCATGTCGGCCATCATGAACGGCATCTGCCTGCACGGCGGCTTCATTCCGTACGGCGGCACGTTCCTGACCTTCTCCGACTACGCCCGCAACGCCGTGCGCATGGCCTCGCTGATGAAGCAGGGCACGATCTTCGTGTACTCGCACGATTCCATCGGCCTCGGCGAGGACGGTCCCACCCATCAGCCGGTCGAGCACCTTGCGAGCCTGCGCCTCATCCCGCAGTTCTCGCTCTGGCGGCCCTGCGACGCGGTCGAGACCGCAGTGTCGTGGGCGCACGCGATCGAACGCCGCGACGGGCCGACGGCGGTCGTGCTCACGCGCCAGGCGTTGCCGCACCAGCCACGGAGCGATGAGCAGATCCAGGCGATCAACCGCGGCGCCTACGTGCTGATCGAGTGCGAAGGCGCGCCCGAGTGCATCGTCATCGCCACGGGATCCGAAGTCGGGATCGCGGCCGAGGCCGTGCGCGAGCTGAACGGCAAGGGGCGGCGCGTGCGCCTCGTCTCCATGCCCTCGGTCGACGTATTCGAGGCTCAGGACGGTTCGTACCGCGAGCGTGTGCTACCCGCCGCCGCAGAGCGCCGGGTAGTCGTGGAAGCAGGCGCGACGGCGTCGTGGTGGAAGTACGTGGGTCCGCGCGGCGAGGTGATCGGACTGGATCGCTTCGGCGCCTCCGGCAAAGCTGCGGACCTGTTCAAGCATTTCGGCTTCACGCGCGAACGCGTCGCGGCAGCCGTCGAAACTGTTCTGCGCGCACAATAGCGGGCACTCCGCGACGCGCTTCATGTAGTAGAGAGGATCCAGGCAATGGCAATCAAGGTGGGCATCAACGGCTACGGCCGCATCGGCCGCAACATCCTGCGCGCGCTGTACGAGGCGAAGCGTACCTCGGAGATCCAGATCGTTGCGCTCAACGATCTCGGCGACGCGAACACCAACGCCCACCTCACGCGCTACGACACCGCGCACGGCAAGTTTCCGGGCGAGGTGAAGGTCGACGGGGACTCCATGGTCGTCAACGGCGATCGCATCCGCGTGCTGGCCGAGCGCGATCCTGCCAAGCTGCCGTGGGGCGAGCTGGGCGTCGAATACGTGCTCGAGTGCACGGGCCTGTTCACAAGCAAGGCGAAGGCCGGCGCGCACCTGAAAGGCGGCGCGAAGCGCGTCGTGATCTCGGCACCGGGCGGCGAGGACGTGGACGCGACGATCGTCTACGGCGTCAACCACAACGTGCTCACGGCTGCACACACCGTCATATCCAACGCTTCGTGCACGACCAACTGCCTGGCGCCGATCGTCAAGGTGCTGCACGACAATATCGGCGTGGTCAGCGGCATCATGACGACGGTGCATGCGTACACCAACGACCAGGTGCTGACCGACGTCTATCACAGCGACCTGCGCCGTGCGCGCTCGGCGACCATGTCGATGATCCCGACCAAGACTGGTGCGGCGGCGGCCGTGGGCCTGGTGCTTCCCGAGCTCAAGGGCAAGCTCGACGGTTTCGCGGTGCGTGTGCCGACGATCAACGTTTCGTTGGTGGACCTCACGTTCACGGCGAAGCGCGCCACCAGCGCGCAGGAAATCAACAGCCTGATGAAGGCCGCGTCCGGCGCTGCGTTCAAGGGGCTGATCGCCTACAGCGACGGTCCGCTGGTCTCGATCGACTTCAACCACGATGCACACTCGGCCAGCTACGACGCCACGCTGACCAAGGTGATCGACGGCACACTGGTCAAGGTGTGCGCGTGGTACGACAACGAGTGGGGCTTCTCCAACCGCATGCTCGACACCACGATCGCCTGGTCGAAGGCGCGCTGAGTGGCCGGGAGCGTGCGATGACAGTGTCCGTGCAGCGCATGACCGATCTCGCGCTGGCGGATCGGCGTGTGATGATCCGCGAGGACCTCAACGTGCCGGTCAAGGATGGCATCGTCACGAGCGACGTGCGCATCCGTGCCGCCGTGCCGACGATCGAGCACGCGCTCAAAGCGCGCGCCCGCGTCATCCTCCTTGCGCATCTCGGGCGGCCGGAGGAGGGCGTGCCCGCCGAGGAGTTCTCGCTCGCGCCGGTGGCTGCCCGCCTTTCCGAGCTGCTCGGGCGCAACGTGCGCCTCGAGAAGAGCTGGCTCGACGGTGTGAAGTGCGAGCCCGGCGAGGTGGTTCTCTGCGAAAACGTGCGCTTCAACAAGGGCGAAAAGAAGAACGACGAGCGCCTGTCGCGACGCATGGCGCAGCTGTGCGACATCTTCGTGATGGACGCGTTCGGCACCGCGCACCGGGCTGAGGCGAGCACGCACGGCGTCGCGCGCTTCGCACCGGTGGCCTGTGCCGGCCCGCTGCTGGTCAACGAGCTCGTCGCACTGGAAACCGCGCTCGAAAACCCCGCGCGTCCGATGATCGCTATCGTGGGAGGCTCGAAGGTCTCGACCAAGCTCACGGTGCTGGAAGCGTTGCTCGCCAAGGTCGACCAGCTCATCGTCGGCGGCGGCATCGCCAACACGTTCCTCGCCGCCGCAGGTCATCCGGTCGGCAAGTCGCTGCACGAACCGGACATGATCGACATCGCCCGCAAGCTGATGGACGAATCGAAGCGCCGCGACACCGGGGTCGCAGGCGGCGGATCGGTGATCCCGCTGCCGACCGACGTGGTCGTCGCGCGCGAGTTCTCCGAACAGGCCGAGGCCGACGTCAAGCCGGTCGGTGCGGTCGGGCAGGGCGAGATGATCCTGGACATCGGGCCCGACACCGCGGAGCGCTTCGCGGGACTGCTCGCGCGCGCCGGCACCATCGTCTGGAACGGGCCGCTGGGTGTGTTCGAGTTCGACCAGTTCGGCGAGGGCACGCACACGCTGGCACAGGCGATCGCGCGCAGCCCGGCGTTCTCGCTCGCGGGCGGCGGCGACACGCTCGCGGCCATCGAGAAATACCAGCTCGAAGAAGACATCTCCTACATCTCGACCGGCGGCGGGGCGTTCCTCGAGTTCGTGGAAGGCAAGAAGCTGCCCGCGGTCGCGATCCTCGAGGCGCGCGCCGCGGGTGCGGGGACCTGATGTCGCGCCGTTCGACGGGACCTGCGCACGACCCGACGCACGCCATGCTCCGGCGCACCAAGATCGTCACCACGCTCGGGCCGGCGACGGACGATCCGGTCGTCCTCGAAGCGATGATCCGCGCCGGCGCCGACGTCGCGCGCGTGAATTTCTCGCACGGTCGCGCCGAGGAACACGCCAGGCGCGTGCAACTGGTGCGCGACGCCGCCGCGCGCGCCGGACGGTACGTCGGCCTGCTCGGCGACCTCGCGGGTCCCAAGATCCGCATCGACCGTTTCGCCGCCGGACCGGTGCAGCTGAGCGAAGGCGCGCCGTTCGTGCTCGACGTGTCGCTCGATCCGGAGGCGGGCACTGCCGCATCGGTGGGCGTTGCCTACAAGGATCTGCCGCGCGACGTGAAGCAGGGCGACGTGCTGCTGCTCAACGACGGCCAGCTGGTGCTCGACGTCGAGAAGGTGGACGGGCCGCGCATCCACACCGTGGTGCGCATCGGCGGCGAGCTGTCGAACCAGAAGGGTATCAACCGGCAGGGCGGCGGCTTGTCGGCCGGGGCGCTGACCGACAAGGATCGCGAGGACATCAAGACTGCGGCGCAGCTCGGCCTGGACTACCTGGCGGTGTCTTTCGCGCGCGACGCGGCCGACATGCGCGAGGCGCGCACCCTGGTCAAGAAGGCCGGTGGCGATGCGCGCGTCGTCGCCAAGATCGAGCGCAGCGAGGCGATCCAGAACCTCAATTCGATCATCGACGCGAGCGACGTGGTGATGGTGGCGCGCGGCGACCTCGGCGTGGAAATGGGCTACGCCGAGATCACCGGCTTGCAGAAGACCATCATCCACCAGAGCCGCAACCGCAACCGCGTGGTGATCACGGCGACCCAGATGATGGAGTCGATGATCACCAATCCGATCCCGACGCGCGCCGAGGTCTCGGACGTCTCGAACGCCGTGATGGACGGCACGGACGCGGTGATGCTGTCGGCCGAGAGCGCGGTGGGCAAGTATCCGGTGAAAGCGGTCGAGGCGATGTCCGACATCATCCGGGGCGCGGAGAAGTACCAGCTGTCGCACAGCCGCGTGCGTCATCGCGTCGAGGGACAGTTCCAGGGCACGGACGAGGCGATCGCGATGGCCGTGATGTACACGGCCAACCACCTCAAGACGCGTGCCATCGTCGCGCTGACCGAGTCGGGCTCCACGCCGCTGTGGATGTCGCGCATCCGCTCGGACATTCCGATCTACGCTTTCGCACGCCACGAAGTGACGCGCAGGCGCGTCACGCTGTATCGCGGCGTGTACCCGGTACCGTTCGACATCACGCACACCGACCCGCAGACGCTCTACCGCTCGATCTTCCACCTCATGCTGGAGCTCGGGCTGGCTGCCGAGAACGAGCTGGTGATCCTCACCAAGGGCGAGCTGTCCGGTGTTTCCGGCGGCACCAACTCGATGAAGATCCTGCGCGTCACGCGCGACTGAGACACGCCTCGCCGATGCGCAAACTGCGGATCACGGCCTTCGTCCTCCTGGTGCTGATCCTCGCCGTCTTCGTGGCGGCGTACCTGCTGCTGCGCTCGAGCCTTCCGGACATCGACGCGCGGCAGAGCGCTGCCGGGCTCGCGGCGCCGGTCGCGATCGAGCGCGACGACCTGGGCGTGGCGACCGTCCGCGGGAGCACGCGCGGCGACGTCGCGTGGGCCAGCGGCTACGCACACGGCCAGGACCGCTTCTTCCAGATGGATCTGCTGCGCCGTGTCGCCGCGGGCGAGCTGTCCGAGGTGTTCGGTGCCGTCGCGGTCGACACCGACAAGCGCCGGCGCGTGCACCAGCTGCGCAACGTCGCGCGCGAAGTCCTGCAGCGCGGCTCGGAGGAGGAACGTTCGCTGGTCGAGCGCTACGCCGCCGGCGTGAACGCCGGACTCGCGTCGTTGCGCGGACGGCCGTTCGAGTACTGGCTGCTGCGCACGACGCCCGGCGCCTGGCAGCCCGAAGACACCGTGCTGGTCGTGTTCGCGATGTATATCGACCTGAGCGAGAACTTCAATTCGGAGGACCAGCGCGGCACGCTGCGCAGCGTCCTGCCGGCAGAGCTCGAGAGTTTCATCTACTCGGTGGGCTCGGAGTGGGATGCGCCCTTGCTCGGCGCTGCCATGGAGATGCCGTCGGTGCCCGGGCCGGACGTCTACGATCTGCGCAAGATCACGCAGCCTGCCCAGGAAACGCCGGCGCAAGCCCGGCGCCTCGAGCCCGAAGCATCTTCGCTCGCAGGACTGGTCGGCGTGTCCGCCGCGCGTGAAGAGCAGGCGTTCGGCAGCAACAACTGGGCCGTCGGCGGGCTGCACACGGCGAACGGCGCAGGACTGCTGGCGAGCGACATGCACCTCGGCCTGAACGTGCCGACGATCTGGTATCGCGCGCGACTGCTCGTCGAATCGAGCGGCGCCGATGCGCTCGACATCACCGGCGTCACGCTGCCCGGCACGCCGCTGATGATCGCGGGCAGCAACGGCTCGATCGCCTGGGGCTTCACCAACAGCTACGGCGACTGGTGCGATCTCGTCCTTCTCGAGATGGCGGAGGGATCGGAGGATCGCTACCTCACGCCGGAGGGCCCGCGCGAGTTCGAGCGCGTCACCGAGACGATTCGGGTGCACGGCGCGGCCGACGAAACGCTCGAAGTGCGGCGCACGATCTGGGGCCCGGTGATCGACGCCGACGTTCAGGGTCGGTTGCGCGCTGCGGTGTGGACCGCGCACCACCCGGAGGCGACGAACCTCACGATGATCGAGCTGGAGCAGGCGAAGGACGTGGCCACTGCGCTCGACATCGGCGCGCGCAGCGGCATTCCGCCGCAGAACCTCGTCGTCGCGGACGCGGCCGGCAGTATCGGCTGGACCGTCATGGGCCGCATCCCGGTGCGCGTCGGTTATGACGAGCTCGCTCCCGCGAGCTGGACCGCACCCGGAGTCGGCTGGCAGGGCTGGCTGGCACCGAGCGCCTATCCGCGGCTCGTCGATCCGCCGCAGGGCCGCATCTGGACCGCGAACCAGCGCACCGCCGACGGTGCCGCGCTCGAACTGCTGGGTGACGGCGGATACGCCTTCGGTGCGCGCGCCGGCCAGATTCGCGATGCGCTGCTGGCCAAAGAGGGCGCGAACGAAGGCGACATGCTCGCGATCCAGCTCGACGATCGCTCGCGCGTTCACGAACGCTGGCGCGCGAAACTCGTGAGCGTGCTCGACGAGGCCGCCACCGACGGCCGGCCCGAGCGCGCGGAGGCGCGCCGGCTGGTCGAAGGCTGGCACGGACGCGCCGCGACCAACTCGGCCGGCTTCCGTATTCTGCGCGGCTGGCGCGATCGCGTTCGCGACCGCACGTTCGCCGCGCTCACCGCCGAAGTGCGCGCGCGCTATCCATCGTTCACGTTGTCGCAGCAGCAGCGTTTCGAAGGCCCGCTCTGGCGGCTGGTGCAGGAAGAGCCCGTGCACCTGCTCGATCCTGCGTTCCCGAGCTGGCGCGACTTCGAGCTGGCGATGCTCGACGAATTGGCGGCGGAGCTGCGCAAGGAATGCGGCACGCTGGCGGCGTGTACCTGGGGCAAACGCAACCGCATAGCCATTCATCATCCGCTCAGCCGCGCGATCTCGCCGCTCGCGGCGTTGCTCGACATGCCGCTGGTCGAGCTGCCCGGCGACGTCTACACCCCACGGGTGCAGGGCCGTGACTTCGGCGCGTCGGAACGCTTCGGCGTTTCACCGGGGCACGAAGCGCAGGCTTACTTCCACATGCCGGGCGGGCAGAGCGGCCACCCGCTCTCGCCGTTCTATCGCGCCGGCTTCGACGCGTGGGCGGAGGGCCGCCCGCTGCCGTTCCTTCCGGGCAAGACTGAGTACACGCTGGCGTTCGAACCGGCTCGCTAGGCAATCGCGGCCGCGCTGCGCCCGGGCAATCGCTGCGCCCGGGCAATCGCTACGCCCGGACAATCGCTGCGCCCGGGCAATCGCTGCGCCCGGTGAACCCCGGCTAGAATGCTCCCGTGAGTGCGGGCCGCCCCATCGTTCTCGCTGCAATCGCTATCGGCTGCGCCGTTGCCGTGCAGGGTGTCTTCGGTCTCGCAACACCCGACCTCTTTCTCAGTCTGCTGCGCGCCATCCAGACACCGCCCGTCATATATGTCGCGGCGGTTGTTCGCGTCGCCTTCGGAATCGTGCTGTTGCTCGCCGCGCCGGCTTCGCGCGTACCTGTCGCCCTGCGCGTGCTGGGCGCGCTCATCGTTGCGGGGGGCCTGGTCACGCCGTTCTATGGCGTGCAGTTCGGGCATGCGATGCTGGATTGGTGGGACAGAGGCGGCCCCTCGCTGGTCCGCGCGTGGGCGACGTTCTCCCTGGTGCTCGGCGTCCTGATCGTCTGGTCGGTCGCGCGCCGCTCGTCGCCGGCGCGCGCCGTGTAGAGGGCTGACGAAGGAAACCGATCACCGGCAACGGTGTCCACCAGCGGGAGGCCGGCAACGGGATTGCCGCGAGGAGGCACGATGGACGAGGACCTCGAGCAGATGACGCGCGAGCAGCTGATCGCCGAAGCGAAGCGCCTGCGCGGCGGCATTCGCGAGCATCGCGACAGCGACATGCACGAGCTGTGCTGGCATCATCCGGCGCTCTGGGGACTGCTCCCGGAGAAAACCGATCCGCAGCCGACGGTGCCCGCGTGGCCGCAATTCCTGCGAGGCTGTCTGCGCTACCGTCAGTCGCTCGACGAGCAACTGCCGGGAGCCCCGCGCTCGGATCGACCCTACCAGGGCGAGCGAGGTTAGTTGCAGCAGCTGCAAGCTGCCTGGCAACGTCAGAGCGTCCTGAGGAACGCGATCAACGCCTCGCGGTCGGCCGCAGGCAGGTTGAGGCCGTACACGTGCCCGCGTACCGCGCGATGCGTCGTGCCGGGCGGACCCTTCCATCCGGTCGGCACATAGTCGTCGGCCAGCCGACGGGGGTCGAACCAGTCCTCGAGCGTAGCGATCGAGCCGTTGTGCTCGAACGGTCCGCGATACCACACCCCGAGCAGGGACGGCACCTTGTAGTACCCCGTGCCGCGTCGAGTCTCCAGGGTCAGCCCGGGGTCCGTGCCGAGCGCGAGCTCGGTGACGGCGTACGTCGTCAGATGCGCTGACGGCACCTCGAAGCCCGCGACCGGTGTCAACCGGTTGTTGGTGTAGAGCGGCGGGCGATGGCACAGGCCACAGTTCAGGCGCTCGAACACCTTCTTGCCGCGCGCGACGTGGCCACGCTGCTCGGTCGTGCGCGGCAGGTTGGGATTTGCCGGCGGCGTCAGTGCGTAGATGTACTTCGCGAGCGCGTAGAGCTGCTCGTCGCTGAAGCGCGTCAGGAGCGCGGGGGAAATCTGGCTCAGGTCGGGGCCCGCAGGCACGAAGTCGCCGTAGCGCGTCAGCACCTCCGCGGCCTGGTTGAGCGCGGCGTAGCGCATCAGGTCGCCGATCTCCTCGTGACGCACCAGCCCGGTGCGGTCGAGGTACCTGCGATGGCGCACTCCGATCAGGTCTGGAACCTGCACGGGTTGCAGCGGCGAGGTGCCGAACCGCGCCAGCACGCCCGGCGGAATCGCCGCGTAGATCGCGATGTATTTCTCGAGCGTGACCGGCGCCAGGCGCTCGAAGGGATCCGCCATGCGCCAGGGAATGCCGTAGAGGAGCACATCGAACGAGCGGTACGCGGCCAGTGCCTGTTGTTCGTCCGGAAACGCAGGCAGCGCGGCGCGCATGATCTCGGCGCCGTTGCGATCGAAGGGAAAGTTGCCTTGCGCCCCGGTCACCATGCCGCCCTCGGGCATCACCCGCGTATGGCACATGGCGCACGACAGCGTGCCGACCTCGACCTTGCCCTTCTCGCGGATCCACCAGCGCGCGTACGGCATGATCCCCGTGTCGCGGTCCCACGAAACCTGCTCGTACCAGCGCGGATCGCGCACCTGCTCGCGCGAGACGATGGTGCCGAACGCGTCGGCGTCGCTGCCGGTGGGCAGCTGGAACACCTCGCGCCCGTACTCCAGCCACTCGCGTTCGGTCCTGGAGCGGGTCGTGCCGAAGCTCAGGACTTCCGGTTCCTTCTGTTCCAGCTCCGCGAGATAGCCGGGCGGCTCGCGATCGGGGTGGTAGATGGGATAGGACCTGTAAAGGGAGCGCTCGGGCATCGCGTAGTACGTCTGCGCGGAGACCTGCGTGACGTGAACCCGCGCGTCGGCGAGGGGCACGTGCTGTGCGTCCAGCCGCGCCTCGTCCCAGGTTCTTGGGATTCCTGATCCGCCTGATCCGCCTGATCCGCTGCCTGCGACCGCATTGCGCGCATCGGTTTGCTGCGCCACGGCGCAAGCGGAGACGGACAACGATGCAACCAGCGTCCAGCTCGCGAGGCGCGTCGGCTCGGGCATGCAGTCTCCTTTGACCGCTCCGGTCGAGGTGCGGCACGGATGGCCGCGGGAGGCCCGGATGCTGGGACGTTTCAGGCGGCCGGAATGGTTCAGGAACCGGAGCGAGCCGCGGCGTCGTAGTGCTCCCGCGCTGCGTCGAGCTGCAGGAAGTTACGTTCCGCCCAGCGATCGAGCACCGTGAGCGTGCGACTGAGCGACTTGCCGAGCGGCGTCAGCCGATATTCGACGTGCGGCCGTGCGGTGCGCAGATCGCGGCGGCGCACGAGGCCGTTGCGTTCGAACTGGCGCAGTGTCTGCGTGAGCATCTTCTGCGAGATCCCGCCGATCGCGCGCTTGAGCTGGGCGTTGCGCATCGGCCGGCGCGCCAACGCCGGCAGGATCAGCATCGCCCACTTCGAGGCGATGAGCTCCAGCGCGTCGCGCGCGGAGCAGCTGGGGTCGTAGACGTCGCCGCGCCTGGCCATGTGTGTCGCTGCTGGTGGTTACCGGAAAGTGCGTAATTGACGCGTCGCCGGTCATGGTCGCAGATTGCGCGTCCCATGAAGAGTCTGATCGTTCTGGCGCACCCCGAACCCCTTTCCTTCAACGCCGCGCTCGCGCTCGCCGCGTGCGATTCCCTGCAGTCGCAGGGGCACGAGGTGCGGCTGCTCGACCTGCACGCGCCGCTGTTCGCCGCCGAGGAGCACCCGCGTCACTTCGAGGTGCGCAAGGATCCCGCGCGCTTCGATGCGATGGCGGAGCAGCGCCACAGCGCCGACCTCGACGCTCTGTCGCCGCAAGTGCAGGCCGGGATCGACGACCTCTTGTGGGCCGATCTCGTGGTGCTGCAGTTTCCGTTGTGGTGGTTCGGCTTGCCGGCGATCCTCAAGGGCTGGCTCGATCGCGTGCTCGTGTACGGCAAGCTCTATTCGAGCGCGAACCGCTTGTCCGCCGGCGTGCTGCGCGGCAAGCGCGCCATGTTGTCGGTAACGGCCGGCTCATCGGCCGCGGCATGCTGCCACGACGGCCAGGAAGGAGACACGCGCCTGATTCTCTGGCCGATCCACTACACACTGCACTACGTGGGCTTCACCGTGCTCGAGCCGGCCCTGTACTTCGGCGTGCGCGGCGGCTTGACCGGCGAAGCCGCCGTCGTGCAGCGGCGCCAGCTCGAGGAGGCGCTGCGCATCCACCGTGCGCGCTTCGCGAACCTGGCCACCACTGCGGCAATTCCGTTCAATACGCCGGAGGACTGGGACGAGCAGCGTAAACTCAGGCCCGGCGCGCGGGTCCATAGTCCGTTCATCCGGCACACGAACGATTGGCAGGGGTGAATCATGGCTCGCGCAAGCCACGGCAGCAGCCGCGCAATCCGCCGCGCTCAGGCGGCGACCTGCCGCCGGCGATCCTCGAGCTCTGCGATCCAGGAGCGCAGCTCACCGGTCGCCCCGCGCAGGTTCCTCCGCCAGAGTGCGACGTAGAGAACGAGCGTGACACCGAGCATCGCGGACGCAATCGCGGCGCGCAACCACCACGACTGGGGCGAATAGAGCACGACGTGCAGCACGATCATGCCGACGCTCGATCCCAGCGGCAGCAAGTACCACCAGACGACTTTCGTGAACAGCCAGTACTGGTGGCGTCCCTCGGCGATCGCGCGCTCGAGTTCGGCGGCCACCGCAGCGCCGCGCGGACGAACGCTCCGGCGTGCCCGGAAGCGATCGATCAGCAGAAATGCGGCCACGGCGAACGCGAGTGCCGCAGCGATCCAGCACGTCCAGGAGGGGCGGCCGGCAGACCAGTTGAGCCAACCGACCCAGCCGAAGACCGCAGCCACCAGCAACGCACCGAAGGACTCGCGCGCATCGCGCCGTGCGATGGCGCGCTCGAAGCTGCGCGCCTTGCCGCGCACTTCGTGCACCAGGCGCACCGCGCCAGCTTCCGCTCGAGCGCAAGCGCCTGTCGCAGCCAGCGCCTGGCGGCGCTGCCACGCGCGCTTCCAGGTCAACGCAGTGTTGAGGCAGACGCGATAGATCCAGGTCGACTCGCGCGCCTGCTCGCGAAAGGACGGCAATGAGCGCCAGAGCTGGATGAGCATCTCCTGGTGCAAGTCCTGCCGGTCGGCAGCGTCGGTTGCGTACACGCGGCTCAAGCGGCGCACGATGGCGCCATGCTGCGCGAGCCAGGCAGCCAGGCGGGCTTCATTTCCTGCGTTCGTATTCATTCCTCCGGCACATTTGTCGCCGCAGCCTGTTATTCCTTACAGCGCGCGATCCCGCCGTATACTAGTGCCGGAAGGCCCGGTCAGCTGCGACCTGCGCGGCGGGCAGATGCTTGCGTGAGCTCAATGAGTGCCACCCGATCGAACTTCGTCGACGTGCTTGCCTGGGCCCTGCTCGTGGGCAACGTCCTCGGAGTCGTGATCGCACTGCTGCAGCTGGCGTTGGTCGGCG
>Ga0187894_10005569_pt1 | contig 12764 bp, 12 predicted proteins | sample GBC1701081metaG_FD_136650 | JGI IMG/M metagenome (GOLD analysis project Ga0187894, IMG submission 136650) | White microbial mat communities from a lava cave in the Kipuka Kanohina Cave System on the Island of Hawaii, USA - GBC170108-1 metaG ... | reverse complement strand
GGGAGCGCACGCGGCCTCGCGTGCCGGCCTACTCAATCGCCGCCTTTATCGTAAAGTGTTCTCTCGGCAAGCCCGCACGCGAGGCCGCGTGCGCTCCCAGGATTTATGCACACTCTTCACTTATATAGCCGGAGAGGGACAGGCAGAGAGTCTTTAGTGTTCATCCTGATTCTTGCCCTGATAGCCATATGGTTGTATCGAAATAGCGGTATGGGAGTTTTCGGGCGGCAAATGGGTGTTGAAATACCTGCGCCTGGAACCGCGCCCTCTGTCGGAGTTAACACAGCGCCGGTTACGTCTCCCGTAGTAACTGTCGAAGAGCCGTCTATAGTATCTGTCGAACAGCGGCCAGTAATAACCGCCGATCAGCAATCGGATATTTTAGGTTATTCAAGGGTTGCGGTTGACAGTCTTAACCTTCGCGCACACCCAGGATTCCAGCATAAAATCATCAGTGTTTTGCCCGGAAATTGGGAGGTGGCGATTCTCAGGCAATTACATGTCACTCCTAACGGAGAAGAATGGGTCGAAGTACTGGCAGAGACTAATCAGGGATGGCGGAAGGGATGGGTAATCAAGCGATACCTCGACTTTTGCAATTGCCCAACTTATTGAAGAGTGTGCATAAATTCTGGGAGCGCACGCCATTTGTTTCTACACAAATCTGATTCTGGAATCCCCCCGATGGCAATCGGGGGATCTTTAAAATCCAGCCTACACCGGAGGCAGCGGATTTCCTTGAATCCCCCCAACTGCCGTTGGGGGGATTCGGAAGAGTTTGCGGTTCGCTGTGTAGGTTGGACCTGAACAATCCCCCAACTGCCGTTGGGGGGATTCAGGGAACCCGGACTTGTGTAGAAACAAATGGCGTGCGCTCCCAGGGGCAACGCCTTTTCGATATAGACTTTGATTTTGAAGGACTTTTATTCGCACACGCTTCACTTTACTTCTCGGCCTCTTCGGCTTTTGCCGCTTGTCGAGCGCTGATCCCGTATTCGATCTTGCCGACGACCGCGAGAGTCAGCCAGGTCAGAGCGATACTCAACAGCGCCAGCCCCAGGCGGCCCAGGCCCACGGCCACGCCGACGGCGGCCGTCATCCAGATGCCGGCCGCCGTCGTCAGACCTTGAATGTCACGCTCTTCGCTCAGTTTGAGGATAGCCCCGCCTCCGATAAAGCCGATGCCGGTGGCCACCCCTTGAATCACCCGTGACAAATCAGCCGAAGTCATCCCGACTTCCAGAGGCGCAATCACAAACAGCGCCGCGCCCAGGGCAACCAGCATATGCGTGCGCCGTCCCGCCGGCTTGCCCGTTTGCTCCCGCTGGATGCCAATTACCGCCCCCAACAGCATCGCCGCCAACAACCGAATGGTCACGCGCACAATCTGTCTTGTATCAGGCAATCCGCCGATCAGTTCTTCCAGGATGATATCCATTAAAGTGACTTCAAATATTCGACCGCGTCTCTCTTTTCCTGTTCCGTCAGGTTCAATGTGAGAAAGCGTCATCGACCTATGAATATGGAATATTCGTGGTCCTTCGTCGGGGCGGAAGCGTACTTAACGCTATTTTTGTTTTCGCGCCGTCGCCGTCGCCGCGCGGGGATATTTTCCGGTATCAAGCTCAACCGGCGCGGAGTAGCCTTTTCCCGCGAGCGCCGCGATCTCGACCACCATCTCTTTTTCGCCTTTGATTTGGCGCGTCACTCTCCGGCTCGCGGAACCTTCTTTATGGTGTTTTGACGATGCGGCGTTCGGCGATTGCCCGGCGTCGCCGTCAGCCGATAAGGCGGGCGCCGCGGCGGGGACTTTTACTCCGCTGGCATTGCGCCCCATCCGGTCGAGCGCGACCATCACCTGCGCGCGTTCACTCTCGCCCAGGTTTTCGAGCGACAGGCCGTAAGCGCCGAGCACGTTTTGCAGATTCTCTTCCGTGTTGGTTCCGCGTTCGTAAACATCGCGGTAGAGGCGCAACTTGCCGTCTTCAACGACAATCGTTTCATAACGCAGTCCGACCGGAATCGGCTGCCGGAGCGCGATGTTTTTCGTCTCCGCGCGATTCTGGCGATACTTCGCGATCTGATTATCAGTGATTTCAACTCCGCCCAGTTGCGCCAGCCTCTTGGAGAGGTCTATGACCTGCGCGTTGGTTAAACCCACGCATCCGTGCGAGGCGAAGCCGCCGAGTTTGGCTGGCGGCTTGCCGCCGTGAATCAACGACGGCGAGCCAATGGGGACTTTGATCAGCCCAAGGGGATTGAGACTGCTGCCGGCTGCGACTTTCCGGCCGATTTTGACTTTGCTCGTTGGCGATTCGACCCATGGCTCGTCGGGCGGCGTCCATGTCGGGTTGAAAATGATCGCATTCGCCGTCCGCATCCCCACTGGCAGCGGGAATTCGGGGTAGCCGATGCCGATTTGATAGGACTTCACCAGTCTGCCGTTCTCAAAAATATCCATCCGGTACGCAGGCGCATTGATGACGATGCGCGTGTCAGCAGGAATGGCGTTGGGCAAGGCGGCGCCGGATGTGGTCGCGACCACGGGCGTCACGCCCGGCGCCGAACTCCCGCGCTCGTTCGCGCCTCGGGCTTCGTCGTCGTTCCACCGCTCGCGCGCCAACGCGTATAGCTGCGCGGTCAATGGCGCCCCAATGATCGCGATGATCCGTTCCTCGGCGCGCGTCAAGGCGGCCATGGCGTCGCTCTCAACCGCCGCCTTGCGCAGCGATGAAGTCTCTTCCCGCGCGACCGCGCGGAGCCGGCTGACCTGCTCGCCGCTCAAACCGAGCCGGTCTTTCAACTCTGTCCGGAAAGTTTCATCCGCCAGGAATGCGTCGAGAATGGGCAGGTAATCAACGTCTCTTGCCGGGGTAGGAGATGGCGCCAAGCCCTGCGCCAAGCCCTGCGCCAAGCCCTGCGCCAAGCCCTGCATGGACGATGGCGCCAAGGCCGGCGATGGAGTAACAGTCGCGATTACGGGTTCCGTCTGCGATGTGACGCATGCGCTCAAGTTTATTGCCAGTGTGATGACGAGCGCGGTTATGAATATTCGCATCTCTCTTCCTATCTTCAGCCTCCACTTCCCTGCCTCGCCGCCGGTACCGCCAGTAGATCGCGAACCTGATTTCGCGATCTACCGCCTCTACCGGCCCGGGACTATGGACGAAGCAGTGGGTAAGGGTTGATGTTTTCGCCGTTCCAGTACCGTTTAGGATCGGTCACGACCCAGATCGCAAAATGCAAATGGCAGGCGCCGGGAACGACGTTGCCCGTGTCGCCAACATAGGCTATGACCTCGCCTTGCTGCGCGAGGCGTCCTTCCGTCAGACCGTCGGCATAGCGCGCGAGATGCGCGTAGTAGTAGACCGTCCGATTGTCAACGCCCAGTTGATAGATCGTGACGCCGCCACGCTCGCTCCGGAACAGCTTGATGATCTTGCCCGCCGCCGCCGCCACGACCGGCGCGCCGCAACCCGCCATAATGTCCAGCGCATTGTGCGTGCGTCCTTCAGAGCGCGCCTCGTTATAAGTGTCGCGCAACTGTTCCGGGCGTACATTGGCGACAGGGATTGTCATCGCGCCAGGTTTAATCAACACCGGCGTTTCCGCCGGCCGAGCCACGTCACGATTTTCAGGCGTTTCGTGGCCGGCCGGCGGCGCCGGAGGCGAGGGGGCTATCGGAGCAATTGGAGATTGACCGATCTCAGGAGAGGCTCGCGGGGAGTTGTGAGCCTCAGGGGAGCCGGGTGAAGCCGGCGCGGCGCTATGCCGCACATAAAAGCCCGACCGAAAGATGAGCAGCAACAGCGCGAAGGCCGCCACGACCGCGAAGGCCGTCACGATGGCGAAGATCGCCACAATAAGGACGCGTTTGCCCGTTAGACTCATGGCGCCATCCTTTCACCGCGCCCCTTACAGCGACACTGCGAGCCGGTTGCTGACGCTGCTCACGCCCTTTACTCCACGCGCCACACGCTCAGCCAACGCGCGTTCAGCGCGCGAGGCGACCGTGCCTGAGAGCGTTACCGCGCCATTGCGGCTTTCAGCCTTGATCGTTCCCATGTTTGTGAAATTGTCACGCTCATTGAAGAGCGCGAACGAGACCTGGTTGGCCAATTCCTTATCTTTGTTCTCGCGCTCTGATACGCCGGGCGTTTCAGCCTGTGCGGCCCCGGGATTGGCGACGGTCAGTTGATTGACCACATCGGCGACGTTCGGCAGGCTGCGGGCGAGTTGCTCGGCGCCGGTCTTCTGCTGCGGCGTTTGCGTTCGTCCGGTGAGCGTTATGACGCGATCTTTGACGCTCACATGAATCTCATTGCCTGCGCTGCCAGAAAGGTATTCGCTGGCCGACATCCTCTCGCGCAGATCGGCGTGAATCTCCAGGTCCGCGACTCGTGAGCTTTCCCGCACGCTGGCGTCCGAAGGTTTCAACCCCGGCTCGACTCGGATTTGATTATCCACCTGCTTAACGCCGGTCGTGTCTTTGGCGACATTGCCGGCCAGTTCCCGATCAATCTCCGACGGCGCCTGTCCGGTGAGCGTGACTACGCCATCCTTGGTGTCAACGCCGATCTCATAAGCCGAGATCCGTTTGGAGAGCGCAAACGCCGCTTTGACTTGCCCCGTGATCCCGGCGTCGGAAACATCACGGATCATATCGCGCGCTGAATTCGGAACGGAGATTCGCCACTGCAAGCCATAAACAAAAACCGCAGCTAGAATCACCAGCGCCAATATGGCAAACAGAATGGCGCCTGCTATAGACCCGCCTCGCCTAAAGGCGTTACGTACCGGCCACGCCCGTCTCTTAGTTGGCTGCATGTCCATTTCACTCTCCTTTTCTGACAAAGCCTCGTGGCCTTGCGAAGATCGAGAGAGCAAGCTTTATGCCGCTGCGGCGAATTTTGTTTTTCGGGTTACTGACAGAATCTTATAGGCCGAGTAGGACGACATCCCGTTCCACTGTTGCGAGAAGCAACAGTGAAGGCAAGTGGATATTGAGGCTTTTGGGGACTATGGAATGACCAATGCCAAATCTCAAATCACGAATGGAAAATGCTTGTAACTGCTCAGCCGAGAGAAGAGAGAGTACGGAAAAGACGGAAATAACGGAACAAACGGAAACAAGGAGAGGAAACCCTCCCAACAACTTCCGTTTGTTCCGTTATTTCCGTCTTTTCCGTACTCTCTCTTCAGGCGTTCTCCTGTGAACGCTTCCGGGGCTGAGTAGTTACAAATGCTTTCCTTTCGGATTTCGTGATCTACTGATGATGGTTGAACCGCCCAATGATGCTGGTGATCGCATGCGCCAGCTCTGACGCGTTCACCGGCTTGGGGACGTGCATCTGGAACCCCGCGGCCAGCGCCTGCACGCGATCTTTGGTCCGGCTGTAGGCCGTCACTGCAATCGCCGGAATCCGTCCGCCTTGCTCAGGATGGAGGGCCCGCACCCGGCGCATCAGGCTATAACCGTCTTCTCCGGGCATGGCGATGTCCGACACGATCAGATCGGGACGCGCGCTCTGTTGCGCCAATATTTCCATGGCCGCTTCAACGGAAGACGCCGTGAGCACATCGGCGCCGTACTGCTGCAACCGGATCGCCAGCAGATCGCGCGCATCCGCTTCATCATCCACAACGAGGATGCGCAAGCCATCGAGGCTGGGTTTACCGCTCACATTCAGCGTCTTTTTGATTTCGACCGCTTGCATTTCAGTAGTAGTCCGGTGTCCCGAACGCGCCGGCAACGTAATGGTGAAAGTAGCGCCCTGTCCCTCGCCCGGGCTGCCGGCTTTGATCGCGCCGCCATGCATCTCGACCAATCTCCTTGCAAGCGCCAGACCGAGGCCAAGCCCTCCCTGCCGCCGGGCGCTCGATGAATCGGCCTGGCGGAAAAGATCAAAGACGTGCGGCAGGAAATCAGGAGTGATGCCCTTGCCGGTGTCGCTCACAATAACCCTGGCTTCCGCGTCGCCACGCTCCAGCCGCACATCCACGCGCCCTCCCGGCTCCGTGAACTTGATCGCGTTGGAGAGGAGGTTCCAAAAGACCTGTTGCAGCCGATTCGCGTCGCCTATGACCAGGCCGGGATCCGTGTCGATAGCCACAGACAACTCAATCCCTTTAGCCTCAGCCGTCGGGCGCACGACATCGAGCGATTCTTCGAGGAGCGCGTCGAGATAAAGAGGCTGAACCTCGATGCGCAGTTTGCCGCTCAAAATGCGCGTGGTGTCAAGCAGGTCTTCGATCAGTTGACTCTGGCGCTCGGCGTTGCGCTCGATGGTCGCCAGCGCGCGTTCATACACCGAATCGCCGGGCTGGCGCGAGCGCAGCACTTCCGCCCAACCGAGCATGGCGCTCAGCGGCGTGCGCAGTTCGTGCGAGATGACGGCGAGAAATTCATCTTTCGCCCGCGCGGTCTCTTCGGCCTCGGCGCGCGCGGCCTGTTCGCGCTCCAATAACTCCTGACGCGCCGCTTCAACCTGCTTGCGCGGAGTGATGTCATAAGTAATGCCCATCATCCGTTCCGGCGCGCCCTCCGCATTCGAGTAGACATGGCCTTTCGCCAGCAGCCAGCGCAGGCCATCCTGAGGCCGAATCACGCGAAATTCCACGCGAAACTCGGCGCCCGTTTCGATGCTGCGCTTGACGGCGTGATTGATGGTGGCGAGATCGTCAGGATGCACGGTCTTGAGGGACGCTTCGTAGGTTCCGGCGAATTCTTTAGGATGCGCGCCGAGCAGCTCCACGGACATGCCATACCAGGTGAAATCGCCGGTTGGGAACTCCCACTGCCAGGCGCCGACTTCCGCCGCCTCCAAAATCTGATGTAGGCGCTCATCGCTCTCACGCCACCTCTCTTCGACCTGCTTGCGCGCCGTAATGTCGCAGGTCACGCTGAGCAGCGATTCCACCACGCCCCGGTCATCCAACTCAGGAAGCAGCAGGGTCTCGTAATAGCGCGCCTGATCGTTGGTCGAGAAGCTGAATTCGAACCGCTCCTCTTCGCCGCTTGAGAGCGCGGAGAGGAGCCTCTCCTCATAAATCCGCTGCGCGCCGAGCGGCAGATCCATCTCCCCGGCTTTCCTGCCCAGGTAATCCTGCCCGCGCAATCCCAGGGCTCCTTCAATCGTCGAATTGATATAGACGTATCGCAGCTCTCTATCCAGCCGCGAAATAACTTCCGGAGAATAGTCCGCCAGCAACTTGAACTCCCGCCCCCGCCTGATTATCTCCTCCTCCTCACGCTGACGCTCGGTGAATTCAGTGACTCGGCACAGCGCACGCCGCGCATGCTTCTCTTCATCACGCGTTATCCATCCCGCCTCGCAGACCGATAGATAATTGCCACTGTGATGGCGTAGACGATACTTGACCTGATAACTTTCGCACTCGTTATCTACCGCCGCCGCAACGCGCTCTCGTGTTACTGCCTGGTCTTCAGGATGAATCAGCTCGATCCAGTCATCGCGGCTGAAGCCCGCTCCCGGGGGAGCATAACCGAGCAAGGCAAGGGCGCCGCGCAAATGCTTAATTTGATTCTCCTCTATGTGCCATTGATAGATCACAAATCATCTCCTGTGACATCTTTTCTCCTTACCTTGTCGCCGTTGTTCTTTAAATGGCAGCTTATCCACTGCGGCCCCCGCTGGCAACTTCTGTTCCGCAGATTCACCAGAGCAACCACACCAATCCTGCCTTGAAATCCCGACGAATTGCGACAGATCCCCAATTCAACTTCCTTGGAAGGCGCGGCTTGTGGCTTCGAGCCACAACAATCGTGGCGTATAGCCACGCCGGATGCCCGATCTGCCGAGGCGGAATCCGGGATTCCGCGAAAACATGATGAGTTTCTCAATCGTTTGCGAAGGCACGCTAATTGCCGAACCTCGATCAGGAGTTGGGTTACTACAGGCCATGGGTTGAAAAGTCGGCGTGCGCCGAGCCGGCGCCGCGAGCGGTACGCGGGCGCAGCTTGCGGCAGGAGGTTTCTTCGGAGAGCCACTCTCGCTACCGCTCTCGGCGCCGGCTCGGCGCACGCCGACGGTCAATAATTCCAGGCGACTGAACAAGGGGAACGAATATGAACCGTGCCAAGCTGATCAAACGAGGAACGACATCCGGGCAGAAAACCATCGCCCAAACAGCATCGGCGAAGCCCGCGGCAAAAATGACGGGAAAAGTGGTCAAAGCATGGCTCGCGGAGCGCCGGGCGGCGTCGCAAACCGAGGCGCGTCAGGCATTCGACGCTCTATTCACATAGAAGCATAACGCATCTCCAGCCAGGTTGCGCTCAAATGAGCCATGGCAATTGCTCGATTCCAGTCAGGAATCGCAAAGGTTCAAACGCATCTAACGCTCGTTTCCCACATCCCTTCCCTCGTTTCATCGGCGCGCGCGCACTGGCGCCTACATTGCCACACCATTCGTCAGAAGGTTTTTTTGCATTGGTATGTAACACCGGGCGTATGGAAACGTCTGATCGGACTGACCGATGCGCAAGCAACCATTAACAAGAAGGGTGACAAGAAGGGAGAGGAGTGAGCGATGATTCAATGGCTAAATTTGACAAACCTATTTGGCGACAGACGCCAGGCGCGAAACCGGGCGCAGATGGATTCCGGATTGCGCGCGCTCGGCTATCTGGGGCTTGGCGCCGGACTGATGTATTACCTGGACCCTGATCGCGGGCGGCGGCGGCGCGCGCTGGCGCGCGACCGAATGGCGCACGGCGCCAATGTTCTGGGCAGCGCGACGAACACTACCGCGCGCGATTTCAGCCACCGCGTTCATGGCCTTCTGGCGGAAGGCAGCCATCTGTTCAAGAACCAGGAGGTCTCTGACGAGGTGCTCGAGGCGCGCGTGCGCTCGAAGCTGGGCCGCGCGGTTTCGCATCCGCACGCGATCGCGGTCGCGGTCGATCATGGACGCGTGGCGCTTTCCGGGCCTATTCTGGCCAGCGAAGTGAAAGGATTGCTCAAGAGCGTTTCTAAAATTCCGGGAGTGCGCGTGGTGAAGGACGCGCTGATGGCGCACATCCACGCCGATACACCGTGTTTACAAGGCGGCAAGCGGCGGGCGGGAAGCTCAAACTGGGCTCCGACGAAGCGGCTATTCGCATTCGCGGCAGGCGGCGCGCTTATGGGCTATTGCATGAAACGGCGCGACCCGATAGCCACGGGCCTGGGCACGCTGGGCTTCGGGATGGTTGTACGCGCGCTGACCAACCTGGAGACGAAGCGTCTGGTCGGCATCGGCGCCGGCGATAGCGCGGTGATGGCGCAGAAGACGATCAACATCAACGCGCCTGTCGAGCGGGTCTACGAATTTTTCACCAAATGCCAGAACTTCCCGCGCTTTATGACCAACGTGCGTGAAGTCCATCAAACCGGCGTCGGACGCTCGCAGTGGATCGTCTCCGGGCCGATGGGCGTGCCCATCAAATGGACCGCGCAAGTAACGGAGGAGATTCCGAACCAACGCATCGCGTGGGAAACCATGCCTGGTTCGCTTATCAAAAGCTCCGGGACGATTCAATTCCGGCCTAATGACCATGGAGGCGCGCAGGTGGAGATCAAGCTCTTCTATAACCCGATCGTGGGCGCGGTGGGACACGCGCTGGCCAAATTCTTCGGCGTGGATCCCAAGCGCGAAATGGACGCGGACCTGCTGCGGATGAAGACGATGATCGAGACCGGGCACGCGCCGCACGATGCGGCCAATCCCTCGCCCCAGGCTCACAGCGTGGTCCGGGAGAAGATGTCTGCCGGCGCGAGCCGGGCAATCAGGGCATAGGCCGCCTTTTATCGGTCTATCATTTCAATTCCGCGCGTCGGATGGCATTACATTGTCCTCCATACAGGATCAGCAAGATGATGAACACGGAGATTCACTGAGCTATTCTTGTCGCCTGATGAGCCACCATCTTCCAACCGTCTTTCTGTTTGACGTAGACGTGAATGTACCTTGCGTCCGTATCGATCTTGTTGCCTCTGGCCAGAACGTGTACCTCCCAGTGGCAGGTAACAAGCGCGGTGTTACCGTAAACGCTGACTTTTATGTCATCTCGTTTCATTGACTGGTATTTCGTAGCGCCGGATTTGATATTGCCGATGTAGGCTGATTTGTTGTCAACGCTGCCGCTCGAATGGGTGTAAATCATGCTGTCATCGTAAAGCTTCTCCAGCGCGGCGGCGTCCGACTTGATCAATGCGTCTTCCCACTGCTGTTCGAGTTTGAGCACCGCCTGCTCAACGCCATTCGAAGCCTTCTTCTCCTGCGCGAAAGCGAACAGGGTCATAGATAAGAAGACGACCGCGAACAAAAGAATTCGTTTCATCGCCACAGTCCTTTCAATAAAACAACTTGTTGTTATTCGGATTTACTACTTATTTTGAAGTGTCTCTATAGAAATATTCTTGTACCAGGCCTCGCTCGGCGGGCCTCCGTGGATTTGCAGACAGATGCGGCCTCGCTGTTCGATCCCCTCTTCAGGCTCGGTGTAATCAACCGTCTGGAAGCCGTTGATAGAAAGGCGAATGCGTTTGCCTTCGGCGCGGATCACGTAATCGTTCCAATCGCCGCGCTTCAGAACTTTGTTCAATTCGTCGAGGTTCGGGCCGGCCAGAACCTTTCGTCGCCGTGATTCGTCGTAAAGCGCGCCCCAATAGTTTTGCCCCATGTCGGCCTGATAACCGATCACCTCGTGATGGTTCGGAATTCGTTTGGAGCGAAACTGGATTCCGGCGTTGGCTTTGGCCGGGTCGCCGAGCAGTTTGAACTTCAACCGCAGTTCGAAATCGCCGTACTCCTCCGCCGTGCAAAGGAATTCGTTGCGCGCGATATTCTCTTTCAACGTTCCACCGACGACCGCGCCGGCTTCGATGCGGAAGAGGTTCAGATTGCCTTCCCAGCCTTTGAACGATTTTCCATCGAACAGGCGTTTCGCGCCGCGCTGGTATGCTCCAGCGGGAATCAGCAAAAGCGCGAGAAGAACAACCGAAAGAGACAAGACGAATTTACGACTAGACGCGGTGAACATAATAATCTCTCCTCTGTGAGCGCGCGCCAGGCGCGGTGGTATTTTTCAATGCGGGCCAAATCCTGGAGTATGTACGGCCTCACTAACACCCAATACCTCGGAGTTATCCAGACTTCCGTGCGCCACTACAATTCGTTATTGATCAAATCCTCGTAGCTATCGCGCTTCCTGATCACCTGAACCTTACCGCCGTCTTCCACCATCACCGCCGCCGGAAACGGGCGGCCGTTGTACGCTGTCATCTGCGACATCGTGTAGGCGCCGGTGTTGAGCATCGCGATCACTTCGCCGACCTCGACGTTCGCCGGCAGCGACCGGCAATCGGGCAAGCGCCCTTCGCCGTGCATATCGAAATAGACGTCGCCTCCGTCGCACAGCGGCCCCGCCATCCGGTAACGCGACGCGGGCGGCTCGGCGGCTCGCGAGGCGTCAATCGCGTGGTAATACCACTGGTACATCACCATCGAAAGCATCAGATTGTATCCCGCGTCGGTCAGCGCCCAATTCTCGCCGGTTTCGGGGCGGTGTTTGACGTTGCGAACCTTGGTGAGGATCGTGACCGCGTCGGCAATGACAGCGCGACCCGGCTCCATGACGATCTCCAGATCGTCCAGCAGGTATTCGGCCCCGGCTTGTCGCGCGGACAAACGCACGGCTTCGATTGCGGACTCCATCATCTGCGCCGAAGTCAGACCGGCGCCGAGCATATCGCGTTCGGCTGCGCTGATCTCTTCGGCGTGCAGATCGTCCCGCAGGTAGTTCACTGGGATGCCTCCGCCGATGTTGATGTGCCGCAATTTGTGGCCGGTCTCTCGATGCAGCCAGAGCAGGTGATCCCACATCGCCGCGAAGGCTTCGACGTAGGGTTCGGGATCGGGCGTCTGCGAGCCTACGTGAATGTGAAGCCCGGCGAGGTCGATCAGATCGGGGCGTTTGAGCGCGCGCAGCATCATCTCGCGGGCGTGCGCCGGCGAAACGCCGAACTTCGACGTGTAGAGCGCCGTCTGCAAAGCCGCGTGCGAGCGCGTGCCCACGCCCGCGACCAGACGGATCGTCGCGTTGGCGCGCTTGCCCGATTTCGCCGCGACCTGTTCGATCAACTCAAGCTCGAACGGCGAATCGACGTTGATTGCGTAAACGCCGGCGTCAATCGCTTCGGCGATTTCGCGTTCGGTCTTCGAGATTCCGTTCATCTCGATCTGGTCGGGGCGGAATCCGGCTTGCAGGGCGCGAAACAGTTCGCCGCCGGAATTGACTTCGATATCAATTCCCGCTTCGCGCGCCACGCGGAGCACGCCGAGGATGTTGTTGGCCTTCGACGCGTAGCAGAGCTTGATCTTTTCGTGATGGCGCGTGGCTTCCAGCAACCGCGCGATGTTGTGTCGAATCCTCGGAGCTGAAACGACGAACAACGGCGTGTCGAAATCCTTCGCGAGTTCGATCGTGTCGACGCCGTTGATGTGAAGATGGTTGTCGCGAATTTCAAGGTAGCCCGGAATTGTCCAGGCCGGTTGAGAAGAAGAAATAATGTTAGTCACTTAAAGAAACCTCTTGGCGTTTTGTTTCCAATTTCGTAACTGCTCAGCCGAGGGAAGAGAGAGTACGGAAAAGACGGAAATAACGGAACAGACGGACTCCACTTTGTCCATTTTTGATTTGGCTGTTGATTTCATTGGGTTTAGCTGGAGCGCAGCGCTCCAGCTAAACCCAATGAAAT